>Ga0315905_10004811_pt1 | contig 13811 bp, 6 predicted proteins | sample LakEriMetagenome_5_FD_203522 | JGI IMG/M metagenome (GOLD analysis project Ga0315905, IMG submission 203522) | Freshwater fungal communities from buoy surface, Lake Erie, Ohio, United States - Buoy 4 MA121 | ecosystem: Environmental > Aquatic > Freshwater > Lake | place: USA: Lake Erie, Ohio... | reverse complement strand
TCCGTGAACTATTCCACCAACGCCAAGATCAATTTCGACACCACCCGCGACATCTACAACCAGCCACTCCCTCCCGGCAAAGGCACCAGCAAGGACATCGGCCTAAAATTCGGCCTCTTCGACAACCGGATCTCGGGTAACTTCAATTACTACATCTCCGAAGCGCTCAACTTCACCGCCGGCTTGCCCAACCGCAACGACGTGGACCCCGACGGCATTAACGGCCGCTTCGGTGGCAACGCTTACACCTTCAGCAAGACCTCCGACGGCTATAATGTCACCCTCTCCACCCGCCCGCTCAAGGGCTGGGAGGTGCGCCTCAACTTCGCCACCGCCAACGGCAGCGAGCGGTCCAACGTCACCGTCCCCCAATTTTACAACGACCAGTTCAACACCACCACGGTCGGCGGCCAGCAGGTCGTCGCAATCAAGACCGGCACCACCCTCGCGCCCTTGCTCGTTCCCTCCGACCCTTTAAATCCCGCTTCGGCCCAGATCCCGCTCTCGATCGCGATGCTCAAGGACCCGACCAGCCTCTACTTCGCCCAACTCGACATCGAATCCGGCCAGATTCTCAACGCCCAAACCCTCGGCCTCCTGACCCCCGGCGTCGGCACGACCGCAAACGGCCTGCCCATCACGGATCATCAACTCGGCTTCGTCTCACCTTCGGGCGGCACCCTCATCGTGCGCCGCGCCGGCGAAGCTACGGTCGGCTACGCCGAACGCGCCTACAGCGTCATCAACCGCTACCAATTTGATCGCGGCATGTTGCGCGGCCTCGTCGTCGGTCTCAGCACGAGCTACCAGCAGAATTACCGCGCCTACATGTACAACGACCTCGCCGACGGAAATAAGCGGAAGATGTTTTATTTCCCCGACCGCACGCTCCACGACGCGTTCGCCGTTTACCGTTTCCGCCCCACCAAATGGGTGAGCGCCTCGATCCAACTCAACGTCGCCAACGTGCTCGACACCAACCGCACCCTCTTCCTCATTCGCAGCACCAACGGGACTCTTCGCTACGCTCAATGGTTCAACGCCCCGCGCAAATATTCCGTCACCACGACCCTGCGCTTCTAACCTAGGATAGGGAGGCCTCTCCGAGGCGTCCGTGTCGTTTTCGACGTTCGTCAAATTGCCGGTTCCTTGCCCTGAAATTTGAGCGCTTTCGCCTCATTCATCTGACGTCTCTCTCTTCCGTATGCGCCGCCTGCTCACCCTAGCCTTCACCTCCGTAATCGCCGCCGCCGCACCCGTCCCGCCGCCCGCCTCCCTCAGCGGCATCTACCCTCACCTCGCGATGTTCAACTCCCAGGGCGAATGCGGCACCGGCGCCGTCGTCCCGTGGGCCGATAAACTCTGGGTCGTCACTTACTCACCGCACCAGCCGCGAGGCTCCGACGACAAACTCTACTCCATCGACTCCGCCCTCCGCCAAACCATCCACCCCGAGAGTATCGGTGGCACCCCCGCCAACCGCTTCATCCACCGCGAATCCAACCAGCTCTTCATCGGCCCCTACGCCGTCGACGCCCAAGGTAAAGTCCGCGCGATTCCCTACGAAAAAATGTTCGGCCGCCCCACCGGCAACGCCCGGCACCTCACCGATCCCGCCAACAAGATTTACAACGCCTCCATGGAGGAGGGTTTTTACGAGATCGATGTCCACACCCTCGCCGTAACGGAATTATTCCGCGACGAACAGGTGAAGGAACCGTTTCGTCGCGCCGCTTTGCCCGGCTATCACGGCAAGGGCCTCTACTCTGGCCAAGGCGTGCTCGTCTACGCCAACAACGGCGAAAGCTCTCCGCTCGCCCGCAGCAAACCCGACATCCCCAGCGGTGCGCTCGCCGAGTGGGACGGCAAATCTGACACGTGGACCGTCATCCGGCGCAATCAGTTCACCGAGGTCACCGGCCCCGGCGGCCTCGCCGGCAATCCGAATCCCGCCACCGATCTTATTTGGTCCATCGGCTGGGACCACCGCTCGCTCATTCTCATGGTGCGCGACGCCTCTCCTGTCGGAGCAGCTTTACGCCGCGATTCCGCCTGGCACACCTACCGCCTCCCAAAATCCAGCCACAGCTACGACGGCGCGCACGGCTGGAACACCGAGTGGCCGCGCATCCGCGACATCGGCGAAACCGATCTGCTCATGACGATGCACGGCGCCTTCTGGCGTTTCCCCAAAACCTTCGATTCCACGCACTCCGCCGGCATCGCCCCGCGCTCCAATTACCTAAAAGTCGTCGGCGACTTCGCCCGCTGGGGCGACAAGATCGTCCTCGGCACCGACGACACCGCCAAAAGTGAATTCCTCAACAAACGCCGCGCCAAAGGTAAGCTCGCCGGCCCCGGCCAATCCCAGTCCAACCTGTGGTTTATCGACCCCGCGCAGCTCGACCGTTTCGGCCCGCCCATCGGCCGCGGCGCCGTCTGGCAGGACGAGGCCGTCACCGCCAACGCCCCTTCCGATGCCTTCCTCTTTTCGGGCTTTGATCACCGCCTCCTCCACCTCGCCCACGATGCGCCCGCGCCCGTCACCTTCACCCTCGAAGTCGACCGCACCGGCAACAACACTTGGACGGAACTCCGCCGCATCGAAGTTCCCGCCGCCGGCTACGTCGCCACCGAGTTCACCGCCGCCGAGACCGGCGCTTGGGTCAGGGTCCGCGCCTCCCGCGACTGCGCCCACGCCACCGCCTCTTTCTCCTTCCGCAACACGGATCCAAGACCCACCGGCGGCACCGCAATCTTCCACGCCCTCGCCACCCCGACCACGCCCAAGCCCCTCGGCGGCCTCCTCCACGCTCGCGGCGCCGGGAAGAAAACCCTCGGCCTCGCCGCCGGCGACGCGTTCTACGAAATGGGCCCCGACCTCATCCTCCGCCCGAGCGCCGAACCCGAAGCCGCCGCTTGGATGCAGGCCAACGTCGCCATCCCTCGCGACGCCGTCGCGATCGACGCCGCCTCGATCATCTACACCGACGAGCAGGGAAAACGTTGGCGCCTCCCTCGCAGCCGCGCCGACTACCGCCTCGAAGGCCCTCACGGGTTCGAACGCACCGTCCGCGAGGTCTGCACCGAGCGCGATCTCCTCAACACCGGCGGCACGTTCTTCGAACTGCCCGCCGAAAACGCCGGCGGCGTCGCCAAGGTCCGCGCCGTCGCCACGCACAACCGCCACATCCACGACTACGCCACGTGGCGCGGGCTCTTCGTCATGACCGGCCTCGACGCCGACGCCCCCGCGACCAACGCCCACGTCATCCGCTCCACCGACGCCAAGGCCGCCGTCTGGGCCGGTTCCGTCGACGATCTCTGGAGCCTCGGCAAACCCGTCGGCATCGGTGGCCCCTGGAAAGAGACTGCGGTCCAAGCCGGAGCGCCCTCCGATCCCTATCTTCTCACCGGCTACGATCGGAAAAAGATCTCGCTCTCGCACACCTCGACCGAGCGTGTCCGCATCCGCGTCGAGGTCGATCTCACGGGCAACGGCCAATGGGTCACGTATCGCAGTTTCGAAGTCGCCGCCGGCCAAACAACCACCCATGTTTTTCCCGCTTCTTATCAAGCCTACTGGCTTCGCACCGTCGCCGAATCCCCCGTCACCGCCACCGCCCAACTCACCTACGATTAGACCGCCCGAATTCGTGTTCATTCGCGTCCATTCGTGGTTAGAAAATTCTCCCCCTCTCCTTCTTCCTTTCTCCCCCACATGAAACTCCGCCTCGCCTTCCTCCCCGTCCTCCTCCTCGCCGTCGCCCCCGCCACCCGCGCCGCCGACCAACTCTTCGTCGAGGCCGAAAACTTCGCGTCCTCCGGCGGCTGGTCTCTCGACACGCAGTTCATCGACATCATGGGCTCGCCCTACCTCATCGCCCATGGCCTCGGCCAACCGGTGAAGGATGCCACCACGTCCGTCACATTTCCTTCCGCCGGCACTTACCGAGTCTGGGTCCGCACCAAAGACTGGGTCGCCGAGTGGAAGGCTCCCGGCGCCCCCGGCAAATTCCAACTTCTCATCAACGGCACCGCCCTCCCCGAGACCTTTGGCACGAAGAGCGCCGCGTGGTTCTGGCACGACGGCGGCACCGTTGAAATCAAGTCGCCCGCCGCCACCCTCGCCCTCCGCGACCTCACCGGCTTCAACGGCCGCTGCGATGCGATCTTCTTCACCAAGGACCTCGCCTCCCCCCCACCGCCGAGCGATTCCGCCCCGCTCTCCGCCTGGCGACTCGCCGCCCTCAATCTCCCCGCCGCGCCCGAGTCCGCCGGTGATTTCGACCTCGTCGTCGTCGGCGGCGGCTACGGCGGCATGGGCAGCGCAATCTCCGCCGCCCGCATGGGCCTGAAAGTCGCCCTCATCCAAAACCGCCCGGTCCTCGGCGGCAACGGCTCCTCCGAAATCCGCGTCTGGGCCATGGGCCTCATCCGCCGCGGCAAATATCCGCTCATCGGCGAAATGGTCGAAGAATTCGCCGACCGCGCCAAAAATTCCCCCGGCACCTTCGAGGAATTCGGCGACGCCAAAAAGGAAGCCCTCATCCGCTCCGAGAAAAATATCTCCCTGTTCCTCAACGAACACGTTTACGCCGCCAGCACCGTCGGCGGCCGCATCGACTCCGTCACCGCCCTCAACACCCGCGACAGCCACCGGAAAACATTCCGCGGCAAATTCTTTGTTGATTGCACCGGCCACGGCTCGCTCGCCGCCCTCGCCGGCGCCAAATACGAAATCGAACTCAAAGACCTCCTCGGCATGTCCAACATGTGGGTCTGGTCCCACGACACCGCGCCCCGCTCCTTCCCCGAGACGCCCTGGGCCCTCGATCTCACCATGGACGACTTTCCCTACACGAAAACCGGCAAGGCCGACATGGCTCAGAAAAACAAAGGCGAGTGGTTTTGGGAAAGCGGCTTCAACAAACACCCGATCAACGATCTTGAACTGATCCGCGACTGGAATCTCCGCGCCGTCTTCGGGGCCTTCAATGCGATGAAGAACCGCGACGGCAAGGCCGAGCACCCCAACGCCAAACTCGACTGGGTCGCCTACATCGGCGGCACCCGCGAATCCCGCCGCATCACGGGCGACGTCGTTCTCACCCACGAGGACCTCATCACCAAACGCGAGTTTCCCGACGGCTGCGTTCCCAGCACTTGGAGCATCGACCTCCACTTCCCCCGCAAAGAATACGCCACCAAATTCCCCGACAATCCCTTCATCGCCGTCGCCCAGCACGACCGTCGCATCGACCGCGATTTCGGCTATCCGATTCCCTACCGCTGCCTCTACTCGGTTAACATCGAGAATCTCTTCATGGCCGGCCGCAATATCAGCGTCACCGACCAAGCCCTCGGCACCGTCCGCGTCATGAAGACCATCGGCATGATGGGCGAAGTCGTCGGTAAAGCCGCCGCCATCGCCGTGCAACGCGGCGCCACTCCCCGTGAGGTGTATTCGAAATACTGGAGCGAGCTCGACAGCCTCCTCCAACTTCCGGGCCGCGCCCGCCGCGCCAGCCTCGAAGCGCCGTTCCAGATCTCCGGCGCCGCTCCCGGCGCCGTTATCGACGTGGGCGGTGGCAACTTCGGAGTCAGTATCCCTTCCCTCAAGGGCATCGTCGTCGATAACAAGGCCGCCACGCTCAGCGGCAAATGGACCGCCTCGGCCAACCTCGATCACATCGGCCCGGATTATGTGCACGCCCGCGGCGACGGCCAAAAAGCCACGTTCCCGTTCACCGTCCCCGCGGACGGTCGCTACGAGGTCCGCTTCGCGACCGCCCCGCACGAGAACCGCGCGAGCAACACCGCCCTCGTCGTCCGCCACGCCGGCGGCACCGCCTCCGTCACTGTGAACCAACGCAAGCCCGCCACGATCGACAACTACTGGGTTTCGCTCGGCACCTTTGACTTCAAAGCCGCTCAGCCCGCCGCCGTCGAAGTCGACGCCGCGACCGCCGACGGCCAAGTCCACCTCGACGCGATCCAAGTCCTCTCCACCAAGTAGGGCGGGGTCTTCGACCCGCCCCAGCGCACGCGGGTGCGAGAACGAACTCCTGAGCTTTTGCCGCAGGGTCACCCGTCGCTGCTAAACCAAGGCGGAGTGATGCACTCGATTCAGTTTTCCATCGAGGGCAGGTCAAAGATCCACCCTACTGGGCGTCATCGTTGAAACGCCTCGCCCTCCAGTTCTACCGCTTCGCCGTCCTCGCCGGCATCGCATGGCTCATCCGTGATGTTGCCGTGCGCCAACGCATCCAAGGCGACTCCCCCGTCACCGCGGCCGAAATCGTTTCGCTCCTCCCCGGCGCCGCCTCGCTCCGCCCCGACGACTCTGTCCGCGACGGCCTCTTCGTCCTCGACCGCGAAGGCCGCGAACTCGGCTACGTCGTCCGCACCCAGCCCGCGTGCCGCGACATTATCGGCTACGCCGGCACCACCGATGCCCTCGTCGTCCTCGACCGCGACTGGAAAATCCTTGGACTGAAAATCCATTCCTCGGAAGAAACCGAGAGCTACATCAAAGACATCACGCTGGACCGCCGTTTCCTCAAAAAGTGGAACGGACTCACGTGGGACGCCGCCGCCGCGCTCGACTTGAAGGCCGCCGGCATCGAGGGCGTCTCCGGCTCCACCATGACGAGCATGGCCATCGCACAGAGCGTCAAGGCCCGCCTCCAACTCAGCCGCGACCAACTCGCCGAGCGCGTCCCGCTTCGTTTCGCGTGGCGCGACTACGCCCTGTTCGCCGTGATCGCAGCCGCCGGCTTGATGGCGTTCGGCCCGCCCGCCGTTCGCCACCGCTGGAAGCGTCCCTACCAGTGGGCACTCATCGTCTACATCGGCCTCATCGCCGGCGATCTCCTCGCCCAAAAACTCCTCGTCGGCTGGACACGCTCCGGCATCCCTTGGACCACTGCCCCCGGCCTCGTACTCCTCGCCGCCGCCGCCCTGCTCGTGCCTCTCGCCACCGGCAAGCCGCTCTACTGTCATCACATCTGCCCCCACGGCGCGGCCCAAGAACTCCTCAGCCACTACCGCCCCGCCCGCTTTCAAATCACCCTTTCCGCGTCCGTCATCCGCGGACTCGAATATCTGCCCTTCGCCCTCGTTTTTTTCACCCTCACCGTCGCGCTGCTCGCTCTCCCCTTCGATCTCGCCGGACTTGAACCGTTCGCCGCCTACGTCGTTCGTTCCGCCGGCGTCGCCACGTTGGCCGTCGCGGCCGTCGGCCTCATCGCCTCGTTTTTCGTGCCCCAAGCCTACTGCCGCTTCGGCTGCCCCACCGGCGCGCTGTTAAACTTCGTGCGGACCCGCGGACCTACCGATCATTTTTCCCGCCGCGATTTCGCCGCGCTCGCCCTCGTTGCCCTCGCCGTTGTGCTCCACATGCACCACCTCACCGTCCTCCGCTGGGTTCAAGTCAGCCCATGATCCTCCGCCTCGCCGCGCTCATTTTTTTCTTCACCGCCGCGCTCGCGCCCGCCGCCGAACCCGTCGCCCTCACCGGCCGCGCTCTCGGCACGACGTGGACCGTGAAATTCCTCCAACCCGCTACCCCGCTCAATCCCGCCACCCTCACCGCCCGCATCTCGGCCACCCTCGAACGCCTCGAACAACAGTTCTCCACTTACCGATCCAACTCCGAACTCTCGCGCTTCAATACCGCCCGCACCACCGATTGGATTACCGTCTCGCCCGAACTTGCCCGCGTCGCCACCGATTCCCGCGCGCTCTCGGTTCTCACCGGCGGAGCCTTCGACGCCACGATTTTCCCGCTCGTCGATCTCTGGGGCTTCGGTCCGCAACGCCGCTCCGGCCCACCGCCCTCGGCCGCAGAAATCTCCGCCGCCCGCGCCCGCACCGGCTATCGTCGCCTTGAAAGTCGCGCCTCACCCCCCGCGCTGCGCAAAACATCCGCCGACGTAGCCGCTGATTTTTCCTCGATGGCCAAGGGCTTCGCCGCCGATACCGTCGCCGCCCAACTCTCTGCGCTCGGCTCCACCGACCACTACGTCCAAATCGGCGGCGACATCGCCACCGTGGGCACCCGGCCTTGGCGCGTCGCCATCGAGCAACCCGCTGCCTCCTCCGCTCCGCTAGCCCAAGCCTTCCACCTCACCGGCCAAACTCTCTCCACGTCCGGCGACGCCCACAATTCCTTCACGCACGCCGGTCGTCGCTACGGCCACATCCTCGATCCACGCACCGGCGAACCCGTGGCCTCTCCGCTCGTCTCCGTCAGCGTGATCGCCCCGACCTGCGCCCAATCCAGCGCGCGTGCCACCGCCCTTTTCGTCCTCGGCCCCGATGCCGGCTTCGCCCTCGCCGTCCGCGAGCGATGGTCCGCGCTCTTCCTCATCCGCGAAGGCCCGTCTCTCACCGCGCGCCCCACCCCCGAATTCACCCGTCTCACCCGCTGATCAATCTGTCTCAACGGCAGAATCTCCCTAGACCTGCGCCGCTCGTTTCTTTTCACTTCGAGCTTCGTTCGCCTCCGCGCTCTCCCAGCCGTGAATTCCCCTTTTCTACGTCTACCGTTTTTCTACGCGCTCGCGCTCGTCGCAATCGCCCGCGCCGCCGCCGAGCCCATCTCCTACAACGAGCACATCCGCCCCATCCTCGCGGACAACTGCTTCGCCTGCCACGGCAGCGACGCCGCCCACCGCAAAGCCAAGCTCCGCCTCGACCAGTTCGAATCCGCCACCGCCGATCGCAACGGTTTCCGCGCGCTCATCCCCGGCGACGTCGCCAACTCCGAAGCGTGGCTCCGCATCATCAGCACCGATCCGGACGAGATCATGCCGCCTCCCGATTCGCACAAGCCCCCGCTCAAGCCCGCTCAGCGCGACCTCATCCGCCGCTGGATTGAGCAAGGCGCCGTTTACCAAAATCACTGGGCCTTCGAACCCATCTCAAGCCCCGCCATTCCCAATTCTGGCTCTCAACTCTCGACGCTCAACGCTCAGCCATCCGTCAATCCCATCGACGCGTTCGTTCTGCAAAAACTCGCCCGCCAAAAACTTTCCTTAGCCCCCGAGGCGCCGCCCACCGTCCTCATCCGCCGTCTCACTCTAGACCTGACCGGCCTCCCGCCCACCCCCGCCGAGATCGACGCCTTCCTTTCCGACCCAATCGAAAATCCCGAATCCAAAATCGAAAATCTCGTCACCCGTCTCCTCGCCTCTCCGCGCTACGGTGAACAGTTCTCGCGCTTCTGGCTCGATGCCGTGCGCTACTCCGACACCCACGGCCTCCACCTCGACAACATCCGCCACATCTGGCCCTACCGCGACTGGGTCGTCCGCGCCTTCAACGCCAATGTGCCGTTCGACCGTTTCACCGTCGAGCAACTCGCCGGCGACCTCGTCCCCAATTCCCAACTTCGCCTGCCCGCGCCCAGCTCCGCGCCCCGTTCGCCGAATTCAGCTCCGCCCACGCCCGGCAGCGAGCTTCGCGCCGCCCGCCTCGACGCGCTGATCGCCTCCGGCTACAACCGCCTCCACCTCACCACCTCCGAGGGCGGCGCCATCGAAGCCGAGGCCGAAGCCCGTAACACCGGCGACCGCACCGATACCACCGCCGCCGTTTTCCTCGGGCTCACCGCCGGGTGCGCGGCCTGCCACGACCACAAATTCGACCCGATCAGCCAGCACGACTACTACGCCCTCGGCGCCTTTTGGAAGAGCCTCGCGGACCGTCCATGGGACGGCAACGTCCGCGTCTCCGCTCCCGTCGTCGTCGTCACCGATTCTCCCGCCAAGCAAGCCCGCATCGACGAACTCGGCGCGGAGATCCGGCCCCTCGAAGCCGCGCTCGCCGCCCGTACGACCGAGCTCCTCACCGAATCCCCGCCCCCGACTCTGGAAAAAACGCCGATCACCTACGAAGTCGTTTGGGCCGAGGACTCCGACCTCGCCCTCGCGACTGATTTTCGCCCCGGCACCCCGGCGCCCCGCGGCGAGTGGCGCTCCGGGCCCGACGTTCCTCTTGCCGGCGGTCAACGCGCGCTCCGCCTCGAAGGCGGCGCCTCCCGTCCGTTTACGTTTACCGCGGGCGACATCGACCTCCTGGTCCGCTCCGAGGCCAAAGCCTTCGTCCACTTCCTCGCCGATCCCACCCGACCGCCCCGCGCCGTCAGCCTCGAGTTCATCACCAACGAGCGCACCGCCCGCTTCGTCTGGGGCGACCCGACCGCCTTCGGTCCCCAACCCGGCGGCACCCGCCACATCGGCCCGCTCCCGCCCACCGGCAGCTACGCGCGCCTCGAGATCGACGCCTGCGACGCCGGCCTCGAATCCGGCAAATCCTACACCGGACTCCGCATCACCCAGAGCGATGGCGCCGCGTGGTGGGACCGGGCCGGGGCCGTCTTGACCAGCCCCGATGCCACCCTAGACCCGCTCCTTTCCCGCGCCGCCTGGAACACCGCCCTTCAGGCCAACGCCCGCTTTGTCGAAGGCGTGCCGCTCCGCCACGACACCAAATATCTCATCGGCCTCTCCAGCACGCAGCAAAACGCCGCCGAGAAAAAACGCCTCGACCGCTACCACCGCGAATACATCTACGCCCCCTATCGCGCCGCCCTCGAACCCGCCGCCCACGCCGCCCGCCGCCTGCTCGCCGAACAAATTTATTACGAGCTCAACTACCCCATGACGCTCGTCTCCGGCGAACGCACCGAGCCGCTGCCCGCGCACATCCTTATCCGCGGCCAATACGACAAACCAGGCGACCTCGTCGAACCCGCCACCCCCGCCTTCCTCCCACCCCTCCGACTCGCTTCATCTTCTACTTCAACTTCAACGGTCACGCCCCCACCGGCAGCGCGCCCCACCCGCCTCGATCTCGCCCACTGGATCGTCGATCCGAAAAATCCGCTCACCGCCCGCGTCACCGTGAACCGTTTCTGGCAGCAGCTCTTCGGCGCCGGTCTCGTCCGCACGCCGAGCGACTTTGGCGTGCAGGGCGACGCCCCCACCCACCCCGAACTCCTCGACTGGCTCGCCTCCGAATTCATCCGCTCCGGTTGGGACGTGAAACACCTCGTCCGCCTCATCGTCACCTCGCGCACCTATCGCCAGAGCTCCGATGTCACCGCCGCCCTCCTTGAGCTCGATCCCTCCGATCGTCTCCTCGCCCGCGCCCCGCGTCTCCGCCTCGACGGCGAGGTTCTCCGTGACCAAGCCCTCGCCTTCTCCGGCCTGCTCGTGCCCACGATCGGCGGCGCCCCGGTCCGCCCCTATCAACCCATCAACATCTGGGAACCCGTCGCCTTCGGCGGCAGCAACACCAAGACCTACGTGCGCGACGACGGCCCCGCCCTCTATCGCCGCAGCCTCTACACGTTCTGGAAACGCACCGCGCCGGCACCAGCGATCACCACCTTCGACGCGCCTTCGCGCGAGACGTTCTGCACCGGCCGCGGCCGCTCCAACACCCCGCTTCAAGCCCTCGCGCTCATGAACGACGTGCAACAATTCGAGGCCGCCCGCGCCTTCGCCGAGAATCTCCTCGCCGAAAACTCCGCCGACTCCCCCCGCCTCGCCGCCGCCTTCCGCGCCGTGACCGCCCGCGAGCCCGACGCCACCGAACGCGAGCTCCTCGCCACCGCACTCGCGACCCATCGCGCCCACTACGAAAAAGATCCCGACGCCGCCGAGAAAGTTCTCACCAACGGCGCCTCAAAGTCGAAGGCCACGGCCCCCGCCCCCGAAATCGCCGCTTGGACGATGGTCGCCAACCTCCTCTTCAACCTCGACGAAACCATCACCCGCAACTGATCAAGAGTAGGGCAGAGTCTCCGACCCGCCCTCCACGCCCAAACTCCGCAAGCCTATCATTGCGAGAAGCGCAGCGCCGAAGCAATCCAGCCACTCCCCCGGCGCGAAGCGCCCAGTCATCCCCGATAAATCCTCCCCTCCCGCCTCCCGCCGATGAACCCCGTCCACGCCTACCTCAACCACCTCACCCGCCGCCAATTCTTCGCCGGCTCCGGTCTCGCGATGGGCGGCGTCGCCCTGAACCTGCTCGCACCGCGCCTCCGCGCCGCCGCCGCACCCGCCGCACCGTCCACACCCCGCATCCACCCGCCGCTCGCCGGCCTGCCGCATTTCGCGCCCACCGCCAAGCGCATCATTTACCTGCACATGAACGGCGGGCCTTCGCAGCTCGATACCTTCGACTACAAACCCGGGCTCGCCTCCCAGTTCAACGTCGAGCTCCCCGGCTCCATCCGCGCCGGCCAACGCATCACCACGATGACCAGCGGCCAGGCGAAATTTCCCGTCGCGCCGTCGATTTTCAAATTCGCCCAACACGGCCAAAACGGCGCCTGGGTCAGCGAACTCCTCCCGTGGACCGCCAAGCTCGTCGACGACCTCGCCATCGTCCGCTCCGTCCACACCAACGCCATCAACCACGACCCCGCCTGTACGTTTCTCATGACCGGCAGCGAGCTCCCCGGCAAAGCGAGCCTCGGCTCCTGGCTCTCTTACGGACTCGGCAGCGAGAACAACGATCTCCCGGCTTTCGTCGTCCTCACGCCGAAGTGGTCCTCCAAAACCTCCGCGCAGGCCCTCTTCACGCGGATGTGGAGCGCGGGCTTCCTCCCCGGCGGCCACAACGGCGTCGCCCTCCGTTCGCAAGGCGACCCCGTGCTCTTCCTCGACAACCCCGCCGGCGTCGATGCCCCCGCTCGCCGCGCGATGCTCGATTCGCTCGCCCGCTTCAACGCCCACGCCCACGCCCGCCACGGCGACCCCGAGACGCTCAACCGCATCGCCCAATACGAGATGGCCTTCCGCATGCAGACCAGCGTGCCCGACCTCACGAACTTCGCCGACGAAAGCCCCGCCACGCTCGACCTCTACGGCCCCGACGTAAAAACCCCCGGCACGTTTGCCGCCAGTTGCCTGCTCGCGCGCCGCCTCGTCGAGCGGGACGTGCGCGTCGTCCAAATCCTCCACCGCGGCTGGGACCAACACGGCAACCTCCCCGGCGACCATCGCCTCCAATGCCAAGACGTGGACCAAGCCGGCTACGCGCTCGTCACCGACCTCAAACAACGCGGCCTGCTCAGAGACACACTCGTCGTCTGGGCCGGCGAATTCGGCCGCACCGTGTATTCGCAAGGCACGCTCACGCAGACCAACTACGGCCGGGACCACCACCCGCGCTGCTTCAGCGTGTGGCTCGCCGGCGGCGGCGTGAAGCCCGGGGTCGTCTACGGCGAGACCGACGATTTCTCCTACAACATCGTCCGCGACCCCGTGAGCCTCTTTGATCTGAACGCGACGATCTTGCACACCCTCGGCCTCGATCACGCGAAATTCACCTTCAAGTCGCAAGGCCTCGATCAACGCCTCACCGGCGTCGAACCCGCCCGCGTCGTCCGCGAGATTCTCAGCTGACCCCCTCGTCATTGCGAGGCGCGCGCAGCGCGACGCGGCGATCCATCACTTCCCCGCCCGCACGGAGAGCCCCCGACCGTCCCTCCTGTATTCGCGCCCAAAGGCCTGCTGCCGTTCCCCGCCTTGACCGCCTTCCCTGAACCTAGATCCCGCAATCATGAAACGGATTCAGATCCAACTCCCCGAACACCTTTACCGCGAGGCCAAGCGCGTCGCCGTCGACTACGAGATGAGTTTCGCCGAAGTGATCCGCCGCAGCCTCGAACGCACCTTGCCGACGTTTCCACCGAGAAACACAGCCAAGTGGCGCCTGCCCGAGCCGATCCACCTCGAACTCCGCTGCCCCATCGATGACGACGAGTGGACTCTGCTCGGCAATGATCCCGA
>Ga0315905_10004810_pt1 | contig 13811 bp, 9 predicted proteins | sample LakEriMetagenome_5_FD_203522 | JGI IMG/M metagenome (GOLD analysis project Ga0315905, IMG submission 203522) | Freshwater fungal communities from buoy surface, Lake Erie, Ohio, United States - Buoy 4 MA121 | ecosystem: Environmental > Aquatic > Freshwater > Lake | place: USA: Lake Erie, Ohio... | reverse complement strand
CGCAGAGTCAACTGTTCGATCTCATCGCGAAGCTTCTCACGCTTAGACTGCATCGACTGCAGTTGCGCGCTTTCCTCCGAATACGAGGCGATGGAGGTCCTTGCGGTTCGAAGCTGACGAATGACATCGACCAACGAAACCCGATCGAGTCCACTCGATAGCTTGTACAATTCGTCGGCCGCTGCGGTATCGTCTAATGTGCTGAGTTCCTGAAGTTCTCGAAGGCCGATAGCAAAGACATTCGTGAAAATCGACTCGTCGACGTTTCCAAGCAGCGAGGTCAGTCGATGCTGACCTTGGGTGATTCCATCGGAACTCGTGACGGTCAATTGCCCGAACACGCTCGAATCGTTGAGCGTCGCTCGACGGGCAATCTCATAGCCACCTCCAGGACCCGATACACGCATCGCACCACCGGGCTTGCCTCCGTAAACGGGGGGCAAATACCGGGCGCGTCGTTCTGCAGTGAACCCATAGAACATCGTCCGCAGGAAGTTCATCAGGGTCGTTTTGCCAGCTTCGTTCGGTCCGTAAAAAACCGTCATGCCCTCGGGCATCGAATCGACGCTCAACCCACTCCAAACTCCGAAACCATCGATTTGTACGTCGCGAATCTTCATCCTCGGGTCCCTCCGAATCTCCTGATAGGAGCCATCAAATCCACTTTGTGCCCTCGGAGCATGTCCACTCCCAAGAGCGTTGCTCGATCCAATGCCGCACCGGTAACTCCTGGTGCATCGTCGATCAGTAGTTGCTGCCAAGCCGCTGTGCCTGGGGTTTCCGACTCCAAGAGCGGCTTGAGATTTAAATGCTGTCCATGCGTCTTGCGTTGCTCTTGAGAGGTTCTCAGGAAATCGCCGAGGATTGTGTCCTCTTCTTGCCACTTGGCAGGATAAGCCTTCGGTGAGCGAACCTCGATGTCCGTCGACCAGACACTGCAGGCCCCATGGCTATACTCTCGCCTTAGCCAACCGAGAATCTCGTCGATCGCCTCAGGGCCTACCATCGAGGTATTCTCCAGGTCCAGTTCCACTCGCCAGCGGACGATCAAATGCCTTGTGCCATGCTCGCTCTGGAGCCTGGAAATACGTTTGGTCATAAGCTCACGAATGTCGCGACCCATCGCAAGGTCCTCGACATCGAGCGTCTGCGTGATGTAACGGAAGTAATCGCAGTCGCTCGCAGCGATCTGCGCATCGTGGGTCCCATCGACTTCGATTGTCCAAAAGCCATGAGCGCCCTCTTCATCAAATCCACGACCTTGAGGAGTTCCGCAGATTCGCATATGAGGCGCCTCGCCATGGAGCGTTTTTCGAGTATGGTCGCTGCCGATTGCCCAAAAATCGATGCGTTCGCTCAGAAGCGATTCGCGGTCGGCATGGCCATGAGCCAGAGCGATGACATAAGTCCCATCGGCATCGCATTGGAATTCCGCCGAGCGGATCGATTCCCGGCCGTCATTCGATCGACCTAGGATTGTGGCAAGTGCCGAGCCATTGCGACGGAACACGACCGATTCGACTTCTTTTTTGGAAAAATAGTGAACATTCGCAGGAAGCGATACGGCTTCGGGCCAGCGCTCCGGATCATCGACCGAGCCACCGGCCCAATAAACCAAGATATTGCGTTGAGCGAGCCGTTCGAATTGATCGAGCAGGAATGCGGGCCCTGCGGCTCCGGTCGAAATCGGGTTAAGAAGATCCCCTGCGAGAAGAACGAAATCGACGTTCTCGATGAGAGCCGACTCGAAGAATGCTTCGGCGGCCTTCCAAGGCGCATCGACAAGTGCGGCCTTGAGATGTTCCGGGATATCGGTCAGATCCTGCATAGGCCTTTCCAAATGAAAGTCACCTGAGTGCAAAAACCGAATAGATTCCTTCCCCATGGACCACCCTCCTTTAGTGGAACTAGAAAAACTGGATCGAAGCGGGAGTTTAGTGGAGATGGAGGGTTTGAGGCAATGCCGATTTTTCGCTTGGTGCCACAAGGGGCGAATCAGACGGATTAAACGCGTCGGGCAAGGGCATTCGTGCCTGGCACCTGAGGGAGAACCGTTAGGAACGCTAGCAAACCGATGCAGCGGCAGTAGGTGCCTTGCACCTGCCATTTGCCTACTTACGCTGAGTCAAAACACCATATCCTTCCCTGGCTGTTTCCCTTTGCGTCCTTTGCGCCGTTGCGGTGAGACTCAAGATCCCTTTCGAGCCGTTGACCAGCGGGGTGCGATCTACGACGTCGAGATGCAGTTGTCGACGCATCCTAAGGCTACCAGCGCCGATTGTGTCGGTCGAGATTGTCAATCCAATCGTCTGGAAAGAGTTCGAGGCGGATAAACTGTCGATTCTCGACATTCTGGCGATCGACAACGCGGACCGTCGACTCAACGTAGAAGTGCAGCGAACCAAGTCCTCCTGGCTACCGCAACGCCTGACGTATTACTCAGCGACTCAGTTGGTCGACCAGATTGGGGACGGAGATAGCTATCGGAAACTTCGCCCGTCGATTGGTATTTGCATCTTGAACAGCGTCCATTTTTCGCAATTGGCCGAGTACCACAGCGAATTTCGACTGCGCACTCGCAGTGGATTGGAACTGACAAGTTGCCTTGAAATACACTTGCTGGAGTTACCCAAGTACACGCCTTTAGACGATAATGTGCAGATCGCCGATCCGCGTGATCAGTGGATGTACTTCTTTCGACGAGCGGAAGGATCGACCGTCGAGGAGTTGCTAGATCGATTGCCAGATCCCGTTTTTAAACGAGCCGTAGGAGTACTTGAGATGATTTCACGAACGCCAGACCAACGCCGACATTACGATGCACGGCTGAAATGGGAACTCGACGAGAACACTCGCATCCAAACAGCTTTTGAAGAAGGCGAGGCCCGCGGCGAGGCCCGTGTCAGGATAGAGTTGATTCGAACTTTGGAAGAGCTGCTTCGACTGCAGATCAGTTCCGATGCAGAGCTTCGAGGCAAGCCACTTGAGGAACTCCAGCAGCGTGCCCAATTCCTCCAGGAAATGATTCGCAACCGCCCCTCGTCTTAGCCCGACGGTTCAATCAAGAATAGACGAACCCACATCGGCGACTTGAGTTTCACCTGGGCCGCGAACAAGAACAAGACCTCCGAGTCGATCACCGGGGTTATGAGCGGCTACGGGTTCACATCCGCCGGGACAACCTCCGTCCCTCGGGCTCCACCTCCGCGATGAATCTCAACTGGGATTCGGACAACAAGCTTCGGTCGACTGCCTCGAAGGTCTCAGCGAGGTGATCGGAAAAGAACGCGACAGAAAGCTGGAAGCAGCTCGCAAGTTGCGTCAAGAGAAACGTACTGCAACGAAACAAGTTGCCTAGCGGCTTCGAAGCGATTACAACAAAGGTATCTTCACGAAGGATAAGGCTCTGCAGAGGTGCAACCTGAGCGTCGTGAAGTCCGAAGTCGGAATGTGGAGCGGGCCTTTACGAGGATCTGCTCACTTCCATTCCGACTTTGGCACTATGCGATAAACCTTCGCCGCACGAAGCGGCGAACTCCCCGTGCAGGATGCCTTCAAACTTCGTTAGCTATTAGACGGTAGATTCCACTTGCCGGTGAACCAAAACATGAGGATCTATGTTCAAATCTACCTTTCGACTAGCATTTCTATTGGTGCTACTTCCAGCATTAAAGACAGCGGCAGCCCAAGACGCAAACGAAGCTATAGAAAAAATGCTGGCTTACCGAGAAAAACAGACTCAGAGTATTATCAAATACATAAATTCCCTCCCTAAAACGGCGGTTTTAGTCTCTATTGAAGGCGTGACAAAAACAGAAAGTGAAACTGATCAAAGCACAGAATGGAAACTCTGTAGTAAGCAACCCGAAGGTGGTTTCTTGATGAATTTTCGTTCCGATGGTCACGTCACCGTATATTTGCTCAATCAGCGATACACTGCTACGCTATCCAAGAGCTTTGAGGCTCCATTAATTTCGAGTACATCTTCCAAAGTTGACCTCAACCAATTGAAAGATTGTCGAATGTCGATGTCTGGCTTTTCAATTCCAGACACGGAATGGATTGACGAGATTTTCCCAGATGCAATGACTAGGGTCTATTTTCGCTACGGAGGGAGGTCTCTAAAGGAATTTCATTCCAATTGGGCAAAACGACCTGAGCACTCTGTGATTTTGAGCGAATCCAAAATTCCTGATTGCGTTGATCTGGTTTTCCAAGGATGGCCTGAAACGACGGGGCCTGCGGTCTACAGCGTTGATTCTGGCGGCGTTATCCACGAGATAAAAATCAGTGGCAACAAATACAATGGAGTCCTTCGCGTCGAAGAGTTCATTGAGCTCAACGGCGTGAAGATCCCAAAAAAGGTGGTCAGTCGGTTGAGCTTCAGCGACAAGGAAAAAGAGGCAGAGTCGACCTGTTCGTGGAAAGAGATTCCTTTGACCGATTTGGGTTATGATCCGACGCAGCTTTATACAACTTATTATGGTCTTACAGAACCAGACCTTCGGATTCTTCCCAAATCTTCCTGGCGGGCGCCATGGCTATACCTAATTGGTTCCGCGTTAATTACTGGGTGCTTGATTTACTATGCAGTACGATTCAAAAACAAAAAGTACTAAGAAAAACTTTTGCAAAAAAGGCTTTACCCTAGTCGATCTCCTGGTCAGTATGACGATTATAGGATTGCTCCTTTCCCTGTTGTTACCCGCCGTCCAAGCCGTCCGTGAATCTAGTCGGTCCGCCAGTTGCAAAAACAACTTACGGCAAGTCAGCCTAGGGATTACGTCGTTTGAAGCCAGGATGAGGCACCTGCCAATCCATCAGGGGAGATCTGCTGGATTTGTCCATTGGCACAATGAAATCTTACCCGATATTGAACAGGCATCTCTCTTTAGAAAAATCGAAAGCGAGATTCGTGGAGGCGTTGAATGGGATTCGCTGTCCGGGACGAGAACCCGGATCAGTATCTTTGAATGCCCTTCGGATTCTAGGGCTGTAAGTTTGCTGTACCATGAAGTTTCGAACCGTCTCTTTGCACCTACGAACTATGTCGGCATCGTTGGGCAGTCTGTCTCGGAAAATGACGGCGTTTTCCCCAGCAACTATGGTGGATGGGAGTTGGGTAGACCATTGAAAATCAAGGATATCTATGACGGGCTTAGCAACACACTTTGGCTCGCTGAGCGTCCACTTGCGGCAAGACCGATCGTTGGAAGTTGGCAATGCTCGCAAGAGTATGGGCATGAATCGATTGGTTTGTTCGAGTTCGTTGATCTTTCCGGAATCGCTCAAAGTTTACCCTTTTGCGGAAAGAGTTGGTTCGCGAGGGGGACACCTGAAAATATCTGTGATCAATTCCACCCTTGGAGCAATCACGGGTCTGGGAGTTACTTCGGGAAAGCAGATGGATCGATCGTGTGGATTAGCTATTCAACTGACGAGAAAGCTCTACGCGGACTATGCACTCGTGCTAACGGCGACCTAAGTCCGCCAGAGTAGACTTTCGCAAGTGCACCAATCTTTCCGGGGTTGCAAAACATTCTGCAAAAACGCCTTCGAGAACTCGGCGAACCGCTACGCGACTAGAACCGAGGCGGCGGCAACGGGTGCCTGGCACCTGAGGGAACCCCTGGGGAACGCTAGCAAACTGAGGTAGCGGCACCGGGTGCCTGGCACCTGAAGGGAACCCCTGAGGAACGCTAGCAAACTGAGGCAGCGGCAACGGGTGCCTGGCACCTGAGGGAACCCCTGAGGAATGCTAGCAAACCGAGGTAGCGGAACCGGGTGCCTGGCACCTGACGGAAACCCCGAGGAACGCTAGCAAACTGAGGCAGCGGCAACGGGTGCCTGGCACCTGACGGAAACCCCGAGGAACGCTAGCAAACCGAGGCGGCGGCAACGGGTGCCTGGCACCTGAGGGAACCCCTGGGGAACGCTAGCAAACTGAGGTAGCGGCACCGGGTGCCTGGCACCTGAGGGGAACCCAAGGGAAAGCTAGCAAACCGAGGCAGCGGAACCGGGTGCCTGGCACCTGGGGGGAACCCAAGGGAAAGCTAGCAAACTGAGGCGGCGGCAACGGGTGCCTGGCACCTGGGGGAAACCCTGGGGAACGCTAGCAAACTGAGGCAGCGACAATGGTTGCCTGGCACCTGAGGGAACTTTGGGGAACGGATCAGACGGATCAGACGGATCAGACGGATCAGACGGATCAGACGGATCAGACGGATCAGACGGATCGGACGGATCAGACGGATCGGACGGATCAGACGCTAGCAAATTGAGGGAGCGGATTTGGGTGTCGGTCTAGCTGAATAAGTTTTGCTTGTCGGATCGATGGCCCTGGAAATTGGAAAAAATGGACCTAGCCTGGAATCATTGGGCCGGAAAGATATCCAAAAGGAACAGGTTTTCACGCAATCGGATCGAAAGCTACGCCCGATAAGTACCTATTGACGGCCTTCCTAACCGCCAGAGTCCTCCTAATCGTTCAATCAGATCTTTCAAACCTAGAGCTATCGAGACTCGAGCCCCCTGACCCCCAGATCGACGCCATGAGCCTAAGCATTCGAGCCGAAAAACGCAATCGACCCAAGGTGTCCTCGCGTCGCAAGCTGGCCATGGAATGCTTGGAAGAGCGTCGCGTCATGGCGGTGCTACCCTTCGGAGCCACTTCCCAAGACACCGGGGAGTTCATGCTCGGCCGCATCGCGGTTACCCCTGTCTTTCTGGAAAGCACAGGAGCGGTTAGCACGGAGGATTGGACGCCTGGCTATGTCGAAGCCGTCATGGGGAACATCCAAAGCGGATTGCAGTGGTGGAACCAACTTTTGGCGACCAAGAGCTCCGTGCACACGCTCGAATGGGTTATCGATCGGACCTACGTCGATAATCGAATGCCGATCACGTTTGAACCGATCAATATGACTTCTGAGGGCTACCTGCAGTGGGGCCCGCAGTTCCTTCAGGGGGTCGGGTTCAACAACACCACCAGTTTTGAGACCAACATCCGTGCGTTCAACCATGCTCAGCGGGCCAAGCTCGATACCGATTGGTCTTTTACGATTTTCGTCGTCAATGCGATGAAGGATTCCGATGGGAGCTTTGCTCCTGGTGGTTCGTTCTCCCGTGCTTTTGCATTCGCCGGTGGGCTCTTTGAGGTGATCCCCTCGAGCCGTCCGAACTCGACATACACGCACGAGACGGGTCACATTTTTTGGGCGCGTGATGAGTACAGCGGCGGTGGGAATTACTTTGACAAGCGGGGGTACTACAACGCTCAAAACACCAATGCGATCGATCTGAATCCCACTCCTAATTTTTCGCAGTCACCGAGCATCATGTCTTCAGGCTCGTCGTTGACGACTGCATTTAATCGAATCGAATCACCCGAAGCGACCCTTGCGCAGATCGGTTGGAAAGACTCGGATAACGATGGGATCTTCGATGTGCTCGATGTTCCGCTGAAGCTTGAAGGTACAGGTCGCTTCAACCCTCTTTTCAATACGTATTCCTTCAGCGGTCGTGCTTCGGTTCAAACACTCCCGAATCGAAACTCCTCGGGGACGCAAAACGACATCACCCTCAACAAGGTCCGTCGGATCGAATACCGAATCGATGCAGGGCCTTGGACCTCGATCCAATCCACCGATGCTTATTCGGTCGATCTGAACCTTCAAATTCCGATCTTGGCTTCCCAAGTTGGAAAGTCGATTGAGATCCGAGCGATGGAGACCAAGTTGGGGCTTTCGAGCAATGTCTTCTCGGGTTTGATTGGCAATGCCCCCGACGTCACGGATAAGCACGGGATTCAGGGTTTTGTCTGGCGAGACAGCAATCAAAACGGCCAATGGGATCCTTCAGAGAGCGGTGTTCCCAACGCCACTGTGACCCTGGTCAACGCGGACAACCAACCGCTGGCGCTGCAAACACAGATCGATCCAGACAATTATGCCACTGGGAATCTTTCTGGAAAGCTGGGAGCATTACCCAACCAAGTCTTGATCGATACGATCGGCAATGACTCCCAAGGCCTCATCGGGGTCTATCCGAAGAACAATCTCAGTGGACCGAAGTTCTTCAAGCCTTACTCGTTTTGGGCACGGCGTTACGTCGATTCTTTTTACGATGAGGACCTTCAGCTTCGCGCTCGGTTCGATCAGGCTCAATCGTACGTGTCGATCGAAGCGGTTGCTCAATCCGACAACTCGAATGTTCGGCTCGATGCGTTCGATGCCAGTGGGAATCTAGTCGCTCGATTCGAACGCAAGGGATTGCTCAAGGACCAGCGAATCACGATGGAAGTGGCTACCGGAGCCGCAACGATAAGGACTGTGGTAGCACGCGCGTTTCAGAACTCTTTTGTGATGTTAGACCATTTGCGGTTCGGTCCTAGGGTCCAAGCCACAACGGCTAGCGATGGAAGCTATTTTCTTTCCAATCTGCCGCAAGGTAACTACCGTTTGCTGGTGAATTCGAATCTCGCTGGATTCCAGAATTCCAATACGCCCGACGGAGTGCTGCAGGTCGCTTATGGATCCGCATCGACGGTCCAGCATGTGGACTTTGGGGGGTACCTACCTCCGAGCCCATGGCAAAATGAAATCCTTCCTGAGGATGTGACTGGAAATCAAAACGTGGGTCCTCTGGATGTGTTGACTCTCGTCGACGATATCAATGCCAATTCATCGCGATCGCTCGATGGGACTCCGGTCGACGTTGCACCTTTTTTGGACGTCAACGGCGACCGTTTTTTAAGCCCGCTCGATGTTCTGATGGTTATCAACTTCATCAACCGTTTTGGTGGTGGTGGTGGTGGTGGCGGTGAAGGCGAAGCATCGCCGTTGATCGAGCAGGAGGAATCGGTCCCGAGCGGTCCGTCGAGGCTCATGTCGTATGTGTTTGATCGAGATCCGACTGCCGCGAGCCGCATTCTGTACCGATCGGATGCGTTTAGGGTGGTGGACCAAGGTCCGGATCGTTGCGGATGCCAAGGGTGCATGAGTTTCTTGGCCGCCGAGGGTGAATCGTCGGATGCCAAGGGATCTATTGGCAAGCACCGCCGTGTACCGGACCATTGGGTCAAGGACGATCTTTTTGCGAAGTGGGAATAGCTGGGCTTAGCTACGCTGGGAATAGCTACAGATCCGCAAGATAGGGCGTTTGGTCATCGATGGCTTGACGAAGTGCATCGCAGCGCATTTGAAGATCGTCGGAGGCGAGTTCTTTAGCCGCTTGGACCTGTTCGATCGCTTCGTCTTTTTTCTTCGCCGAATGCAAAGCTACGGCGAGCACGTAATGGGAGAACCAAGTCGCTGGTATTTCGTCTTGGTGAGCTTCTTGGGCCAGTGCCACCGCTCGTCCTGCGTTGCTTGGGGTTTTGGAAACGCGTTGAGCGTAGAGCAATGCCAGGGCGCGTTTGGCATCTTGTTGCATCGTCGGCAGGGTGGTCAGGGCTTTCCATTCGGTCTCTGCGATATTGAGTTGGTCTTGTTTGCAAGCCAATCGGGCGCGTAGCCAACGGCAGTAAGGGTTGGCTCGATCGATCTTGATGGAGTTCTGCATGGCGAGTTTGGAGTCTCGATCTTTGTCCAATCCATCGAGTACGAGGGCTTTGCACATCAGAGCGATGGGTTGAAGAGGGCTTGGGGATTCGATGAGCGGATCGAGCAGCGGCTTGGCTTGCGAGTAATCCCCTTTTCGCGTCAGGAGCAGGGCTTGGGCGAGTTGGGCGTGTGGATTGTCTTTTCCGTCGGTTTCGAGGGCTTGTAGGACCGTTTGGGTTTCTTGTTCGGAGAATGCTTTTTGGGGATCGGTGAAGCTCCAATACTTCTCGAAGAATCGGTTTCCACCGAGTTGCCATTTGCGGTAATCCTCTTCGACTTTCATGACTTTTTGCATTGTTGCAAACCGTGCTTGGATCGCGCGTTGAGCTTCGACTCCGATCTGCTGGAGTTCTTGGCTTCGCATGAAGGCATTCATGTTTTCCATCATGCGGCTGGCCATCAACTGCTGTTGCAACTGCTGTCGCATCGCGAGATCGTTTGGGGAGTTATTCCCGCCTGGTGCCGATCCGATGCTTCCGATGCTATTGGAGATTTGGAGCGAGTTGAGCGATGATTGCATCGCTTCAAACTGCTTGATCACGCCTTCGTTTTGAATTCGCTTCCACTCGGCCTCGGTCTGTTGGAGGGAGGTCTGAAGCGTTTGGAAGGTTTCAACAAGCGTTTGTTTTTGCTTGAGGTACTCTTGGTAATCTTCATGGACTTTCTCGATGGCTTCGACGCGTTTATCCGTCTTAGCAGATGGTTCGTCTTGTGGGCAGGCCTTGGCATAGGCCAGCAGTAGACTTGTATGGACCAGGAGTATTGCAGCGACGAATCGCACTGCCTTGCGCGCCGCAATTTGCAATGAAGTTTGCGATGAAATGCGGAAGGAAGGAAGAGTCGTTTCGAGCCACCGAGACGTCGCGTTCGAAGCCATCGTAAAGGCTCCTTGATCAATAGAGAACCACCTAACAAAACCACACATCGATACTGTGGATAGCAGTATAGTAGTCTGCGGGGTTGAAGTCGTTATTTTTTGATCTCGAATTCGGACTTCGAGGTGCCGAATTTGTTTCCGGTGAGATCTTCCATGCTCAGGACCAGTTCGTATTTGCCAGATTCGATGTTCGGCGGCATGTAGATCATGTAGACGAGGAAATAATCACGACGTTGGCTAGCGCAGACATCGGGCTCCATGGGGAGGCTTTGTTCGACGATGCGTTTGCCTTGGGAATCGCGGATTTCGTAAGTCCCACGGATTCGCGACTCGTAGCCTTCGCGAACCCGCTGGCTCGTGACGTGCTCGAGTTCGCAGTAGAGGAGTACTTGCTGCTCGGGTTTGAAGCAATTTTTATCGAACTTGTGGGTTGCACCGAATCCATCGACTTGGGTGCAGAAGACCGGTGGGCTGACGAGTAGGTTGCTAAGGGCCGAGAGTTGTCGGTCGGCGAGTTTTTGTTCGGCGGCGACTTGGGCCCAGTGGCGAGGTCGGCTTGGGTTTGCATCGGGGTTGGTGGCTTGGAACAGGGCCGTCAGTTGGTGATCGAGGTACTCTTGTTCGCGTGGATTAGCTCCTTGGATTGGACGTTTGGCCGATTCCAGGTTCCGTTGTGCCAAGTAGAGCAGTCTGAGAGTCATTTCGTGGTGTTGGCGGGTAGCTGGTTCGAGGTCCGAGCCGGCCTCGAGGTATTTTTCAAGAGCGACGACCGATTGGTTCAATTCATGGGACCATCGCGAGGGGTTTTTTGGATCTTGATCGGCGGATTGTCCGAGCCGTCTTATTTCTTTGGTTGTCGATTCGTTAGTATTTTGATCGGCGTCGGTTTGTCCGGATATTTTCTGTCCGGATATCTTCTTTCGTAGGACCGATTGGTAATCGGCTGGAAGCAACGCTAGGGCTCCTTCGATGTCGACTTCGGATAGTCCCGAATCGAGAATGGAATTGGGGGATGCAGAGTGTGGAGTAACGGCAATAGGAGTCGTTGCGGAGGCTTGGGTCACGCCGTCGTTTTGGTCGGACGCGGTCGGCCCTGATTGCGTTTCGCTGTTGGTTTGAGCAGTTGTAATCTCTGTGTTGACCGCCGATGTGGCTACTGCTGTTGTGGTTACCGCCGAGTCTTGGGCGGGCGGCTTGGGGGTTGCTGCTGGTGGTGCATTAAGTGCAGCGGTTTTTGGATTTGGAAGATCGGCTAGATCGGGATTCTTGCCTTTGGATTGTGCGAGTTCTTTTTGTCGATCTCTCGGAAGGGTAACGCGATAGGGAATGTCTTCCGTTCCGGCGTTTTCAAGGATGGAGGGTTTAGCGAGGGAATTGTAGTTTGGAGCGATTTTGGAGTCCCGATCGCTCGGAGCGTTTGGGTGTTCCCAGTCGTCTGTTTCCTGAGTTTCTTTTGTGAAACCAAGCAGAGATTGGGTTTTGGAGCGGTTCCACCAACCTTGGCATCCAGCGGAGCTAGCTACGAGCAGTACCATTCCGAGAGCGCTCAAATGCAGTGTATGACGATGGATCGAGGGGGTTCGCATCATGGACCTTATGGTGTGGTCATAGGGATCGAAGCGGGGCTGGTATGGTTCACGGTTGGATTAGGCAGCTCGCAACTGGGTGCTTTCCCGCCGGCTAGGGCTGCATTGGGGCTTTGGGCCGCAGGGGTCATTTTCCCGACGACATCGCGAGCTAGGGCTAGATAATCCTCGGCGCCGTTGCTTGTCGGTGCGTAATCGAAGATTGACTGTCCGAAACTGGGGGCTTCGGCAAGGCGGATATTGCGTCGGATTTTGGTTGGGAAGAATTTCGCTGAGGCCCAGACAGGGTTTTGCGACGCGCTGGCTTTGAGGAAGTCCTCGATATCGTTGCTGACTTCGGCGGCCAATCGGGTTCCCGACTCGTACATGCACAGGACGATGCCTTCGAGTCGCAGGGCTGGGTTGAGTCGTTTGGAGACGATTTCGATGGTTCGAAGCAATTTGCTCAGACCGTGTAGGGCTAAAAAATGGGGCTGCATCGGCAGGATCACTTCGTCGACTGCCGTCAGTGCGTTGAGGGTCAAGACTCCGAGCGAAGGAGGGCAATCTAGGATCAGAAAGTCAAAGGGCGCGGAGTCTTGCTCGAGACGATCTCTGAGGATGACTTCGCGGCCGACTTCGGAGGCGAGTTCCATTTCGGCGGCAGCAAGGTCTAGGTGCGAGGGCAATACCGAAAGATTTTCCGAGAGGTCGCGACGGACTTCGGAGAGTGCCATTTCGTTGCAAAGGACGTCATAAAGGCTCGGTTCGCCTTGGTGCAAGGTGACACCCAGATGCAAGGATGCGTGCGCTTGGGGGTCTAAGTCCAGGAGGCAGACTCGATGGCCGCAGGAAGCGATTCCAGCCGCAAGGTTCACGGCGGTGGTCGTTTTGCCCACGCCCCCTTTCTGATTGATGACTGCTATTTTTCTCATACAAATCCAATGCTCAAAAACCGACGACTCAAAAAAACTCAAACGCCGTTTTTCCAGCCGATTCCCAGTCGAAATGCCACCGCGAATCGACCGAGGTGACCCACCGGAGGCCTTCTAGCAGACCTGCCAGTCTGGACGACACTAGCAAGACTCCCCTAGTTATTTCCAGACCAATCTTGATAATCTGGCCATCGCGTCTAGAGAATTTCGGTCGTTTGAGCAAAGGATCCCTGTTTGTGAGAAGGTTATTCATCGCTGGCAATTGGAAAATGAATCTCAATCGCGGTCAGTCGCTGAGCTTGGTTCAAAGCTTGGTCGAGTCCTTGCGAGGTGTCTCGGATGTGGACATCGCCGTATGTCCACCGGCTGTTTATTTGGGGGAGTTGGGCAAGGCTCTGCATGCGACCAACATCGGCTTGGGCGCCCAGAATGTGAACAGCAAATCCGAGGGGGCTTATACGGGCGAGATCAGTTGCTCGATGCTTAAGGATGTCGGATGCCGCTACGTGATTTTGGGGCATAGCGAGCGCCGAGCGATTTATGGTGAAACCGATTCGATGGTCAACGAGAAGCTCCATGCGGTCTTAGCCGCAGGCCTTACACCGATCGTCTGCGTTGGCGAGACCCTCGAGCAACGCGAAGCAGGACAGACCCAGCAGGTGGTCCGTTCGCAGTGCATTGGATCGCTTGCGGGGCTGACCGAGGACCAAATGCTCAAAACCGTATTGGCCTACGAACCGGTTTGGGCGATTGGAACGGGCAAGACCGCTTCGCCGGCCCAGGCCGAAGAGGTACACAAGGACATCCGATCCCTTTTGGAGACGCAATTCTC
>Ga0315905_10004808_pt1 | contig 13817 bp, 11 predicted proteins | sample LakEriMetagenome_5_FD_203522 | JGI IMG/M metagenome (GOLD analysis project Ga0315905, IMG submission 203522) | Freshwater fungal communities from buoy surface, Lake Erie, Ohio, United States - Buoy 4 MA121 | ecosystem: Environmental > Aquatic > Freshwater > Lake | place: USA: Lake Erie, Ohio... | reverse complement strand
TTCGGCGCATGAGGCAAGCGCCCTCCTCGAGCCGCCGCTCGATTGTCACCAGTCGGCGCCTGGACAGAAAGCTGTTCAACTCCGCTTCCATTGCTTCGGCATCTGTCGCTCTGATATGAAAAAAAATAAAACAACTTTATGAGAAAATCACAAGATGCAAGGACTAACCCGAATGCCCCTAACATAAGAGCTGTTTGGAATGATTTAAGGGGTTCCTGCTGATTACACTGGTGAGCTGCTTCTTGTGTCGATAAAGCCTGTGGAATAGAGGCTTTATCGCTGTCCTCTCACCGGTTTTAGATGCGGACTGCAACTCATTGATTCTCTAAGAAATTTCCTTAGGTTAGCTCCATTCGTACCAGCCCTCGGATGTGAGTATTTTTATAAATTGCGTTTATTGAGATGATGCATCATCGAGGGGTGGTCCCCATTTGGTAACATGTTAGATTTACGACAGCCTATTTTTCATTGCTTTTTTCCTTATCAGTCGACTAGGTACTCCAAAAAGTTCGTATTGAGCTAATGAAAAATGACACCGGAGGGGTTAATTCATTGCGCCATCATTCATGACACCCGGCACTTGGTTGTTTTATGGTTGTTTGTCTTTAAAATGTGAGAATTTCACACTTCCCATCCGGCAGTCGATCGGCTACACGCCATTCAAGCGATGATCGACATCCCCGGAAGTAATTCTTTATTTAACGACGTGATAGCATACGGAAGGTTGTATAAAGATAATCACCGCAACTTCCGTGCTCGGATCTCTATCGTTAGATCGCGATGATCCTTGCTGACTCACCGGCTTTATTTGCGAACGAATGCGAGAGGTGAAGGTTGTTAGTCTTAGGATATAAAGACTCCCCCCCCACCGGAACGCTCGAAGAGCGTTCCCTGCATTTTGATTTCAAAGGCAGAGATCGCCGTCACTAGCGATCCGGCGGGGGCAGGATCATTGACAGCACCGAGAACCAGCCTTAGCAGCATTTCCGGCGGTGGATTTTTAGATGCCCAGAAAAATATAAGATCATGTCCCGCGCGTTTTTTCAGCGGAATCAGCGGTGAGTGCATGAAATCCACACCGACGTAATTTACTCTCGCCAGAATCGTGCGCATCGAATAAACATGGATGTCATGCCAAGCTTTGCCAATCCCGTCGGCCTTTGGGCGCTGCTGGGTATTCCCGCAATCATTTTGATTCACTTTCTGCAACGCAAAGCGTTAACGATCCCCGTTTCGACACTCTTTTTGTTAGAAAAAACCCAGCGCGAAGCATCGACAGGCAGAAATTTCGACCGTATTACCAATTCGATCCCTCTCTGGATGCAACTACTGGGAGTGCTGCTGCTCACATGGCTCTTGGTGGAACCGCGATTCCCGCTGGCGCGCAGCACCCAGCGGATCGCCATTGTGATTGATTCCTCGGCCTCGATGAGCGTTTACAAAGAACGTTTGATTGAACAATTGAAAGAGCAGATCCCATCGCTGAAAGGGCTTGCCACGGATGTGGAATTCATACTCTTTGAATCCGCGCCCGGGAAACCAAGACTTTATGCAGGAAACAAGATCGAGGACATGCTGGCTGCGATCGTGCAGTGGCGCCCACTTGCCGGACTAACCGATCAGTCGCAGGTGTTGCGTCTTGCTCGGTCCCTGGTTTCACGAGAGGGCATTGTTATTTATGCTACCGACACACCAGTTGAGTCAGTTCCCTTTGAAGCCCGGGTTTTAGCCGTCGGACACACCATTGAAAATGTGGGTTTCACCGGAGTTGCCTTCGACACGGTCGATGGGAACCTGCTATGGCGCGCTACGGTTCAGAACTATTCCGATCAAAAAGTCACGCGCAGTTGGAAAATGGCTGCGGATGGCGGAACTGCCAGCGTCGTAAAAACTATCGAACTAGAACCACGCGGGCTAACAACTCTACAATCGAATTTCCCCACCGGTGTGTCAAGAATCACCCTGAGCCTTTCTACGGATGATTTTTCGTTAGATAACAGCATGTTCCTCGTGCGACCACAGCCCAAGATGCTACTATTGGATTCTTCCCCTGCCCTTGCGAATCTAACAAAAAAGCTACTACTTTCCATCGAAGCCATGCAGGAGGCTCCGCCCGGAAAATCCGATGTTTCGATAATTTCCTACGATCCTCTCGACCCGTCACCGGTCACCGGCAATGCGATCATTTTTGTCAATGACGCAACCCAGGGCGGTCAGTATCTTTCCGGAGGCATCATCGCGGAAAAAGATCCGCTGCTGGACGGCTTGAACTGGCAATCCCTGCTCATCCGCGAAACCATTTCGCTGGACATTCGTGAGTCCGATCAAATTCTGCTGAAACAGGACAAACGCCCGCTGATCCTGCTCCGTAAAATCGCGGCGAAAGGCAAACTGCCCGCCTCCCGCCAATTGCTGTTCAATTTCGATCCTCGCCTTTCGAATATCGAAAACCAGCCAGCACTCATCGTCATTCTGCTGCGCTTCGCGGAACAAATCCGCGAAGGTAAAATTTCATATGCCTGCGAAAACTTTGAAACCTCACAACCGATCTCACTGGCGAAAGCGGGTGAGGAGAAAGTCTCTATCAGAAGCATTGACGGCGCAGGCAAAACAATCGGAGAAAAAGACGTCGATCCTTCCCGTCCAATGCAAAGTCCGGATGAACCTGGATTTTACCAGTATGTCCAGGGCAAGGATGTGTTGCTGGATACTGCGACCTACTACGCCGACACCCGCGAGGCTGATTTCACCGCCTGTGGGGAGGCCAACCAGCTTGGCGAAGCCCGTGCGACTGCGATACAAGCCCACAGCAAGGGCGATCCATATTGGCGGTACTGGCTGCTCGCGCTCATCGCCGTTCTGCTGGCATCGTGGTTTTTCATTCGCGAACGCAGCCAAAATGCTTCCCCGTGATTGATCGCCAAGTCGGACTTGAATCGAAAATGAAAGTTTTCCTTCTGGTCAGTGCCGCCGTTTTCTGATTCGTTGCCGTTGAACATCTATGCTAGAACTACAGGAAGTATGTTTCGCCATCAAGAAAGAGGGCGAGGAAGTCAATCTCGTTGACAAGGTTTCCATCAAAATTCCGCGTGGGCACTTTATGGCTATTGTGGGCCCATCAGGCTGCGGGAAAACCACACTGCTCAAGACCATCGCCGGTTTGAATGCGGAAAGTTCCGGCACACTGCTTTGGAATGGCAACAGCCTCTCGGATGGCCACGATTTCGATCCGTCGGAAATTGGCTACGTACCGCAGTTTTCCATCGCTTACGATCCTCTCACCATCGATGAATCGATCGAGGCTGCCACTCGCCTGCGAGTCAAGACCAAGAGCGCCGAGGAACTCGATGCTCGCATCGACCGTGCGCTGGAGGAAACCGGACTTGCGGCGATCGCTGATCGTGTTGTCAAAGTCCTTTCCGGCGGCCAGAAGCGACGTCTCGGCCTGGCTATGGAACTCGTTTCCGATCCGAAAATCCTGCTCTGCGACGAGGTGACATCGGGGCTTGATCCGCGATCGGAGCGGGAGATTGTCAAACTGCTTCATGAACTTTCTCGCAAGGAAGGACGTATCGTTCTTTCTGTCACCCACTCACTTGCCCATCTGGAACTTTACGATTCGATCCTAGTCCTCCACGAAGGACGCGTGGCGTTTCATGGCCCGCCCGACATGTTGACGCATTATTTTTCCGTCAAGGACACCGAGGAGGTTTATCCCCGCCTCGCCACCCAGACATCGGATCGCTGGCAGTCATCTTGGATGAAACATCGCGAGGCGTATTATGAAAAAATCGAAATCCTGCGCGCCAAACTGATCAAGCAGGGCGAACTCCGCGTTCCCGAATTGTCGTCGGCCAAAGACGAAAAAGATAACGAGAACGCGTCTTCATCAATTCGCACTCCCGGTTTGCTCAGCCAGTTCAGCACCCTACTATCGCGGCGCTGGCGGATATTTTTCCGCGATCGCGGTCAGGTATTCCTGCAACTCGCTATTCTGCTTTGCTTTCCTGTTCTGGTTTCGTTGTTCAGCGACAAAGCGAACGTGCCAATCCGCTCGCTTTCGGACATGCGCCAGTCAGATGTGATGCTGGAACTCACCGAGCAGCAGAATGTGCGTCAGGACACAATGAAAGCGGGATCGGCGCTGTCGGGAATCGTTATGTTCCAAGTGGTGCTGCTGGGATTGATGGGTTCAAATAATTCGGCCCGTGAGATCGCCGGGGAGCGCATGATTTATGAAAAGGAAAAATTCGGTGGACTTCGTCCCGCCGCTTATCTTGCCAGCAAGATTGCCTTTCTTTCCTGTCTGGTAGTCGCTCAGTCACTGTGGATGGCGGTATTCGTCAATTTCTTTTCACCATTTGACGGCGAATTCGGCCAGCATGCGCTGTTTCTGCTGCTCTGTAATGGAGCCATCACCTCCATTTGCCTGGGCATTTCGGCATCTATGAAAACCGCCGAGCAGGCATCGCTGCTATCGATTTACTTGGTCGGATTCCAACTTCCCCTGTCGGGAGCCGTGCTCGCCCTGCCGGAAAAAATCGAGATTTTTACCCGACCGTTCATTTCCGCTTACTGGGCGTGGTCGGGATCCGTGGAAGCACTTGCCACATCGAAAAATCTGGCGGTGAAATCGGTCATCTCTACCAGTATCACCCCGCAAAATCTCTGCCTGTATCTTCTCGGCCTTCACATCGCCGTGGGTCTGCTAATTTCCTGGCTGGGAGCCAAACGCCATCAGTGGGAATAATCGGAATTTTTTCTCCCCAAGCCAGCAATTTTGTGCTATCCTGCGCCTACACATGGCAAGACGAGCAAGTTCGGGTCCTAACATAACGGCGATTATAGCGATCGCTGCATTTGTCATCGTTGCCTTTTTCGGCGCCAAGTCCCTGCTAGGCAGCAGTAAACAGAAAATCAAGGGGGTCACGCCACTTGCAGTTAAGGAATTCCTCGAAAATGGTAATTCGCTGCGCGGTAATGAATATCTCGTGCAGGGGACGGTCGACCAACGCTGGCCCAGAGACAACGGCCAACTGGTTTCGCTCCATGTCAACGACAGCGATGATCTAATCGGCATTCAAATCCCAGCCAGCTTCAACGACCTCAATATCGAACGCGAACAAAAATACTCTATCAAGGTGAAATTCCTCGAAGGAGGAATTCCCGTAGCTACACAAATCGAACGCCAGTGAAATTGCCAGCGTAAGCATTGGCGTTCATTTCTCTCGTCACTAGTATCCAGAAAAAGCCATGAAAAAAATCCTACTTCTCTGCGCTCTCTCACTCCCCTGCCTGGCTCAGGTTTACACTCCGCCAACAACTCCTGCAGGCGGTGCAGCCAAACCCGCCAGCGGTGGCGACACCACCATCAACCGCCCCGCGCAAGAATCAGCGGCCCCGCTGGTGGGCAACGAAGTTCCGTTTGTCGATCCCTCTGCGGAAACAGTCACTTTCAACGGTAAAAATTTCGCAATCGCAGACAATCGCCTTTTTGCTGCTCGTTTCGAACGCTATCTCAACGAACCCGAGGACAATTCTGCAGCCGCGATGCAGTATCGGAAAGTTATCAATGATATTCTCGACCTGATCTCTCCTCACAACCCGAAGGGTCCGCAACTCTACCCGGCATTCAAACTTCTCCCCAAGGGATCGAGCTTCCCGGGCGACTCAAGACTTTGTGACTCGCTGGCGCAGGCGATTTATGTTGCGATGGTTTCGAAGAAAAATGTCGAAGGCTCCAAAAAAATGATGGAGGCGCTAGAGGATGAGAAACAGCGAGTGATCCGCGAGGCAGACTGGAAGGCAGCCACGGAGACCGACCCGAAACTTAATGCACGCGGTGCCACCCAAGGCAGCGGTGGAGGTGGTGCTGCCAACGGCCAGGCCCGGAATCAAGGTGGAGGTGGTGCGGCGGGAGGGGGCAACCAACCAGGGCAACGAACCACTGCCGCAACTGATCCCGGTCGCGGCACGCAGTCCCTACGATACACCGACATGACGATGCGTATTCTGGAAATCGAAGCCATCAAGAAAAAAAACGAACTCAAGGGCGAGGTACAGATTGTCACCGCCAAGATCCAATACCAAGCCCTGATGATGCAGTTTTTCATGCAGCGCCGTTTCCAACACGTGCTGATGGCATCCCGTTTTTACAATCAAATCTGGAGCGACGGTGACAGCACTCTGCATATTGATAAAAATTCGGATACATCAAAACTTTTCAATGAATCAGTGGGCTTCAGTCCCACCGTAGCCAGTCTCGATGCGCTATCGTCGGAATTCATCCGCGATTGCGACAAGGGGATCGAAGCGTTCAATTTCCTCGCCGACAAGGGGGAACTGGAATCGGCGGCCAAGCGACTGAGCGAAGCCTACGCGGTTGGTGAGTTCATGCCCAGCATCAGCACGCTGCCACGCGAGCGCAAGCGCAAGGTGCTGGAGTTCGTGCGCGAATCCTACAAGCTGATTGCAGCGATCAACGTCAAGGACTATGCCACTGCCGAAAAAATCACCACCAACATGAAGGCCATGGCCAGTGATTTCAACGGCAACAAAGCCGATGCGGCAATCGCAACCTACACCCGCGTGTCGAACATGCACATCATGACCGCGAAAACCTATGTAGCTTCGAACGAAATCGACAAGGCGCGGGAGGAAATCAAAAAAGCCATGGAGGTCTGGCCTCAAAATCCAAAGCTGGCGGAGTTTGACCAGCTTGTAGAAGCGGGAAGCACAATGGTGACGGCGAAAAACGACTTCGATCGCCTGCTCTCGGAAAAAAACTACCGGCAGATTTTCGACGACCAGTATCGCATTGCACCGGCGATCCAGAACGACCCGCAACGGATCGAAGCGTTTAAAACTATCATTGCGAATCTCTCCAGCATTGAGGGATCGATTGGCAAGGCCAATGAGTTTTCCAAAATGGGTCAGGATTACGCTGCGTGGGAGCAGCTTGCCATTGTCAGGGAGAAATTCCCCGATGACCCGAGGTTAGGCCGACAACTGGAACTTCTGGCACCCAAGGTTGCAGATTTCACGAAATCCCTGGATCGCGCTCAGCAGTTTGAAAAACGCACCCCGAAACAGACGGGCTCTTCGCTGGCATGGTATTTGAAAGCACAGAAAATTTTCCCCCAGAGCGAACTTGCTGAGAAAGGCGTGCAACGTCTCCTTGACGAAATCCTGCCTGATGAAAACGCGCCGAAAATCAAGGTTAGCGAACTCAAGTCAACGGATGAGTTCCAGTAGTCGTCAGCAGTAATATTTCGTTTTATTGAGGACAAAAAAACGGGCGGTTGTGAAACCGCCCGAATTTGACAAATATCTTGATTCAGTAGCGGTATTGTTCCCCTTTAAAGGGACCTTCGGGGGAAACCCCAATGTAATCAGCCTGTTCTACGCTGAGCTTGGTCAACTTGGCCCCGATCTTAGCGAGATGCAGTCGGGCGACTTCCTCGTCGAGATGCTTGGGCAGCACGGTAACCTGACCTGCTTTGTAAACATCCTTGTTTTTCCAGAGCTCGATCTGGGCAAGAGTCTGGTTGGTGAAGCTGTTCGACATCACAAAGGAAGGGTGACCGGTTGCACAGCCGAGGTTCACAAGTCGGCCCTCAGCCAGCATGTAAATACTGTTTCCAGTTGCAAAGGTGTATTTATCCACCTGCGGTTTGATATTGATCTTCTTTACCCCAGGGGCATTTTCCAATTTATCGATCTGGATCTCGTTGTCGAAATGGCCAATATTGCAAACAATGGCTTGGTCCTTCATTTTCTCCATGTGCTCGAGGCGAATAATATCCTTGTTGCCCGTGGTAGTAACATAAATATCTCCCCAGCCAAGAGTATCCTCGACAGTCAAAACGCGGAAGCCTTCCATGGCGGCCTGCAGGGCGCATATCGGATCGACCTCGGTCACCACCACTTGCGCACCCTGACCCCGAAGCGCCTGGGCACAGCCTTTGCCGACATCACCATACCCGCAAACAACTCCTACTTTGCCAGAAATCATTACGTCGGTGGCGCGCTTGATGCCATCCACCAGCGACTCGCGGCAGCCATAGAGATTATCGAATTTTGACTTTGTCACGGAGTCATTGACGTTGATCGCAGGCACTAGCAGGGTTCCTGCTTTTGCCATTTGATAGAGACGGTGTACACCCGTGGTGGTCTCCTCGGAGACACCCTTCCACTCTTTGACAATCTCATGAAAAATGCCCGGCTGGGTGGAATGAATTTGCTTGAGCAAGTCCTTGATGACCTGTTCTTCAAGACTGCCGGACGTAGTGTTCACCCAATCGGAACCATTTTCCAATTCGTAGCCCTTGTGAATGAGCAATGTGGCATCGCCGCCATCATCGACAATCAATTGCGGTCCAAGCCCCTGCGGATTAACGAGCGCCTTCCACGTGCACCACCAATACTCCTCCAGCGTCTCGCCTTTCCATGCATAGACAGGAATATTGCGGGCAGCAATCGCAGCGGCGGCATGATCTTGAGTTGAGAAAATATTGCAACTGACCCAGCGAACCTCTGCGCCGAGATCGACGAGTGTTTCAATGAGAACTGCAGTTTGGATTGTCATATGCAACGAGCCCATGATGCGAACCCCCTGCAGTGGCCTTTCCACTCCATATTTTGAGCGGGTCGCCATCAAACCAGGCATCTCGTGCTCGGCAATTTCAATTTCCTTGCGGCCGAAATCGGCAAGGCCGATGTCGCGTACTTTGTAGTCGGTAAAACTCATGTTAGTATATGTTAGAAAATTATTTGATGGCTTTTTTCAGAGCAGCAACCTTGTCGGTATTTTCCCAGGTAAGGTCTGAATCGTCTTTGCCAAAATGACCGTAGTTGGTGGATTTCGAATAAATTGGACGAAGCAGGTTGAGCTGCTTGATAATATCGGCCGGCTTGAAAGAAAATACTTTAAGAACAGCGGCAAGAATCGCGGCATCTGCATGAGTGCCCGTGCCGAAAGTATCGATGTGCACGCTGACTGGCAGAGGGTGGCCGATGGCATAAGCAAACTGGATCTCGCACTTGGAGGCCAATCCAGCGGCGACAACATTCTTCGCTACCCAGCGACCCATGTAGGCGGCGGAGCGGTCCACCTTGGAGGGATCCTTGCCAGAGAAGGCACCACCGCCGTGACGCCCCATGCCGCCGTAGGTATCGACGATGATTTTGCGACCAGTAAGACCGCTGTCCCCCTGTGGTCCGCCGATCACGAACTTGCCGGTGGGATTGATAAGATATTCGGTTTCCTTAGTGAGCATTTTTTTGGGCAGCACACGTTTGATCAGATCGATGCAGAATTTTTCAATCTCGGCGTGCTCCACCGAAGCGGCATGCTGGGTCGAGATCACCACGTTGACGATGCGGGTTGGCTTGCCGTCCACATACTCCACCGAGACCTGGCTCTTGGCATCGGGGCGCAACCATTTGGCAGCTTTCCCCGCTTTGCGAACTTTAGTGAGTTCGCGACCTAACAAGTGGGCATACATCAACGGTGCCGGCATCAATTCATCGGTTTCATTGGTGGCATAGCCGAACATGATCCCCTGATCCCCCGCCCCTTGCTCTTGATGTTTTTTACCGCGGGCTTTTTTCGCATCAACACCCTGCGCAATGTCAGGCGACTGAGTGGTCAGGTAATTGTTGATGAAAATCCGATCCGCGTGAAAGACATCGTCTTCATGCACATAACCAATACCCCGCACAGCATCACGGATGACCTTGTCGATGTTGATCGCTTCACCGATGGATTTCTGACCGATCTTGGGAATGGTGATTTCACCACCGACCACCACGATATTGCTTTTCACAAATGTCTCGCAGGCCACGCGACTGTGTTTGTCAACGCTAAGACACGCATCGAGAATGGCGTCAGAAATGGTATCCGCCACTTTATCAGGATGACCTTCACCCACCGACTCGGAGGAAAAAATGTATTTACTCATATTTTTAAATTACGCATCGTCAAATCGCGATGCGTTGATATAATCTGTGATAGAATGAAATTGTCAACCATGAAATGTTTGAAGTTGTTGGCCGATCCGACAAGGCTGCGCATGTTATTGCTGTTGCAAAACCAGCCGCTTTCGGTGGCGGAACTGCAGGAAATTCTCGGCATGGGTCAAAGCCGAATCTCCACACAGTTATCGCTATTGAAGCAAGAGGGATTGGTGACTGACCAGCGCTCGGGAAAAAACAACATCTATCAGGCGGAACTTCCCGATGAACTGCTGAGTCTGGCAAGGCAGGCGGCGGAGGAACTTCCAGAGTGCCCAAAGGATCTGTCCGCCTTGCGTCATTTAATTCGCAAGCGCAAGGATAAGGCCCGCAACTACTTCGATGAACTGGCGGGCAAATTCGGCAAGAGCTACGTGCCAGGTCGATCCTGGAAGGCGCTGGCCGAGGCGCTCATCAAGGTAATGAACTACAATGTAGTTGCCGACCTCGGAGCAGGCGAAGGGACGCTCTCGCAACTGCTCGCCCAACGTGCGCAAAAAGTCATCGCCGTGGACATCTCTCCGAAGATGGTCGAATTCGGTCAAGCTCTTGCGCTGAGCCATGGCCTGAGCAATCTTGAATTCCGCCTTGGTGAAATCGAGGATGTTCCCATCGAAACCAAGACCGTCGATCTCGCCATCCTCAGTCAGGCCCTGCATCATGCGGAGGATCCGTCCCTCGCTTTGTCGGAGGCCTATCGTATTCTCAAACCCGGCGGGAGGCTGCTGATCCTGGACCTCGCCAAACATTCCTTCACCAAAGCCCATGAACTCTACTCCGACCGCTGGTTGGGATTCCCCGAAGGCGAACTGGCGGAAATGATCGAGGCCGCCGGTTTTCAGGATGTGGAAACATCCGTTGTGGATCGCGAAACAAAACCGCCACGACTACAGACGCTGGTAGCTACAGCTGTCGCGGCCCGATAAAAAGATATCAGCTGAATTCTCTACCAAAGCCCATACTTCCCATAGACCATGATGAAGCAGCCCATGAGAAAATTTGCAGTAGCGTGCATGATCACACAGGCACCTAGGTTTTTGCTCACGACGCAAAGCAAATAGGTCAATGAGCCGTAGATTACCGCGGCTGCGTAATCGACCGGAGCGTGAGCGATTGTGAAGGCAAGTGTGCAGGCGACAAAAGCCTTCCATGTGTGCCTACCAAAAGGCTGCAGGCAGCAGCGGCCTTCCGTGTCGGCGATGAAACGCATCAGAAATCCACGCCAGAAAATTTCCTCGATCAAAGCAACTACAATGGCCGCCCTGAAAAAACGCAGGATCAACGAAGCCCAATATGCCGATGGATCTACAAAAACATGGGGATCGAATCCCTCGCTGCGCTGCTGCACGCCCAGCCACTTAAGCCAGCCCTGCGTTTCACCTGTTAGACCCAATCGATCATAAATAATAGTAGGGAGAAGCCAGAGGCCGATTCCAATAGCACCGAACACCACACCCAACAGCGACCACTTCATGTTCCAGCGGAACTCGTAATAGCGCCAGTTTTTCAGAAGAAATAGCAAGCAGATGATTGATTGCAGCGGATAGACCCATTGTTCCGGCCAACGGCGCCACCACGGGGAGGCTGGATGTTCCCACTTGAAAAATTCGCCGCCGAACTGAAGCGCCAACAGCATGACCATAAACAAAACAAATGGGAAAACATGCGCGCGTGCCCATTTGTTAGGCTCGCTCACGCGCAGTTGATCCACTTGATCCGACATGCGCTCAGAACTGAGAAATGAAATGCTCGATTTTGTCCATCGCAAGCTTCAGGTCATCAAAACCGGTGGCGTAACAACAGCGCAGAAACCCTTCGCCGCAGGTGCCGAAAGCGGTTCCGGGCACAGCGGCCACACTCTCCTGCTCGAGAAGCTTCATCGCGAATTCCTTACTGCTCAAGCCAAACTTACTAATGTCAGGAAAGACATAAAACGCCCCACCTGGCGTATGGCACTCAATGCCCATGTCGTTCAGGCGCTTAACCACGTAGTCGCGGCGCTGATGATAACTATCGCGCATTTTTTCCATCGAAGGCGTGCCGTTTTCGAGAGCCTCGATGGCTGCATTCTGACTCATTATCGGCGCGCACAGCATGGCATACTGGTGGATTTTCATCATCGCTTCGATGATCGGTTGCGGAGCGCAGGCGTAACCGAGACGGAAACCTGTCATGGCGAATGCCTTGGAAAAACCGTGAAGCAGGATTGTGCGTTCCCTCATGCCAGGCAATGCAGCGATGCTTAGATGCTCCTCGCCGTCGTAGCGCAACTCGCTGTAGATCTCATCGGTCATCACAATCAGGTCGTGCTCGATGCAAAGCTTGGCAATGCCTTCCAAGTCCTCGCGGGTGGCGCAGGCTCCGGTGGGATTAGTGGGGAAATTCAGCATCACCATGCGAGTCCGCGGCGTGATGGCAGCGGCAACGGCTTCTGGTTTCAGCGAAAATCCATCTTCCTTTTTGGTGATCACAGTCACAGGCGTGCCGTAGGCCATGATGATGCTGGGGCTGTAGGACACGTAGCAGGGCTCATGATAAATCACCTCGTCGCCGGGATTCAAAAGCGCGCGAAGAGCGAGGTCGATTGCCTCGCTCACACCGACTGTGACCAGAACTTCTTTTTCCGCGACGTAATCGACATGGAAAAAGCGACTGACATACTTGGCGATCGAATTGCGCAAGGAAAGTAACCCGAGGTTCGAGGTGTAACCGGTCTGGCCCTTTTCCAACGAATAAATCGCCGCCTCACGGATGTGCCATGGCGTCGCGAAGTCAGGTTCACCGACGCCGAGCGAGATGACATCGTCGCGTCCCTGCACGAGTTCAAAAAAGTCACGAATGCCGGAACGGGGAATCGAGGCAATATGCTTCGCTATGATTGATGTATAATCCATGATGTGGGTTTCTAACAAAAAATTACGGACTGACGGCCAGTCGCTCGACCCCGGCTTCACCCTCGAAAAGGAAACCGTTTTGTTTATATGTTTTCAATTGGAAATGGGTGGCCGTGGAAAGAACGCCATCGAGGGTGCTGAGCCGCTCCGAGACAAACCGTGCGACTTCGCGCAAATCGGGACCCTCGACAACGACCATCAGATCGTAACCTCCGCTGGCAAGGTAGCAGCTCACCACCTGGTCAAAGCGAGCGATGCGCAGGGCGAGGCGATCGAAGCCGCCGCCCCGCTCCGGAGTAACCTTCACCTCGATGAAGGCGCGGACATTTTGATCACCGGCGCGTCCCGCATTGACCACGGCATGATATCCAAGAATAACTCCCTCCTGCTCCCACGAAGCGATTTTTTCACACACCGATTTTTCGCTTAGCGAGAGCAACTCGGCGAGTTCGTCGTTTGAGAGGCGCGCTTTCGCACGCAGCAGATCCAGCAAGGGGTCGGTTGACATGGCGCGGGATTCAAGCAGATTCGCCAAGTCTTGCAAACCCAGAAATCATCAATCGCCGAAACAAATGCCAATGGCGCGGGCCGCCTGAACCATTTCTCCCTGCGGATCAACCAGTCTGAGTTGATCGACCGCATCTTCGATTGGAACTGAATCGACATGATAGGATTGGTAGCTGACCATACGACCGAAGCGTCCTTCCGCTGCAAGTTTGACCGCCATCACGCCGAAACGCAGGCCGAGAATCCGATCTAGGGATGTCGGGGCGCCGCCGCGTTGGAGATGGCCCAATGTGCAGGAGCGTGTTTCCTTGCCGGTCATATTTTCAATTTTCATCGCCACATAGTCGCCCATGCCCCCAAGACGAACTTCGCCCCCATCGTTGGATGCCACGCTCATCAAGT
>Ga0315905_10004807_pt1 | contig 13818 bp, 9 predicted proteins | sample LakEriMetagenome_5_FD_203522 | JGI IMG/M metagenome (GOLD analysis project Ga0315905, IMG submission 203522) | Freshwater fungal communities from buoy surface, Lake Erie, Ohio, United States - Buoy 4 MA121 | ecosystem: Environmental > Aquatic > Freshwater > Lake | place: USA: Lake Erie, Ohio... | reverse complement strand
AGTTTAGGGTTTAGTTGGCGACTACCTCGGAGACAAACTCCTCCAGAATGTTCTCAGCCAAGGGCATGTGGTTGTGAAACACGGCCACTTTGTTGAACAGTTGCTTTAGCTCGCCGTGGTCTAGCTTGCTGGTGTGTGTGTGAGTTTAGTTTAGAGTTTAGTTTAGACACACATACACACACAATGAAACGTTTCTTCAGCTCGCCCTTGTCTAGATTGCTGTGAGTTTAGTTTAGATAGCCTAAACCCTAAACCCTAAACCAAGTTAGTCTAGAGACAGACAAGCAAACACATCGACACAGTTGTCTCCGCTGGCGCCAGCCTCCTCAAAGAGCGCAAGTTCCATCTCCAGTAGTTTGTGTTGCTGCTCCTATTTTTTTTTCTCACTTGTCTCCGCTGACGTCAGCCTCCTGAAAGAGCGCGAGTTCCATCTCCAGCAGTTTGTGTTGCTGCTCTTTGAACGCCTTGGCAGGATTGTGCTCGACTTTGCCTCTCTTGGCGGAACGTTCATCCTCCTGCCGGCCCGTGCCTTGTTCATCGTGTGCAAATCTGCAATTGTCCCCATCTCTGCACGTGCCGTTTTGTTGCCAATAGCGACACACCAATCCGCCGCGCCCGCGGGCGCCACGGCCACGTCCGCGCTCGCCACGGCCGCGCCCGCCTCCGCCACGGTTGCCGCCAAAACCATCTCCGCCCCAGCCACCACCGCCTCCGCCACGGTTGCCGCCACCACCATCTCCGCCCCAGCCACCACCGCCTCCGCCACGGTTACCACCACCGCCATCTCCGCCCCAGCCACCACCGCCTCCGCCACGGTTGCCGCCACCACCATCTCCGCCCCAGCCACCTTCGCCACGGTTGTTTCCGTAGCCGCCCCGGCCGCCCCGGCCCCTACTGCGCGTGTCCATGCTGTTCTCTGATCCCCTACGCAAGCGCGCCCCGACACGGCGATGCTGTGCCCCTTCTCCTCCCTTTCCCCTCCCTCCTGCTGCCGCAAAGTTTACTACACTCGTAAAACAGAGAGAAGGTAGTACAAACTCTTTTGTATCTCTCGGATTCTCTTCTAGATTCTCTTCATCTCCGATTTAAACCTTCAGTTCGTGCAAAACGGACGGGCCGAAATGCCTGGCCCGAATATCGCGGGGGGGGCCGGCGAAGCCGATGCATCGGCGTCGCCGGCACGCGCCGCCCCCCCCGCGCGCACCCCCACGCAAGAGGTCGATCACACGCACACGGCGCTCGCAGGTTTCGCGGGCATCCGCGCCCGCAGCAGGAAGAGTGCGCAGAGAGAGGGCCTGCGGGCTAGGCGCGACAGCCCGGACCTCGACCAGGCCTCTGCGGAGCGCACGAGGGCCCCAACCGGGACTTCCGACCCACACGGCTCGCCCACTGGGCTGATATCCGTGATGGCGCAGTGGATCGACGGCGGCGAGAGCAACATCCACAGCATCTGCGAGACGCTGCGGTCGTGCGTTGAGGCAGGCGAGCTCGTCAAAAGCACGCCGCTGCACCTCGAGATCGAGGCGTGTGCCGCCAGTCGCCCGAGCGTCTCCCTGCGCGGTAAATTTCCGACGCCGAAAATCACTCCGGCCGCAGCGCAACGCTGGTGCCACGGGCGCGCCTGTGCGTGTGCTCGCGATTCCCTTACCTGGTTGGGCCTGAGCAGGTGGCGTGGACAAGTACCAGGCGCACCTTGCGCAGTTCAAGAAGGTTCTGGCGAGTTTGCAGCGCGGCGCTGGACGTGCGCTGCGCCGCCGGTCGCTAGCTGCCCTCCAGAACTGCACCGTGGTCGCAGTGCTTGAGCCGCGGCTGTACGCATTTGAGGTGTCGCTGGCCTGGTCGCATATGGGTGCCGAATACCGCGTGGCGCTCTTCTCGAAGCTCAAGTCGAAAGATTGGCCTAACCCGGCCTCTCTCTTGGGCTCGCTGGCGGAGATTTTGCACTTTCTCCACACGTCAACCGCGCTGCACACGGCTGCGCTGGAACTGAATGAGGCGCTGCGCACGGTGACAACCCAGAAGGCAAATCTCGAACACGACCTCCACTTGGCAAGAGATGCCGCGCAGGTCGCGGATGCCCGCGCGCAGCGCGCTGGAGAGGCCGTCATGCAGCTCCGAGAAACGTTGCAGGCAAGAGATGAGGACATTGCCAAGCTGGTTTCAGAGGACAAGCACAGCAAGCTAATGATCCAAATACAAAAGCTGCAAGACGATAATTTACAGCTCGCGGCAGATTTAGCAGCAGCAAACACGAAGGCGGCTGAGCTGCAGCAAGAACTCTCAACGCGGGCCAAGGAGGCGGAAGCGTTCAAAGCGGAGGCTCTGGCACGCGAGACGACCGCACGCAACGCCTACAACGAGAGCCTGAAATTCTTTGAGCAGGACTGCAAAGCCAAGCTGGAAGACTTGGACACACGATACTCGGTGCTGGAGGATGATTTAGTGTCGGAGCGTCTGATATCTGCACAGTTGCGCGCCAAGCTCGTTCGCGCGTCAGCACACGTGAGCAACGAGGTAGAGGCCCTCACAGGCGCGGTTGCTGCCTTGGACCACGTGCTTTCGTGTCTGGCAGACTCGTTGACGCGTTACCTAGATTCAACCAGGGAAGCTGAACAGTCTGTGGACACGGTATTCCAGAAAAAAATTGTGCGATCAGCCAACGCCAGGTATGCTGCAGAAGGAGCGTACAAGATGCTGGTAGTGCCAGCGCAGGACCCCGCTGTGACTGTGGACGCTTTACTCGGTCGTCCGCTGCTACAACGGAATGTGGGCGGCGACAACGAGGTGGAAAAGCTGATGCACGAGGAGTTCTCTATGGTGATGCCGGTCTTTTCGAAAAAGTATGGCGGCATTGAAAGTGCGCTGCCTCTGGAATGGGAATTTGTGGTTGAACCTCGGAAAGACGTTACGTATCCCGGACAAGGGGGCAAAATAGATCCTGGGAGTAAGCAACCCTTTCCATCAAGGGTAGCCCAGCACGTCGACGTGCTCTTGAAGCATGAAATGGCGGTGAAGGCAAAACTAGTCCGATCAGAGGTGATTGCGCTTCGCCTGTTTACGGGCGCAGCTCACGAGGTGCTCAATGCGGCTTTGCGCAATACTTTGAGCGGCAGCAGCAGCGCAACCAGGACGACGTCCTCATCCGCTTCGCGATCTGAGTCAGACCCGTGTCCATTCTTGGTGACGGTCACTGTGCTAAACAGTGCTATCACGAAACTCTTGCGTGTCACGGGCCCCTCTGTTTCCAGGTAGTCAATGGTATTCGTGTTGTCGTGCACGCGTGTCTTTTCTCTGCTCTCTCTCGACAATAATAACCATCTCGTATGCGTGCAGGACGCTGTATCGGGGGTTGCAGGATCTCTGCATGCCGGAAGATCTGCTAAGCTTTGGCCCCGGCTCTACCTCGGCATTCGTAGAACGGGCTTTTGCCTCCTGCTCCACACGCAAGGATGTAGCTCTCCAGTATGCCGGGCCGTGCAATTGCTCGCTCCGAAAGGACGAAGAAAATGTAGTCTATTGCTCGATACACAAGTCCACACTGCTACAAATTTCCACAGGAGCGGTTGATTGTGGTGCGTGGCTCGGATGGGTATCACAATATCCGGAGGAAGATGAATACTGCCTGCCTGCTGGCTCATTTTTCGAAGTAACTGGCGTGCGCCGAGAGCGGCATGCAAATGTGTTTGAGGTCTCTTTTCGCGACAACAGAAGCGGTGTCACGCTCGACGTGCTCAGAGAGCAACGCAAAACCTACGCACTGAACTTTGGCAACAGCCTTCTGTCAGAGGCGCATCAGCTATTGACGTGCACGCCTGTGCTTTCTACGCATGTGGGAAGCGAGTTGGCGAGACTGGACAATTTGAAGAAGTCATTCATGCACACATACGCGGCACAGAACGTCGAGTGGTTCAATTCCATTGCAAATTACCAGAACGCCATGAATTGCATATTTGACGAATGGAAATCGATCCTCGAGTCTGCGTGTCTGGTTATCTTAGCGTGGTTGTGTGAGCAACAGGAGCGCGAGGCCACATGGACCCATCGCATGAAAAGAGATGTGCTGAAAATGAATCAGATGGCATTGTTGATCATGCAACGGTGTGCAAATGGCGAGTGGGGGGCCAAGAATATCCGAGTGCTGCAGAAACGATTGGCTGATCTGGCGCTAAAGTATGGTTCTGACCTGCAGATCTCCTCGCAGGAGGCTGCTCGGTACTGGCGTGATTATGGAAAGGCAATGCAACAAGGCCTTGAGTATCCTGAAGCACTGAGGGCGTTCGAACAAGAGCAGAAGCTAATCGACGACGCTCAACGTGAGCTGGACGCAATCAAACAAAATCCCGAGTTGATGGCTCGCGAACGTATGTCAATTACAAAGTCTCCAGAGTATGGTGCGCTGGTGTGCGTGTCGCTGTGCAGAATCGCAAACTTGCATCGTCTCATGGGCGACGACGCCTTGGCGAGCAAGACGCTGGAAGATGCACGTGCCAGAGCCAAGACGCTTGATAGTAAATATCACCCCGTGGTTGCTGACGTGGCACAGGCATTTGGACTGCTGTACTACCGCCAAACGAGGACGCGCGAGGCGCTGTTAGAATTTGAGGAATCTCTGCGCATCAAGATGGTCCATCTTTCGGTGCAGCATGAAAGTGTTAAGGAAGATTTGGAGCACATACACTGTGTGTTTGCTGCCGCGAAGTTTGACAAAGTTATCCACAGATTTCGTGCGCTCGAGAGGTTTTTCTGGATTGTCACGAACTCTTCCAATCCGCACCGCGCTTCCAGCAACAATGATATGTCCGTGAAAGAGGTCTTAGACTACATGCGTGCGGCAAAGAAATTGACACCGGCCTCGGCAGAATGGGGATTGAGAGTCTTGACTGCTGCTCTAGAATGTGTTGCCGAGGTCCCGGATATCACCGGCAAAGTTGAACTTCAGGTAGTGTCGGAGACTGTGTGTTCATGTATGCTCTCCTTCTGCGGCAACCAGCGTGTGCAAGGGGCAGGCTTGAGAGCGCTTCTGGCGTTGTTCGGCGGCTACCAAGAAGTCTTATTGAACATCGCTTCTACGGCGCTTGATTTGCAAGTGGTCTGGCGCGCAATGGCCTCCCACCTCGACAGTCGTGACATCCAAGAGTCTGGCCTCCGTATTCTCCGCGGGCTCGCCGACAGGGAGATGACGAAGACAGAGGAAGAGGCGGCTATTGAGGCATTCAAGTCGGTCCCGGCAGCAGACGCAGATGTAGTAAGAGCGCCCGCAAAAACGCAAGTGTCGCACAGGAGCGTGCTGAATGTGGTAGTGGCAGCGATGAGAAGACACAAAGGGGATGCAGCTATTCAACATCACGCCTGTGCCGTGCTGCTGTCCATGACAAGCAATAGCAGCGTGCAAGCACGGGCAAGAATAGCGCTGGAGGCCAAGGATATTATCTCGGAAATCATGGATGAACATGCAAGTGTGCAGCACATCGTCAGCACCGGCTCCAAGTGTCTCGAATTGCTGGCAGAGCAACACAACCATTACGAGGCTTTTTCATGCCGATTTTGGGTCAACGATTCGGCCGAAAACCGGATGCGTCTCGAACTCGCAGTATGTCAGACCAAGATCAAGTACCTGTTGGCGGAACACGAGCGCGTTGACGCGGCTGATGCTGCTTCTGAAATGGAGGCTGATGCCCTCCTTTCCGCCACGATAGCGCACCTCAACACCCTTGAAGAGACGCTGAATTCAACCCAGCCGCTTCTCGTCGGCCTCGAAGACAAGGTGAACAGGGAAAACGAGCGGACAAGAATGTTGCAGAGACAGCTTGCCGACACTAGCCAGGAGCTGGATGCCAGCAAACTGGCATTGCAAGCCCTTGAAAAGAAGAAAGGTCTTCTTGCGGAAGGTAATGCACAGCTTACCAACCAATTGTCTGTCCTGCGCGATGAGTATGCAGCTCTCGGCCTGACTCAGAATGAGACATCCCACGCATACATTGCATTACTGGAGGAAATTGAGGCCCAAAAGACAGCACACCTTGCCCTGGAGGGGACGATTTCGACGTTACAGGCGTCCCTTACTGAGCGCACAACAGAACTGCAAGTCCAGACATCCCGTGCAGCGCAAGTGACTGCGGAGCGGGACCAGCTTGAGGGTAAGATCGCCGAACTAACGAGGCGCAAAGACGAAATCAGTGATGAGCCACCGCTGTCAGAGCAGGTGGAAGCGCTCAAGAAGCAGCTGGAGTGGGCCTCTGAATCCAATGCAAAACATTGTGCCGTGCTGCAATCTGAGTTGGAAGCACTCAAGAAGCAGCTGGAGGAGGCTGTTGAATCCAATGCCAAAGATTGTGCCTTACTGCAATCTGAGTTGGAAGGAATGCGGAATAGTCTCAGTGATATGGAGGCAGAGAAGGCGGAGTGGGAGACGAAGATGAATGCAGAGAAGTTGCAGTTTGACACAAAGATGGCGCGTGATACTGCTCTGTGGGCAGCGGAAAAGGCGCGCGAGAGTGAAAGACGGCAGAAAATTCAAACACACGGAGAGGAAATCGTGAAAGAGGCTGCGGATCTTCTCGACGCTCTGAAGGATGCGCGAATCGAAATCAAAGATGTTGGGAAAAGTGCTGTGCAGAACACTATGCGCGGATACTGGGAGACGGCCGACACGCGCAACATTATCGATGCAATGCTGGCGTCGCCTGCGTGTCTGCACACGCAAGAGATTGGTTGCGCTACGTTGTGGTCGCTGTGTCAAGGAGATACGAGGAACGAGATTATGTACAGAATCGCAAACGGTCTTGGAGTCAAGGCCGTAATAGCTGCGATGAAATTCATGGTAGACACGGTTGCGGTACAAGAATGCGGATGTGCAGTCCTGTGCGCACTGGCCATCGACAACGAGGAGGTCGTGCCAAAAATTTACGACGAGGGTGGCGTCGAAGTCGCGGCGGAAGCTCTCAAAAGGGAGTGGACCTCAGCCATGGTGGTGCAGCACGGACTGGGCTTCCTGAGGGCCGCAGCATCGCTAGTCGAATACCGCCATGCTATGGCAGAGCAGGTGGCCTTGGTTGGTGTCGTCGAAGGCATCCAGGCCTTTCGGGGCAAGGCGCTGGTTGCAGAATATGGCCTGTCGCTCCTGGGTTTTCTACTCACAGCCCACCGGGGAAATGCTGCAAAATTCGTCCAGGATACTCAAGTGCCCGAAGCAGTGCTTGCGAGTATGAAGAATCATCCCCACAACCCCGTGGTGCAAGAGTGCGCCTGCAATGTTCTCCACGAGCTCACAAACCACGGCAAAAGTATCCTGGATTTTGAGCTTCAGACCGAGGCCATTCGACTGTTGCTGCTGGCCGTCGACACGCATAAGAGCAACGACGTCTTGATACCGAACGCGATTCGCAACCTAATCCATTTGACGCACACAGAGCAAAACGCTGCACAGGTGTCCTCGGGCGGTGGTATCGCGCGGATCGTGGGGATATTGAGCGCCCAAAATGATCTAATCCAGCGCACCCCGTTCTTGGAACGCACACCCAGTGCCACACAGCTGGTAGAGAGATCGAACACAGCACCGGATCTCATTAATCACTGTTTTCTTCTGTTGAAGCAGTGTGCGTACCAGACAACCTACGTGCTCATTGCAAGACAAGGAGCGATTTCAGCTGTGATACAGAGCATGATGACCTGTAAAGATAATGCGAGCGTGCAGATCGAGGGCACATGTTGCCTGACGGCATTTGCAGGATCTGCTGCAAACAGCATTCGTATCGTCGAGGGCGATGCTGTGTCCGTAGTTTCAAGCGCTGTCGCAGCTTTTCAAGACAATCTAGAGTTGCAGGATGCAGTGTTCGAGCTCCTCGATACTTTGGCTGACCATGCTGAGAGTGTGCCAGAAATCATCAACAGCGGCGGTGTGGAGTGCATCCTCGACCGCTTAAAAGAAGCACCCCAAAAAGAAGATGAGCGCGACAGGCACGCAGAAGTGATCGTCGTCGGCGCAGGCCTTTTGATCAAACTGGCGGCACAGCATGAGCACTGCGACGCTATGGCATCACTCGGTGCCGTCACGGCCCTTCTCAACGGCATCCGAATCCATCAGACACGTCCATCTGGGGAACAATGTTTGGAGGAGGCCCTCAAGGCTCTTATGACGCTGGCCGCAAGCTCTGCCTGCCAACGCGAAATTGGTGAGTCCGGAGGCGTCGAACTGGTATTTGAGGTTTTTAAGTCCTCGCCGCACGCGGCGTTGCCGGGGGTCTTGCAGAATGGAATGGGACTATTGTGGAATCTGGCCTATGAATCAGAAAATCTTGCTCTTATCTGTTCCCAGGGGGGCTTGGAGTGGGTCATCAACACTATGCGAAAGCACGGTGAAGACACCAAGCTTTTGGAGCGCGGCTGCAGTGCGCTGTGGAACTTTGCCTGCACAGACGAAAATCAGGCGAAAATTGCGCACATGGGCGGAATCAGTGTCATCGTTAAAAGCATGCGTCACTGGCTGAATCACCGTGGCATCCAGGAGAACGGTCGTGGAGCCTTGAGACGATTGACAAAGAGCGTGCTCTCTCGTATCTTGGAGTTTGAGTGTGACGTCGAGGACACCGGCTCTTCAGCTACACACTTCTCCCGCACCCAACGGAATGCTAAAAAGGGCCATCTGAACGCGTTGGGACTAGATGCATCTAACTTAGATTCGTTCCAGTGGAAGGGCGTGCCTGCTAATGAAAGGACTGTATCGCCCGCCAAAGTGCGGCCAGGCGCGTGCGTGGGAACTGCCGGCCCGTCGTCGCCCGTAGAGGAGGATGTTGAGAATGACCGCTCCGACGTCATCTGCTTCGTTTGCACGCGCCCCAGCACTCGCTGCGTCGAGGTGCTCTTCCAGGATTTCCGCGTGTCGTTCATAGATTTCAGCCATCAATTAGCCACGATCTTCAGCTTGCAAGACAGTGATGGGGTGGTATTTGTGTACACATGGATGGGCGTGCCGACTGCGGTGACAGACAGCGAGTCGTTTCACACGTGCAAAGAGCGCATTGAAGACTTTTATTGTGGGCGCGGTGACCAGGCGTTGAGCATCTCGGTTTACCGCCACAACGAGCTGTGTCCTGTGTTGGAGGCTGTGACCACAGCTGTTGCCAGTGTCCAGACGCCCCCAGAGTTCATGCCTATCCGCCGAGGTGACGACGAGCACGATTCCTCGGGCTCTGAAGACGCGGAGCATCATAACCATCAAGAAAACGAAGTTTCGAACAGCGATTCCGGTCCTCCTCCTGATGCCCCTGGGGAAGACCCCGCAAAGAAAGACGACAAAGAGGCAGCAGGGAATGAGGGTCCACCGCGCAAGTTGCTGGGGAGCATCAAGTTAAGACATACTGTGCAGGTGCAATAGAAAGCCATCGACTCTCTCTCACTCGCTCGCTCGCTCGCTCTTTCCTCTCTCGCATACTCTCTCACCCTCGCTCTCTCTTTCTCTCTCACTTTCTCTCTCCCTCTCCCTCGCTCGCTCGCCCTCTCTCCCTCCCTCCCTCTCATTCCCTCTCTCTTTCTCCCCCCCCGTCTCACTATCCTCTCTCTCTCTCTTTCTCCTCTCTCGCTCTCTTGCCTTTGCTCTCGCTTTCAATGTCGCGCCCGCGCGTGCGCTCTCCCTCTCTGTCTCCATGCGATTGATCTTGTATGCAATCAGTTGTGACCGACCAACGACAGTCGACAGGGACGCTGATATTTGAAGCCTGAGGTTTGCGGCAGGGATCGGACAAGCTGGGCGAGTCCCTTTTCCCCTACTACGCCGACTCTGATGTCGAAAATCTCGAGAAGGAGGCTGAGGAGTTTGTGTCAAGTCGCAACATCCCGTCAAGCCACATTCAGGCAATAGTGCAGGCGGCTTTGGCGAAGAGGGAGAATGCGCTTGCTGCAGGTGAGGCGCAGGCGAGTCGGAGTCGGAAGAAAAAGGACTCACGCACAAGTTGACGGGAGCATCGCGTGCGCGTGAGGAGAAGGTGGGGATGGAGGGTGGTCCCAGAAAAAAAAGGGAGGAGAAAGGGTTTATTCAAAGAAATCGCGCTGAAGGAGATGGACTCTGACCGTGCGACGCAAGAGAGCGCTAGAGCCAACGACATGATGGAGACTTTGCGCGCAACAGATTGTTTCCACAACACACGGTCACTGCAACCGATCAAATAAATAATAAAACTCTGACACTCAAGCTACGCAAACAACTTTTGCCTGCCTGCGGGCCTAGCTCCACAGCGACGGGGTTAAAGTACGCTTGAGATACGACGTGACGGTGCCCACGAACTCATCCGGACGCTCCTCCATGGGACAGTGGCCGCACGCGTCCACCTCCACGTACTCGGCCTGTCCCGCCAGGAGCCCGCTGACAAAGCGGCTGTTGGCGCAGGGGATGGTGCGGTCAGAGGCGCCGTGGATGAAGAGAAGCGGTTTCGCCGTGTTGGCGAGGGCCATGGTCGTCGAGGGCGCCGGCGGCGCTGACCCAAAGCTGTTGGCGTACATATTCTTGAGCATCTCATACAGTGACCTGCCCGCCGTCATGCGGAAGCGCACGAAGTTGAGGAGGCCGGCATCCCAACCGTTGACCCAGCTTGCCCTCCGGTAGCCTGCAACGATTTCCGGCACCATGTTTCCTCGGTCATGGTAGGTGCTGCCGAGGGCCTGCGACCAGAAGTCTGGAGTGTAGACAAGCTTCCGGAGCATTAGCGCAAACACGGGCATTAGCACCTTCACCAGCCCCTGCACGGCATATTTCAGCAGCACGTCCACCACCCCTCCACCAGCCTTCACAACAGCAAACCACACACTTCGCAGCGGGGCCACCGGCGCTGCCGCGTCGGCTGCTCTGCTGCTGGCCCCGGCCTGGACTGCTGCTCCCGAGTGTACCACCAGCGGGGCAACGAGCACGGCGGCCGCAACGGAGGATCGGGGGGCGCTCCTATTGTCAGTTGTGATGAGGTACTTTGCGGCCACCAGACCCCCGAGAGAATGGCCCATGACCACCAGTGGCTTGCCCTCGCCTTGGTCAAGCCCAAGGGATTTCAGCATTTCCAAGACCATCTGCTGCGGACAGAAATCCCTCACGCGCGAGGGCCGAGACGTGAGACCAAAGCCTGGCATGTCCACTGCGATGACGCGCGCCTGCAGCGCGTCGGCCAGGGGCTGCAAGACGAGGCGGTATGACGCACACGACGCGCCAAAGCCATGGAGGCAGAGCAACGTCATGACAGCCTTGCCCGTGGAGGGCACTGCCTCTAGGTAGTGCGCAGTGACCGCGCCTGCTCCCACGAACTTGCTGTCGGAGTAGGCTGCTTGCTCCTCGGTGCGCAGGTAGGGCCGGATGCGGAGCTCGCTCAGAAGCACCGAACTCGCGAGGGAGCCTAGTATAAACGACACCATGCTGCAGCCGACGACCCGAAGCCACGATGCTGCCAAACTTTTCGAGTCCAGCACCAGCGCCAGTGCGGCAGCGGCAGCGCCTGCTGCTACTGTGTAAAGGCGTTCGCGGCGACTAGCTTCGGGGTACTGCAGGCTGGAGTCTGCTGGCACGGCCCCCCCTGGTACTGCTGTCATCCTGACCCCAGTCGCGCTCCATCTGAAGTGCGTGCTACGCGCAGCGCGGGCAATGACCCTAAGGTGGTGCAGCGCCCCCTGGGTCTTCAGCAGCCCTGCAGGTCCGGCGAAGACGGAGTCGTACAGCGGCAACGCCCCCCACTCGCCAGCTGCCTTTCGTCCCACCATCTTCTGCTCCGAGCGGCTAGGACGAAGCAATATCGCCCGGTGCTCTAGCATTTGTGCCGACATGGCTAGCCGGTTGTGTACCAGATCATGTGCCGACATGGCTCGCCTGGGATTCGAGCAGCGTGCACCGCTCAGCGCGCCGTGCATAAAGACACCAGTAGTGACGAACGCCGGGTCGCCCTCACCCCCGCGCAGCACCTCGACGCTGGAATTGCTACAGAATGTGGTACCGCGGCAGTCGGCAGCCTCGCGTGCAGGCGGGATGTGCTCCTGCATTGCGCGATGGGGCGGCGTGCTGCGCTCACGTGGTGTGCCGGGCAGCGAGCTTGAGATGGAGCCATAGGCGAGGGTTCCGAAAGCTCGCACTTCGACCGCAGTTATGGGTCCAAAGTCGCCGCACGCAGTTCCCACGCTCAAAAGGAGCAGAACAACTTTCGCTCCTCTCTTCATTCTTTTATATCCTACTGCAGCATGCTCCGCGCTTCGCATTCACGGGCCGCTTTGGAGGAGCAGCCTCTGGTCCGCGCTTGATTTTTTGTCAGTGCAATCGCTGACTGCTGGCATCGCTCGAGAGCAATGGAACCTGCATGCTTCGTCACTGAATCGTCAGACTTTGGGCTAGACCGAAATGACGTGTTTTTTTGCAAAACGGGGGCTGCCCCCATTTTCAACACTAACATTTTCGATCAATTTTACGTATAAACCGGTCACGTCAGCATCAGAGTCGAAATCCTCAAAGACTGCGAGTCCTCCACTATCCTCCTCCCCCACGCGCACAGGTTTGTAATAGGTCCTGCAGTAATAAACACACACACACGTCACAGACTCTGTGAGCATCTGCCTCCTCACTGTCATCAAGGGCGTGAGACATGTGACGCTGAGCAGCAGTGTACATCGCGTTGACAGTATCAGGGGTGTGCCAATCCGCATCAGTCTTGGGGGTCAAACCAGCCGCCTTGAGAACCTTCCAAGGCTTTTCTTCATTTTCGTCGAGGAAGTTGCACAGATATGCAACCACGGCGCCATCAGCCCGCGTACGATCAGGCTGGGTGCGCAGTTTGTTGATCGCTGGACGAGCCACGCCGAGGGGGCCGGGGTGACGCCTTGGAGTTCCAGGATGGTTGCGCTGGTCGCTACCCCTTGAAGCAGGGTGGCGCTCGTCAATATCGCGAGTCGATCGGCGAATTTCGCGGGCGCAATTTTCTTGGATGAGAGTGAAAGTCAAAGTCTTCAGGCGACTTGACCGTGCAGTGTGCCCATCCGGGGTCGTCAGCAGAAGGAAATTCGGATCTGCGCCACTGGCGTTTTCCGCAGTGATCGTCCTCGCGTGCAGAAACGCGGCCCGCGCGAGGTCTGGAACCACCACGAGCAGATTGGCCGGAGCATCATCTTCCTGGTCAGACATGTCGCTGCGGTCGCGTCCAAAACCAGGAAGGTCGACGCCAGCGCCACTGCGAGTAAGAGCGAAAACGCGTCGATCGCCAAAGACACTCGGGGGGCGGAACCTGGTCGCGAGGTCTGCACAGATCAGAAGTGCGGTAAGTGTTCGACAGGGGTCTCTGATACACTAGGGGTGCGTGTACGTCCGGTGGGCGTGTATGTGGGTGATAGGGTACTGCTGCAACTGTGTTTGGATGTGGTCGACAGTTGTCATTCAGTCGCGCAGTTCGCAAGGCGCAGCCGTGAAAGCTAACGCGAACTGTGTTCACAGTTCCGGTGACCGTAGGTTGTGATGCGAGGTATATAGTCGCTGGTCCAGGGCGGCTACATCTGAATGCGTGCGTGTGCGAGAGAAGAGAGGGCGTCCCGGGCGTAAGCCAGTGACAGTAGAGTGCGCGAGGGATACGATCGCTAAACTATCGCGAGGCAGGGTCGGAAAGAGACTCCTGGTTAACAATGCCTCCTCTGACACTTTGGCTTTCTCACTTCTCCTTGTTCCCTTCCTACTTGCCGCAGACTCTCCCGCGACTCGCGCGGGCTCCTCCGCCTCTCCATCCTTAGCCCATCCTCCATTCCCTGGGACCTCCTCCTCCACCCTTCCTCCTTACTGCCTCCTCTGACTGACACTCTGGCTTCCTCACTTCG
>Ga0315905_10004803_pt1 | contig 13822 bp, 16 predicted proteins | sample LakEriMetagenome_5_FD_203522 | JGI IMG/M metagenome (GOLD analysis project Ga0315905, IMG submission 203522) | Freshwater fungal communities from buoy surface, Lake Erie, Ohio, United States - Buoy 4 MA121 | ecosystem: Environmental > Aquatic > Freshwater > Lake | place: USA: Lake Erie, Ohio... | reverse complement strand
TATGAACGCCTGAGTGCATACTTACACGAGATCACAAACACCAAGCACACGGATACGCGGCCCCGGCTGGCGGATACACGGAGGTGTAGAGGATACTAAGTTGAGTACCAATAAACAACACACACACACTCTCTCACCTGCTACCGTTTCGAGGCTTTTGACAAGGATATCGTGTTGAGCCCGGGCACGAGACTCCCGGTGTTCTCGGTAATCTTGCCTTTGATCTGATGTGCGTTTGAACTCTAAGACGTACAGAACTTTACTCGTCCAATCGACTGCAACTGAGTCAGGTCTTCTCCGTCCAAAAATGACTTCATTGCATGGGTCTGTTTCATCCCGATCTACTATTTGGTCATCTTCCTGCTTATTATCGACATGGTTGACATCGGAAGCTTGTCTATTGGCTCGGGCACTCTACTCTCAAGAAGCCTTTCCGCCCCATCCTCGATTTCATCCCATGTAGGGTGTCACCAATCCTTGTCTCTTCACACAAGGTTTTAGTTGCCTGTCTTTGTCTCCTCCAATGAATTCGAGAGAGTGTTGTTTATTGGTATTCAATTTAGTATCCTCTACACCTCCGTGTATCCGCCAGCCGGGGCTGCGTATCCGTGTGTGCTTGGTGTTTGTGATCACTTCCCACATGGAAATGATCACGTGATCACTTGCTTGGCTCGTCTTTTTTTGGCCTCGTGTACCGCACTTGAGTTGATCCACGAACCTTGGCATTCTCTGCTTTCGCCTTTCCTTAGTAAAAACTCAGCTGCCCAGGTTGTGGCAGCCGGTTTTTTCCAGTTATCTGCTTCTTGAAGTTAAAGCATACATCTCCACCCCCAGCGCGTACTGTCCATCAGATCACTTTAGGCTCCTGTGCTGGCCGCTTGCCCGATGCTGTGCAGTCCAGTGTCGGTGGAGCTCAGAAAGGCTTTGTTCCAATTAGTCGCAGCTCGATTCAATGCTTTCTGCCTTTGAAGTTCAGCTCCAGCCTCCACCTTTCAGCATTGCGTTTCGGACTGCTTTCGACCATGCTGTAACATGCTTCACTCCATTGTTGTCGCTCCACTCGTACGTCATTCTCTGAGTGCGTGTTGTCCATTGTCGACAGACATCATGTCTGTTATCGGAGTCCGATGGTAGCTGTCTTGCGCTCTCAGCCTGGGTGTCAGCTCTTTCGTTGAGAGGTTCTCCTCTGTCTAATCCCGGCCTGGGGTGTCCTCTTTCCGTGATAGGTCACGGTTAAGGTCAAACGAGGAGAGCGGGCCCGGGGTCAAAAGAGAGGGGTCAATAATTATACATCATAGCGAAAAACGGTGGAGAGAGCCGGGACTCGGGGTCGTGGCCGCCGGTGTGTGTGTGTGTGTTGAGTGTTTAATGGGAAGACAAAATAAGCCAACTCTCTTCAAGTTAAGGTCACCGCCGGCGAGCCGAGTGTCACGGTCACTGTCACCGTGACCGTGACGGTCACGGTTAACTTTGTGACTTTGTGAGTGTTTAGTTCGTGGTAACGTAATCATCTACAGGGCCCATAAAGCTATTCAGGGAGATGAATGCCGCCCACGGCGGAGGTCATGGCTGGGGTCTCCCCGGACTCGCTCCTATCCGGAACTCTTGCGAATCGGAGTTACGGGGCCTCTGCTGTCGCTCGTGTTTCGGACCAGGACGTGTTGAGTGTGGCAATAGTTGAAGAAGTACCATATATACCGAATTTCAAATTGTGACTGTTTTTGTGGTCAACTCCCGTAGCAGGCGCTTTGGCCCGGGAATGGGTTTTTGGCGTGCGGCAAGAGTGGAGAGTGGCGCTGGATACACAATGGCGTGTCGCACGCCCACAATTCATCCCGAGGCCGCGCGTCTGTAGGCGCGCTTCTCTGTGGCTCACACCGTTTTTCACCACCATCCCGGGGAACCGAATCATCCTGGACTCGAGCGAGTGACCGCGGCACTTTTTGAAAGAGACCGACCGTCGATATGATGTTTGTCGATGTGACAGCAGAGGAGCCGCAGGATGCGGTGCACGTCGTGGTCCCGAACTCTGAGCCAGCTCGGTCACTGAGACAAAAATGGAAGAGTGACCTCGCCGAATTTCTGTCTGTGCACGAGGGCACCATAAACATGCTCACTATAGTTGCGGTCTTGATCGATTTAGGCGCCACGATACAGTTGGAGGTGCTCACGCCGTCTTCTGAAAAGGTGCTCGCAGACATTGTTTCGTGTTGAGTATCATGCTTTTTCATTTTCTTCTTTGAGAGTCTTGTCGTCTCGTAAACGCTCGTTATCTGAACCGAGTACAGATACGTGGTCCCGAACTCTGAGCCATAACGAGTGTAGATAACGAGTGTTTACGAGACTGACGAGTCACGCACGCACCCACTCACCCACTCACGCATGCTTATTTCTCCACTCACAATCGCGCTTCTACATCAGGATTGCTATGGCCGTGACCCCTTGACAAACATCCTCATATCATCATTCACTCTGCTGTACTTCGTTACCGAGATTGCGATGCGCTTGATTGCGAACGGCCTCTGGGTTTCCTTGGGTTTCCGCCTTTCCTTGGGTTTCCCCTGGCTGAGACAGCCCTGGACCGTCTTCGACTTGGTCGTCGTTGTCGTCTCTTTTTGCCTGCAGGCCTTCAAAGTGATGAGTGACTTCTTGCTTACTGGTACTTGCGCTGAATCCTCCAAAATACAAATCGTTATGTATGTACATACATGTGTGTGTATGTGTGTGTATCTGTGCATGCATGTGTCCGTCTGTCTATGTTTGTGTGTGTGTGTGTGTGTAAGAACACACACACACACACACAATCACGCGGGGGGTTCTCACCTCAACTTTCCTTGTTCAAGACACACTCTCTCACACACAAACACGGGGGCTCTCACCTCAACTTTCCTTGCCCAGGACACACACACAGACACACACACACACACACACACACACACACACACACACACACACACGGGGGGGTTCTCACCTCCACTTTCCTTGTCCAGGAGCCCCACATCCGGCTATTATGACGTACGCGGAGTACCCGGAAGAATGTGAAGCGTATCTCAACTCGAAGACTCAGACGGAAGAAGCAGCCGCACTTGCTAGAAAGGGTGTTACTGCCACCAGACTGGCCTCGAGGATCGTCGTTGGTGTGCGTCTGGTGCGCGCATTTTACAAAGCGATGGCCCAGCGAAGGCATGCTGAGTACTTGAAGCGCAGCACGCTCTGCGATCTGTGCGGGGACGGAAGTCTCGCCAATGTTGAGCAGCGCATCAGTGAGCGGCCGTGGGAGATAGGACAAGCAGATGCTTTGGGGCTCTATCCTGCGCACCATGCAGCCATGAACGAGGAGGAGGATGGGCCTCTGATATTGGAAGCCATTCTCAAGGCTAATCGCTTTGCAGCCCGGCAACGCGATCGTTTTGGGGCGCTGCCGTTGCATTATGCCTGCCGAAATCGTGGGCCAACAGCACGCCAGGATACCCTTCTCAGACTGCACGCGTCCAAGGAGCCGTGTGTGCATCGTCTTGTGAGCTTTCTGCTCAACGCCTCCCATGGCTTCGCCGGTGCCTGCAAGGTAGCGGATGTAGATGGCTACCTCCCTATGGACTATCTCCTAGGCAATCCCAATAGCAGGAACGACAGCAACTCCCGAGCCCTCAGAATGCTGCTCTGGGTCTGTCCTGAATCAGCAAACGTCACGGTCAACCCTGGCGAGCTCGATGGGCGCCTTGACGCAAAGCTCAGGACAAGCAAGCAGTGTCCTGGCTACATCTGGTGGCGGATTGCAGATACATACGGTGCACCGATCAAACGAGCAGCGACACAGGCGCTGACAAGGATGCCGACAGGTTTTTGGCACAACAATCACAATGAGCCGTCGTTTGGGGTCAATAAAGCTCAACAGCTAACTTCGATTTGCAGGCAACAAATGATTCGACAAGATCTCGCTAGTAGTGGGCCTCAAAGTCAGTACCTCAGAATCTTCTTTAGTGAGTGGTGCCTAGTACCTAGAAATCGGCTCAGGCCTGTACAGCGCAGTGACACGGAGTCGGCCGTGCGCGAGGACAAGCAGCGGGCTTTTGGACGAGCTGCTGCTGCGATTGCCGAACTGAATCTAGTCATCGAAAGTTTGCATGATTGGCTGCAAAAGGAGCAGAAAAAAGACAAAGGGGGCTCCGCGCGTGTTCGGAGATGGCTTGTTTCAAATTGCTCCAAGGATGATCACAGCAAATTTTTGCACCATGCTCTGCACCTCGAGGACGACACGTGGACGCCGTTACAGAAACTACGACGTATGATTGATGATCTGGCTAAACGTCTGGTGGAGGGAAGACCGGGTCTCTACTTTAACTTCCCTCACGATGCGATGTGCGCCATCGAAAGGTGCCAGCTTCACTCCTTCCCTGGCTTCTCTCTACCTCCTGTCCCCCCATTCCCACCCCTGCACCAGCACCAACACTCTCAGGCAAGGACGGTCCAGATGCTCCTCCAGTGGTACCGCAAGTTGCATTTGTTTGGAAACATGTGTTTCCAGATCTTTTACCTGACTTGGGTTTGTTCACCTCACTCGGGGTTTTCACAGACATCCCTTGCACCTTGCTGCACAGAATGAATCTGCAGGGGCAGCGGATATGGTGAAGATGCTCTTAAGTGGGCATTTTGGGATGCAAAGCGCTGTTTGTGTACTTGATGGGCTGTGTCGCACGCCACTGCATTGGATATCTGCCAACCGGGGCCAATCCGCGCTTCCGATTCTGATCTCTGTATTGCTTTTGGAGCGAGGTGCCACGCCGGGTCACCGTGACTTTGCCGGTCAGCTTCCGCTGCATATTGCGGCGAGCAATGAGTCAAGCGGAGCCGGGGAACTGGTTCGAAGACTTATCAAGGTTGTAGTAGTAGTAGTGTTTATTACATACACAATGAGCGCTCAGCGAGAGCGATGCCTCATTTGTTTTATGTATTTGCTGTTTGGTTCTCAGGAACATTTTGATGTTGACGTTGAACGCAGGTCAACGTGGGTGCGGCACGTGCAGAGGATGGACGAGGCTGGATTCCGCTTGAGCTTGCATTTCGTTCATCGGGCCCTGAGATTGGGAAGACGATTGCGTGTCTTGTGACCGCGTTTCCTGATGGGGCCTTGTCGCGGACCCACGCAAACGCAGACAGTATGCTCCATCAAGCCTGTTATCAGCAAATCATCCTATCGAATCTTCACGCTGCGAAAATGGTGAAGATTCTGCTGGCGTTTCATCCAGAGACAGTTTATTCTGTCAACAAATTCTCACAAACTGCACTCCATATTGCAGCAATGACAGACGCTCCTCAAGCTCTTGAGATCATGGAAGACCTCATAACCCGCTACCCCAAGGCATTGCTGCTCGCGGATCACCTCGGAAACACACCAATGCACATTGCCGCATCTGTCAACAATAGATCTGGGATACGGAAGCTGGTGGAGCGCAGTTTTCGCCGACCCCAACACCTCCAAAACGACTTTGCACAATTTCCTATGGACTGCACCATGAACCGACAAATCCTGGAGGCCCTTGTTGTGACGCCGCATTCGTCATCAAAGGCCTTCAACTGGACAGTCATGATACTGTGTACTGCAGTGCACATGGCCATAAACGGCCTTATCCTCCTGCACTACTGGCATCATGTTCTCTGATTCACACACACACTCTCTCTCTCTCTCTCTTTCTCTCTCTCTCTCTCTCTCTCTCTGTTCCCGCATCCCCTGCCTTGCGTGCGTGTGTGCATCGCATTGAGGGCACTAAATGCGATTGATGCGAGATTGAGGTTGTTGAATGCATTGATGCTGATACTAGCGCTGACATACCGTCCTTGTCGCACGGATATGCAACAGCATCGGGCGTATTATGATGTTGTCAACCGCAACCCCCTCGATGCAGACGAGGCTGCGGTGGAGAAGCCGATGACTCCGTCGGAGAAGGCGATGAGTGCGGCGATGAGTGTTTCGGATGAGGCAGATCGCGAACATGATTCGCATTTCGTGTATTTGTTTCTGGTCATCATGTCGTATGGAGCGTGGATCCTGACGATTGTCTTCATCGTGATTGTGCGCGTGTGTTTTGCTCGATCCATTATCAAGGTCCTTTGGGTGGCGGCTTGTTGTGCAATAGTTCATCGTATCACAGAAATGCAAAACTGACGGGTACCACATACATCATACGCAACTCTCAAGTGTAGTATCATGAAAATGGCTGGTTCAAACGCAACTTACGCTTCACGGCAGCACTGCGTGAAAACAGCCCATTCATGTTGGCAAAGAGCTCAGAACGCTTCTTTATCCTTTTCCCCACAGCCCTCGTCCACATCGTCGCTTGCCAACAGCATGCAGACAAGTGCGCCCCTCCCTCCTGAAGTATCGTCGGTTTCAACCTCTGATCATGCGCTGCGTGTGTGTGTGCGAGAGGTGTTTATTGATACGCAATCAAGTGAGCAGTACTTCATCACGTGTCACGAACAGGTATTGGCTGGGCGCGGTAGATGGTCTTTCGTCCTTGCACCACTACATACATCTGATTGGATTGGGCTTGCCTGCACTGATGACTGCCCATACCTCGGTAACGCTGTTGGTGTTTCGTACCTGCCATGTGCGACATGCGCCTGATGAGTTAAGTCTGCATCCTAATTATTGGGTTGTGTGTGCGTCTCTCTCTCTCTCTCTCTCTCTCTCTCTCTCTGTATGCGTGCATACGTGGGTGCGGATGTGCATGCACGTCGCGCAGTTGATAATGGACATGAGCGCTTTGCATACCGACGATCTGCGTCTGGCATCTTGCCGCTGCATCTCTCTCCACGTACTTGAGAATGCGGTCCTCTTCATCTACAGGATCGCAGAATTCAGCGCACGTGTGTGCGTGTGTTCATACGCCTGGTACGGCATGGACTGCCAGCACTGTGCGTCGTCGGATTGCACCTGCTGGTTCCGCTACGTGAGAGCAAAAAGTTTTGCCTGCAAAGATATTAAAGGGAGAGAAATGCCAGCTACGAGATTGCTAGTGCTAATATCCTGGGTTGGAGGCTGCTGATCTCTACACCGCATGTGGGACCCGCGTAGGTGTCAGGGCCCTGCGTGAGCTTTCAGTTCATGGCAACGTTGGCATTGACGTCGTCGAAATCTTTTTGGAGATCTCTCTGCCACGACGCGCCTCGATCTATCTACGCACTCCCTTCCGTCATCGTCAAGTACTTCTTTTGCATTTGTGTTGAGCAATTTTGTGCTCGTCCTTGTTCCTGCACGCCATTGCATCTAGCTCGAGGTGCTGAAGTACGTGCCCGCACTCGGTCAGCCCACACGTTGCTGCGACGGTTGCAAACTGCATGGGATGCTACTTCACGACGGGCGATGGCGAATTCTTGCGATCCTCTGCCAAGTCCTCGCATCTGGGCCGATTCATCGGCCAGCTTCGATTCTATGAAGGGTGCGTGCAACGGTGTGGCGGTGTGCATGCTCATCTTCTTTAGTCATGTGACAATGACGATGTATGTGTCTGTGTGGGCTTATGCATACCGCAGAATTGTGATGATGGGTCTTCATGTTTGCGTCAACGTCATCATCGTACTCACAGCCGGCTTCTATAATATATACGGCTCTGGAGAGGCTCTGTCGATTCCTTCGTCTCGCAATTTCCGGCAGGTCGGGTACTCTCTAGTCTATCGTATTTTGTATGGCCGTAATGTCCTGTTTGCAAGGCGTGTCTCTTTCATATGACAATTGAAAGGTGCTCTGGCAGCTTTCAATCAACGCCCCTCGGTTTATGGTTTTTGTTGGAGCTACTGTCGGAACAGCACTGATGTGCTTCACGGTCTCCTCTCTTTGAGAATCTTGCGTACAGTTGGCTCGTCTTGCTGGCTGTCTGGTATGTGTGACAATGTGAAATGCTGGCATTCCATTTGACCTGACTGGGCTCCCTGCAGATTCTACTCCGCTACCTTCTTTGGAAAGCAAGCGCGCTGGCTCTGTTTCAAAGGGCTCAAAAGGTGCTCACGGCCACTTTTCCCCGACGTTTCTGTGTCTCTTTCTGTGTGTGTATTCCTGTTTGAGCGATGTGTCTAATGTGCACAGGCGCGAAGGCCTCACCCGCTCCTGCTATAATACACGTCACAGGTGCTCATCGATCTCGTCTGTGCTGCAAACCCGACAACCTTATCACAAACCATGATGCATAACTATGACTTCTCCCTCGAGAAGCTGCAGGCACTGAGGCAAGTTTCATAGTCTTAGTGATCCTCAACATATACTGAGCTATTCCCTGCGAATGCTTATCTGCTCTTCATCCACATTCGCATTTTGACAAGCCGAGGGCACCTCCTTTAGCCTCCTTGTGCTCAAAATGTGACTGCTGTGCAAAATTGGCGATGCATGGATGTCTGCTTTGGGCCGTGGCCTTGAATCCAAAGACGCGGGGACATGGAAGGGCTCCAGCTGCATAAGCAAGTGTTTGAATCTCAAGATCCCGAGAAGATAATTGATTTGAAGAGCGAGCCGCTCAAAAATCATTGCGTATACACACAGCAGGAGGAGATTGCAGTTCTCCAGCGTCAAGTTGCAGGTTGCCATTTCGCGTTCATGTCAAGAATGTGTGTGAGAGTGCGCGTGTGCTTGAGAACAAATGAAGAGACACGTTTGATCCAGCAAACTCTTCCGTTGTTGATTTGGTGCGTTCTTGACGGTCGCCCTGCTGAATCACTGCGTTTTTTGCAACACCACACATTTGGATTCTTTATAGCCCTGGATCAGTTGCGCTCAGAATTCGAGCTCGACGATGTCTCAAAGCAGGCACTGGTAACAGCAAGAACGAAGATGAGAGAAGAGCATGATGGGGCGATGATCAACAGTAAGTTATTTGCCAACGATCCTCTTTCTGCACCCAGGAACTTGGCAATGATAGAGAACATGTACGGCGTTTGCCGTTTGAAATGGACTTTGGCTCCTAAAGTCCGACCATATGCTGAATTCATTACCGGATACCAGTTCCTTCACAACGGCATCACCTCTTTGCCTTTCAAGGTGATCTCTTTCTCTGCTCTCTCCACGTCCTGCATTGTTGGTGGAGCGTTTTGTGGCCATGAAAGCTGACTGAATGAACTGGTGGCTGGATCCTCAGATCAAGACAGACAGGTTGGGACTCCAGAAATTCGAGGGCAGTGTCACTCTTAAGGAAGCAAGCAACACTATTCAAGTACGATTAATCTTCGGGGACATAACACAACGGTTTACCTCGTCAGAGTGGACCGTTTGGAGCTTCCCAGTCGAAGTTCAGGGCCCAGCCCTTGTCCAGGTGCGACACGACCGCTTGAAGGAGTACATGAACCCTAAGAACAGCCGTGCTAAGGAGCAAGAGGACCATAGCACGACCCTCAAAGCGCTTAAGGACAGTATGCACAGCAAGGAAGAAGCTGCGGGTGTGGGTATGCTGCATCGTGGCGAAGCAGCTCATGCAAGTGTTGCAAAAGTGATTGCTCAAGCAGAATCCAAGATCCTGCTCAAGGTCAACAAACCGACAGGACCTCCTAACGAGGTGAAGCAGAGATTTGTCACTACTGGAATGTCGCCCTTCGCTTTAGCTCGTGAAGGCAATGAAGACGTAGCAAAACGGCTTGCTCTGAATCTGGGCGAGAACGTTTTGTATCATGACCCTCTCAGGACAGGGCCAGAGGAAGCTTTCTGCATCTTACATGCATACATCAAGCGCATTTTGGTGACGGCGAAAATACCGAACACAGTGATGCTATATTCAGTTAAAGGAAATACAAATTCTAGACAGGACACTCCGAAGGGCTTCGTAGATTCAGACGCTGGCACCGAGGCAACAATGCTGGAAATTGACCGCCAGTACATTGCTCAGGTGACCAATTCAGAAGCCTTTCGGACGCAGCTACAGAGCTTTCGAAGCTTGTGAATCCCTCATGACACTCGCTTGCTATCTCTCTACACCAGGTTGGGGACAAGATCAAGTTCCTCGATTCGGGTGTGGAATACGGTCACAGGCCCTGTCCTCCTTTGGCCCTTTGGTCTTTCTCTCGCCCTCCTGTCATCCTGATCATCCTTTTTTTCCGTGTCTCGGTCCGCTCATCAATGCTCTTGCAGGAGTGGAGCGACAAATAATGGACCAGCGGCATCAAGTGACACGGCGCAAATATGAGTCCGAGACAATGGTGCTTGGTCCCCGCTGTGTGGTCGAGCTGTACCTGACAGTGGTGCGTTGAGCCTCCCCGTCTTCGGTTCCAAGCGAATCGCTACTCAACGTGATGCATCCAACAAACATATTGCTGCCTTCCTCTAATGAGGCCCGAGACGTCTCTGATACAAAAAATACAGGCAATGGACTTCGATCTGTACGTTCCAAAAGCCGTGGTGCAGCGAGCTCAATTTCAGGAGCTCTTTCGTCGCGGTAACATGCACAAACACACATCCACAGACACATGCGTACCTCCGGTTCAGTGGACATCAAAGAGGACGTGGTGTTTGGTGGACTCTATCATCACGAGCCACTGTGTCATGTATGCAGCGTCTTTGATATCCACTGAACCGTATGGTTGTATGTGCACGCTCGTACGGCAGTAGTATGCAGCGAGCGAGAAAGAAAGAGCAGGAGCGAGAGAGAAGCTCAGCATTTGTGGTTGGCACGTCCCCTGACGGATGCATGGCGCAAAAAACTCTGCTGCAGAAATTGCAGCCAGTCTCGGCATCAGCACAGATTGTGTCGAGTTTTTATCCTGCTACCCATGCGCCGGATCCATGACAGAAGTAGTTTTCATGCTCGTGGAATCGAATGGAGATAACAATGGCACTGAAGCTATGTTCCACCATCAGCATCTAGGCCCGCGTCAGCTCGCGGCACAGCTTGCTGCCCTGATCGCTAGACCGACGAGTGCCCTGCACAAAACGCATACGCTTACGAAATGCCGCGCCCTGAAAATCTTTGCCGGCCATCGAAAAACAAAAGCTTTCAACGCTGAAGAAAGGGATTCTCATTCCACTGCGTCGACTCTCTCAGAGTCTGACCAAGATCAGTTCTCGGACGCTTCAGATGGCAGAGTGGTATCAGAAGAGCAGGTACTGACACAGGAGGCGTCGACGAGCGCTTCTCGTTCTCACCCACTGAAATGCTTAGAGGGCAGGTTGGCGACTTTCGGGAACTTGGCTCATGCGAGGGTTGGAGGAGGCAAACAGCAGTCGGCTCGCTTGTCTAAGGTTTCACCTCTTGCATTGGCGGCTCAAGGGTTCTACCACATGCTTGATCCGGACAGCAGCGACATGGTTCGATGCGCATATTGCCGTTTGGAGATAGTACTACGGCTTCTGGATTTGCCGCTCACCATCTTCCACAGACAGAAATCGCCGCTGTGCCCCATCGTTCTGGGCACAGCCAACGAACAGATTGGTCTTTCGTTTCGCCCTAAAAGCGACATCGAAACAGAGAGCGTGCAGAGTGCCAAGGGGAAATCGAAAGCGACTGTGTTTACAACCGAAGATACGTTGCAAGATAGCAATGAAGATGACACGAAAGAGATCCAGGTGCTTGAATCCAAGATACCTACCAGCGAATCAGTAAAGCTCAATACGATTCCGATTTCTTCTGCCTGTGAAATGGACAGCAAGGCTGAAGAGGTAGATGTAGAGTCCAAAGGTCCTTCAAGCCGAGTGCGCCAGATGTATGCAAGCCGCATTTCCGCAGCAATTGCAAAGCGAGAACTCGACAAAAGTCCTGGTTTGGTTTTGGTCAAGAAGAACGAGCGTCAACAGGTGGCAGTTGCTCCATCATGCGGACGGACGCGAAGAAGAGTGCAAGGAGCTGCTGGCACTTCCCGCGAGAGAGAGAGCCTGAAATTAGTGGCTCTTGGGTCTTCAATCGCGCTGGAAAGCTGTGGCAGCACATTTCAGGAATCCAAGTCACAACCGTGTGGGGCAATTCTGGAAAACTCAGAAGCAACGACGAAAAAAAGACACGATAGAGGTAAGGGAGAGAGGAAGGGAGGGAGGGAGGGAGGTCTTGCTTCACAAGGCAACAGCACGTAGCTTGAGAACGGATCCCAAAGAAAACGGGCCGAATGAATTCAGGAAAGTGCAAAGGATGTTGCTGTAGAGGCCAGCAGCGCCGAACAAAGTGAAGAACAGAAGCTGAGAACGTCTCGGAAGACTGTCCTATACATATGTACAAATATGTATATGTATATGTATAAATTTAATACACACACACACACACACACACACACACACACACACACACACACACACACATGCACGCGCGCACAACGCACACACAGGTCTTGGAAGGCTGGCCTACGAGGAGTATGATGATTTGGCTGGAGTTTCAGAAATCTCTGAAGACAAAGGCAGCAGGACCCCTGCTCGAGAGTGCTTCAATTCAGCTCTATGCTCCTCACCATCGACAACTAATGCGGCATACAATTTCCAAGGTTCGACTGTCGACGATTCTTCAGCTACCTCAAGCCTTTTTGACAGGTGGTTTCAACTTATGTGCGGGTTATTTGTGTAGTCTACCTGCGGTCGTTTGTTGATTTTCAATCTCTGCTCTACCTGTTCGCTTCCCAGGCTGAATCTTCAATGCATGATTTGCATGATATGTCATTTTCAAGCATGACAGGTAGCTCAAGCATTTGATCAGTGGGTATCACAATTGACAGAAAACAATCTCTCAGGTCTCTTTCATGGCTTGACCAGGAATTACATGCAGCGTCTTATCTGCGGCGTCACTTGAGAGCGGAATCATCTCCTGGAAGAAGAACAGGGTCGGAGTCAATAGCCAAACCAAGTGCGCCACAGTCCAAAAATACTGTATCAGCTTCTGTGGGGGTCTTTGCCCCATCCAGCATGTCGTCAAGACCTGTCGTACAAGTTGCGGCTTTTGCAGGTTCTGAAGCCGGGCGGGAAAGACCGACGTACACTGTATACCCACGTGCACCTCACGTGATTGATCCTGCAGCTTCCGTCCGTTCAACATTGACTTTCGCTGATTAACGTGCTTTAATTTTAATTGTATTACTTTAATTAGTTCTCATTCACATGAATTACCTGCACCCGGACGGCAAGATAAAGACTCAAGATGGCCTTGAAGCTAGAGGGAGGGCCAGTCGACATGAAGGGGTAGCACAGCGTAGGAAAGATCCCGGCGGTAGCCTCTTCTGAACACAAACAGGTCAACATCGTGAGGCTCCAATTCAGATTCTAGAGATATCATTCATAAAGTCGTGGTCCGCTATCAATCTGCCGCTCTCCATGTGCTCCAAAGTCTTGGGGCTTCTCAGCCCTAGACATATCCACACGTACTCTTCTTGGCACTCGTGGATAAGCCTAGCGCGTGGATAGACAAGGCCACAGGCAGCGCACCTCGCCATTAGGCTTCATCAGTAGCGTGAGTTGCGCACGCTCTCACAATCTCGCTTCCTCTGGAACGAGAGAGAAGACGCAACGGGAAGCTCCCGTCGCCAGGGGAGTCACTGGCAGTGTGGCCTTGAAGCGAGCTTATGAGCTGTGCCAGTGCATTTGCCTGCCCGCCGGCCCCATACAATTTGTTCCCGATCATTATCATCAGTGCCAGTGAAGATGCCCATGCTTCGCCGGCCCACAGTCTGGGTATAAACCATCGACTCGATGATTCGATCTCCGAAACCATGGTCACGAAAAGATCGTCGTTTGAATATATAAGGATTGGGACCCTCGAAACCATTGTTTCCAAAAGGGTATTGTCCTTTGTTCTGCCATGCCGCTCAGCTCATGGGAATGGCTGTAAGTATGCCAGAACGTCCCCCAGGTCTCTCCCGGTGGCGTGAGGGGTTA
>Ga0315905_10004801_pt1 | contig 13827 bp, 17 predicted proteins | sample LakEriMetagenome_5_FD_203522 | JGI IMG/M metagenome (GOLD analysis project Ga0315905, IMG submission 203522) | Freshwater fungal communities from buoy surface, Lake Erie, Ohio, United States - Buoy 4 MA121 | ecosystem: Environmental > Aquatic > Freshwater > Lake | place: USA: Lake Erie, Ohio... | reverse complement strand
AGTTGGGACAATGACAAGACTATCAAACTGTGGAATGTAAAAACGGGAAAGCTACTGCAAACCCTTGAAGGTCATTCTGACTCAGTTTATTCAGTAGCATACAGCCCCGATGGTAAAACCCTGGCTAGTGGGAGTTGTGACAAGACTATCAAACTGTGGAATGTGAAGACGGGAAATCTACTGCAAACCCTTGAAGGTCATTCTAGCTGGGTTATATCAGTAGCATACAGCCCCGATGGTCAAACCCTAGCTAGTGGGAGTGATGACAAGACTATCAAACTGTGGGATGTAAAAACGGGAGAGCTACTGCAAACCTTCACTGCTCATTCTAACTCGGTTCTTTCAGTAGCATACAGCCGCGATGGTCAAACCTTGGCTAGTGGGAGTGGTGATGTCAAGATTTGGCGGTTAAAGTAGTCATTGATAAGGTTTTATTAGCAATGGTCTATTTTTTCATCCTGTAAATCCTAAAATCTTGGATATCCTGATTCTGACAATTTTACTAACCTATTTCCTCACCATAAATCTATGAATCATAAAGTTTTTTATCTTGATGGTAAAAAAATCAATAGCAAACAAACATTTTTAAAACAAGCTGCTGAAGCAATGGAATTTCCTACATACTTCGGCGCTAACTGGGATGCTTTTGATGAATGTATCACCGATTTAACATGGTGTCCGGCTCAAAGATATGTCATATTATATGATCATGCTGATATCTTTGCTCAAGCAGAACCGACACAGTACCAAATAGCATTGGATATTTTAAATTCAGCCAAAGAATACTGGGAAGCTAATAATATTCCTCTCAAGTTTTTAGTTATTAACAAATAGGTAAAGTTACATTTTCACTATTTGGAGATTTTTTGTTGTGGTTATCAGAATCAGGACATCCAGGATTTAAGGATGTACAGGATTGTTATTTGTAGATTTTCTGTGAATAGTTAATGATGATAATTTATGATTTAGAGGAAAATATATTTTCTATCATTCACAAAAACCTATATTTTCTCAAAAACATCCTGTTAATCCTCTAATCCTGGACATTATCTCGACTTACTTCGGCAAGCTCAGTACAAGTCGCTCGATAACCACCTGATTCTGACAATTTTATGATGTACGTTGTATTTATCTTCGTCAAGGTTTGTATAATAGAGAAATCAGGGAAAGTTTGCAAACATTAATCAGACAGAATAAATCTACTTGGCCATGGATTTTTGAGAAATAAGGGACAAAACAATGAATCAAAATAATTTATTGGCAATCTTGCAAGAAAATCGCTTCATGCAAACAGAAGCACAAGTTACAAATTTTGAAAATGCTTTAGCTGAAATAGCTGAAAATCCTGATCAAAATAAATTATCTGCTTATCATCTAATTTTAGATGATCAATGTCAACAGCCAGAAGTGATGTTTAGCTTAATTCATTTTCTCGAATCTTTCGATATGGAAAAACAAATTACAGCATTTATTCATGTTGTCCCTCAATTAATGATAACAGCACCAGAATGGACAAGAATTATTCACAATTGTTATTTATAGGTTTTGTGTGAATAGTTAATGATGATAATTTATGATTGGGAGAAAAATATATTCTTGATTCTGGATAAGAGTTGTCTGAATCAGGATAACCAGGATTTAAGGATGTACAGGATTGTTATTTGTAGGTTTTGTGTGAATAGTTAATGATGATAAATTCTGATTCAGATAAAAGCATATTCTTGATCCTGCACAAAAACCTTTATTTCCTAAAAAACATCCTGTTAATCCTCTAATCCTGGACATTATCTCGACTTCGCTCGATAACCACCTGATTCTGACAATTTTATGAGAAAAATATATTTTCTATCATTCACAAAAACCTATATTTCCTAAAAAACATCCTGTTAATCCTCTAATCCTGGATATCCTGATTCTGACAATATTAATCCTGTAAATCCTGATTCGGAAATTTTACTACTTATACAAATTAAGATATACTCCAATCTTCTAAACACAAATTAGGAACTTTTTCAAAATCCTTCCAATTACGAGTTACTAAAATTCCATTGACTGATAATGTAATTGCAGCAATGCGTAAATCTTGAGTACCAACGCGGATTTTTGTCTTTAATTCAGTGTAAATATTGCCAGCAGCTTCGCTAAATTGCAGGACATTCAGACTATTAATATCTTCTAATGTATCCTCTAACCTAGCATAAGCTAATACTAATTCACTTGATGAATCAGCCCTACTAATAATATTCATCCGTCCTCTTATTTGTTCACTAGCTGCAACAATAGTTATGGCAATATCTTGAGGATTAAACATACTTAATCTTTGTCTGATTAATGTATTTCCTCTTTGCAATAATGACAGATGATCAGTGTCTAGTATTCTTAAATTATTCACTGCTTTACTTACATTTATTCATTATTTGCATCTAATTCACGACGATATTCTTCTATATATTCCAACATTTGATCAAAGTGTGGATCATCTTTATACTTACCTGCTATTTTCATCCAAGGATTTTCAATTTGAGGAGATTTAATTTCTAAAGTGACAATCTTAGCATTTCCTAAACGAACTTGCAAAATCTTATCTAATTCTTCTATTGCTTCCGTTTCTGTATTCCCTAAACCTTGACATTCTGGTAAACTTAATAATGTCGCTTTCACAGTACCATCTGCTTGATTTTCAATCAACACATCATAAGTTAACTTAGGTGCAATAGTAGGAGAAGGATTTTTCACAGCTAAAATCATGATATTTCTACTCTTATAATTCTCAGTTGATTATAACATAATACTTGAAAATAGTTAAAATTATCATCTAGATGATGTTAAGATTTATGGTTGTCTGATAGCAATGCTTTTGCTTGAGTATGGTATTGATCATTCTTGTTTAATAAAGCCTGAATAAATACCGTATCTAAAAATAGTCTTTCCTGATTCATTCTCTGATCTCATTGTCATGTTTAGGAGTACCATATAAATAGTAATTATGTTGATTTGACCAATCACTTGGTGCTTCAATAGTTCCTGTTAATGCCTCTAGCACGTCCCAAGCATTACCTTCATTATTGCGTATTTCTGTAACTTCCACTAAAGGATTTTTAGTTTCATAACATTTAATTTCTAAAGTTACTATTTCTGGTTTTCGGGCTTGAAAAAGTTGAATCAGATTATTTAATGCTTCTTCTTTATTCGCACCTAAACCTTGACATTCTGGTAAACTTAATAATGTCGCTTTCACAGTACCATCTGCTTGATTTTCAATCAATACATCATAAGTTAACTTAGGTGCAATTGTGGAAAGAGCATTTTTAATAGCTAAAATCATGATATTTTTACTCTTATAACTCTGAATTGATTATAACACAATACTTGAAAATAATTAAAATCATCGTCTAGATGATGTTAAGATTTATAGGACTTTATTAGCGATCGCCCATTTTATATTTTATCATCCTATTAATCCTTAAATCCTGGCTTTCTTCTGTTCTTTAGAAAGACTAATCAGAAAATCACAAAAACCATTTAACTCTTGTTGATTATCTACATTAAAATCTACTCCCGAAAATAAACTGATTTCATTATTTAACACCGTCAAGAGTCAACAAACCTCAATCTCCTAATAATACCCTAATCGCTTTTAACGCTTGACTCCGTTTACCATTACTAGTCTTAGCAAACCAATAATGGGATTATTCATAACTCATCTGACACCGGCTATAGCGTCCCAAAAAATGACTCAGACTTTCTCCCGAATATAGTTCTACCTGAAACAACCAAGGATTAATTTTCCCAACTTCCATTAGCAGCAACGAATGGTAAAAAAAGATAGGTCAAGTATTGTCAATCGGACCTATCTAATAATAATGATACCTTGATTCCATCAAAAGCACTTAAAAAGTCAATTACCTACTCTTCTGTTTGCTGCTTCACAGTGCGGGACTCCAACCAAATTGGGATAACAATGACAGCAACTAAAATAAGTAAAGCCAAAATCGCAAATTTACTTACCCAGGCCACCAATTGTTCTAGGGAAATAATTCTCCCTGCAAAAAAGGCTAAAGTCACCATGACACCACCCCACGCAGTCGCCCCAGCTACATTATAAATTAGGAATTTACCAAAGGGCATTTCTGCTATACCTGCAAGTGGTGAAGCAAAAATTCGCAATAAGGCAAAAAAGCGGCCAAAAAATACAGCTTTGCCGGCGTTTTCGGTAAATTGATCCTTAATACTCAACAGTCGTACCTCTGAAATGCGGAAAATCTTCCCAGCTTGCAGCAGAAAAGGCCAACCACCCACTCTACCTATCCAATAGCCGCAATTACCACCAATTACAGCCCCTCCGACCGCATTACCAAGAACCAGCCAATAATTTAATTCATTGCTACCAGCCAAAAAACCACCAACAATGGTTACGGTTTCCCCAGGAAGAGGAATACCCAAATTTTCTAGCAATATTCCCAAAAAAATCGCTAAATAACCATAATTATGAGCAATTTCTTGGATGTTTTCTAGTGAAATTAGCTCAAAAGACATCCGCTACCACCGAGTTTACAAATTTTTACCTATACCATATCTTTGCTTATTTTTGGTGAGAGTGTCAAACTATTTAAGTCAAATTATTTAAATAATGATAAGTTTGTTACTGAAATTAGGAAAGAATTATGCCTATACTAGAAGAACATATCAACAAATTATACGATATAAATACTGAAAAATTTTTCTAGCCGCGTTGCTGTTAATGCAGGTAAATTTGCGAAAATAGTCATTTTGCGGTTGAATTACAAACAGTATTAATGTCAGTTTTTTCTTTCTTAGTGTTTCAAATACTCGGTTAAATTTATGACTCTTACACAAGAACGCCAAGTGATTTTGTTTAAACCCCAGGGTAGTATAGACCTAGACAGTGGTACAAACTTGAGTGAACAAATGGATCAAATTAAGCCTCAAGGCCATCAACTTTGGGTTATAGATTTAGCAGATGTAGATTTTATGGATAGTTCTGGATTAGTTCCCCTTGTCAAGGGTCTGACTACAGCGCGTAAAAGTGGTTGTCGGTTAGTTCTTTGCAATGTCAAAGCCCCTGTGAAGTTGATTTTGGAACTGACCCAACTTGATTCAGTATTTGAAATTTTTCCAAATTATGAAGATATTTTTACTTCCGCTCAAGATCAACAGTCGTTATTAGCGAGCTAATTTACAGTATTTTACCGTTCAATACTTATAAGCCGCAGTATCTAAAAGTCTAGACACTGCGGCATAGAGGTTTTGATGAGGAAAATACAGCCACAAATTTTAGGTGTTTTGAGAAGACGATATATGATCTGTTGCAACTTCTGAACGAGGAAAAGTAGGTAAATCAAGACTACCATGATTTGTGTGGCGGTTTTTGAGTGCTAAACGATAACTTACACTTTGCAATTCAGCTTGTAATTGGCGATTTTCCCTTTGTAATATTACTACCTGATCCCGCACTGGTTTTATGCGTTCTTCAAACTTACGGCGGTAAATTTGGGGTAGTTCCTCTACTACCTGCTCTAGCATTCTATTTCGGTCAGTTAGCTTTTGCACTGACTGTCGTAGTTGGTAAATTTCGGTATCACGAGTCCTAATTTCTTCTTCAGAGCATCTCACCTGCTCTTCCACAGATTGAAGTTGCTCTCTTAACGCCTGCAATTGACTCAAATCTATCCCTGGTTCGGATTGTGGTGGTGTAAAATTAATGTTACCCTTAACTAGCCGCAACAGTTCTTGAGATAATTGCTCTACTAATTGATCTCGCAGTTGTAACTCTTCTCGCAACCGGGACATTTCCGTAGACAGTTCTGGGATGTTTGGTATATCAGATTGGTTCACAGTCACTTATACCTCTTGTATATAACTGTGATATTAACATTCCCGCTGTTTAAAAATATCCTTAACTTCCAGTTTACTGAAACTATTGACTATATCTGTATTTTTATACCATTACCTACCGATGAGGTAGGTGAACGGCTGATACTTGTCACCTAAAAATGTTGTTATTAGGCTGCTGCTTCTGCTTCTACTTTCTGCTTGGGAACTTCTTGCTTAACTGTCATATAGCGAATTACTTCTTCGCTTAATCTCATAGCGCGTTCCATAATGGCGATCGCAGTTCCAGGTCCAGTATAATTCATTTGCACATAAACGCCATCACGATGCTTTTTAATTTCATAAGCCAGACGACGTTTACCACGGTTTTGAATTTCAATATTCTCAGCGCCGTGTTCCCGAATCAAGTTTTCATATTTGGCAATTTGTTGTACTATTTGCTCATCTCCCAAATCAGGACGCAGAATGTACATCGTTTCGTAAACTGTGGTCATATTCGTTAATTCACCTTTTGGACAAAATGGCTGAAGAGGTGTCAATATATACAAATATTGCTGTTAGCGATACTTTGATTAATCAACTTCTCAAACAACAAGGAATTTTGACAATTTTTTAGCCATTCCATGTTAGCACAATTTTCCCCAATATTCCTTTCCTGCTCAACTTTATTTTTGGAGTAAATTTACGAAGTTTTGCGTATTTATCTTATAATAAAACCAGTTTTCAATGACAATCATTAGTCAAATCCTGGTGTAATAAAGCATATTTAAGGATATTTATTCAGGTCATGGCGCAGCGATATGTGCGAGTTCAAAGTCAAGAAGGTAAAATTTATTATGGGTTGCTCCAGTTATCCCAGAATGTGGAAGTGCTAGACGCTCCACCCTGGTTGCATGGTCAACCTACGAATTTAACCCTAGAACCCAATTGTTATACAATTCTAGCCCCCTGTGCGCCTTCCAAAATTGTCGCTGTGGGGAGGAATTATGTTGATCATGCAGCGGAAATGGGAGCGTCAGTACCGGCTGAACCGCTTATATTTCTGAAACCGCCTACATCTGTAATTGCGTCAGATAGAGAAATTAAATATCCCCACCAATCTCAAAGGGTGGACTATGAAGGAGAGTTAGCCGTTGTGATTGGCGATCGCACAGCTAATTGTAGCCCAGATCAAGCCCAAAGTAAAATTTGGGGTTACACCATTGCCAATGATGTCACAGCCAGGGATTTACAACAAAAAGACCACCAATGGACAAGAGCTAAAGGTTTTGATACTTTTTGTCCTCTAGGTCCTTGGATTGTCCGAGAATTAAACCCAGGAGCTAAATTACAGACTTTTTTGAATGATCATCCCCAGCCTGTCCAATCTGCTTGTATTGATCAAATGGTATTTTCCCCAGATTTTTTGGTGTCTTATATCAGTCAAGTGATGACTTTATTACCTGGGGATATAGTATTAACTGGTACACCTATGGGTGTAGGAGCTTTGCAAATAGGCGATCGCATCTGTATAGAAATAGAAGGTATTGGTCGCCTAGAAAACACAGTTATCCGCAGTTAATCTTTAGCGTACCTGCATATAAACAGCATCGGAAATTGCCGGAATTTCCGCATATTTCCCCATTAACGACTGAGCGACGCAATAAACAACCGCTGCTACTATTCCCATAAAAATGGTTGTATAGAGTGTTTGCATAGCAAATCCACTACCAGGAACGAATTGGACAATACGAGTCAAAATGTTACATAAAAAGATCACAATATCTAAAATGATGGCTTGCATGGTATTGAAACGAATAAAATGACTAATTTTCTCGTTTCTCACCACTAAAAGCCACAAAGCAAAGAAAATAATCATTCCTGCATAGGGAATACCAGAGTAAATTGTTAACAGAGGTAAAAGCGGTAAAAATATCAGTCCCAGCAATGGAAAATCATTGAGAAAGAACTGACCGAAGGCAAACACCTCAATTAAAGGTAATAAATAAGGTAAACAAGCGAAAATTCGATCAGGGAAAGTTGTAGACCCGCGCCAAGACATTTTATATTCTCCTGTGGCTAAATTTCAACAGCTATTGAGCTTAGGATAACGCAGATGCTTGATCTTGATAACGAATCCAATTATTCTATATTGGCAACCCGAAAACCCATCATACACTCATATTGCTCTGGCTGTTGTTGGGTAAAATTATTAATTGCTTGACCACAGCGCAGTTTTCCCCCACTCCAGCGAGGTTGTCCCTTACCATTTGCCAATAAACAAGACTGACAAACTGTTTCTGGGCTAAGGATTTGATTATCGGTGAAAATAACTAACATCTAAATCCCTTTTTGTTATAATTAGGAGAAATTTATATGAATGATTTAGGAAATGATTGAGAAAAAAATTCTAGCCAGCTTAGAAGGCCGCTAAATGTACTTGAGTTGATTGTATCTTAGATGTCTGAGATTTTTGTTAAATTGAGTACCAAAAAATACATAAATTTAGATCACCACATTTACTAAAATCAAAAATTCCTATATGATCACATTTCCATCTCTCTAAAGAACTTCAGCCTAAATTCTGATCATAGACAGTTTACCCAGTAACCCTGCTTTACTGCATTTAATTTGTATGATTCTAGCGGGCAAGGAATTTGTATGATTCTAGCGGGCAAGGAATTTGTATGATTCTAGCGGGCAAGATGCCCGCACCACAACATCTAGCCAGATGAGGATTATAAAATTTAGAAGCGTAACAGCTTAGGTTTAACCGTGATCTCGATTTTTATCAAATTCCCTAAGGATAATCAAAGTGACTAAAACTAACTCAGACTTTTTAAAAAATTCAGACCCTACCATTAACGAACTAATTAATCAAGAACTACAGCGACAACGTGATCACTTAGAATTAATTGCCAGTGAAAACTTCACCTCCGCTGCCGTATTAGCCGCCCAAGGTTCAGTATTAACCAATAAATACGCAGAAGGACTACCAGGTAAACGTTATTATGGCGGTTGTGAATTTGTTGACAAAATTGAACAAATAGCCATTGACCGAGCTAAACTGTTATTTGGCGCTGCCCATGCCAATGTCCAACCTCATTCTGGGGCGCAAGCTAATTTTGCCGTTTTCCTGACATTGTTAAAACCAGGAGACACAATTATGGGTATGGACTTGTCTCATGGGGGACATCTTACCCACGGTTCACCGGTGAATGTTTCTGGTAAATGGTTTCAAGTTCGTCATTATGGTGTCAGCAAAGAAACCGAACAATTAGACTATGATCAAATTCGGGATTTAGCTATTAAAGAACGGCCTAAACTGTTAATTTGTGGTTATTCAGCCTATCCCCGGATTATTGACTTTGAAAAATTCCGCAGCATTGCTGATGAAGTTGGCGCTTATTTACTCGCTGATATTGCTCATATTGCGGGTTTAGTCGCTACAGGTCATCATCCTAACCCCCTACCTTATTGTGATGTCGTCACCACCACAACCCATAAAACTCTACGTGGACCCCGTGGCGGCTTGATTTTGACTCGTGATCCAGAATTGGGAGAAAAGCTGGATAAATCAGTTTTCCCAGGCACTCAAGGGGGACCTTTAGAACACGTTATTGCTGGTAAAGCTGTGGCATTTGGGGAAGCTCTTAAACCTGAGTTTACACAATATTCTGCCCAAGTAGTTGAAAACGCCCGCGCTTTAGCTACCCAACTGCAAAACAGAGGCTTTAAGTTAGTATCTGATGGCACAGATAATCATTTAATGTTAGTAGATTTACGTTGTATTGACATGACTGGGAAAAAAGGAGATCAGCTAGTCAGCACCGTTAATATCACCGCCAACAAGAATACAGTTCCCTTTGATACTAAATCGCCTTTTGTTACCAGTGGTTTAAGATTAGGTTCTCCCGCTATGACTACCAGGGGTTTAGGTGTGGCAGAATTTACAGAAATTGGTAATATTATTGCAGATCGGTTACTTTCTCCAGATTCAGAAATAGTAACTGCGGATTGTTTGAGACGAGTCGCGGCATTGTGCGATCGCTTTCCATTATATCCTCACATAGAAATTCCTGTACCAGTTTCTGTGAGTAGATGATGAGTATTCCCAGTCTGAGACTGGGAACGAGATTTTCCAAGGGCAGTTGAGGGAAGTTAAAACTAATTTAAACTAATTTATGGCTAGGACAGCCAAGCTATTAAGTTCTGACCCACCCTACCCAATGTAACTGGCAATTTACTGACATTAACTGTTAACGAGTTAATTGCCTTCACGGCTTCCAGTTTGGATGTAAAGCATGATTAAAAAAACAGCAGGTACTAGTACGAACAAAATGCTCGCTATGAAACCTAAATCATTAACTTGCATAGGAAAATAGCCTTTTGTGTAATTTTTCTATTCAACTACTCTAGAATAGCATCACAGATGACAAAGTGAAGCCAATTTTCTTAAACTCGAATAGACAAGGGAGGACTAGAATCTCCAGCTAAACAACTAAAATCCGCAGACCTGGAATAAATACAGCAAGTTCAGCTTGAGTGAGGTACACTTTGTGCGGGCAAGACTTGTACTGAGCTTGCCGAAGTATGCCCGCACCACAAGAGTTTTATTATTAATATCTGTACTTCATAATATCGGAAACTGCTGTAAAAATTAAAACCCACATAAGTGGGCTGTTTTTGTATATAAACGTTTACTAACTACCGATTTAACTTAGGGTTTGGTGATGACGCTAACAGGTCCATTAACTGTGGTTTGACAAGCTAGACGGTAATTATCAGGCTTGTTTTTGAATTTGCGGTTTTCTAAATCTGTGCGGGGAGAAAGGTTTTCTAGTCCTTCGGTAATTTGGACAACACAAGTAGTACATTGTCCCACACCACCACAATTGGTGATTTTGCTGAGAAATGTGTAGATATCAATCCCATTTTCTACGGCTTTGAGTCGGAGATTAGCGCCGTTTGCGGCCACTATTTCTTTATTCTCTTTGACAAATTTGATGTTTCCCATAGTGTATTCCTGGTGATTTAGTATGCGACTGGATTAATTATATTGATTTATTGCAAAATATTAAGAAATATTAATTTCATGCAAAAAAACAAAAAAATAGGACAGGTGTGCATTACCTGTCCAGAAAATTGTAGATGGGTAAGTTATCTGAAACCGACTGCTGCTTGCCAAACAAATGCAAGTAACAAGAAGAAAACGGGAATAACAGGTAAAACATCTACCAAGGGGTCGAAGATTTGGTAAGCTTCAGGCAGTTTTGCTAGTAATAGTGCTGCTTCCATGTTTGTTTAAATCCACCTAATAGTCAAATACAGCTTTTATATGCGAGATGTATTTTAACATGGTTTGGATTTTAGATTTTAGATTTTAGATTTTGGATTGATTACAGAATTTATGATCATCATCAGTCCTCAGTTTTTTCTAAATCAATAGCATCATGTTGCAACCAATGACCAAAATCTGTGACAAAGCGATCGCTTAATATTGAAGCTCGAATCTTTTGAGTAAAGCGAATCAATTCGGTGATGTTATGAATAGTCAACAAAGTATAAGCTAATATTTCCTGCGATCGCACTAAATGAGATATATAAGCACGACTGAAATTTTCACAAGTGTAACAAGGGCAATTTGCATCCAGTGGGGTAAAATCTTCACGAAACTTAGCGTTTTTCAGATTCCAACGTTCACCGTCAACAATAGCTGTACCATGTCTAGCCCATCTAGTAGGAATCACACAATCAAATAAATCTACCCCAGAAGCGATCGCAATTGCCATTTCTCGATAAGTTCCCACACCCATCAAATAACGGGGTTTATTCACAGGTAACAACGGGGCTGTAGTTTGGACAATTTGCGCCATTAAATCCGTAGGTTCACCCACACTGACACCACCAATGGCATATCCAGGCATATCCAACTGTGCCAATTCCGCCGCAGCACGGGCGCGTAAATCTAAATATACTCCCCCTTGGACAATGGGAAACAATGCCTGATCCTGGCGTTGATGGGCTGATATAGAGCGTTTTAGCCAGCGATAGGTACGGTCAGTAGCGGCTTCCACTTCCTGACGAGTAGCCGGATAGGGAGGACATTCATCAAAAGCCATGATCACATCAGCCCCCAGAATATTCTGAATTTCAATAGAGCGTTCTGGAGTTAACTTAATCATTTGCCCATCATGAGGCGAGCGAAAAGTTACACCTTCTTCTGTAATTTTCCGCATCTCGCTCAAACTAAAAACCTGAAATCCACCAGAGTCCGTGAGCATAGGACCTGGCCAACCCATAAACTTATGTAACCCACCACCACCGGCAACAATGGCCTCTCCCGGTTGGAGATGTAAATGATAGGTATTAGCCAAAACCATTTGCGCTCCCGTTGCTGCCAATTGGGCAGGGGTGATAGTTTTGACATTAGCTAATGTTCCCACAGGCATAAACCTGGGCGTTTCTACTGGTCCGTGGGGAGTAGAAAATATTCCGGCTCTGGCTTTGGTCTGGCTACAGGTAGCGAGACATTCAAAGGAAAAATTGGCACTCAAGACAAAAATACGGTTTCGCTAAATTTATCCACCAACTTAACATTTTCTCGACTACTTGATGCAGTTTGTGGGATTTTTGTCAATAAAATCAAATTGAGAAGCCACGTCTGGTCATCTGTGATAAATTATCTGTTTGGGAGTAATTGATGATCAGAACATTTATAAAACTTAATACTCATCAATAATTCAAGTGTTTTGGGATACACAACTAACGTAGTTAACCAAGGTCAAACATTGTCAATTGCTGATAGTTCGCTCTCTGATTGACCTGACTCGTAAAATTACCTTCAGGTTCTAGAGTCTGGGGCTGATCCTTGCCCGCTATCGCTTCAGTCTCCATCAAGGAATCCCGAAACTTCTGAGTTCTTTCTAACAAGATTTTCTTCAGTTAGAGTCGAAGGCGGGTATTATCCCGCGCTCCTCTCTGTTAAATCTGGGCGTGCAACTTTCACTGCACCCAGCTTCGGACGTTCTTAGCTTTCGCTTTTGCTCATGTGTATGTAATCGTGGCAGCTTTCGTGAATGGCTAGAAGGTTTTTAGTTTTCCAGTTTTGGTGGTTTCCATCAACATGATGTAAATGTACCTTCTCATCACTGAGCATTTTTAGCCCACAATGACCACATTTATGGCTTTGCCGTTTGAGGGCTTTAGAGGTATGGTTGTCATAGAGCTTGCTGTTACGTTCGCTCCAATAACTCAAATCTCCGTCGTAGGGTGATTTCTCACCTTTAACATTGATGTGTTTGTTTTCGGAGTAAGGAACTGATGGAAACGCTTTATCTAGTAATTGCTTACTGGTATGGCGGTTCTGTTTGGTTTCCTTATTGAATACCCTGAAAGCTCTGTGATTGATGTGCCATAAGGAGAACCTAGACCCATCCATCTTGCAGAAGCGGTGGTAATTCCTCCAACCTCTAACTACAGGGGCTAATTTCTCAGCCTTTGTGGTAGCACCATAATTCGAGTTGTTGACGATATGTTTTACTTTCTTGCGAAAAGATTTAAAGTTGTCCACTGATGGAACGCATCTAAACTTCTCGTTTTTATGGACTTTGAAATTCCAGCCCAGGAAGTCAAATCCATCTGTCGCGGCGGTTAGCTTTGTCTTTTTCTCACTGACTTTCATTCCCCGCTCTGCTAGGAATTGGCTGATTTTGTCAAGTATTTCTGTGGCATCGTCTTGAGGTCTGAGTATTATCACCATGTCATCCGCGTATCGGATTGTTGGTTCTATAATCTGTTCTCTTGGGGTTTTGTCTGTAATTCTGTAGCTAGATATCACATGATATCTATGAATACTTTCAATCCCATTTAAGGCGATGTTAGCTAGTAGCGGACTTACCACCCCGCCTTGGGGTGTTCCCTGTTCAGGAAATTCTGGATTAACTCCGGCTTTGAGACAACGGAATATTCCTTGTCTTATGCTATAAGGAGCGA
>Ga0315905_10004800_pt1 | contig 13828 bp, 36 predicted proteins | sample LakEriMetagenome_5_FD_203522 | JGI IMG/M metagenome (GOLD analysis project Ga0315905, IMG submission 203522) | Freshwater fungal communities from buoy surface, Lake Erie, Ohio, United States - Buoy 4 MA121 | ecosystem: Environmental > Aquatic > Freshwater > Lake | place: USA: Lake Erie, Ohio... | reverse complement strand
ATTTATGCGTTTTTGAAAGTATGTTTGCTTGATGTGGAACCAAATCCAAGTACTTAGTATATTCAAGAGCCGCGAGAATTGCAAGAAAGTCTTCAAGCTCGTTGATGAGCTCTTGTTTGTTGGTAGTATCACGATCAGGGTGTTTGTTTTGCTCACCAAATCTACGGATTTTGCTTACCGCTTGAATTATCTCAGCCGCTTCTTCTTGCAGTTTGTCCAACAACCAGTTAGTTTGTGCTTGACGGAGTGAGGTAGGGGGCAGGTTAGGCTTTGGAATCTCGGCTTCTTGTACTTCTTGAGTCACGGATTTGAGTGCTGCATATGCTGGTAGTGTGTACTTAGGTGGCTGCATCTTCAATATTCTTTACGATTTGGTTGTAAACTGCTTTAAAACAATCTGCACGCTGTGTTTCTGCAACTGCTTTGTCGAAACTAGTAAACGCTGAGGTTGTTGGCGTGTCTTTGATTAAACGGCAAGCTTCTTGTAGCACTAGGTTTGTGTAGTGCAAGATGTCTATTTCACCCTCTTGGCGGATAGCTTGTTGTAGTAAGTAGTCAATGTTCATATTGTAAGTGGTTGAGTTTGGTATCTACGACGTCATCCGCAGGATTGTCAAGTGGAAATAAGTTTTCGGCTAGTGCTCCACGGAATACCCCGTCACGACTGTGTAGTGTTGGTTCAATAAACCAAACTGTGTATTCTTGGAACTCAGCTTGTTGTGTCGCTAAAACGATAGCTCCGTTTGTATCATAGCCTCGTGATGTGGGTTTAATGCCACGAATCATGCAAAGTGTGTTTGGTTTAATCATGTTAGTGGTTTTCCCCAGTAGTGGTTGCACTCAGGGCAAGTTTGACCCACAGTACGATCTAGTTTCATATCATACATACCAGTTGCTAAACCCCAGTGGCCTGTTGTGCGTGTAGCTCCATACATTGCAGCAGTTTCATCTGCTTTAGCTGCTGTGCCGTATTCTTTATAAAAGAAATCCCAAATCAATCCACCATCTAGGTCAAGATTGCAGTTTGGGCAATATCCGTGTTCATTCATATGTGTCCCATGTTATTTGTGGATTGTGTTGTTCGTATGCAGTAACTAAGTCTGCTAAAGTCCATACACTTGCAGTTTCAACGTTGTCTAGCCAGATGCCGAACATAGCCCAGTCGGTTGACAGCATTGGTGGCACATTGATCTCATCACCATAAGGCTCACCAGGAACGTTGTGTACATCTATCCTGCCGCACGAGTAGTGTGTGGTAATTGATTCACTAGTAAAAGGTTCGCCCTCAGTGGTAAACATTGTGTTCTTATCTGCAATCTTAGTCTGCTTCTGGGTAAGGCCACGAGTTCTGTACCACCCCAGGCTTACTGGACCCATCCAGTTTGTTGTGTATGTTATCATTTGTAATTTGTTCCAAGTATTCTGTTAATACGATCTCGACAAAGTCGTTGAATGTTACGTCACGCTCATGTGCCATTTTAAAAAGCACTAAAAGTTCTTGATCTGTAAGATCCAGTTCAATTGTTTCTGTTCTGTCTTTTGCTGGTGTAATCATGTTATACCTCTAAATCAATGTTGTTGCCTTTGTCCAAGCCTAAACGTAAATTACGTTGTACTCGGTCAATTATAATTCTTTCAAACGCTTTTATCTCTACTCGGGCACGATAGTCTTCGTCTTCCCTGTTCCTAAGCCGCATCTGTTGAGCTTGATATGCAGCTAGCAATCTGTCCTCAATAGTTATTTTCATAATTATCCTTTTGTAAAGTATATTATAACACAAAAACAAAAGGGGACTCAAGCCAATAATTTTTAGCTTAAGTCCCCTTGGGGTTACTTGCGAGGCTTTTTAGGCTTCTTGGGTTTGTCAGGATTTGCTTCAGTTTCTGGTACTACAACTTGATCGTTATAACCTGGTTTGTGAGGCATTACACGAGTAGGAACTTCCGTAGGTGGATTGATATGTGTAATAGGTTTGTTAGGGTCTGGTTTAGCCATTATGGTTTATCTCCATGTGGAAAAGGCCAGGTAGCCTGTGGGTTGATCTCTGTTGGCTCTAGTGGATCTTCTAGATGTTCTTGATATGGAGGAATAGCTGCTTTTTGGTACTCAAACACAAAATAGCATATACCAAGACAGAGTCCAATAATAATTAATAATGCTTCAACAGTCATAGTTTAATCCCATAAATTTTCATAATACTTGCCAAATAGTTTAAAACCTTTGGAAATACGGCGTTGTTCAACTTCCATGCCTTCATAGTCACACTTGTAAGTATGTTTTGGTCCATGCCCCATTGTAAACATTTTAGCCTTGCCGTTCTCATCCCACTCGCAAGGCTCTGAAGTCCAGTCAATGTTTCCGCTAGAATATTTGTCTTGCCAAGTGCCGTCACGTTTGCTTTCAAAAGCAAAGATCATTTCGTCTAGGATGTAGTCCCAACGCTTAAAGTGGTTTGAGTCTGTGTCATGCTCATTTTCTTTAGGCTCAGCATTAGTGCTCCACAATTCTTTAGGCACGTCTATGTCATCTGTGTTTGGTGCTCCATGCTTGCTTGCTTTAAGCTGCTTAAGCATTGGAAGAATAATGTGTGCAAGAGTGTGATCCATACCCCAAGTATCGTACTTGTCGATACGGACATAAATTTGACGATGACGTTTTGATTCAACCCACTGACAGACTTTAGTAAGTGTAGAATCTGTGCCATCTTTGTTCTGACTAAGCCAAGTACCAAAATCATGAACCCAGTCAGGCTTACGCTTCATGCCAATTTCATCTGGCACAGGCTTAGCCCAAAAGCAAAGCTTTTCAGCAATTTGGTATGGACCAATCCATGTGGTATAAGGTCCGATTACGACTTTCATAGCGGGTAATTCCTGTTTATGTTAAATGCTTCAAATTGTTCTAGTGCGTTGACTTCGTAACTATTACTAGCAGCTTGTGCTCCTGCTTTAAAAGCCTCACGCATCCAGTAATCAATTGTGTCGATATTGGTTGTACCTGCTGTCATACCATAGCACTGACGACGATTTGATCCTTGTTCAGGATAGTGTTCTTCATAAAACCATTTGATAAATTCGCGATCAATGTTCATTATCGGCCACCTTTGTGAGATGAATTTAAGTTGAGAAGTAGGGATTTGTCAGTTACTACTATATAGTTTGACTTGGGCATTGGCACAATAGTGTGCTTGTGTTGCTTGGCTACACGCTCACCGCAGGCAAGACAGGTATGTCTGCCCAAACGCCAGCGTTGTGGGTTAACGTCGCCAGTACAAATCAAACAATAAAACATAGTTTTCCCCTAATCAATAATATATTATTATACTAAAGATTTGATATAAAGTCAACTCTGATTTTTTCTGATTTGTTTGATTAGTTCTTCGTGCATCTTGCGTACTGTGTTCAAGTATAGTTGAATAGGGGCACGTTGACCAGGCAACCACTCGGGGTTTAGTGTAAGCGCAAGTTCTTCGTCTGGAGTAACCAAAAGTGTTTTTAGCGTACCATCGTGCCATCGCAATTTTTCGTAACGGATACGAACTGTGGGAGTTTCACAATCCAAATTACCCACAGGAATCTGTATGTCTGTAAAACCTTTAGGTCTATTAACAGCTACACGGACGGCTCCTTCCTGTTCTAATCTATCCAATAGCCATAGTGGTAGGTCTATGGGAATAATAGGTTCAAAGTCTTCTGTGTAGAGTATAACTATCATGGTTTTTTCCTTAATGTCCAAGCATTGCCTGCTTTTTGTTCCCAAAGCAGTTCGTCACCAGTTTTCCAACCAGTGGCTTCTATCATTTCTTCGTTGAGTGGCAGCACTAAATCTTCGCCATCTTCGATTAGTTCAACAACCCAGCGTTTAAGTGTTTGAGTATTTACCATACTGCCTCATTTTCAATAAGTTTGCGATGCTGAATCCAGCCACGCAAGTTGCCTGACCATAAGTCACTATTAGCTGAGACATGAGTAACACCCAGTTGCCATGTATCAGGTTCAAACCTGCACATACTGTCAACATCCATAGGAGTAGCTTGATGCTCAATTGGACTGGCGTGTACAGGATCGTTTTCAATTAATTGTTCCCAGATTTTAAATGCTTTGGAAAACGTAGGGTCGTTTTTACGATAGCTAACTTGAGCGCAACAACTAGCACTAATGATCTTAGCATCTTCAAGGCTGAGTCTGTTAAAATTCTCGTCAAAATACTGTAATTCACCAGTGGGTACATAAGTTGCCGTTGTAATATAAGGTAGATGCCACTCACCTGGTTTAAGAGCTACTGGCAGGTGTGTTGTATAAGCCACAGTCATCGCTTCTGCAAGTGCTTTAATCTCAGGCTGTGCATCTGCGTGATTGCGTAAGTGAAAAAAGTTTGTCCATTCCGTGCCTGAGATAACTGTTTTCATAGTCATCCAGGGTTCGGTAATGCGATTAGCAATTTGTTTGTGTATTCCAATTTTATGTGCTAGTGCATCTGCCCAGTGTAATGCATCTTCTTTAGCTTGATTCCAAATATGAATAGCATTTTTAGATTCAGGACCAGTAAGTTCTTCACTGGCTTTCATACCTGGTTGGTTTTTGCCCCAACTAACTGGCATGGCAGGATTTTCACGAATAAAGTCATGCATTGACTTAACAGGAATAGCACGGCTTGAAGCACTATTCTTTGACAACATACGATGTGTGTTGAGTTCCGCTAGAATAAATCTAGGATATTCAATTTCCATAGTAGTCATACGTATACCTTGTGGGCATACGCTGTCCGCAATAACTTTAGCTGAGATCAGTTTGTGTTTCATGTAGTTTGTGTGTTAAAATTGTCATAGGCACTGCTGACCAGTCTGATACATCTGGAAACAGTGCTCGGTATTCGTATTGGTCATCTCTGTAAACTTCGACCCAAAGCTTGCCTTTGCCAGCAAGTTTTAAATCATAATCAATTAGTTTACAATTTTCACGGATTTCGTGGTATTCTAATTTTTTCATAAAAATTCTCTGTTAAGCCTATATTATAACAGAAAACAAAAAGGACAGCAAGCCAAAAATATTTAGCCTGTCTGCCCTTTTGGTTAAGCATAGAAGATATGATTACCTATTCTGGCAACTAATTCTTTAGTTTTATTCCAACGAGGTTGTACTGTTAAATTATGAAAGTACAGTGCCTTAAAGTTTGGTAAGTGTGCAACCCCTTGCACTACTAGCTTAGCTAACGCTTGAGCTTCAAGCCACTCTGGTCCACGAGGCTCACGATGTTTTTCCATAGTCCATGAAAACTGATGCTTTGCGTATACTACTTGACAGATACTTGCGTCAAATTGTGTGCGATGTGTTACACGATTTAGCGTAACTTGTGCAACTGCTATCTTGCCTTGCATAGGCTCGCCACGAGCTTCGTAATAGATGTTTTTGGCTAAACATAAAAGCTCACTTTTAGTAGCTTTTACTGTTTGATACGTTTTATTAAGTAGTATTTCTGCTTTGCTCAGCGGTAAAGTTATCAGTGTTCCCACTATTATTGACATTACTGCTTGTTTTAATGTTAATTTCATCTTGCAGCCTTTTATTTTGCTGTTGCAATTGAGTAATAGAATTCATTAACTCGTTTCTTTCATTGGTAAGCTGAGCAATAGCAGCAGTACCAAAGTTAAGTTGATTTTGCAAATTTTGAAGTGCTTTAGCAGCTGCTAAAGCGGTGCGATTTGGTGGTCGTGGCTCTGTATAGGTAGTGCCATCAGGTTTGGTTACTGTAACTGACTCGCCATTAACCAAGTTGTTAATTAATATATCGTAGCTCATGCTTGTACTTGTGTGAATGAACTTTCAATTATATCACAAGACCAAACTTAACACAAGTGCGTTTTTAAGTTTTGCGTTAAGCTCATGTTGAAATACTCTTGAAAAATGTTTGCCACGGTGTTATAATAAACAGATTCGGAGAAATTTAATGTCAACTCAACCAAATTATACAGCAGAACTCGAAGCACTTATCTTAGATGTTCTACTACCAGTATATGAACAGCACTGCAAACAACGAGGCATTGCCTCATTACGCAGTGAAATAAATCCTGAGCTGTTAAAACAATTGAAAAAGAAAAAGACAGTTCCCCGATTATTTATGCCCAAAACTAATATTTAAAATCATGCCTAAACAAGACGAAACAATTACCCTTACTGATCCTGACACTGGTGATACAATGTATATACGTGCTAAAGAAGAAATCGAATTAAAGACAGTTGTAGGCGAAATGCCCACAGGTACTGCACTAAAGTTTGATGACGGCAAACTACCATTACACTTGCTTAGCACAGAAGCAATGAATCAAACTGCAGCAGTCCTACAGTTTGGAGCAGACAAATATGCAGCACACAACTGGCGTAAAGGTTTTGTGTGGAGCAGACCCTTAGCCGCAGCAATGCGTCATATTACAGCGTTTAACGCTGGTGAAGACAAAGACCCCGAGTCTGGACTATCGCATTTGGCTCACGCAGCTTGTTGCATTATGTTCTTACTCGAATTTGAGAAGACTCATAAAGAGCTAGATGATCGATATAAACCCTGATTACAAAAGACTTGCTAGAACACTTAATAAAACACGCAAATCTTTAACACAAACCTGTCACGATCTAGGTATAGACGTTGACGATATTGAAGACCACTTATTAGTAAAAGTAATTGATCAATGCTCACATTGCAATATCTGGTCTCAACAATTAATACTAGACTTAGACGATAATCCTGTATGCCCTACTTGTGTGCGGCTAACTGGTTTATAGACTTGACACGTTTGCTCAAACATAGTATAATAATCAATTACCCGCAAATATACACACAAAATGTTCAATCAAAATATTCAACGAATCGGCTTTGCTTGCAAAATTCAAAGTGAGCCTGATACTGCACACCCAGATTTAAATACTAAGTCTACAACAATCAGTTATCTTGCTCGTCAGACTGAGGACGCTGCTCGTAGTAAACTATGGGGTTTGGTTGACCATAATCTTAATGCACTTTATCGCCAGCTTAAGTGGGTTGCCAAGCAGCCTGCTGAACTACGTATGTTTCGTATCACATCAGACTTGTTACCCGCATATACTCACGATGACTATATGCCTTTTTACTTTCAGCCTGATGTGATTGCCAAAATTGAAGCGCATCTTAGCATGTGTGGTGACTTTGCTCGTGAACACGACATTAAACTCTCATTCCATCCAGGTCAATTTTGTGTGCTTGCATCAGAACAAGAACAAGTAATTGAAAATTCTATTACCGAATTCGAGTATCATGCTGACTTAATTCGTTACATGGGTTACGGCAAACAGTTTCAAGACTTTAAATGTAATGTACACATCGGCGGTAAGCAAGGTCCTGATGGTATTAAACGTGCACTCAAACGTCTTAGTCCCGAAGCACGTAACACCCTAACAATCGAAAATGCCGAGTTCACCTGGGGTCTTGATGCAAGTCTAGAACTGGTAGATCATTGCGCGCTTGTATTAGACATTCATCATCACTGGATTCATAGTGGCGAATACATCACTCCTTGTGATACTAGATTCAAACGTGTTGTAGATTCATGGCGTGGTGTTAGACCTACTATTCACTATAGTGTAAGTCGCGAAGATGTAATTGTAGATCATGATCCGTATATTCGCCCAGACTTGCAACAACTCAAGTCAATGAAGTTTACTAGTGCTAAGCTACGTGCTCACAGTGACTACTATTGGAATCATGCAGTAAACAACTGGGCAGTAACATTCTTGCCACACGCAGACATTATGTGCGAAAGCAAACAAAAAAACTTAGCATCACAACAACTATATGAACACTCAAAAAAGATTTGAAACTGGAACTAAAAATGCGGAAATCTTTCTTACAACAGCTCCTTACAATAATTATCATCAAGGCAGTGCTCCTCGCTGGCTTTTTGTGTGTAGCGCTGGGTTATTGCGTAGCCCAACAGGTGCTGCATTAGCCATCAAAAAAGGTCTTAATGCCAGATCGTGTGGCAGTGCTATAGATTATGCACTAATACCTATTAGTGCCAATTTAATTATGTGGGCAGAAAAAATTGTGTTTGTCTCTGAAGAAAACTATCACGAGTCGCTAGAGCTATTTAAAGATCACCAAAGACTACACAGTTTATTAACTCTGCGATCACTAGTACTTGATATACCTGACATATACAACTACAATGAGTCTGATCTTGTTATAGAGTTTGAAAAGCAGATCGACTGGGTTCGCGCAGTTGGTGGCAAAACCTACTATTAATTTAGACTTGATTTAATTTGCTTTTTCAGGTATAATATAGACTTACTTTGGAGAAAACATGGCTAGGTATACAAAAGAGTTTTTAATCGATGCTTTTATGAGTCGTTATATTTCTTGCGACATGATTACTATCGAAAAACTAGAACGATTAGAAAAAATGGCTAACGATCTTTATGATCGCGTTGGTCGTGACTCGTTCCGTGTATATGCCTGCTTAGATGCAGAAGCTGTTCGGGAATACAAGGCAACGCAATGAAAATAAAAGATTTAATCAAAGAATTAGAACAGCACGACCCTGAAATGCAAGTTGTTCGTGCAGGCTACGAAGGCGGAGTCGAGTTTGTTTCAAGCGTAAAATGTTTTGAAGTTGCGCTAGATGTCAACTTAGACTGGTGGTATGGCAAACATGAACTTCTACTACATGATCTTCAACGTGAAGAGTTGAGAAACTATGAGAAGACACAGGCGGTACTAGTATCATGAAAAAGAAAAAGTTACCCAAAATGCGCAACCTAGTAGTTGTGCATATGATTAAGCGTAAATGTGGGGCGCATAAAAAGACTCACAAACAATTGCGCGGTAAATTAAACCGCAAATTAGAGGACTAATATGGCTACTACTCCAGTTAAACCTATGAACCCGTACCATGATGATACTTGCCCTTGCGCAGGTTGCAAAGGTATGTACCCCAAATATAAGTAAGGAATCTTATGAAAATTAAACAAATGGGAAAAATCCCCGCAGGTGAAGGTGTGCCTTATACCGAAGGTTACGCAGAAAATGTTGATCCTAAAACAGGTGTTGACAAGCGCGACGTTATTCCTGGAGGCATTGAATCAATGCCAATTAATATAGTTGCTCGTGATGAAAATACTACACACCAAGGCGATATGGGTCGTCTAGGCAAATCAGAATGAATCGCCAAGAACTTAATGCACGAGTTATCAAGTTATTTGAAACTTATGCAGAGAAGCTAGAGCAAATAGTTGAAAAAGCTAAATCAGTTAAAACTGGAGATTCAGTTAGTTGGGGCAGCAGTGGTGGCACCGCTCGTGGAAAAGTAACTAAAGTAATTACTAATGGCAGCGAACAAGTGCCTGGCAGTAGTTTTAAAATTACTGGAACACCAGAAGACCCAGGCGCACTTATTCGTGTATATCGCCCTGACGCAGACGGCGACTACAAACCAACAGATACTATTGTTGGACACAAAGTAAGTACACTAACAAAAATCCCAGCACTCTAATAACCACTCGGGTTTAAGGAAACCAGAAAACTATCCTTACAGCAATTCAAGCAGGGCTGTGTAAATATTTCTTGAATTTTTCACACACAACACAAGGAAATTATATGAATCCGTTTGAAATTCGTGCCGAAATGCTTAAAATGGCACAAGACTATCTGACAAAACAACAAGAAATTAACTTGGAGTTTGCCAAAGATACTTTTGTACAACTTGTAAAAGAAGGTAAAAAAGTAGCTGAAGACTGGCAAGAGTATGCTCCTAAAATGTACACATTTGAAGATGTACTAAAAGAAGCAGGTAAGTTATATGGGTTTGTCAAAGATGCTAAGTAATTTAATGCAGCGAGTTAGGGATATGTTTAAACCCTACACGCTAGAGGACTTTATCTGCGAAGCAGATCCAAAAGATTACAAAGATATTCAGCGATTAGAAGCCGTTTGGCAAAATTATCAAGAACGTAAACTTTTTAATAACTGTTATTAAACCGCGGTGAGTCAGGGTAGAAGCAAGTCTCATAAGCTCCGCTTAGAAGGTTCGAATCCTTCCGCCGCAACCAATTCTATACCGACAGATAGTAGCCAGTCTATAAAAGAAAACAGAAGCCCTAAACAAAGGTTTAGGTTTGCCCACACAAGGTAAACCTAAGCCTTTATTTATTTGGAGAAACAAAATGTCAGATGGTGGAAAAGGTTCAAAACCTAGACCTTATAGTGTAAGTGATCAAGAATACGCAGCCCGTTGGGATGCAATATTTGCTACAGACCAAAAAGCCAAGCAAGAGCGGGCATTAGACGATATGGTTCGTATTAGTCAAGAAATGGGTCTTTACGATGAGTTTGAAGATAAGCCCACACGCAATAATCAAGAGACTCAAGACGCGCAAAACTTTAAAGTTGACTCAAGCGGTAAAAGTTTGTTATAATACATATTACTTGGCGAGTATGGGGGAATTGGTAGACCCAGCAGACTTAAAATCTGCCGTGTAAAGCGTATCGGTTCGACTCCGATTACTCGTACCAAACAACACTCGGTTCATCTAGAGGCCTAGGATACCGCCCTTTCACGGCGAGCACACGAGTTCGAATCTCGTACCGAGTACCAATTTAGGTCTTAAAGTGTTCACGGACGCACACAGCACTGTCACTGCTGTAGATGGGGATCGTTACCCCATAAGACCGCCAATCATGCAGTTGTTAGTGTAACGGTTAACACCACGGATTGTGATTCCGTTAATATGGGTTCGATTCCCATACTTCTGCCCAAATCATAGTGCGATGGCAGAGTGGTCCAATGCAACGGATTGCAAATCCGTAAAGTCGTCAGTTCAAATCTGACTCGCACTTCCATTCAAAGGATATATGGATTTAATACCAGGCTATCATGCCAAGAATATAGAAACCTGTAATTGGGTAGTTAATAACTATCAACACGTTACAGACAATATTACAGTTGTAGCATGGGTTGCTGCCTGTAAAGAATATTTAAACTCACTTAACTAAAGAAACACACACATGACAGAAGAAACAAAAATCACATTAGGTAAACAGTATTTTACTAAAAATACAGGAAGCGTATACGAATTCTATCTGTCAGGCGAAATTGAAGATGCTAGCGAGTACACAGAATGGTTTGATACTATTCGTAATGCTAGACCCACAGATACAGTTAAAATTTACATTAATAGTTGCGGAGGCGATCTATATACGGCTCTGCAATTTTTGCGCGTTTTAAGCGAAACATCTGCTCATGTAATTACTAGTGTAGAAGGTGCTTGTATGAGTGCTGCAACAATGATCTTTTTACATGGTGATGAGTTTGAAGTAACTCCACACTCACTATTTATGTTTCACAACTATAGTGCAGGAGTATTTGGTAAAGGCGGTGAAATGTTCGATCAACTTCAGTTTGAACGTGCTTGGTCAGAAAACTTCTTGCGAGAAGTGTATCATGACTTTTTAACACCAGATGAAATCAAATCAATGCTAGACAACAAAGATATTTGGCTTACTTCAGAACAAGTATTAGCACGAATTGATCTTGTTTTAGCTAAAATAGCTGCAGAGCAGGAATTAAATGAAGAACCTGTGGCGGCTGTGGAGTAAAGCAATAGGCGAAAAATCTGGCAACACAGATTGTGAAGCTGATAAAGTAGCCGTAGTTCGTACAATAATTATAGTTAGCTATATAGTAACAAATTTATTTATTATAGCAGGCGTTATAAGGCATTGGTAATGGCAAAAACATTTGGTAGCTTAAAATCTAATAAATTAGATATGTTAGATAAACTAACAATCGGCAAATTTGCTGGCTGTAGAATATGTGATATTATTGCTGATGATTTTGAATACCTTATATGGCTAAACAAACAAGGATTTGTAAATTTTACAGCCCCTGTTATGTCTGACCTACTAGCACGTGCAGGCTTCAAAGAAGCTGAAGAGCACTATAAAAATGAAGTAGCTCCTTGGGAGGATGAAGATGTCCCTTTTTGATTACAAAACTCCTAATATGCTAGAAGTTCTAATATGGGAAATAGATGCACATGGGTTTGTGCAAGTAGAAAAAATAAACTTAGAATTATAAGCGGGATTGGTATAGGGGTTGTGCCCTAGTCTTCCAAACTAGAGAGATCAGTTCGAGCCTGATATCCCGCTCCACTTTTTCGAGTCGCGCTTGTAGCTCAATGGTTAGAGCAGCGGACTCATAATCCGTTGGTTACTGGTTCGAGTCCAGTCGAGCGCACCATGAAAAATACATTTATACCTGATCCATTATTACATAATCCAAACCGCAAGTTTGTACCTGATCCAGTAATACACCCAAAACACCTAACCCAGCAGTAAGCTGGGTTTTTTGTTTGTAAAAAACATACTTGAACTATTGTACTATTTTTGATATAATACAAGTTCTGAAGAAAACTTTAACACAAGGAAACACAATGAAAATTTATTTTGGTAATGCCAATGACGATATGTTTGGCGACGGCTTGTTCGAAGCAAACAACAATCAGTATTACTATGGCGTAGAACACGGCACAGGTCCTGGCGGGTTAGATGAAGTTCGTTTGTTTGACGGATGCAATCGTTATTTGCCAGTTCATGTTGAAGCTATTCCTGAGTTGATTGCCGCTTTGCAAGAAATTCAAAAAATTCAACAAGCCGTTAAGCAAGCTCAAGAAATGACAGAGCGTGCAGAATCTAATATTGAAGGATATGTATATAATTCTTGGAACGACGAATTCGAAGTAGACTTTGACACGGAGTAATTAATGGCATCAGTAAGTAAGTCAAAACAAGCATACTCTGCTTTGTATAAGTCTAGCACACGCTGGGCTACAAACAGAAAAATTAAATTAACAAGATTATTAAAGCAACAACCTAATAACGAACAAATCAAAGACGCATTAGCAAATATCAAGTATCGTCGTCACACACCTAACGGTAAAACTGTATGGTCACACGGCAACATTAGGCTTGCAAAATTATTCAAAGAATTTACTGGTAGAGCAAGTGTAGATTTATTTAGTAGTAATCCAAAAGTTCAATCAGCAGCTCTTGCTTATCGTCCTGATTGGGAGAATGTAAAAGTTATCGAAGGTAAAGTTAGCTTTAGTTTGGGTGCTCGAGCACACGATTCTAAAGGTAACTTAGTATGGAAATAATTGAAGTATACCTTCTATTTGCTTTAACCACAGGTATTACAAGCTGTTACCTATTTTTACTTCCCGCCATAGCATTAGCTAGAGATGAGGGTATACAAAATAGTTTTACAGAAAATACCTGGCTAAGTTGTTTAATTTACATAACCATAACTACAATAACTGCCCCTTTTGCTATCCTGCCTATTTTTATACCAAGTTTTGCTGAGCGTTTTAAAATTGGGCTTGAACGGGCGGTAATGGAAAATCAAATTTAAAAATTTTGATTTGACCCTAAACTGCAAAAGCGGTATAATATATACTTAATTTACGAAAGAAAGACAAAACTATGAATTTCCTAGAGTTCACTTATACAAAAGCAGATGGCACTGTTTCAAAGCGTGCTGCAATTCCATTGTTCGGCCCAACCAAATTTGTTGAAGCTATTGATGTTTCACAAATGCCAGAAGATGAGTTTGCAGATTTTTGCCGTGAATTCTCAGCATTGAAGTCAACTCAGCATGAAGAAACTATGGCAATGCTTGAACAGTTTGATTTGCGTCACAACTATCGTAAATTTAATCCCGAGAATATGTCTGATGTAACCACAGACTATGTCTAAGTTTAGAACATGGGATAGTGAGATATTAGCAGATGCAGTTAAAATAAGCGT
>Ga0315905_10004798_pt1 | contig 13830 bp, 11 predicted proteins | sample LakEriMetagenome_5_FD_203522 | JGI IMG/M metagenome (GOLD analysis project Ga0315905, IMG submission 203522) | Freshwater fungal communities from buoy surface, Lake Erie, Ohio, United States - Buoy 4 MA121 | ecosystem: Environmental > Aquatic > Freshwater > Lake | place: USA: Lake Erie, Ohio... | reverse complement strand
CGTGCGGCCGAGGGATTTTAAGTCCCTTGCGTCTACCAGTTTCGCCATGTCCGCGAATGGTCGCCAAAGGGTTACAGAACAGCGACGAAACACGCAAGGGAGGGGAGCTTCAATTGCGTTTCTGATCAAAGTTCCGCGTCGATTAACATACCCGGATGGTGACGAACAATATTCTCAAGATCTATTTGATAAAGAGCATCAAGGTAATCAATTTCTTTTACACTGAAAGGAGAAAATTTATTTTTAAAATCATCCTCAGCGAACAATTCTTCAATCTCTCTTTTCCGCACTTTTCTAGCAAGGCTTTGATCTACACCAAGAGCTTTCTCAATAGTCCTCTTCGAAGGCGTGCGCGTATTCTTTGGTATATCTAGCTCATGTCGCAGCAGGTTGCATCCGGTAACCCTTTGTATTATTTCAAATTTATGTTCAGAAAATTTTTCAAGTGACCATACGCGCAAGTTCGCATTAGGCCATGCATGAAGGACGCGATCCACAACGTTACACCAGTTTGGCCTGTCATTTAGAAGAAAATATTCATAATAATCGTGTATTGGTAGTGGAATTTTTCCTTCACGTATAACATGTGAATATGCAGATACCAATAAAGATGCATAATTTCTGATTGAAAGATAAACATTAACCCTATTATCGTTCAACAATTCGGCCCAAGCAGAAATATTTCTTTCAAGTTGCGGGTATAGAGGGGTACAAAGAAGATCACCTGCGTTTCCAAGAATATTTTCTTCTGAAATTAAAAAATTTTTATTATCACTCCTTATTTTTCTCGTGATAAAATCAAAACTTTTTTTATGCCACCAGTTGATTGAAAAGGGGTTGAATTTTTGATCCATTACCGTTTTCATAAGTTTTGAAGCCCTAAACTCTCGCCTCGGCATATAGTCTAACCCTTGGGATGATAAATTTTCCCTTTGAAACTCAAGTATATCCTGCAACAGAGTAGTCCCAGTTTTGTGAGCACCGATATGAATAATCCAACTTTGGTTTTGTTTCATTGCATTTTTGCTCTGTTACGCATTAAAAAAGGGGCTGACATAGATAAGGTTGAAGTATTCATGTTTTGACCCATTCGGAGAGCGTCTTCAAGAGGTGTCTGGCTGGGCGATGATTGAACCTCCACTCGCACTCTTTTAGGATCGAAGGAGGAAAGAAAACAATGAAATTGTTTTCCCTCCGTAGGATGGAAGTGGGCTTTTGGTATTCCGTTGTAGCGGCGCATGTGTCGCTTCGCTTGGTTCCAAAAGTTCTCAATGCCGTTGATATGGCTTTTCTCTTCGACGAATGTTTCTGAATGATTGATGCGGACGTGATGGAACTCCGAGACATCCAACACATCGTAGGATCTGAAACTGTCGGTGTAGACACTTTTTCTGCTATCTATGTCAGCCCCTTTTTTATATTTAACGCTTCGGGTTGAGCTGTAAACTTTGTAAATAGCGAGCAGTTTTTTGTGCCATAAAAATTTCAACACTTTCCATAGATTCAGAAGTAGCTCCACCTATATGAGGGGTAATAATCAAGTTGGACGATTTTTGTGAAAATTTGACCAATGGGTGATAGCGCAACCTTTCTGCTTCAATATTTACTTCGTTATCAAGTACATCAATTGCAGCGCCTGCAATCAATCCATCTTCCAATGATGAAAGCAATGCAGCTTCATTAATGATCTCCCCGCGGGACGTGTTAATCAAAACCGCGCTCGGCTTCATCAAATTAAATGCAGAATAATTTATAAGATGATGGGTCAGACCAGAATAAGAAACGTGAACTGTAACTACATCACTGATTGCAAGAAGCGTCGAAAAATCAACTTTTTCTGCTAAATCATTGACTTCGAAAATATATGGATCGAAATATAAAACTTTCATCCGAAATGCGCGACCATATTCAGCTATAATACGGCCAAGACGGCCAAAACCTATAATTCCAATTGTTTTACCAGACAGTTGTGTGCCTATATAAGAGTCCCGTGACCAGTAACCTGATTTGACCGATTCGCTCGCAGATACTAAATTTCGTAAAAGAGAGAGTAATAAACACCAAGTATGTTCAGCTGTTGCAGTAATAGAGCGTAAAAATTCATTTTCTCCTTTGAGTGTTAAAACTTGAATTTTTTTTAAATTGGCTAATTTCAAGTCGATGTGATTTGTTCCTGTCGTAGCCGATACTATTACTCTAAGAGACTTTGCTTTATTCAAAATTTCAGCGTCTAAAAAGTTTCCTAATCTGGTTATGAGGATATCAGTGTCAACTATCTCTTTCATTAACTCGGTTCGATTACAATGATAAGAAGTTAAATGACCAAATTCAGATAATATATGCTTTGCCTCTTCAGGATACCCATCAGGCTCGGCATTTAAAATCTTCATTAATTAATTTTCCTACAGGTAACCAAAAATGCCTGCCCCATTTTCTCACTGCATATCCAACCATGTCGACCACTATAAAATTTACGGAGTGATAAAACGAATTGAAAAATACGCGTTAACAACAACTCAACCCGATTATTCATTAAAGAGAATGGAAACTCCGGGCTATGGCTTATCATAGGAAGAGGATACATCCCAAAGTCGGTTAAACTAGTACAACCTAATTTTGTCATAATTGAATTATAGTGACTGGAATTATATGTATTACGGTAGATTTCCGCCTTTTCTTTGACTTTATTTGATTCGGGATGAAAATTTTTGACAATTTTTTTCAGAAAATTATTGAACCAATTAAAGTATTTTTGTATATTATCACCTCTCTCGGGGATAATGTACGCAAAAAATCTACCGTTCGGGCGTAGCACGCGTATCTGTTCTGAAATAACATGGCTGACGTCTTCAAAATGTTCAAGCAAGCCAATGCTAAAAACGACGTCGAATAAATCATTATCGAACGGTAAACTGTTCGCATCACCCAAAATAAATGTGCCTGAATGTCCATTTTTCTCGTATATCAATTTTGCAACTTCAAGTACTTTCGGGCTTGAATCCAACAATGTGCAATCCCACCCATCTTGAGAAAAATAGCTTGATAATGATCCACGTCCCGAACCGACCTCAAGTACTTTGCCTTTATTTGTACTATGATCTGCAAGAAATTGGGAAAACACTTCCCAATGTGAGCTAAAGGCTAACTGTACCTGATTAACAGGGTTATGTTTTGCCCAATGATTATACACTGTTTCCTTTCGGTCATTCCAATTTTTATCGAAATTTTTCTGATCACCGTCAGTTCTCTTGATCATTAAATTATCCATCAATAAGACATCATTTTTTGAACCGGTGGGGTTACTTCAGATAAAATATTTGCTATCCGGTCACCGCTTTGCCCATCTCCGTATAGTTCGTTAGACGCGTAATGTCCATGTTGGATTTGAAGGCATATCGCATCATATATTTCCTTCGATGAATAACCGACGTCTATGACGTTGTCTCCCCGTTCGCGTAAATTTTGGCGTGAACCTATGTTAACTGAAGGCACTCCAAGGAAAGCTGCCTCTCTAATCCCGCTTGAAGAATTTCCAATGAGGCACGAGGAGTTTTTTATCAACCTCGCATAATTATCAGTCGAGAAGTTTCTATAAAACCTAATTGGCACCCGCGGATTTTGTTCTCTAAATACTCTCAATCCTTTTGATATGTCGTCTGATCCGGCATCGATGTTTGGCCAAAGCCATGCGGTTTGAACACCAAGTTTAGAAACAGCTTCTAGCGTGGCTCCGATTTGTTTGATACCCAATCCAAATTCTGTTGTGACAGGGTGTTGAAGTACAACTAGATATGGCTGTGTTTTATCCAGAAGATGACCGACACCGACGTTTTCATCAAAGAAATTTTGCGGAAGACTTAGGTCTATATTTGAAATAATATCTATTGCTGGGCAACCGGTGTTAAATACATAGTCCTTATTTTCTCCCATTTTGACTACACGGTCTTTTGCAGCTTCATTTGACACAAAGTGCAAATGGGATAGCTTCGTAATAGCGTGTCGGACGCTTTCATCGATTGATCCCGTTAACTCTCCACCTTGGGTATGAGCTATGGGTATATTCATATACGATGCTGCGATAGCGGTAGCCATTGTTTCGAAACGGTCGGCTACTGTGAGCACTATATCTGGGCGGAGGTTCTCAAATTGGGTTGTCAATTCAATTATCCCTAAACCAACAGATTTTGCCATAGTTATTAGATTTTCACCTTCAACAATAGAAAATAGTCTTGAATCTATATTAAATCCGTCTGCTTGGATTAGATCGACAACTTTTCCAAATCTATAAAGCAAAGCCGACGCTCCAACAATTAATTGAAGTTCAAGTTTGGGATGGCTATTAATCGATTGCATTACAGATTTTATTCTTCCGTAATTTGCTCGACTTGCTACTACGATACATATCTTTTTAGTCATTCAAAATCGTCACTTTTGAGAAACATACCTTTTGAGATCGCATATTTGGTTCTCCGCCCTAATATTTTGCCAAAGTCGCTTGCTGGCACTCCAAGGCCGGCTGGTTTTGCAGCTTCTAAATCTTCAAAAGTCAACCTTGCACCCTTAGTTAAACTTCGACGCAACGATACTGTTCGACCAAATAGATTACGTATATGTTCGTAACGACTAATATCTGTTTTTGAAACAGGAGAATTCAATGACTTTCTAATAAGCTGTACGCCCTTCAATAACTGTTCTATTTCTTCTATCTGGAGAGATGAGGTTGCATCAGGTCCAAACATTCTTCGATCGAACGTACCATGAACTTCGATTAGATCGGCGCCTAGTGCCACGGCTGCTAAACTAGGATAAATAGTCCCTGAGTGATCGGAAAGGCCAATTGGCAAGTTATAGCGGCCTTTAAGTTCGCAAATTAAATTCAATCCCCATTGCTCGGGTGCTACTGGGTAGTCTGAAGAGCATTGCATTACTGCGATGTTTTTACTGCCTTTTTTTAGTATGCTTACCGCTTGATCTAATTCTTCAAAATTACTCATACCACTAGAAATTATCATTGGTATTTTTAACTTAGCGATGTTTTCCAATAAAATTGGATTCACAACATCGCCGGAACCAATTTTGATCCGTTTGATGCCCATTGATGCGAGCATTTCAACAGCACATACTGAAAATGGAGTACATAAAAATTCACAACCTAGCCTCTCGCAATGCGTTTTTATTTCGATCCATTGATCGCGAGTGAGTTCCATTCGTTTCCAATAGTCAAATCGCGTTTTGTCCACTTTTGAAAAATTATTTCGAAACTGATCAAATTTACTGCTTTCTGCCTCCGCAATATGCATCTGAAATTTAATAATTTTCGAACCGGCGTTTGCTAGTGCATCGATCAACGAATGCAAAATTCCAACGCTTCCATCATGCGCTTGAGCAATTTCAGTTATTACTTCAACGTCTTGCATCCAAATTCTCTCCAAAATAATTGACTTAAAATGGTTGTATAAAAAATAAAATAGGTTACCGCTCTTTGTGTCAAGAGTTATACATTTGCCATAAGGATCCGTGGGTTGGTTTCTACTAAACTATTTGCAAATCGCCTGTTCCAGCAAAACAGGCGGAATGATCTCTACACCGCCTAGGTCCTGTGAAGGGCTTTGACCCCGTTATGGCCAAGCCTCGACCAAAGCCTAAAATCCTCATCGCTGACAAGGGGTACGACAGCGACGCGATCCGGAATACTTTGGCAGCCAAGAAAATACATCCCGTTATCCCACCGCGTCGAAATCGTATCATACAGTTCGAAATTGACGGTCATATCTACACCCTGCGTAATTTAACCGAGCGTTGTGTTGTAAAGCTTAAACACAGTCGACGTCTAGAAACTCGATATGATAAAACATCAACCAGTTACGCCGCCTTCGTCCTAATAGCCTCCGCTAGGCTATGGGTAAGACACTTTGTCAACATAGCCTAACAGCATGACTTGTGCAGAATCCGCTTTGTCATTACATTTGTGGATAAATAGGCTTGCCTTATTCCTGTTCACGCCCGTCTACTCGGCCAGTGTTCTTGCTGAAATATTGGCTAAAATAGATCAAATAACTTTTTTTGAACAATTGCAAAAAGCCCGCTTTATCGTCTTTTTTTTCTATTTGGTATAAATTGTAAGGGGATGTCATAGATAGCAGAAAAAGGCTATTTATGTTAGCCCCTAAATTTTTTTGCTATCTATGTCAGCCCCAAAAAAATTTTCTTGACAAAATAACGATCTATGATTAGAAAAAATGGTTACTTATAGAACATTAAATTTATTATTTAAAGAAAAAATGTTACAATCTAAACGACTCATATATATTCCGATTGAAATTAAAAGTCGTGAATTAATTGGTAAATTATTTCTCGCATCTCGCGCCGTTGATCGGGGTTGGTCAGTTGTAATCGGACGAGACTCAACTGTCCGTGAATTCATGAAAACGGGCCCTGTGGGCATCAATATCGAACCGAGTATACCGGAGAGAAAATTGTCCCGCCTGAAGGCATTGAAAGATGCTGGATTTAAAAACGTTAGTCTCTGCGAAGAAAATATTACATATTACGACGGTGAGGATTATTGTAATCGTAAAATAGGAATCAAAAGTATAGAACAAATAGAATTAATATTTGCCGTTGGTGAAATAAATAAAAATGATATTTTAAAATGGAGATCTAATTTACATAATAAAATTTCTGTAGTTGGAAATCCTAGATTTGATATTTTAAGAAAAGAATTAAGAGTTATTTACAGCGATAAGGTAAATATTATAAAGAAAAACTTTGGAAATTTTTTACTGGTGAGCTCAAATTTCAGTAGAGTAAATCCAAATGATATTCACAGGAGATTTGTCAACCAATTATCGAAAAACGGTATGATAGCTGACGTTAAGCATGAAAATTATTTGAAATTAGAAGCTGAATATCATTTACTTCAAATGAATGGGCTGAAAAATCTTTTAGAAAAATTTTCATCCGACAATCCAACAGTAAAAATAATCCTAAGACCGCATCCAAACGAAAATCATGCGATGTGGAAATCTTGGGCACGGCCACTCGATGTTAAAGTCATTTTTGAGGGAAGTGCTAACGAATGGATACTGGCTTCTGGTGCACTACTTCACGCGGGGTGCACTACTGGAGCTGAAGCTAATATATTAGATAAACCTTCTTTTGTATATCATTCCAATCTTGAAACTAAATTTCGAGGAATTGGAGATTTTTCAAGTATCAGTGTTGCTTCGTCAGAAGAATTGTTCAAAAATTTAAAAAATATAGGTTTTTTTGATGAAAATAGATTAAAAACAAATATAAACGATAAAAGATTTACAAAAAATTTCATTGAATTTGATGAATTTTCATATTCATCAGATCTTATTATCGATAGCTTAGAGAAAATAACAATAGTTAAATCGGATTTATTAGATTTTAAACATTCAAATTTTTTAAAATATTTAAATAGTAAAATTTACGAAATTTATATCAAATATTTTTTAAATAAAAAATCTATTAAGAATAAAAAATTTAGTTATTTGCTAGAAAATGAGGTTCTCGTACCGATCACAATTTGGAAAAATTCAGGATTAATAAAAGTAATTCCAAAGATCTCTAGGTTGCGAAATGACTTGTTTTTGCTGCAATAGAACTTAGGAAGCTCTAGCGCGCTATGGTAGGCCCCAGATTTTCACCATGGACCAAGGCAGTCAATCTACGAGCATCGCGTTTACAGACTTACTCACTAAGCACGACATCAAGATCAGCATGGATGGCAAGGGATCTTGGCGAGACAATGTTTTTGTCGAACGTCTTTGGCGAACCATTAAATACGAAGAGGTCTATTTGCGAGCCTATAACAATGTTCCAGAAGCCTGCTCTTCACTCGAACGATACATTGACTGATTCTATAATACGAACCGGCCTCATTCGAGCCTTGACAGAAAAACTCCGGATGAGGCCTACTTCAATCCGCTAAATGCAATCCCGCTAGCAGCATAATACAGGCAGTCATCTACTTATCTGAACCCAATAGACTGTTCAAACAAGCCGAGCTAGCTCTTTACTTTATAATAAATATCAAATATCGACAAAAAATAGTTTGTGGGGAGCGAGTTTTGGAAGCGATTAAGAAAACTAATAAACAACTGGATTTGTCTATTTCAACTGATTTTTCTGTTATTAATAATAAAATAGAAAAATTTAACATTCATAATTTAAATGATCCTTTGTTTTTGAATGAATATATAGAAATATTTTCGATTGATAAAATTTTTTCAAAGAACAAATTAGATGGAGCATTTACAAAAAATAGTAATTTAAATCGTTCAGTATCTAAATTTGAAGAAAAACCATTTGAACCTAAATATGTAGATTTATGCAGGCTTCATTTTTTAGCATTATCTCGAAAATGCTTAAATATAATGGAATTTGGCAGTGGGTTCAGTACAACAATATTGGCAGATGCCATGAGAATATTGAATTATTATTTTTTAGATTATGCAAAAAAAAATATTCGCGTCGAAAATCCTTTTCATGTTTACTCGATTGAGGAAGAACAGAGATTTCTTGAAGTAACCAAAAAGCGAATGAGTAAAAAATTATTGAATTTTGTAACGCTGAGCAGAAGTACAATTGAAATTATTAGCCATGATAACAGGATTGCAACTTTATATTCTAAATTGCCAAATATTTCGCCCGATCTTATTTACATTGATGGGCCGTCTCAATTCGGAAGCTCGAAGGAGATAAATGGATTTTCATTTAATAGTATGGCAAGAATGCCAATGACAGCTGATGTATTACGTTTCGAATTTTTTCTCGAACCAGGAACGCTAATACTAGTTGATGGAAGAACCGCAAATGCAAGATTTCTTAAATCTTATCTAAAGAGAAATTGGGTATATTATTTTGATAAGTTGGGTGATGTACATTATTTTGAACTACAAGAGGACCCATTAGGAAGGTTCAACCAACTTAAAATTGATTTTTGTTTAGGTGGTAAATGGCTATTGCCCTCAGCTCAGGACTAATTGAGAGGTGGCTTGGAAAAACTGAACACCTATGATAAGCGGAATTCCTGCCTGAAAGCGGCATAATGCCGACGACAGGAGAGAGCGATGAGCAGACGACCCCGCCGGAACCATAGCCCGATATTTAAGGCAAAAGTGGCATTGGCAGCGCTTAAGGCCGAGAAGACATTGGCAGAGCTTACCGAACAGTTTGATGTCTAACCCAATCAAATCACAACGAAGCGATCGTAGCATTTAGAAGGGGCGGTAATCCCCCCGTTTTAGCGGGTCTCATTTGTAGAACTTACGCAGCTAATCTCAGTTTCAGTTTTTGAGCGGGTGTTATTCCGCCGATGCCCATGTTGGGACGTTCGTTGTTATATGTCCATAGCCATTGTGTTGCGTGATGCTGTGCCTCCTCGATGCTTTCGATAATGTATTGATCCAACCACTCATGCCTAACCGTTCTGTTATAGCGCTCGATATACGCATTCTGTTGCGGCTTACCAGGTTGGATATGCTGGATTGTGATGTCGTGTTTTTCAGCCCACTCCAATAGCTTGCCGCTAATGTATTCCGGTCCGTTATCAACCCGAATATTTTCTGGTCTGCCCCGCCACTCGATGATCCGGTTCAAGCTCCGGATGACCCGCTCAGCTGGCAATGAGAAGTCGACCTCAATACCAAGACCTTCGCGATTATAGTCGTCCAGAACGTTCAAAAGCCGGAACGCCCTGCCATCGCCGAGCCTGTCTGCCATAAAGTCCATCGACCAGGTTTTGTTTGGAGCCTCAGGAACCACCAACTCTTCAGGTTTATCCCGCATGAGCCGTTTGCGAGGCTTAATCCGCAAATTAAGCTCTAACTCCCGATAAATCCGGTAAACCCGTTTATGGTTCCAACTATGTCCTTTGACGTTCCGAAGATGCAAAAAACACAACCCAAAACCCCATGTCTTATGCACACGCGTTAAACCGATCAGCAGATTGCCAATCCGTTCGTTCTCGGTCTTAAGCATTGGGCAATAGCGATAACAGGTCTCGCTCACGCCGAACGCCCTACAAGCCATGGCAATGCTGACGCCTCGCCGCATGATCGCATTCCCGGCCATCTCCCGGCGTTCAGATGGCCGGTCTATTTTTTTCCAAGAGCTTCCTTCAAAAGCTCGTTTTGCATCGATAAATCCGCAAACATACGCTTCAGTCGACGGTTTTCGTCCTCAAGCGCCTTCTTTTCCGACATCATGGAAACGTCCATGCCGCCATATTTGGATCGCCATTTGTAAAATGCAGCAGAACTCATCCCGTGCTGCCGGCAAAGCTCGGCAACAGGAACGCCGCTATCTGACTGCTTCAATATCCCAATAATCTGGGGCTCAATAAATCTGCTGATCTTCATATCGAATCTCCTCGTTCATTCTGCCGAGAAAATTCTACTTCTGAACACCACTAATTTCCGGGGGAGTTACCAATTTACGAGCATCGCTTTTGCAGACTTGCTCACCAAGCATACCATCAAGATCAGCATGGATGGCAAGGGATTTTGGCGGGACAATGTTTTTGTCGAGCGTCTTTGGCGAACCATTAAATACGAAGAGGTCTATTTGCGAGACTATAACAATGTTCCAGAAGCCCACTCTTCACTCGAACGATACATTGACTGGTTCTATAATACGAACCGGCCTCATTCGAGCTTTGACAGAAAAACTCCGGATGAGGCCTACTTCAATCCGCTAAATGCAATCCCGCTAGCAGCATAACACAGGCAGTCATCTACTTATCTGAACCCAATAGACTGTTCAAACAAACCGAGCTACCTCTGTCTATCGAAGCAATACATTTTTGAGGTTTATCAATGCACGCCATAAACATCGTTGCGGTCATTCCGGCAAAATATAAATCAATGAGGGTGCCGCGTAAAAATATCAGAAAGATTGGAGGAACCAAGCTATTTGAGTATTCCATACGAGCTGCTTTAGCAGCTAGATTGATCAACAGCGTATATGTAACAAGTGATTCAAAAAAAATATTAGAAGATGCTGAATCTATAGGCGCTAAATCTATAAAAAGACCATTACATTTATCAAAAAGCGACGTTGAGATGTTGCCTGTTTTAATTCATGCTCTTGAGAGAATTGTTATCACTTCAGGAGTTAAGCCAGATATCATTGTATTATTACAACCTACACATCCATTTAGAGACCCATTTGAAATTGACAATATTATTTCTGACCTGATTAACGATAACAGCGTAAGCTCCATCATCACGGTTCGTGAGGAAGCAGGGTTGCAAGGGATAATCATTGAAAACAAATTTGTCCCCGACGTAAGAATTCCTCGAGATCGTTCAACTGAAACGAAAAAATTTATAAATACTGGGACAGTTTATGGCCTAAAAGTTTCTGAAACTTTAGATAAAGGTAGTTTTTTCGGAAATAATATTCGTGCTCATTTATTAAATAAGCCCAATATTGAAATAGATATTGATTGGCCTTTAGATTTGGCGCAAGCAAGAACCATTGCTAGATTTTTTAAGAAAGATTTGGTTAAAATTGGTATTATAAAAAAGGGGCTGACATAGATAGCAGAAAAAGGCTATTTATGTCAGATGGTTAATCAAAGGCGAAAAGCAAACTTCTTCCAAGTATTCAAAACAAGTTACCTGAGCAATTTGTGGCTGGTGTTTACGCGCGAACGGCTGCTGAGTTGACGGGTGTAAATCGGAACACAGCAATTCTGTTTTTCCACAAACTGCGTGAGATCATCGTTGAGAAGATGGCGGCTGAAGCTCCTTTTCTTGCAGGTGAGATCGAAGTCGATGAGAGCTACTTCGGAGGCGCTCGAAAAGGCAAGAGAGGGAGAGGGGCAGCCGGTAAGGTGCCCGTCTTCGGTCTTCTCAAGCGTAGCGGTAAGGTGTATGCAATGATGGTCGAGGATGCTAAGGCACAGACTTTGCTGGGAATTATTCGGGATCGCATCGGGCATTACGGCATCAACTAGAAGACCGTCGCCAAATGGAAGAAGAGGACGCCAGTCACCGATGTGCTGACTGGTCCGAAAGAGTCAAGATCAACAGTTCTCACTGTCGAAGAAGAGGCCATCATCATTGCATTCCGAAAGCACACGTTCGATCAATACCAACATAAAGATAAAGCCTGCTCTCCGTCGTCTGCACCTCGGCTATGTCGACGTGAAAATAGCCGATCGGATAGGCCTTGAACTTTTTTCTATCCGGCTTGTCGCAATCCACTCCCGGCAGCCTTGCGATAAAGGAAAATAAGGTTCAATTCGACGCGTCTGCGCGTCCGAAAGCCAAATCAAATCACCCATCTCGATGCCCTCCCAGACACGGAAGTGTATCAGATAATCGACTGTTTGTGAATCCCCTTAATGGGTCCTGAGCCTAGCTTGACATATCTTGGATTCACGCACGAAGTGCAACTGGGTTGAAAGATTTGGTAAAGACCTCGTGAGGTGTTTTGTATCCAAGTCTCTTTCGGGGGCGATTATTGAGAAGTCCCTCTATTTTAGCAAGTTCAGTTGCACTTCGTGTGCGAATCTGGTTATAAAAAGAACAAATCATATAAACATAAACATCATCATGAAATTTTTTATGCCTATTCCAATTTTAGATAAAATAATTAATTTTAAATACATAAAATCAAGAAAACTACCTTCGATTCAGAAAATAACTGGTCGAGAAAATAAGTTTGCTATCGTAGCAATAATAAAAAATGAAAAAAAATACATAAAAGAGTGGATAGAATTTTATATAATCCAGGGAGTTGAAAAAATATTTATTTATGATAACGGCTCCAGCGACGAAATCGTCGAATATTTAGGCCAATATATTCAATCGGGGAAATGTATCATTATACCTTGGCAGACTTTTTTCAGCGTAAAACACAATAATTTTAGCATACAAGCACTAGCTTATGCCCATGCGATTTGCAATTTTGGTTGCGACTTTAGATGGATGGGATTTTTTGACGTCGATGAATTTTTGTTTCCGGTTAAGGAAGGGAATCTGATCGATTGTTTAGCTCAGTTTGATCATTTTCCTAGTATTTCTATTCCATGGACGAATTTCGGACCGAACGGACATACGGATCAACCGAATGGTTTGGTAATTGAGAACTATACCGAATGCTCTCCGTTGCCCCTCTTGAGGTCACAACGGGCACTTTTGAGATACAAAACAATCGTCGACCCAAGTGCGATTTCCGGTATGGGAACCCATTACTTTCCTCTTATTGGATTTGGACAAGTGCTGATTAATGAGAATGGAGAGCGTCGATCGTTTTCTGATTCGCGCGATCCTTCCTTTGCAACAAACAGATTTTTTCAACTCAACCATTATTTTGCCAAGTCGTTATCTGACATTGAAGTCAGGTTGCAAAAAGGTCGTGTCAGCAAGAACGGAAAAATTTCAGAAAATTATTTAGATAAGAGACTGAAGGCATATGAATTAAGCAAAACTGTTGACGTCAAAATCTTACGTTTTGTTGAACCGTTGCGTGCCAAAATAAATTCAGATGAATAACTTTAAATATTTAATCCGCTTTCGTTAACTTAGACCGTGCTGACATTTTCAACTAGGCTCAGGACCCGTTAAAGGGATTCACAAACAGTCGATTATCTGATTCACTTCCGTATCTTGGAGGGCATCGAGATGGGTGATTTGATTTGGCTTTCGGACGCGCAGATGCGTCGAATTGAACCTTATTTTCCTTTATCGCATGGGGTTCCACGTGTTGATGATCGGAAGGTGATCTCCGGGATCATTTTTGTGATCCGTAATGGACTTCGCTGGCGGGATGCGCCTAAAGAGTACGGACCCC
>Ga0315905_10004797_pt1 | contig 13833 bp, 29 predicted proteins | sample LakEriMetagenome_5_FD_203522 | JGI IMG/M metagenome (GOLD analysis project Ga0315905, IMG submission 203522) | Freshwater fungal communities from buoy surface, Lake Erie, Ohio, United States - Buoy 4 MA121 | ecosystem: Environmental > Aquatic > Freshwater > Lake | place: USA: Lake Erie, Ohio... | reverse complement strand
TGGAAGAAAACACAGGGAGGATAATAAGGTGATCGAGGTGTTCATCAATCATATGCCTAAGTACAATAGGCATACGGATATGAACACTGGAGAACTTGCAATCCTCACGTCAAGCAGGGCATGGAGCGAGATGACCTCTGCTCCTGCATCCACCGGCGGGCACGACCTCGTGATGTCGCTTGAGGATCCCACGATCGACGGAATGATCTGGGTCCTCCATCCCACGATGGGACGCCTGCTCGTCAGCACACGACACCTTCTTCCGGTTCGTCCGGAAGACGATCCTGCGGGAATCACCATGTGTAATGGTGGTAATCCCCAGGATAATATGGGGATACCAGCTAACAATGGGGAACAATCCATTGGTTGGCTGGTTCTCGTAATTCCAACCACGGAGTCAAACAGACGTGTCCACTGCATCAAACCCCATCGACTTCGCGACCCTGAAGTTGATCCTGCCGCTCATGCACCCGCACGATGCGGTCCTCCTCCGCGGCCCTCACGGCATCGGCAAGTCCGCGGTTCCCTCCTCGGTCTCAAAGGCTGAGGGGAAGCGGCTCCTCGACGTTCGGCTCTCCCTCTTCACCGAGGGCGATCTGATCGGCGTTCCCGACCAGGAGCGGATCAAGAACACCGGGGTCACGAGCTTCGCCCCTCCCGACTGGCTCAACATCGCCTGCACGGAACCCTGCATCCTGTTCCTCGATGAGATCAATCGCGCTCTCATCGGCGTCCAGAATTCGGCGTTCCAGCTGGTTCTCGATCGCGAGGTGAAGGGGATGGTTCTTCATCCTGGCACCCGCGTCTTCGCGGCCATCAACGATTCGGCCGAATACACAGTCAACGAGATGGATCCGGCCCTCCTGGATCGATTCATCACCTACGATCTCACCCCCACCCACCACGACTGGATCACGTGGGCAGTGGACAGCGGGATCGACGAGGCGATCGTGGACTTCATCCGGAACCACCCCGAGCACCTCCGGCCCACAAAGGCAGTTGAGCCCGGCAAGATCACCCCAACGCAGCGCTCTTGGGCTCGACTCGATCGGAACCTCAAGCACGCGAACATGCAGCCCATCAACCACGCTGGGCAGAAGCCGCCTCCTGGCTTCTACGCCATCTCGATGGGCCTCGTCGGCGTTGAGGCGGCAATTGCCTTCACCAAGTTCGTCGAGGACTTCGATGCCAACATCACGGCCGAGGACGTCATCGATCGCTGGAAGAAGGTGAAGGCGAAGGTCGAGAAGCTCCCCGCTGACCGCGTCTCCGCAATCATCCAGAAGCTTGGTGAGCACGGTAAGACGCACCAGTGGACCGATGCACAGGTGAAGAACGTTGGTGAGTTCGCCAACGCGATCACCGGCGAGCTCCTGATGTCCATGTGGCAGGCGGTTTCCGCCGGCAAGCAGTCCAACACGATCGCCTTCCACAAGCTGGTCAACGCCCGCATCATGGAAGTCGCACAGAAGGCCAACTCGATCAAGAAGTGAGGTGAGCATGGCAAAGGCAGACAAAGGAACATCAACGACACTACCAGTGTCACAGAGGGTGCTCGATCCAATCCGAGCCCGGGACTTCGACATCGACGCGCACCTCGTGTCGCTGATGTGGTCCGAGTCGTTCTTCGCGGACATCATCCGGTCCCTGACCAAGGAGGAAACAAAGGCGATCCCAACCGCCGGCGTCCTCCAGCAGGGATCTGACCTCAAGTTCTGGTGGAACCGAGACTTCGTCGCGGCCTGCACGGACAAGGAGGTGAAGGGTCTGCTGAAGCACGAGGCTTACCACCTGGTTCTCCTGCACACGACGGCACGGCGGTACGATCCGCACTGGGTCTGGAACATCGCATGCGACCTGGCGATCAACTCCATGATTCCGGAGGATGAACTTCCCGTCGGCGGCCTGATCCCCGGCAAGCCCCTGGCACCTCTGTCGCCCGACGAGATCGCCAAGTGCAGCCCCGAGGAGATGGAACGGAGGCAGAAGCTTTCCGATCTCATCGAATCCTTCCCGAAGGACGAGAGCTCGGAGTGGTACTTCGGCAAGCTCATGGACGATCCTACCGTCAAGGAGATGGAGCAGGAGAGGAAGGAGAACGAGAAGGCCTTCAAGGAGATGGTCGAGAAGATCCTCAACGGAGGAGACGGCGATGATCACGGCGGCTGGGGAGACGGTGGCGAGGGTGTGTCCGACGAGGACAGGCAGCTCGTCGAAGGCAAGCTCCGGCAGGCGATCTCCGAGGCGACCAAGAAGGCTGATCGGAACAACTCCTGGGGTACCGTCCCTGCAGCCATGCGGGATCACATCCGCAAGATGGTGAGCGGCGAGATCCCATGGCAGTCGATCCTCCGACAGTTCGTCGGGCAGACGATCCACGCTGACAGGCGCGAGACAGTGACGCGTCTCTCGAGGAAGCTGCCTTACTCCCTGCCAGGCACGACGTACAACTACCGGCCAAAGATCGGTGTTTACATCGACCAGTCTGGCTCGGTGTCGGACGAGTGGCTGTCGATGCTCTTTGGCGAGCTCCAATCGCTCGCTTCCAAGTGCGACTTCTTCGTCTACCACTTCGACACAGAGGTTGACGAGGACAGCAGGACGCACTGGAAACGAGGCACTCGGATCGATCCTCACCGCACCCGATGCGGCGGTACCGACTTCGAGGCACCGACGCAGCACGCGCTGAAGGGCAAGGGCAAGGATCTGGATGCCTACATCATCATGACAGACGGATGTGCACCGAAGCCCTCGCCCTCGCAGAAGCGGCGAGCCTGGGTCGTGGTACCGAGCCAGAAGCTTCTCTTCGAGAAGGACCACCACGATGTCCTCATCCAGATGACCGGCAAGGCAGCGAAGGTGCAGGCGGCCTGATACGAGACGAGATCCGCTCTGCGTAAAAAATCGCAGGGCGGATACTTGCTGTAAAAGTACCAGCAAGGGCATAGTATAGAATGCTTATGCGAGAGATGCTATGAATGTGCTTATTGAAAGAAACGTCGATGACAATAAAGATGCTAGGCGAGCATTGAAGTATCCTGACATCAACGTACCCGTATCTTCTTTGCGCGTGGCAAACAGTCGCGCAGGATCTCAGGCGGGCAGGAAGCTTGTTGTAATCTCTTCAGAGATTGACAGCAGCGGACTGAGAGTGTACAGTGTTCTCTGGCTAGGAGACGAAGATCTGGCTCGTGTGACAGAAAGATTTCTCGAGATGAGCACGCGCTCACTCTGATAATCGCGAGTCACACATTGTGTTCCTGAGTTTCCTCAAGTGTTACTATAAACCAGGAGGATACAAGGATGGACTCCATTTTCACGAGAGATATTCCTGGCGGTTCACTGGTCATGATGCACAAGGACGCAAGGATCGGCGTCCAGGAATGCTACAGCGGCGTTGGAATCGTCGTCAAAAGCTACAGGTTCAAGAAAGAAGAACCTCTCGACTACTTCGTGGCGGACGTGGTTTGGTCAACTGGCCAGATCTCGTACGGCATACTGGCTACAGCGCTGATCATCCTCACAGGAGGAGAAGCATAATGAGTGAGACGGTACAGTCAAAGAGACCTAAGAAATACTTCAGGTGGGACGTCGATATCGTCAAGGCCATGCACGAGAGATTCATTGCGGGCGAGGAAGTCAACGATCTAGGAGCAGAGCTGGGAGTCACTGGAAAGGCGTTGCTCTGCCAGTTTCACCACAAAGGGCTCGGTGTCAAGTCAAAGCACCACTGGTGGTCGCTGAGCGAGGTGAAGAAGATCGTCCAGCGTCTCGAGTCAGGCGTGAGGACACGTGTAATTGCGAAAGAGTACGGTGTCACCCCACACGCTCTGCGTCGTGCTATCACGAAATACGGTGAAGGCGCTGCAGCGAGCGATTTCGTCATCAAGACGATGGACAAAGAGTACAAGCCTGAGTCGAAGAAGATCTGGGAGATGCGACGAAAAGGACTCTCATTCGGTGCGATCTGCGAGGAGCTGGGGTGGGAGAACACCCCTGTCGCTCAGAGACGAGCTGCGATCAGGCTCAAGAAGTACTGCGAGGTGATCGGAATGGCTGTCCCTCGACCAAGGGTCGTCAGGCAGGCAGATGGCAAGACGCGGAAGGTGAGCTACAGTGGGCCCAGCAGCAACGGGACTCTACGCCCGACACACTAGGTGTTCCGGTGATCAACCCCATTGTACTATAAAAGCGTCAATAGGAGGAAGAAACATGGTAAAGGAATGCAAACACTGTGGCATCGATTTCAACACGAGGTCGCCTCGCAAGGCACAGGTTGGTGGAAAGATCAACGAATGTCCTGACTGCGTCGAGGAACTTGGCACTGAGAGCGGTCCCGTATCCCGCGGCGTCTCGGCTGGCGACGGCAAGCAGGGCATGGTCACCATCATGCGCTTCGAGAACAAGCAGCAGGGTGACGAGTACATGCGCATGTGGAAGCAGTCGACAGGTTTCCACCGAGGCAAGGCGTGCCAGATGGGGCAGACCTGCATGACCTCGATGGACAACATGGGCCAGAAGATTGGCGAGCACGGTGGCAACGGCAACCACAAGGGACAGAAGTGACGAGGTCGAAGAGGTTTCGCGAGCACTGGGAGAGCGGTGAGCTCATCAGGATCGCTGAGGGTGTGCTCGGCGCGGGAGATATTGGCATAGTCTGCGGACGTGTCGAGCATCCCGCAGGGAAATACAGGACGAGTTTCAATGTCCTGTTCAACGACGGTTACAGGATAATCCACTTCACAAACATGCAGGAGGTGAAAAGTGAAAGCACCAGCTAAGCCCGGTGATACTGTCAAGTACATCGGAGATCTCAGCTCTCTTCGTGCGAGCATGGGCTTGATCCTCGAGTTGCAAGAGCCGGTGTCTTACCCGTTCTGGCAGGCTCTGGTTCTCTGGCCTAGCGGAAAGAAGAGCTGGCTCTCCTTAGACCAGGATGCCTATGTCTATCCTGCAGCCGGGTGACCTCGCTGTGAGTGAATGGCCCTCTCTCTCACTCCTCTCAGAGGAGCACGGCGAGTCTTTCCTTGGAACTGTTCGTCAGGGAGAGTGCTTCATCATAGCGTCAGAGAGAACACCGTTCAACAAGATCAAGATCATCCACAGCAAGCACGGCGCAGGATGGGTCAACTGCACATGGGTCAGGAAGGTGCAGAATGGTGGATGAAGGCGAACTCTTCAGGGTCAAGCCAGGGTGTGGTGATGAGGGAATGTTGGGCATTATCATCAAAGCTGATAGTAGCAAAGGAATAAGGTTCCACACAGTCCTCCTCTCGGACGGCACCCTGACTGAAGCGAACGAGCTGTGGCTAGAGGTGATAAGTTCTGTAAACTTTCAACCTCAAGGATAATATCTTATCATGGACATCTGCTGGTTCAACAACGCGATGACGATTGTCGGATTCATTGTCGTCTTAGCAGCGGTCTCACTAATCGGAGAGGATGCAGACTAATGACTGAAGACAATAAGATCGATGAGATGGTGGATGTCCTTCGGGAAGACCTGCGGGCGATGATCGAGAGCGCAGTCGACGAGGGCATTCCCTGGGAGAAGATCTCGACGATGCTCACAGAGGTGAAAGCCACCGCTGATGTTGATCCTCCCACCGCCACTGATGCCAGTGAGCGGGTGACAGCAGATCAGGCTGTCGAGATGATGATAGAGCAATCCCTCGGGCTTGCGGTCGAGAAATTCCTCGATGCACTCGATGGAGACGACAAGGACCTTCTAGTGCTCGCCGAGCTGATACTCGAGGAGGGTCATAATTACAATCTGAGCAAGTCGGTGAGAAACAGTGCAACAGTCATCTCAAACCTCAGGAAAGCAAGAGAGGCACTCTAAAGGAGTTGTCAGGTTGAAGCGTCTTATCAAGGCTGCGGGCAATGTGCTAGTGGCCGCTGCAATCACGGGAGCGCTCTATGCATCGATCGCATACCACGCAGTCGACGACCTCGTTGCCCTCAAGAAAGGGAGAGCGCCCAAAGGCTGATAGCAGCGCGAAGGTCGCTGTTGACCCCCTCACACTTGCTGTCGCACTGGGTCTCCTTCCATCCAGGATCCTTGAGCCCGACACACAATGTGTATCGGGGTGAAGCCCTATTGTAAAATCATGGGGTCAAAAGGGGAAATATGGAAAGATTAAAGGATGCTTGGCCATCACCCGCAGAGATGGCAGAAGTTCTAGGACCTGTGACACCAACGATCATTCCATCCCCGGTCGAGAGACTGGGACTAGGAGGTAGGATGAACTGGCAGAGGATCAAGTGGGATGCTCTCTCGATCGACGAGCAGAGGACGTCGTACGCTTACCTTCGACGCGACCTCGTTCGAGGCGGGATCATCGGTTCGATGGATGACGTGAATGCCCTGTTCACGTCGCTGTCCACGATCCCGGGACTCGAGAGGCACGAGGTGCTGAAGCGCCTCTCTGACCTCGCACCACCACCCGCGCCTCAGATCACGGATGTGGCCTCGCTGCTGATTAACCTCTCAGACCCCAGGATCGTCGAGCGATGCATCGTAGCGCTGCACGACCAGCAGACGCCCGAGGAGCAGAAGTCTGAGGCAGCGATCATCGAGAACAACGCTGGGTTCTCTGCCTCGACTGCCCGCTACGGGACCTACCTCGCGCGCTGGATCAAGCGAGGCAACAGGCTCAACGACAAGCACCTGAAGTCTGCGAGAGGAATCTGCATCACACACGCGAAGCAGCTTGTCAGGATCCTCTCGGCTGCCCAGTGACTAGCTGGATCAAGCCCGGCACCCTCGCACGTGTGGTCTGGACTAGAAAGTTCGGCCTAGAAAACCAGAATGTGGTTCTGGGATACGGCGAACTACCGGTGTCGACAGGAGAAGAAGATCTCATCGTGCCCTCGGGGATTGTCGTGCTATTGACGAGCGAGATACACGAAGGATCAGATTGTGCTCGCGGGGGCGGCACTGTCACGCTGCTCTACGATAACAGGATCTGGTGGACAAATTGCGAGGAGCTTGAGGAGGTGAAGGATGAGTAATACATACATCCATGAATCGCCTCCTCAAGCGACAGAATGTTCCTCTTCTCTGCGATCCAACTGGTCTCTCCGCAGCCTGGATAGATCCGACAGGTGTCGTTCACGATCTCCATGCGATGGGGCGACAGAGGGAAGAGGCGGAGGAAACATTCCTGCCTCAGGACCACGAGGAGTGGGCCGAGCTCTTTCTTGGAACGAGCGCTGCAGCAGAGGCTGCAGAGAGAGGAGATATACTAGACTACGTCGAGGAGCTGGTCAAGCGTGGCTGGATAAAAGTCTCGAACGCAACATCCATCGATGCGTCGAAGCCCACGTTGGGTGCAAAGAAGTCATTCGCGAGGATGCTAGCGAAATGCGTCGGGGATGGACACATCGACCCATTCGAGGAGATCTACGTCTGGGAGGGGGATGGTGCTTCCCTGCCCTCAGCAGGCGATCTCGTCGAGGACTGGGGCGGAAAGGACATGGCCGAGGCGATGTTCGCCAGGCTGAATGCTCGTCTCGAGGGCAGGCTCAGCGAAGCACGCGCCCTCCGCACACTACGCGGTCTGGTCAGAGCTCTGCTCACCTGACCGATATGCGAATCCCTCCATGTGTAATGGAGGGTAACCCCAGTGTATATTTGGGGTGTCACCGGGGAATACTGGTGGCACCCCAAAAAATGGGGTTTCTGGCAAGCCAACCACCGGCCACAAGGCCATCAAACAAGGAGCAAGCGCAATGCGCAACATCACCATCAACAGCATGACGAAGACTGACAACGGCCACTGGGAGGCCGAGGGCAGCCTCGAGGGCAACCCCTTCGTGGCCAAGACGATCAAGTACGGCAAGGAGCTGATCTTCAAGGTGGTCGAAGGCAGCGATGTCGCCAAGTCCCTCACCGAATCGGACTTCTCCCGTGGCGATCGAGTCTCCATCGCTGCCGCTTGTAAGTCGGTGCGGATCGCCCTCGAGATCTCGGGACAGGATCAGCTCGAGGCTCCGATGAAGCCCGGCAAGCGGCAGGCTTCGGCGACCAGCGGCACCAAGGCACCTCGCCAGAAGAAGGAGAAGACCAGCTCTCCCGAGGCGACGATCACCGACGTCGACAACGCAGATCTGGCGATCGACGACGCTGAGCGGACTCGCAAGGAGATCGAGGCGATCCGTGCTTTGCTCGCGGCTGCACCTCCGGCCTCGGATCTGGATGAGATGGAAGCTGAGCTGAACGAGGACGAGGACGAGGACGAGGATTCCGACGAGTCCTGATCGATCCAGCTAGCACAACAGGCGCCGGGCTTTCGAGCCCGGCGCCCATTCGCGCGGAGGTTGTTTGAGCATTTCACGACCGAAAGTGCCATCATTCTACGAGCCCAAGCCGGGTGACATCGTCCAGGCGAAGGGGCTGAAAGCTGGTTCGAAGAAGAACCTGCCTGCGTGGCGTCCCACGCAGATCGAGCTCGCGACCTGTGATGAGCGTGTCGCCATCGAGAAGGGTCAGGATCTGAGGATCGCGTGTAGACCCTCATACAACTGCTCCTACGACTGGATCCTCGATGCGGGTGAGGGCGCACGCCACAGGTGGCTCATGGCGCGGGATGACCAGGTCAAGGTCGTCGCGTACAGCTACCTGGATCTCACAGGCAAGATCGTCAGACCTGTTAGCAAAAACATCTGGCTCAGGCCTAGCGTCCCCAACTCAGCTTGGGTGAAGGTGAATCATGACACCGACGATGTGATTCTCTGCGTCGGTTACAACGCAGGGGGCCATGCTCACGTCATCTACGCAGGAAACCTGTACACGGTAGCTCCCTCAGAGCTGGAGACGACGATCGTCACCCCCAGCAGTGTACCCCTGGTGTAATTGAGTTTCCCACCATTGTACAATAAAAGTGTCCCCAGGATGGGGATACAAAACCAAATAGGAGCCAAGGATGGACGAGACTGCAGAGAAGCTCAAGAAGTTCGCGAGCGAAATCCTCGCGAATTCGAAGGAAGAGATGGGCTTGGTCCGTATCGGGGGCAACGCCTTCCTCGACCAGGACACGAACGAGACGATCTGGACCTTCGAGTTCGAGGAGGTCGGCACGCTCTACAGCGGTGCGATGTTCATGACGAGGGACGTCGTTGAGGCGACAGCTGCTGGCGACTTCGAGCCCATCAGGGGCTGGCTGCTCACGCAGGTGGGATACATCGCGGCAGGCTTCATCGTCCAGGGTCTCGAACTCCCTGACAAGATCGAGATGGTGATCGGGGACTGGTTCACATCATCGCAGGTGAAGGGCAATGCCAGTGCAACCGCTACGCTGAACAAGCTCGCAGACACGCTTCGGGAGGAGTACAAGCTGTGGATGGCGATGAACGGAGGGATGACCTCCCACCTTCCAGTCGGAGAGGCTTGATGACATACACGCTGCCGAAGGGCGCTTCCGGCGATGCAGTGCTCGCGGGGGTGGAATACCTCAACAAGGTTGGCGAGGCAGGTCGTGAAGAGCTGCACGTCGCCTGCTGCGATGGGTCGGGAATGTCCAGGACGATGTCGGAATGGCTCGTGACGAAGACTCGCTACGGTGGATGCCCTGTCGACATCGTCTGGGAGAAGTACACGAAGAACTGGGGTGACGGGCGCAAGAACGCATACAGGCTCACTGATTTCGGCAGGACCCTAATTGGCCGCTACGACCCTCAAGGTCGCCGTCTGAAAGATCGGCTGGCGAAGAAGGCAAAGATCGGTGCTGAAGCGGGGACCCTGGTGCGGGTGAAACCCAGGGTGATGTGCTACACCCTCGACACGATGATGAATTCATATGGCGTCTTCGGGCGGCAATTCAGGGAATACAGCGCAACAGATCCACGACTCGGAGTGTTCGTCGGGTGGTCTCTCTACTTCATCGAAGCGGGTGATGATCTGATCTTCGGATCCTACGTCGAAGGCGATGAGGAGTTGCGCGCGCACTGGGCTGGGCTCTATGAACCGATGCCCGTCATCATCATGCCGAGCGGAGAGAGGATCATCACCCGGATGACAGGAATCTCAGTTGCGAAAAGCGGAGGCAAGAGATGAGCGAAGGATTTGAATACATCAGCGCAAGAAGGGTGCTGAGCGAGACCCGATTCGAGGAGCTGACTCGCTTCGTGGAAGCGTTCAAGGGCATCAAGGCAGCACTCGATCGAGGTTGGGTCGCAGGAGGATTCGTTCGCATGGTCCTCCTGGACAGGTGTCGATTCATCGACTACTTCGTCAAAGATGAACACTGGCACGCAGGAGACATCGACTTCTTCTTCCCGTCTGTCAGGGTTGCCAAGGAAGCAATCAGCTCTTTCAGAGGCGCTGCAGGAGGGGGTCAAAATTTCCTCCACGCGTCATATGGGGGTTTCGCCAAGGAGGCAGTGTGCAATGTTGAGGACGGACAGCAGCAGATGGGCGTGAAGGTGCAGTTCGTCTGCGATGAGAAGATGTGCCTTCCTACGATCGAGGACTGCCTCAGTGACTTCGACTTCCTGAACTGCAGGGTGGGCCTGAGGATGTTCGAGGGAGATCTCCAGTTCGTCATCGCTCGAGGATGGCGGGAGGCCGAGGATGCAGGGCTGCTGCACGTCATGAACAACAAGTCGCCTTTCCTCGGCAAGCGCATCATCAAGTACCTCAACCGGCGGGATCTCACAGGCCTCTCGCAGGGCTCTGCTGACGTCATCACGGGTTGGCTTATCAACGTAGCACAGGGCGGTTTTCCCGAGTTCACCGAGAAGCACACAGAGAACCTGCACGACGTCGTGAAAGAGCTTCGCAGCGACAAGATCGTCAGGGACGATCACCTCATCCTTCTCATCAACAAGTGGCACGAGACAGTTGAAGTGAGCGTGAGATACGGAAGGACATACCTCAAGGACATGGGTGACTGGGCCCTGAACGAGATCGACAGAGTTCACGGTGGAACGGGTGTGAAAATCAACGATGACGAGGAGGACGAATGGTAGACATCAACGGCGTGCCTGTAACGGTGGGTGCGAAGTGCAGGTACTTCTTCGAGCTCAGGGATGCCTGGATCGAGGGCACTGTGCGCAAGGTGCGTATTCAGTCCTACTACAATAACTATGAGCAGCGACTCGACGTGTGGGAAGCGAAGGTCGACGACGGAGATCCTTCGAATCATGACGCCGCCACGAACGGTTTTCACACATCAGCAATGGTTGAGTCGAAGGACATCGAGATCATCACCTAGCACGTGCCACACAGTGTTTCCGAGTATCCCCCAGTGTTACAATAAAGGGGCCAGGGATGGATACCTGGTGGAAACAATTTGGAGGTTTCCGTGGCCAAGACAAAAGCTTTCGTCTTCCTCATCGTGCGTCGAGAAGACGCGCCAGACAACATCCAGGGCTCTGCTGATCTCGCGCGAGCATGGCACTCTGGAGAAGCGCTCACGCTCGAATTCGTCTCTCGGTACGAAGTCGAGATTCCCGAAGGCATGATCGACTTCCTGCCCATGGGATTCGACAAGATCGCAGACGTGGCTTACTCCATCCTCCTGGGCGAGGCGATGGAGGACGACTGGTCATTCGACAAAACGATCTCAGCATTCATCGGCGACGACACGTAGACAGGAGGCAACATGACCAACGTGGAAAAAGCATTCGGATCGCTCGAGACAGCGATAATCGGTGAGATCGCTGAGATGCTGGAGAGCCTCACGTCCCAGCAGATCGAGGATTTCGCGATGATGCTGTCCCTCATTCCTCGGGACGACATTGATCCTGATCCACCCGCAATGCGGGAACTGCACAGGAAGTGCATCGCACTCTGCGCAGTCTGGGAGGCTAGGAACTTCGCGGTGCCAGAGAAGGACTGATGGGGAAGGGTCTCGGTCCCGTGCGCTACGTTCCAGGAGACCTTGTTCTGACCTGGGGCGTCGTCGAAGTAGGAATCGTGCTGCGCCGGGACGGCGACGAATACCTCGTCCTCGCTGACGGGGGAAAGTATTGGATACACGCAAGGGATCTCACACTACTTAGCAAGTCAGAGAGGAACCAATGAGCACCAAAGCAACCAGCACAACTGACCTTATACAGAGTGCGATGATGAATGAGTCAATGGCATTCATCAGTCGAATCCAGAAGCTAGAAGGTGAAGAGCTCTTCACCTTCGCACGATACCTCTCAGAGGTCAAGCTTCCGAGCCACCTCTACTACACGTCGGTCGGTGACGTCTTCCACGCTGCAGGGAACATGACTGCACTTGCAGATGCGCAGGAAGCGATCTACAAATTTGAGGGCTGAGCATGGCAACACGATCGACGATCGGCTACGAGATGCACGACGGCACCTACTGTGGGACATACGTGCACTACGAGGGGTACCCTGGGCACATGAAGGTCCTTCTCAATTTCACACCAGACGAGATCAAGCTCTTCGTGACGAATGGCTGGCTTCGCGGCGGGATCAGGTCGATCGATGCCAGCGGCCCAGAATACTTCAACGATCCTGGCTGGGAAGGAGGCAGGATCAAAACAGAGTGGCCTAATCGTGAGCAATCCTACGCCTACATGCGCAGACTCGACGGTGAGTGGGTGTGTGTAGGGTTCAATTTCGAAGGTGAGAAGAAACTCTCGGAGGTGTAGTCGTGGAACTGACTGAACGTATCCTGGCAAGTTTGAGGGGGCACCTCGGTACCACCGTGTCGCATCCCGACGTCGCTGGTCAGCTCATCGTGAGAGGAGTCACATCTGACCCTGTCAACTTCGGCTGGAAGCTGATGCCTGACTCCTTCAGGGTAGAAGGACGAAATGTTTTCTGCTGCGAAGCGGACTGGTCACTAGAGCCCATCTTCGTCTTCGAGGACGAGGTGACTGTTGTGGATGCACCCGCTGAGATGGTTGTCAGTGCGATGCTTGACATGCTCGACACCGACACAGCATACAGCCTCCAGCACCCAGAAGAAGATGATGACGAAGACTCAGACGAGGACGACTGGATCTGTGAAGGGCAGCCGTGATGGACTGGGTACCTTGTGCCGGTGAACTGATCTCCCCCGCATTTCCCTGCACACACTACACAAGCAGCGGGAAGAAGCGAAACCTGCTACCCGGCGAGATGTTCGTTGTCGTGTACTCAGAGAGTTCAGATCACGGAACAGATTCCCACAATATCAGCGTCTTCCACCCAGACATCGGTGTCTCTCCCATCATCGTGAGAAAGGGATACTGGAATATCCTCAACCGCCAGGAGGGGTGATGCCCGTCTACCAGCAGGGGGACCTTGTCCGTTTCCGCCCCAGTGTGGATCACAACAGCTGGGACGCGGTGGGCCTCATCCTTGAGATGCGGGCGTCGGGCCGCCTGTGCGGCATCGCCCGCACCCTGTGGAACGACATGCCGGAACCTCGATGGTTCTTCATCTCAGATCTCGTACACGTGCACAGCGGAGGAGAAGATGGAACCCGGTAGTCTCGTGTTTCTGTCGAGCGACGACGGATACGATTTCATCCATGTTGGTGAGTGCGAATTTGCAGCGAGGAGAGACACCTGGGAATTACCGGTGGGTACGATCGCTATGGTGCTGGGAGAGTTCAAAGGTACCTCTCAATCACTCAAGCTGAGGATCCTAATCAACAACGAGGTTGGTTGGGTTTTTCCTGAGGAGGTAGTCCCTGTCTGGAAAGCACGATGATCCAGGTGTTTCTGAGGATCTATCCATTGTACAATTATGGGGTCAGGAAGGGATCCTGATAGAACCAAAGTGAGGTGAGAAGTGTCGGAGATTTTCGTCGTCAACGTGGCATCTGGTGGATACCACACCATTCAGTACAGCTACTACTACCGCACCGAGTCTGAAGCTCATGTC
>Ga0315905_10004796_pt1 | contig 13836 bp, 8 predicted proteins | sample LakEriMetagenome_5_FD_203522 | JGI IMG/M metagenome (GOLD analysis project Ga0315905, IMG submission 203522) | Freshwater fungal communities from buoy surface, Lake Erie, Ohio, United States - Buoy 4 MA121 | ecosystem: Environmental > Aquatic > Freshwater > Lake | place: USA: Lake Erie, Ohio... | reverse complement strand
GGCCCTGCCCCCGCGCCGGTGACCCGTTTGAAGAACCTCTTCCGCTATCACCTGCAGCTGGCGGCCCCGCAACTCGAGACTTTGCAGACCCTCTGGCGGACCTCCGGGGCTCCCTGCACTCTCCCCGCCGAGATTGAATTGGCGGTCGACGTCGATCCCATTAACCTTCGCTGATGCACTTACGATTCCTGATCCCCCGGCAGGCGTTGTAACGTTTACAAGCGACGGCCCAGCCGGACTCTCTGCCGAGTGCAATCCGGATCAAAAGAGATATCGCAAGTCATTTATTGATATCGCCTTACGATATTTCCAACGAGCTTCATTCCACTCTCGGGCACAGCTGGCCCAGGTTTTGCTGAGCGGAGGGTTGCTGCCCAGGATGTGGCGGCGGTTGCAGTTGCCTCTTCAGGGATGAGTCCGGGTCATGCTGTCGCGCACAAGCTGCTGGGTGGGGACTCTGTCGGTGTGGCTGGGCATCGGCTTGACGGTCGCGCCCGCCGCCGAATTCAAGACCACCAACTTTGTTGTTTCGGCCCCCACTCCCGAAGTGGCCCGCAAGGTGGGCGAGGCCGCCGAGCGATTCCGGAAGCAGATTTCCGTGGAATGGCTGGGGAAAGAGTTGCCGCGTTGGTCGGCCCGCTGCCCGATTCGGGTGCGGGTGGGACAGATCGGCGCGGGGGGAGCCACGACCTTCAACTTCCACCCCGTCCCCAATCGGCCCTCCGAGGTGTGTGACTGGAACATGGAGGTGCAGGGGACGCTGGAACGCATTCTCGACTCGGTGATTCCCCACGAAGTAAGCCACACCATCTTCGCGTGCCACTTCCGCCGGCCCTTGCCCCGCTGGGCCGACGAAGGGGCCGCCACGCTGGTGGAGATTGAGTCGGAACGGCGGATCCAGACTCTGACGGTGAACGAGACGATCAACACCCGGCGGCGGATTCCCCTGCGGCAACTGCTGGCGATGAAAGAGTATCCGAGCGATCAGGGGGCCCTGCGGGTGTTGTATGCCCAAGGCTATTCGCTGGCCCAGCTGCTGGTGCAGGAGGGGGGCAAGCAGCGCTACCTGGCCTTCCTCGAAGATGCTCACCGCACGAATTGGGATCAGGCGATCGCTCGCCATTACCCGCACAAGAATGTGGAAGGTCTGGAGCAGTATTGGCAGAAGTGGGTGCTGGCGGGCAGCCGTGAACTGGAGCGCGAGCCAGGCTTGTTGATTGCTGATGGCACGCTGGAAGGAACCGGCGCTGCGGGTCGATCGGACGAGGTGGTCATTCGCGGCCAGAACGAGGATGCGGACGACTTGATCGAAACCCCGGTCCGGGGGAAGACGGGGGGGCGTGACGCGGCTCGGGAAGTGGCCGGTCGCGGAGAAGTGGCGGCACCGGTTCCCCGCCGACGCGCCCAGGGACCGTCGCTGGGACAGGAAGATTCCGCCGATCGCGAGGAGAACGACCCTTATCTGACTTTGTCCCGCTCGCGTACGGAGGCTCCCGCCGGGAGCACCCGGCCAGCCTCCGCCACCCGCAAAAATCGAGAGCTGGCTGCTTCTTCGCCGCGAGCCAAACCGCCGTCTCGCCCCCTCGCCGACCTGGAAGGACCTCCTTCCCGTGCGGAACGCGAACAGGAGGAGGATGACCCGCTCGGAGCCGAGGAATTCCCCAGTGTCGTCCCGGCTGGCCGGGCCCGGGTTCGCCAAGGGGGAGTGGCCGATCGGGATGCCGAGCCCGCACCACGTCGTTCCCCAGAAACGGCTTCGCCCCCGGTCCCCCGCCGCAGACCACAGTATTCCGAAAGTCCTGCCGAATTCGAATCGCAATTGACGCTCATGCCCCGCGAGTCGCGCCAGTAGTTCACCCTGCACCCGATCAACTGCAGTCGGCTCTCAGCCAACCCCAGCCCGCGTGACCCAGCGCGGACTGGGGTTGGTGCGTGTTCTCGACCGCGAAAAGAAGTCGGCGGTTCCCTCGGCCAAATTGGCCGCAAAGCTCCTGTGGACCCTGAATACTCTGGCGCAGCTTGCAACTCAAAAATAGGCTGGTCTAAAATCTCCCGGGGTGAGGACGCTCCGCTTCGTCAACAAGCCAGGGAGGGGGCGGTTCTGTTCCCTTCGTCTCTGGCTTGCGTTCCATGAACTCATCTCCGCCGACTCACCCCTGGGGTGTCGCGCAAGTTTCACGTCCCCGGGAATATTTTCGATGGGCGTGATGCGGTTTATCGTGGATCGTCCGGAGTTATTGTCGGACTGGCCCGAATTGCAGCGAGGCTTTCTGAGCGGGTTTGATCAGAGTATCTGGCCAACCCGTGTGGAACGATTTGATTCCATCGTCACCTGCCGCCGAGCCATCTCGGACAGTGGCCGATTCCAGGTGGCCTGGCCGGTCGCGGGATTTGGGCGTCCCATGGTGAGCACGGCATCATTGCCCGAACGGGAGGAGCCCTACGTGCTGGCAGTCGAGCTGGCGCGGGGCAAGATTGTGCAGTTGCGAAATCAACTGGCGTTCTGGCAGTGGTCGGGAATGCAGGTTCCCGCCGAGGTGGCTCCGCTGCAACGCAGCGCACAGCGACTGTTGGCCCAGGCGGTGGCCCGTCAATCCGACTTGGCCGCCGCGAGCGCCTTGGCCCAACAGGCCCTGGAGCAGGCCTTTCAGGGGGCGGATCTGTTGACCCGGGCCTATGTCCGCCAGAGGCTGGGTGTGCGGCATGCACAGTATCCCCAGTTACCCACTGTGCTGGGCTGCAGCCTGGGGGACACACTCTTGTCGGATGAGCAGGAGCAGGTCTTCGCGGGGATGTTCAGCGGGGCGGGTATTCCCGTGCAGTGGCGGATGATCGAGCCCCAGGAGGGAGAGTACCACTGGGATGTGAGCGACCATCAGGTGGAGTGGGCCTTGCGCCACCGGCTGCTGATCCGGGGTGGTCCGCTGCTCGACCTGGGACCGGGAGGACTGCCCGCGTGGTTGTCGAACTGGTCGCACGACCTGTGGAATCTGCAGAGCTTTGTCTGCGACTTCGTGGAGACCGCCCTCACACGCTACCTCGGGAAGATCCGCATCTGGGAACTGGCCGCCCGGGCCAACACTGGCGGTGCCCTGGAACTGCCGGAGGATGCGCGGCTGACCCTCGTGGCCAAGATCCTGGAGGCGGCCCGCCGCGTGGATGAAGACGGTCAGTTCCTGCTGCGCATCGATCAACCCTGGGGTGACTATCAGGTCGAAGGTCGGCACCGACTGTCTCCGCTGCAGTTCGCGGATGCCCTGTTGCGGGCGGGTATCTCGCTCGCGGCCATCAATCTGGAAATCGCCGTCGGATATCATCCCACGGGAAGTCCCTCGCGCGACCTGCTGGAGTTTTCCCGCCTCATTGACACCTGGAGTGGATTGGGCATTCCACTGCAGGTGACCCTGGCCTTCCCTTCGACCACGGGACCCGACCCCCAGCTGAGCCTCCCCAGCGAAGTCGAGCCCCGCTCGTGGCGCGAACCGGTCTCGGAACTGACGCAGGCCAAATGGCTCGAAGAGCACATGTCACTGCTGCTCGCGAAGCCAGGAGTGGTGGCCGTGTTTTGGAATCATCTGTCCGACTCACAACCGCATCGCTACCCCCACGCGGGGTTGCTCACTTCTGACGGCCGAGCGAAGCCCGCCCTCGACTCGCTCAGGCAATTGCGGGCCGAACATTGGCCCCGGCCATGACATCCCGCCACGTCGTCCTGGGAACCGCCGGGCATATCGATCATGGCAAGACCAGCCTCGTCCGGGCTCTGACGGGAGTCGATACCGACCGCCTTCCCGAAGAACGGGCGCGGGGGATCTCGATCGAATTGGGATTCGCCCAATTCGAATACGGAGATGTTCAGTTTCATGTGGTGGACGTGCCCGGTCATGAACGGTTCATCCGTCAGATGACCGCCGGTGCGACTGGGATGGATCTCGCACTGCTGCTGGTCGCTGCCGACGATGGGGTCATGCCGCAGACCCGTGAACATCTCGACATCCTCCGCCTGCTGGGAGTATCGGTCGGTGTCGTCGCACTCACGAAGGTGGATCTGGTCGAACCCGACCTGGTCACGCTCGCCCTGGACGACGTGCAGCGGCTGCTGGCCGACTCTCACGTGGGAAACGCCCCCGTGATTCCGGTCTCGTCCAAAACCGGAAGCGGTTTGGAAGAATTGCGTCAGGCGCTCGTCATTGCCGTCCAATCATTGCCACCCCGCCCTGCCGGGAAGTTGTTTCGGCTGCCGATCGATCGGGTCTTCTCGGTGCCCGGGCATGGGACCGTGGTGACCGGATCGGTCCTCTCGGGGGTTGTTCAGCCGGGAGACACTCTGGAACTGTTCCCCGCGCGGGTTCCGGTCCGGGTGCGGGGGGTTCAGGAACACGGTGCGTCCCGGGAGATGAGCGGGCCGGGCCGACGCTGTGCAATCAACCTGGCGGGGGTTCGCGATCTGGGGATCGCTCGTGGGGCGGAACTGGCCACACCGGATTTCCTGCAGCCCGCGACCAGGTTGTTGGTGGAACTGACCGTGCTCGATTCGGCGGCGGAACCGGTTCTCGACCGTCTCTCAGCCCGACTCCACCTGGGAACTTCCGAGGTTCCGGCCCGCGTCGCCCGTGTCGGCCCCCCCCTGGAACCAGGCCAGACCGGTTTCGCCGAACTCCGTCTGCAACGTCCCCTCGTCGCCGAGTGGGGGCAACGATTCATTCTGCGCCGTTTGTCGCCCGAGCAGACCATTGCCGGCGGGGTTGTTCTGGACCCGGGAGTCCCTCCTGCGGCGCGTCTGGCCGAGAGTGAAGAACAAGGGCGCTGGCGGCGCGACTCACAGCCGCGAACCCGACTCTCGGCGTGGTACGCCCAGCGGGGCATCGTCGAACCTGATCCGCCGGCCGCCGCCTGGAGTGTCGGGATCGATCCATTGGAGTTCCCGGCGCTTTTCGATCAGCTACAGATTGTCGGTGAACTGCTTCCCCTGCCAGGCAATGCGGGATGGCTGCATCGCGACTTCCTCGCGACGCTGTCGACCACGATGCTGCAGCGCATTCGTGCGTCGGTGGCGGCCGAACAGCCCCGCCGATCGTTGCCGAGACAAACTCTGCTCAACGCCTGTCAGAATCTCGCGCCACCTCCCGTCCTGGAGTCGGGCTGGAAGCAGTTGCTGGCCGCGGGACTGATCGTGCCGGTGGGAGAGAACTTTGGTCCGGCCGACCTGCAGGTCCAGCTCAGCAAAGCCCAACAGTCACTGCTGTCCAACGTACTCCAACGGATCGAAGCAGGGGGATTGGCCCCCCCCACAGAGAAAGAATTGCTGTCCGAACTGGCAGCCCGATCCGAAGCCTTGCAGGCCATCTTGACGGTCTGCGTGGAAGATCACCGGCTTGTACCGCTGGGGGGAGGATTTTATTACACACCCGCGGCCCTGAAACGAGCCCGGGAACTGTGTACGGCCCGCCTCAGCCAGGGACCCGCCACGGTCTCTCAGTTGCGGGAGGCGTGGGGCGTCAGCCGGAAGCACGGCATTCCCTTATGCGAGTACTTTGATGCCCGGGGAATTACCCTGCGGGCCGGAGACCTGCGACACTTGGGGAACCCCTGACGACCGGGCCCCGGAATTGCGGGCAAGATTGTTTCTCGTTCCATTCTCGTTTCTGCCAGCAGACGTTATTTTCCGATGAACGCCAGTGTGGCCTGACCGCTTCTTCCTCCCGACCTTTTGAAGGCCCAGAGATGCTCTCGGATTGCGCCATTCATTCGACGGACTGCGTCCAGGGGATGCATCAGCTGGAAGAAGGGCGGGTGGATCTGGCGTTCGCTGACCCTCCCTTCAACATCGGTTACAAATACGATGTTTACAACGATCGGCAGCAGGCCGACCATTATCTCGAATGGTGCCGTGAGTGGATCGCCGGAATCCACCGTGTCCTGAAGCCTGAGGGGACCTTCTGGCTGGCCATCGGCGATGAATACGCGGCCGAGCTGAAGCTGCTGTCGCAATCCCTTGGATTCCATTGCCGTAGTTGGGTGATCTGGTACTACACCTTCGGTGTGAACTGCAAATCCAAGTTCAGCCGGTCGCACGCGCACCTGTTTCATTTCGTAAAAGACCCCCAGCGATTCTGCTTCAACAATGAGGCGATCCGGGTTCCGTCGGCCCGGCAGTTGGTGTATGGAGACAACCGAGCAAATCCCGCCGGGCGGCTTCCCGACGACACCTGGATCCTGAGGCCGCAGGATCTTGCTGAGGGGTTCCAGGCCGACGACGACACTTGGTATTTCCCCCGGGTGGCGGGCACCTTCAAGGAACGCGAAGGGTTTCACGGCTGCCAGATGCCAGAGCAATTGCTGGGGCGAATTGTGCGGGCCTGTTCGAATCCCGGTGACTTGGTACTGGATCCTTTTTCAGGAAGCGCGACCACGCTGACTGTGGCCAAGAAACTGGGCCGACGTTGGTTGGGTTTCGACATCAGTCCGGAATACATCGAGCGGGGACGGGCCCGACTGGCGGCGGCTCGGGTAGGAGACCGTCTCGAGGGGGCCGCGGAACCGTTGGTCAGTGCTCCGAAGACGAAGGACGGACGGACTCTCGAGTCGAAGAGCCGAAAGCCGACAACAGGCAAGAAGTCCCAGACGGAAACAAGGCGGAAACAGAAGTCACTCCCGTTGTCCAAAGACGAGTGAGGTGGCATTCCCAGCGACAGCAGCAGCTCACACGACCGCCGATTGATGCTGGGGGAATTCCCTCGATCCACGGATCAAGTTCCGGTGCCTGGCACCCCGGAGCTTTCACCCCCGCTGATTCAGCAGGTGGGTGGTCGAACTAGTTGCACGGGCGGTTGGAGGGAATGTGACAACGAGGACTGGAATGTGGAGACGACGTGCCGGGTGGGTGTCCCGGGAGACCAAGCACGCAGAACGGTGGGGTCACCGAGAAACTGACAGGGAATCGAACCATGCGAGACATTCTGTTTCTCTGCACGGGCAATTATTACCGCAGCCGGTTTGCAGAGCTCTCATTCAACTGGCAGGCGCAGCAGCGAGGCCTGGATTGGCGGGCCGAGTCTCGCGGATTGTGGTTGGAGCCAGGCAATCCAGGGCCTATTTCCCGCAATGCCCTGCGATGGCTCGAACAGCTTTCGATTCCGGTTCCTACGTCTCACCGGTTTCCCCAGGAGTTGGTGGAGGAAGACCTGCACCGGGCCCAATTGGTGATTGCCCTCAAGGAGATCGAGCACCGTCCCCTGATGGAATCATTTCACCCCCTCTGGGCCAATCGAATCGAGTACTGGCGAGTTGATGACGTGGACTGCGCAACACCCGACGAAGTGCTGCCCAAACTGCAGCTCCTGGTCGAGGCGCTGGCAGACCGGCTCGATGGGGGGCGTTGCACGGAGCCCCATTCCTCAACGACGACCGTAGTGCGATGATGCCGGGAGCGAAAGCCCCCATCGAAGACGCCGCACGAAGGGGAGATAGCCCGCCCACCGTGCAGGTTCGGCGTTGGCTCAGTCCCGCAGTCGTTCAAAGTGCCGGGAGATATCAATTGTTGTCGTCAATCGCAAACGCCCGCATTCCCTAGTCGAAGTCTTCCGGGGGATAACAGACGCGCCCCTGACGTAACGACTGTCGAGACAGCGTCGACTTCAGAGACCATGAAGGACAGCGATCCCCTCAATTGAGGGAATCGATCTCTCTGGTGGTTATTGGGGTCCAGAGACCATCACGACAGCGCTGTCCCGCACCAGATGATCCCAACCCCTTCCCGCTCGAGTGCCTCGCAGTGAAATCCCGGCAGTTCCATTAAATAGCCAACGTGTCATTGCGCTCCCGGGTCCTCAACATTGGCTTCACGCCCGGCAATTGCACCATCGCACAAAAAAAAGCGATTCCTGCCGATGCGGGGACCTGACAAACAGGTCGACTCCCATGCCGTTCATCACGACCCGAAGGAGCCGTCTGCCGACTGATCCCGCAGCCTGACCAGTTGGGGAATGAACTGCGTGAAGGCCCGTGCGCGATGGCTGATCTGGTGTTTGACCCGTGTCGACAATTCGCCGAATGTCCGGCCGTATTCCCGGACGAGAAAATATGGATCGTAGCCAAACCCGTTGGTCCCACGTGCCTGCTCGACGATGATTCCCCGGCAGAGACCCGTGGCCGACGCCCGGATGCTTCCGGTGGGATCGGCCAGCACCACAGTGCAGGTGTAGGCGGCAGTCCGTTGCTCGGGGGGAATGTCGCGCAACTCGGCGAGCAGCTTGGCGTTGTTTGACTCGTCCGTGGCCAGGGGTCCACTGTAACGAGCCGACCAGACTCCGGGAGCGCCTCCCAGAGCGTCGACGATCAGGCCACTGTCCTCCCCAATAACCCAGCACCCCAGCTGGCGAGCGGGGAGAGCGGCCTTTTTACTGGCATTCGCCAAAAACGAATCGCCGTCCTCGTCGATTTCGCCGACTTCGGGAAAGTCAGCGACCGATCGGACGGCGATCTTCCAGGGAGCCAGCAGCTCGGAAATCTCGCGGGACTTCTTCCGGTTGCGGCTACTGAGAACCAGTTCGAAAGGAATGGACATTCCGTGATGCTCGTGGAGATCCCGGCGTTTGTCAACAACGGTCCACAGCGGACACCAACCCAATTACCAGCGGGGAACCTCCATCACTTCGGGAACGGGATCGGCCGTCCAGGACTTGAGGGGGGTCTTGCCATCCTTGCCCAACAGGTAGAAGGCCTCACCCACAAGTACCTTCTGCTTGGTTCGGGGATCTTCCCGCTCTTTGCAGCGCAGTTCGTTCGCCAGCTTGAGCAGCGCGGGGTCATTGGGAGTGGCAAAAGAGCCCACTGTCACGACCGATCGAAACCGCTCGTGGTAGACGTAAGCCTCCAGTTTGTACTGGTTGCGAAGCACCGTAGCGAGTTCGTCGGCACTTTCGCCGGCGGTATCCAAAGAGATGTTCCGGCGGTCGGACAGGGTCTTCTCAAACTCCTCAAACTTGGAGGGCTCGACCGAAGACAGTCCGTAGAAAGAGCAGACGACCAGTGTGTACTTGCCCTTGTTTTCCAGCAGGGAGTTTCGGCGGCCCGAATTGAGGGTCACCATGAGCGGGTCTTTTGTCCGCTGCTTCAATTCATCACTGGGAATCAGCGGATTGGGGGCCATAAAGGCCTTCTTGAAATTGAGAGGCACTGCCTCTTGCTTGCCATGGTGGGTGACCTCCACCTTGGGGCTCATCTTTTTGATGAATTTCAACGTCGACTGGGCCGTCTTGTCCTCAATACTGGGATAGTTCCCAGCCAAGACTGCGATCTCACCGTGCTGAGCGGTGTAGTGTCGGGTTTGCCGACGTTGACTCTTGTCGAGAACTTCGATGTCCTCGATCTGCTCATCCTGCTGATACACATAAGCCGGAATATTCTTGGCCCGAAGCAGGGACACCAGCTGATTGGCGGCATCAATGGAATTTTGCCGTTGCTCGTCCGATTCACCCGAGAAACTGGCCACCTTGATCATCCAGGGGCCGTGCTTCTTCCGCAGGTGATAGACCTTATTGGGGTCCGATTCAATCTTGCCGGCCCAGGCGATGCCCGAAATGAGCCAAACCAGAGCCGCGGCGGCGGAGAGAAAACGACAAGACGAGAGACCGAGATTCCGCACGAGAGACTCCCTTCAAACGCGGACGAAATCAGCTGGAGACTGGTATCGGGAAACCGCAGACACTTCCTGTGTCCGTGGAAACCCTAACACCCAGTCGATGAATCCGAAGATTCACACTGGGTGCATGCCAGGGAGAGCCTGAAAGTCAGGGAACAGCACTGATTGAGTAGGGACCACCAGCAGGTGGCGGACTCTAGCAGTTCGTTCCCAACAGGTAAATACGAATCGCTTACGACTCGATTTCCAGGGTCGTGATCAACGGGCTAACCCGTTGGGCTTTGGCCAACAGGGCCGCCTTGTCGGCCTCACTCGTAGCCTTCGCGAACTTCTCGCGCAGCTTCTTCAACTTCGCGCGACGGCTGCGCCGCCGACGGATCTCGCGGGTGCGTTCAATCGAACCCATAACACTGGTCACACAGAAATCAGGGCCATCGCGGATCTGGGCAAGGGGACCATTCCCCATCCAAAAGCCACTTCCGCTTCATGGAAGATCCTGCATCATACCTGTCGTGGGTTTCCCGGTCAATTTGCACCCGCACTAGAAAGCGAAAGTGCGACAGGGGGGAGGATGAGCTGACACCTGAGAACAGAAGTGATTTCCATCCAAACAGATGACTCCCCACTCCGCGAAGGTGGACCTGAAATTCCTGCGATTCTGCCTCCCACCGCGTGCCTGAATACCTTGAGATATCAGCGGAATCCCTCCATCTCAATTCCCAGTGGGAGCTGGCACGGCAGAACTTTCAGCCATCATAACCACTTTGGGGGCACTATACTGGTATACCCTTCTGCGGTGTCGGCCCACTACCTGTGGTGGCGACTTTCGAGAAGACCACAAGATATGCAATCTCGCCAGGAAATCTTCGAAATCGATTCCCCCGTCATTCCAGATAAAAACCGGAAAATCGCTACAAATTAACTCATTGACGAAACCAGCACGGGCCGAAAAAGAAGGACAAGTGTCATAAACCGCCACGACCATTCCGGTCGGGCGTTTCTTCCCTGCCCCTGCTTTCCCACCCCCAGTTGCCATGATTTCTCCCCTTCGCTACCGGCTGGAGCAACTCATGAAAAAGGCGCGAGTTGCCTCCGCGCCTTGCCTCGCCATCATGGCCGCCGGATTGCTGGCTGGCTCTGCGGCCGCCCAGGATGTCCCCGGGCGAGCCGCGGTGGGCGATGGATCCTATGGATTCGACCGCTTCGGAAACCGCAACTATCAGTTGCGGTCGGACATCGGAGACGGCGTCGGGTACAGCAGCGGGTACCAAACCTTCGGTATCTTCCAGCCGTTCATGCTGGAAGAGGATCAGTCGCTGCTCTTCGTGAATCCCCGCGGGATGGTCACGTACGACAGCGGGCACTTTGCTGGCAGTCTTGGAGGCGGTCTGCGGTTCATGAATCCCGAGACCGAGCGGATCTTCGGGTTTGGAGCCTGGTGGGACCATGATTCCACAGGAGACTTCGATTATGACCAGTGGGGACTCAGCCTGGAGTCGTTGGGGAACGTCTGGGACTTCCGGATCAACGGCTACATCCCGGTCAATGATGGGACCAACGTCCTGCGTCAGAACCTTACCGGGAATATTTTCTTCGTCGGAAACAACATCGGTTTGGGGCGAACCACCGTTTACCAGTCCCAGTTCGGCGGTGGTGATTTCGAGTTGGGCGGAGCCATCATCCCGGGCTTCTCTGATGCTGGCTTTCGGGCCTACGCGGGGGGTTACTACCTGCAGGGTGACGATACGATCGGGGCCGGTTACGGGGTGAAGGGGCGGGTTGAGGCACTCGTGACCCAGAACTTCCTGGTCAACGTGGGCTACAGCAACGACACCTTCTACGACAGCAATCTGACGGTCGCCCTGACCTGGTACTTCGGTACTGGTGAGGATGCCCGCTGGTTCCAGCGAATTCCTCAGACAAACCGGCTCTATCAGCAGATGGAGCGCAATTACCGCAACATGGTCTTGACGCACGAGGTCTCCGACTTCGTGAAGGCCCTGCGGGCCGGCGGGACCGGCGGCTCGGGCGGCGCTGTCGGAACACCCATCACCGTGGTCCACGTGAACAACACCGCAGGGGCCGGTGGAGACGGCAGTTGGGAACGTCCCCTGAATTCGCTGCCGGGAACTACCGGTTCGAATGTCGATATCATCTATGTCGATCGCGGCAACGGCACAACCCAGAACATGACCGGTGGGATTGTCCTGAACGACTGGCAGCGTCTGTTGGGCGAAGGGGTGCAGCACACCTTCACCTCCACGCAGGGCACCTTCCTGCTGCCCGGCTACTCTCCAGGGGCCTTCCCCTCGATCACCAATCTCACCGGCAATGCGGTGGTCCTGGCCAATCACAACGAAGTCTCCGGCTTCAATATTCCCAAGGCCGGCGGAAGTGCCATCTACGGCAACACGGTTCAGGACTTCAATCTCAACAATCTGAATATCACCGATGCGGGCCTGGCGGGCATTCAGATCGACAACGCCAGCGGCACCGGCCGGATCACCGACGTCGACGTGGTGGGGTCTGGCGGGAACGGCATCCAAATCGCCAGCCAGGGCAGCTCGGTGTTGAATCTGACCACGCGCAACGTTTCGTCCACAGAAAACGGTGAGTCGGGCCTCGATGTGCGAGGTTTCGACACCTCGCGGGTCACGCTCTCGAGCACGCTGGACACCTACAGCGACAACGATCTGAACGGCGTGTTCCTGGGTGCATCCGATTTCTCGACCGTCACGGGAACCTTCACCACCCTGACAGCCAAGACCAATGGCGTCGATGGTGTGCAGGTGGTTGGAACTGGCAATTCCGACATCAGCGCGTCGATTCTCGGCACCTTCTTCACTCGCAGCGCCGTCTCCTCAAACCAACGGGACGGCATCCATATGCTGCTGCAGGATGCTGCCACCGGAGGCCTCACCGTCCGACGGACCGACATTCTGGGGAACGCCCGGGATGGAATTCGGGTGGACCTCCAGGACAACTCGGTCGGGACCCTGCTGGCCGACAACAACCGAATCGAAGGGGGTTCGGTGGGTCTGACCTTCTTCATCTCGGGGAATACCTTCCTCGATCCGTTCTCGATCACCAACAGCTCGCCTGTGGGCGGCCCCAACATGGTCGAGTTTGATCTGAACCTGTCGGGTACACTCGTCTACGACACCGTCGGATTCGCCGCCACCCCGTTCGCCGTCGTGCCTCCGACGCAGATCACGACGGGACTGCAGACGGTCAATGGCACGACCCAGCCCCCCGGCTGGACGGTGGCCGACAACTCGCAGAACCTGAACCTGACCTTCGACGATTTCGCCCCCACCGAGACCTTCTCGTGGAACATCGATATCGATCCCAGCCCGGGGTTTGACGGTGCCGTGTTCGGAAGCGACCTCATCGGGTCAACGGTCCAGGCGACCTATGAAGACGGCCAGATTCTCACGGGCCTGCTCGTGGGAGTTGCTGGGGATCCCGACGCCTCGACCTTCGTCGCGACATCGGGCCTGGGGGGCGGCAATGGGATCAACATGGTCACTTCCGGGAACGCCCTCCTCAACAGCGCGACCATCACCAACAACACGATCCAGCGGACGGGATCGAACGGTGTCGCACTCGACATGTCGGACAACTCGAACATCGGGTTCGGCGGCGTGAACATCTCGAACAACACGATCACCGATGTAGGGTCGGCTGGAGTTTTCGATGGCATCAACCTGCTCGCTCGCGATCAGGCCAACCAGGCGGCCCTCTCCGGCATCACCATCGATCAGAACAATATCACTGGCAGCTCGGGGAACGGTGTTGGTCTGCGGGTCGAGGACGCCGCCCTGTTGCAGGCGGTCCTGAGGGGCAACACCATCTCCGACAACACCCTCGCCGGCGTGGGCGGCTCGGGATTGGGAACGCCTGGTGCGGTTCCTCCCGCTTCGCTCAATGTGCAGTTGCTGGATGAGAATCTCATCAGCGGCAATGACGGCGGCGGCGTGCTGTTCGACACAGTCAATGTCGAAACCCTCCTGCTGGTGCAGAACTCCGAGATCCTGAACAATGGCGGGATCGGCATCGGGGCCACGGCGACCAATGGAGATCTGGACCTGGTGGTGGGTGGTGCTGGGCTGACGGACGGGGTGACCATTGACGGAAACGTCGGTGCGGGGATCGCCATGACCCTGCTCGACACGGCGACCGGTAATCTCTAC
>Ga0315905_10004792_pt1 | contig 13840 bp, 11 predicted proteins | sample LakEriMetagenome_5_FD_203522 | JGI IMG/M metagenome (GOLD analysis project Ga0315905, IMG submission 203522) | Freshwater fungal communities from buoy surface, Lake Erie, Ohio, United States - Buoy 4 MA121 | ecosystem: Environmental > Aquatic > Freshwater > Lake | place: USA: Lake Erie, Ohio... | reverse complement strand
TTGACGTGCAGTTTCATCGGTCGAGACCGGCAGATCCGAATTTGATTTCGATCTGATTGACGAATCCCTTGCCTTTACCTTTGCCGTATTCGCCGTCAGATCCTTCGTCTTCTTCTTCTTCTTCTTCGCATCCACAGTCACACTCGCAATCGCACCCCTCAAGACCAACAAGGGTTAGCTGGTTGTCAGCATCAATCTGAAACTCAGCCATAGCCTCGAACGTGTCGCCTTCCTTTAGTCCTTGGGGGATTTCAAAACCTTCTGGAGTTGGGAAGCTATGCATGGTCGTAAGAGGGGTGCAGGGTTGCGGGGGATCAGGGAAGGAGACCTCCATTTCAGGTGGTGCCTCCTTCCCTGTTAACCGGGATTACGGAGCGATCGGGAGCTCATCAGTCAAAGCGCCACAAGCTAAACCAGTGACGTTAGGAGCGCAACGTTTGAAGCGGATGACCGTTGCAAGGTCAGGAGCCACAGGTTTTGCAGCCACACTCAGCAAGCCACGGAAGAAACCAATGGTCCCGTCAGGGTTATTGATTTCATTCGGGATGTTGAGCCAGCGGAAGTCACCCATGTAGTTCTGAGCTGTGAAGCTGGTGCCACCGCCGGGGCTGGAGAGCTGCTTCGGAACTTGGAACTCAACGGCCTCGCGGACGTAGACGTAGGCTTCTTCGATGTCAGCCACTTCGTATGCGTTATTGAGCACAAACTTGCGCCCGTTAGTAGCTTCCACAGGGATGAAAGGAAGAACTTCATCATACCCAGTTAAGGCTGTGTTCAGATTGAAACGGCGCGGGAACATGTCCACGAGGAAGTACCATCCCTTGTAGGAGCGCTCAACGCCGAGAGGAGCGAGCAGCTCATTAACGCGGGTGTTATTGTATCGGAAGTCGTCGCGCAGGTTGAGTGCGCCAAGACCACGGAACAAGAACTCCTGAGCTTCAGGGCTGAGCACCACAGCGAACACTGGGCGACCATTTTCCATGCCCCAAGGCTCAGCGCCTTCGCGGACGAGCTTGAGGTAGATGCGGTCAAGAATGCCCTGTGAGAGGTGCTTCATGTTCTCCATTTTGCTGCCGGTGCCAGTACGCCCTGTACCAGAAGGAACCGTCCATGATTCAGAGCCATTGACGTCGGTAAGATCGCCACTGACAACCAACTTGTGCTCAGCCAGATCAGAGTAGGTTGAGCGGTAGTAGGTCTCCCAAGCCCACTTGGTGTTGTCCTTGAGAATATTGAACATCGCCGTGAGCTGATCCTTGCGCTTCGCGGCGTAGCGAAGGTCATGAACGCAGATCTTGGGGCTCTGCACAGCAGCCTGTTTCAGGTTGTACTGGCGGATTGTCTGACCAAAGCCGATGACGGCTGGAGTTGGGAGACACACGCCGGTGGTGACATTAACCGTCCCACCTGTTAAGCTCCCGTCAGTAGTCGAGGTGTTGGTGTTTGGGTCACCGTCGTTGTTGAAGTACTGCTGGGAGACGACGTCAGAGAAGGTAAGTGCTCCGCCGGTGCCGGGAAGCGAACGCTCCCATGTCAAGACGTTGATGACGTCACCCATTTCGTCAGGGAACGTACCGCGCTGAGCGAGGTTGATCCATGCGGAAGTGTTGAGTGACTTGGTGTAGATGTCAGGGCCGATACGACCGGCTTCGTTGACAAGGATGGAATTGGTAGCGTCAAGCTGAGCGTTAGAGAGAGTTGCGACGGTAGGCATAAAAGTAGAAAGGGGGATTGAAATTGACTGACGAGTGGGTTCCCCGAGCCGAGGGAGGATAGGCTCACATACTTTAGCGATGAACGGTATCAGAGTAACCGAGCGAACTCGCTGTCAAAGTATGACGAGCCTATCGTCAGTCAAGAAAAATCTTATCTCCCGAGTCCAGCTTCAATGGCGTCAAGGAACGACCCTGATTTAACTCCGCTGGAAGGAGCGCTAGCTCCCGAAGATGGAGTAGCTCCCTTGAATGCACCAATCTGACGCTCCAACTCGGCGATCCGAGCTTCTTTAGTTCTAAGCGCTTTAGCTAATCGCGGAAGTGCAGCCCCCGCATAAGCTCCATAAGCCCGGAGGCCGGGATCTGCAGAGTTAAAATCAACGGTGTCTGCCTCGGCGCGAATGGCTTTAGCGGTGGCTTCGTCAGCCAAGAAGGGCAGCTTCCTAGTCATGAGCTCCCACATTTCGTCAGCGGCTTCTTTTTGCTTCCGCAGACCTTCCACTGACTGCTTGCGCTGCGCGTCTGCACGCTCAACCTCGAATCTCTGCAGGGTCTCAGCGGCGTTCTCTTCGAGAGCTGCTTTGGTCTCGACGATGTTATCAAACTCTTCGGCGGAGCGGTAGAGCTTCAAGCGATCAGGCTCAAGCATCGACTCAGCCAGTTGAGCAAGTTTCTTGACGCGCTCCCTGCGATTGCCTTCGACGACTGCAGAGTTAAGGGCTTCAATATCAAGCTCATAGGTTTCGGCGAGGTCTTGGACCACCGAGCGAACAGTATCAAGCGGGAGCGTAACCTGCCTCTGGTACTCGTCAGTGGCCTCAAGCTTGACGCCAATGATCTCACGCTCGTAGGTTTCGAGCTTCTCGCGCAACGCACTGACTTCAGCTTCTGCGGACTTCAGTTTCTGGAGTTCTTCTGGAGCGACCTGCGAAGCAGTAGCTTCTTCGTTTTTGCGGCGAAGCTCTTTGATCTCGTTCTTCAGCTCTTTCCACCGGTTACCTGCTTTCTCAGTCATGCCCTCTGGGACACGATCTTCGTCGTCGCTTCCCGGAGCTGGGGCTGGAGCTGGCTCTTCCTTTCCGAGGAAGGAACTCATGTCATCTTTTTCCGAGCTGTCAGGAGTCGGGTCAGCGGGGTTGCTGGAATCAGGAGTTGGCTCGATAGGAGTAGCTCCTCCAGACTCTGTAGGGGCGGCGAAGAGGTCGTCAAACGATCCAAGGCGATCGGCGATCGTTCCTTCGTCTGATAAAGTAGCTGGTACTGTAGGCGGGGTGGCGGGGGACATGTCGGACATATTAGGCAGGGGTGTTTGGGTTTATCGGGTTACAGGGGTGTCGGAGTCTCCGACCCATTTCCAAGCTCCACTTTGTTCAAGTGTCGCGGCTTTCTGGACTTTACCGAGGGAATCCTCGGAGAATCCGGGAAGGTCTCGTAGCGCACGCAGGCACGCTTCCCAACCAGCATGGTACTGGTGGCACAAAGCTCCTGCCCCAAGATCAGAACTTTGCAGCATCTTGGGTGCGTTCATCTGTCGAAGCACAGCAAAGACACCAACCATGTAAGGCTGACGTAATGCGGTGCCGAGCTGGGTTCGGTAAGTTTCAGACTTTGACCACTCAGCGAGGGTCGTTGGTATGGGTGGTGGGGTATCTGACATGGGAAATTACACACCAAGTCGGCGAAGCTTGGCAGCTTCTTTAGCGTCGTTGATGGCTTGTTTTTGGGCAAACTCCGCTTGGCGCATCTGGAGTTTTTGCTGATGTTCCTCCTGCTTCATCTGAAGACGGAGGTTTTGCTCGATGAGCTTACGCTCCATCTCGGGAGGAAGAGACTGGTCTTGGGCAGGCTGAGCTTGCTGACCTTCCTGAGCTGCGTTGGCGGCTTCCTTCTCGGCTTTGCGGGCTTCGGCCTTCAACTTCTCCTGACCATTCCAGATCATTTCTCCGTATTGCTGGAGTTGCTGGCGGTAGTTCGAGACCATGTCTGAGATGGCTGGGTCAGCACCTCCCAACTCAACGTGCTGGGTAGCATGAGCATGAAGCATGACCATCGGCTGCAGAGCGTCTGCGATAGTGGTCTCACCTGACTCGATGCCGTCAAAGTATTGACGCAAGCGGGCGTCATGGTGCTTCAGGTGGATGAGGTGCAGCTCGTTAGACTGAGCTTGGATGTCTTCGCCGCCAATGAGGTGAGAGTTCTCCAAGACGGCAAGCTTGTCGTCAATGGTTGGGCGAGCGTCAGCTCTTTCAGGAACATAGCGGTCGGCCAAGTCATAACCAACCTTGGCAGCGATACGGTCTCGCAGGAGGTTGTGGCGGCCAACATCGTCAAACGACGGGGCTTCCCTTGCCAGCTCATTGAGGATGAGTTGACGTGCTTCAGGAGATCCACCACCGACAGCGCGGTTGACGACGCAGCGGTCGAAGTCGATAACGCCGAAGGCTTCTTCCGGAATTCCTTCTTCGAGTAAGCGATCGCGGAGTTCAATAACAAGGTCGCCGCCGGGGAGATCAGGACCGTAGTCAGGGTTAAACGCACGACGTGCGACTTCGCGCAGGAGATTCTGGAACGGCTCGTAGAATAAGTTCAAGCTCGTGATGCTGAGCTTGCTGGCTCTGGCAACGTAGGCTTCAACTTCAAAACGAGTACGCTCTTTGTCGTCAGCGAACATGCCGACCGAGCTGTACTGGCCGGACTTGCCCTGCAACAATGCAGACATGTCACTGATGACAGGCATCGCGTTGTTACCAAGGTTAGGGATCGTGCGCTCAATGACTTTGTTGCCGGGCGTCAAGATTGCATAAGGACCGTAGTAAGTCAGCGACAAGTCGGCGAGAGCCTGCTCGTCAGCCGGTTGAATCATGACCGAGCTGGACAACATGGCAGAGTCAACCACCTGATTTCGCAGGCGATTAGAGACTTGGATGTGGGGGTAAATCTTGTAGCCGAGGCCACGAATGCTGTGGATGTAGCCATTCGACCCAATACCAAACATGAAGATACTGAACGGTGGGCGGTTGGCAGGATACTTGTCCTCCTTCTTATAGATGAACTTGTCAGGAGTGCCGATGTCGAGGAACTGGTAGTGAGACCACATACCCGTAAACTCCTTGACCCAGAGATGCCCAATCGGGATCTCGTTACCGACAGCGTCAAAGTAGAGGTCGTTGTTTTTGAGGCGCTCCTGAACCTGCTCCCAATCCATGACGCGGCGGTCACCGGCAGCGTTGACGCTCTTGATAAGAGCGTCACGGACAGCCTTGACGTCCCAGCCAAGCGCAGCGGCCTGCTCAGGATTCTTGATGTATGCGTAGAGCTGAGAAGGTCTGTAGCGCTGGATACTTCCAGCTAGCTCCATAGCTCCGGGGTCAGCGAGCGTGTGGCGCGGGAAAAAGAAATCTCCGAGCTTGGCCACATGCCAGCGCCAGTCGAGGTGGTCGGGGTAGTAGCAGACTGAGACGCCGTCCACGATGAAGTGGTGGCAGCAGTAGAGGAACTTGTGGAAGAAGCTGCTCCATTTGCGGAGCATACCCGTGAAGATCTTGCTCATCTTCGACTCATACTCAAGTCGCTGTGGAGCGGGGAACGAGTTGGGGCGTAAGCGGAACCGAAGGAACTCATCCGTGTTTGAGAAGAGGTCAACGTAGCCGCTCATGCTGTATTCAAGCAGAGCTCCAGCCTCGTCAAAGTTCAAGTTAGACCGCCCTCCTTGGCCGGTCTCTACCAGATCCTCGTCACGGTAAGGGCGCTGCCCGTCAAACATTGCTTGGAACTGGGCGCGGCCACGGCTCGAATCAACATCGTCGTCAATCATCTTCCGCAAAGAAGCATGGGCAGACTTAGGATCAGCGATCCGGCGGTCAGGAACCCGTCCTTCGGGAGACGCGGTGAGAAGACCGTCATCGGTCTGCTGGAATTCAAGGAGGGCTTTTTGCATGGCGATTACGGTTTAGGCCGACGAACAACACGAGGCGGCTGGGGAGTATTTACCTCGGCTTTTACCTCTGTGTCAACCTTGACGACTTCGGGGGTGGGTTCATTGGTGACTTCGGGGGTGACAACCTTGACAACCGGCAACCGGTCAATAGGTCTGCCCCATGTTTTCGGGACGACGACCTCGACGAGCGGGGGGACTCCCTCAAGGCTGTCGGAGGCATAGATTAAGTGAGACGCCCGGTAGACGCTCGTCAAGTTAGAGAAACCTGCCAAACCGGCGGGGGTAGTTAATCCTTTGGTGCAGGGACATTCCCAAGTACGCAGCTTTTTGGAGACTCCATTTCGATAGACGCCAGTAACGCTAGGCAACTGGGGGCCTAGAAACAAGGAAGTAGAAAAGCGAGCGCTGTCTTCGATGCGCGTCAACCATCCGGCCTTACCGACGACGACCGCTTCTGGGTCAAGCCACACGGCATCAGGACCCGAGTTGCGGAAGTAGGTGGCCCACAGGAGGCTGTAGGGTTCTGACCGCTGAGACACATTCATGGTTGACACCATGACGCCCCCAAACTTCGTCTTCTGACGAGCAGTGGTCGCAAACTTTTCTGCGGCAGGTAGGCAGTCGGAAGTGCCTAGGATGTAAAGCTGATGCCCTGCTCCCGGATCGGAGGCACTCAACGTATCGAGCATTGCTGGTAAGTGAGGCACTGTTTCCGGTGTGATGGGTATGATCAATCGCATGAGTCTGACAGGTAGCTGTTGATGTGGGGGAGAAACTTCCGAAGTTTTATTTTACGGGCAGCCGCTCGGAGCGCAAGTGTTGGTTTTCTAAACAATCGATGCGCCGTCGCTTCATCAGCCCACTCGGGATAGTGCCGAAGGTTTTCTTCCAGCACAAGCCGACGAGCATGCCCTCGATGCTTCAGCGTCAACCCCTCGGTGTACTTGCAAAGGTAAAACGCAGCGTCGTCAAGGTTGTCGAAGTAACGCGGAGCCTTCTCTTGACGGTCAACGCGCCAGCCTTTCGGTGGTGGCAGCCAGTCAGCGTATGAGGCGACAAGCAGATCCTTGATCGAGGACGCGATGCTGCCGGAGAAACCCGGAACCCCGTCAGGAAAGGTGGCTTGATTGGTGAAGCAAGGGCTAGATCCTGGGCGGATGTAGATGTTGTCAGGATCGCTGAGGCTGACTTCAGTGATCGCTGGGATGTGGGCTCCTTCAATAACGGCCAACGCTGGAGAGTGGTTGCCGATGTAGAGCATCGCACTCAAGCAGACGTCAAGGCCTGACCCACCCCAGTCAGGGACTCTATGCTCGACGGATACTCCTGCAGGGATGTTGGGTTGGAAAGCTTCGTACTCCTCAACGGTGCCCATAAAGAATATGGGATGCCTGTGAAGAGCAGTCAGTAGTCCTCCCCACGGGAAGAGTTGATTCTGCTGCACCAGCGTGCGGGCAATTACGACATGCTCGCTGGTGGCTTCCATCCGCTCGAACCACGGCTTGAAGGAATACAACCCGCAGTAGTAGCTCATCTTTGCAAGCATTGACCGACCGTCCTGCTTGTGGTGGTAGGGGCGGAGGTCTAACCCATACTGCATTAACGGGGGCAGTCCGCGATTAACGCTGCGAATCCATGGCATTCTGGAGGCGATCGCCTCTATCTCCACGAAGTAGTCACGCGCAGCAGGTTCACTACGGGGGAAGTAGACATGGTGCGGATGTCCGGGGATGTGGGCGAGAATGCCCATTGCGTAAAAGGCTTCGTGAAGCCGTTTGGCAGGAGCCACTATTTTCATATTAGAAGAACCTGCGAGCTCGACCAGCAACGTCAAGACTCTTTAGAGCTTTCTTTAATGACGACACTTGCTTACCGCCGGAGGCAGTGGTGGGGCGTTTGGCTCGCTCTGAAGATGAGAACCCGAGACGAGCACGACAAAGGTCAATGAGAATGAATGCGGCGTCAGCTAAGTCAGGGCTGAACCCAACGCGATCCTTCATGTCAACCTTGCTCTCGGCACGGAGAAGTAACTTGCCAGCCCCTTTGACGGTGTTGTATCTGCGGGACACCATTTCCCGGATCGTCGAATCGTCCAACCCGCTGACTTGTTTGGTGCGGAGCAACTCCTTACCAGCAAACCAAAGCTCAGATACTCGGTCATGGTACCGCTCATACGAGGGTGCCTTGTCGGAGGATGAGATAGGTAGATCGGAAGCACGTCCGCTAAAGTTGACGCGAAGGAAGTCGGGCCCCCAGATAACGGCGAGCACGTCAGCGAATGGAGCACCGCCAGCCGTCGCATCGAGGGCGAAGTTCCGAATAGGTACATTCCTCTTGACGCACTCGTCCCGAACCTGACGACAGATCTGGTGGGTGCGGGGGTCAATCTTGTTGGTGACGTCTTCTGAGATCAGGAGAACCTCATCGAAGTGAACATGGCGGACGCCATTGACGGTCTTACCAACTGTACCGAATCGCAATACACATCGGTCACCACCAGCGGTGAAGGCTACGTCAAGAGCAGCGGCCCGAACCTTGTTCGACTCAGAAGCCCAAATCGGCGTAGACGTGCCACCACCACGCTCGATCTCGGCGTCAGAGTAGATGCTGTCATCAGCTCCAATAGGGCACCAGAATCCCTTGACCATTCGGTAGTAGGCTACCGACTTCTCACCTAATCTGCCTGCTTCATTCAAGTCTTCCTGCTTCGCAAGGAATGGATACTTGACGAACCCAAGCATGATGTTCGGGCTGCGTTCCGCGTCGAACCGGATGAATCGTCCATACTTGGTCTTCCACGAGTAGTCCAACTCAGTAACCGAAGTCCACCCATCGTAGGGCTCTGAGAACCGACCATGAGGGTCGTAGTGTGAGTTCGGATTTCCGATACCCACCATCTTAAAGTCTTCGTTTCGAGCAAGGTTAGAGAACGCAGTGGTCAGAATACTGTCAGCCAACTCAGGCAACTCATCAGCAACCAGTCGAAGTCTCGGAGCTTTGAAACCCATGAACTTATTCTGGGCATCACGTTCCTTCTTTCGGTCAGAGGCAACGAGGGTGAGGCCGAACTTGTCGGACTGTAGCCCGTCAGCCTCGAACCGGATAACCCCTTGCGATGACACCAGCTTTCCGGGGAGGCCGGGAACCGCTTGGAAGTAATCTTCCACGGTGGACCAGATACGCTTGCGGGAGTCTTTGAGGCTCGTGGATGTATAGAGAACCTGCGTTGCATGAGGCGCACACAGCCACTCAATAAGTCCCCACACAGCAAAGAAGTCTGTCTTGCCTGAACTAGCGCAACCGCCAACGGACAGGTACTTATTCACACAGGCGGCTTCGAGCATCTCCTCAGCCCATGGATGCCAGACGAAGTTCTTGCTTGAAGCGGGTTGGTTCCAAAGGAGGTCAACGGCTTGGCGAAAGTGGTGCGGCTTTCCCGGAGAAGAGGGCGCTCCTTCTCGATAACACAACAATTCGATGTCGAGATCGCTTACCTCGGGGCCCCAGATTAGTCCATACTTCTCTCGTTCTGTGGGGATTGGAGCAGCGTAATTTTTTTTCTTGACTGAGGCCATAATTGTTGTTTTATACGACATGCCCACAATACAACATGAACAAAACTAAGTCAACAAAACCAAAGTCCGCCACAGTAGCGGGACAATCCTACCTCAAAAGCCACCGCTTTGAGGGCATGTCATACCACCACGTTCGCACAGTGCAGAAGCACATACAGGTTTTCATCAAGTGCTTCGGTGAAACGCCACTCGACTCGATCACTCCCGAGGAAGTGCTGAAGTCTATGCCTAAAACATGGGGGCCGACAACCAAGTCCAACTACCTTCGCGCCATCAAGACCTTTGCCACATGGTCGCGGGATAACGACTACCTTCCGTATGATCGCCGCACCTTCGCGGAGCGAATCCGCAAGCCTAAAGAGACACCCGCTGAGCCTGAGTTCTTCTCACCCGAGGAGATGCGTCGCCTACTGACGGTTGGAGGTATGCTCGTTGGTGGTCGAGAGGAATGGCTGCTAGCCCTGCTGGTATTGGGCGGGTTTGTGGGGATGCGCGTCAGTGAAATCACCCGTATAAAATGGACGGATATTGATCTCAGCCATAGCGCAGTCCGACTGACAACTAAGATCACCAAGACATCCTGCCGCCGGATCGCGCTTATCCCTCCGAACGGGGTCGCTTGGCTCAACCATATCAAGCATAAGGATGGCTTCGTCGTACCCCAACACCTCATCTCAAACCTGAATCGGCACATCGGTCACTTGGCCGATGAAGCGGGGGTCGCTTGGAAGGGTAATGCCCTCCGCCACTCCTACGTCACCTATGCTATGGCACAGGAGCGTGATGCTTGGAAAGTGTCCGAGCAGGTTGGTAACTCACCCCGAGTTCTGCAAGCCCACTACAAAGGGCTTGTGCTACTACCTGACGCGGTTGAGTGGTTCGGCATCACCCCTGACAACATCCTATGAAGACAACCATCATTGCAGTAGACCCCGGCCTTAGCGGCGGAATCGTAATCGGAGAGAGTGACGAGCTCGCACCGCACCTCGTCAAGGCTATGCCCGACACAGAAGCGGACGTCATTGAAATCTTGAGGCACCAAGCTGTGAACTCCAACCACGACACGCCACCCGTTGTCCTCGTCATTGAGAAGTTACCCCTGTTCGTTTCAGTTCCCGGAGGTCGCGTCAGCGGAGCCAGCATGGCAAAGCTCCACCGCAACGCGGGTCTCTTGACGGGGGCAGCACTGGCCCTGTCAATCCGCATCGTCGAGGTAGACCCTCACTCATGGCAGAAGCATTTCCGCCTTGGCACCAAAGCCACCGCCGGTGGATACACCGCTTGGAAGAACGTGCTGAAAGGCGAGGCGCAAAAACGCTTCCCATCCATCAAAGTAACCCACGCAATCTCTGACTCACTCCTGATTTGGGAGTTCGCAAAAACACTAAAATGAAGACACCCTACCCACAACAAGCGGCACATATTGACGTGCTCACCAACATCATCAGCCGACACAAAGCAGCGTTAGACTCATCGAAGACCGGAACCGGCAAGACCCTCTGCGCGGCTGAAGTAGCCAAGCGGCTGGGCCTCAACGTATTCGTCGTCGCTCCAAAGGCTACGCTGGTAAACTGGTCTCGCGTTCTCAAAGAGCAGGGCGCTGGCGTCGTCGGGGTCATCAACTACGAGAAGCTCCGCACAGGGAAGTCGGGCTTCGGGGATTGGAAAAAGGGATCATTTATTTTCAACGTGCCGCCGAAGACGCTCATCGTGTTTGACGAGGTCCATGCTTGCAAAGGCCACTACACTCAGAATGCAAAGATGCTCATCGCAGCCAAGCCGCTGCCGACTCTGATGCTTAGCGCCACCGCGTGTGAGAACCCTGTTGAGATGCGTGCCCTCGGTTTCCTCCTTGGGCTGCACAACCTCAAGGACTTCTATGGGTGGGCGACCCGTTTCGGGGCTAAGGCCAACGCATGGGGAGCTCTTGAGTTCGTCAAGAATCACTTCAGCGATGGACACCTTGACCGATTACACCGCCTAACCTACCCGAACCACGGTCACATGCTGACGCGGGAGGACCTCGCAGAGTTCTTCCCGAATGGTCAACTCATCTACGACCCCATCTCGTTTGGTAGTTCCAAAGAGATCAAGGCATTGCTTGACGAGTGCAGTGAAGAACTGGAGTCCATCATTGAGAAGGAGGTAGAGGAACGTGTGACACTCAAAGGCAACCCAGCCGAAGCCATGGTCAAGCTGACGAGGGCTCGCCAAAAGGTGGAGTTGCTGAAGATGCCGGAAATCAGTCAGATGGTTCAAGACCGTTTGGATGAAGGCAAGTCGGTTGTGGTATTCCTGAACTTCAATCAAAGCGTCAGGGCTCTTTCCGACCGCTTAGAGATGGTCGGTATCACAGCGGGTAAGATCTGGGGTGAAGAACCTCGTGCTGCAAAGCGGCAGGAGGCGATCGACGCCTTCCAACATGATGAAGTTCATGTCCTCATTTGTAACATCGCTGCCGGTGGAACCGGCGTTAACTTGCATCACACGGAGACCGCTGCTCGCCCCAGAGAAGCCTTAATATCACCATGTTACAACGCTAAGATCATGGAGCAAGTCTTCGGGCGCATCGACCGAGCCGGTGCGAAGTCCGATCCGATCAACCGCGTCCTCGTGGCTGAGGGGTCGGTCGAAGAAAAAGTTTTAGAAGCAGTGCAAATCAAGATTGACAACATGACCCGTCTCCATAAAAAGTCGTATATTACCACTATGCCAAGAACACCAACATACCCAGCGCCTACTAAAGAGGTCGCAATCGAAGTCGATGCAACAGTCATCGAGACACCCACAGTAGAAGTCGCACCAGTGACCGAGATCCCGAAGGTAAAGCGTGAGCGCAAGCCGAAGAAGGTCGAGGAAGCTGTAGCTCCAACTCCAGTTGAGGCCACACCTGAACCAGTAGTAGCTCCAGTACCAGTGGCTGAAGTAGCTACAGGCGAGGACGCTGTGAAGAAGAGCGGCGAACGCGGCCACGCTGAGTTCTCCCCATCCCAGCTCGACAGTCTCTCGATCTGTCCGGGCTACAAGGGCGGTTCCTCAAGCGCTACTGCAATGAAAGCAGCAGAACAGGGCACTCGCTGTCACGCAGCCTGTGAGACTGGCGACATCACCGGCCTGACCGAAGAAGAGCGGATGCTCGTTGAGATGGCGATGGGCTACGAGTCCGACGTCGCAGAAGGTTCGATCGACATCAAGCGTGAAATCTGTGTCGAAGTGTTCGATCAATGGGGCTTCCTTGACACCTTGATCATCAAGCCCGACGGCAAGGCAGACATCGTTGACTTCAAGTTCGGATACATGCCCGTCCGTGACGCCGAGAAGAATATCCAGATGAAGGCCTACACCTACGGCGTCTGGGTCATGTTCCCAAGCCTCAAGGAAATCACAGTCCATCTCGTCCAGCCGAAGCTCGATACAATCTCCTTCCACACATGGGACCGTGATCGTGACATGGAAAGAATCGGCTGGGAGATCAAGCTTGTCATCGAGCGTGCAAAGCTGGCTCGCATGAACTTCTTTGACGAAGATGTCGAAGCGCTCTTCACTCCCCTCTGTGAAGCCTGTGACTTCTGCGGTAATCGCGCCCGCTGCCGTCCATTGGCCCGCAAAATCATTAAGATCAGCTCCAAATATGACCCAATCTTCGAGGTGCTCGACAACCCAGTGCTCCGCCCCGGCGAGATCCGTGATCCGAAGACAATGGGACTCCTCCTCCGCGCTGCCAAGATCGCCGCAAAATGGGCAGAAGATACCCAATCAATGGCACTGGAACAGGCCCTCACAGAGGGAATCGTGCCAGAAGACTTCCGCCTAGTCGAAGTCAACAAGCCACGCCGCGTGACAAACGCACTGCTGGCCTACGAAGCTCTCAAAGACAAGATCGCATGGGAAGACATGCTGGCTTGCGCTACCGGTGTCAGCATCGGTAAGCTTGAAGAAATTTTCACCGAATCAGCCCCTCGGGGCGAGAAGGCGAAATACAAGACTCAGCTCTCGGATCGTCTCCAAGATGCAGGAGCCTTGGTATCCGAAGGGGTCTACCACAAACTGGACCCAATTCGGACAAAGTAAGAAACCAAAAAACCCAAAGAAGATAATATACTATGGCTACTACCTCATTCACCCGTCGTCCAACCTCTACCGCACCAGTCGAAGAGGCCCCAGCTAATGAAGTCTACGCTTCCCCGCGTGACATTCCAGTGGCTGGAGCTCCTGCCGTCGTAGCCCCCGCTACGCTCAGCACAAACGTCGCTGCTGCTTCTGACTCAGACGTCCAAGGTGAAGTCAACCTCTCCGACCTCCGCCTTCCACGGCTCAACCTTGTGCAGCGCACAGGGGACCTGCCTGACAAGTTCGGCTTCGGTGAGTTTGTCCTCAACAAAACTTGCCTGATTCCTAAACCGCTGGAGTTCATCGCTCTATCGATCAAGAAACAGTTCCAAGAAAAACGCCCTTACGGCGACACGGAACGCGGTGCTGTCTATGATAGCGCTGAAGAGCTTCGTGCTGCTGGCGGCGTCGTCGGTTTCGGAGATTATCAATACTCCGAGCTGGCCCACATCTTCATGCTCATCAAGAAGGACCCTTCCCTCGACACGATGGAAGACGCCGAA
>Ga0315905_10004791_pt1 | contig 13840 bp, 19 predicted proteins | sample LakEriMetagenome_5_FD_203522 | JGI IMG/M metagenome (GOLD analysis project Ga0315905, IMG submission 203522) | Freshwater fungal communities from buoy surface, Lake Erie, Ohio, United States - Buoy 4 MA121 | ecosystem: Environmental > Aquatic > Freshwater > Lake | place: USA: Lake Erie, Ohio... | reverse complement strand
CCAGAAGTGCTTGCAAGCGACCAACCCGTACCAACCACAATGGTAGGTACGCCAGTGCTAGTAGCAACAAGCGCAATATCAAACGAGCTACCTACTTTGGCGCTGCTAAATGCGGCGTCAGTAAGAGTCGCCGTAGGAAGCGTCAGGTTGCCCGTGCTGGATGAAGTGTAGATAACCACGCCTGCGGCGAGATCAGTTACAGTAAGCGTTGCGGTAGCTGTGTAAGCTGCTGGAACAGTAAAGTTAGTGAAAGATATTTCGGTAAGGTTACCATCACCGACTTGATAGCCGCCGGCGCCATTAGGTAGAATAGCCATTGTAAAAATCCTTTAGAATGTTTGGCCCCCGGCGAACCGAGGGCCGTTATTAGATTAACCCCAGAGACGGCAGGCCATTTGCGGGCGGATCGTGCTGAAGCCATACAGAACGTCAATACGGCAAGGCATACGGTCGTTGTTGATGTCGTACTGACGAACAACGCGCAAGCTGATGCCGTTATGCACCTGACGCGAAGCCATATCTACACCCTGTGGGAGCAGAAGATCGGCTGTTGCAAAGGTGATAGCGTCCTTGTGGTAGACGAGGTTCTGAGCGTACTCTGTAGATGCCGCACCAACAAATATAATTGCTTTGCTGGTGGCAGGCAAAGTCTTGACAGTAGCAAGCGCATTTGTTGCCGAGTAGATTGGAGCAACAGTGATGTTGCCTTCACCCGAAGAACCCAGCGTAGTTGCTGCTAGAGCAACGAACTGGAACAACGAACCTGTGCTTTCACGGGTCTGTGGGTTAACAGCAAAGCAACCATCTACAGTGAACACGTCGCCAGCCTTAACTATTCCAGCGTTACCAGCGCCAGTGATAGCAATGGTGGTTGCACCTTCAGTAGTAACAGCACCCGAAGTCGTGCCGCCAGTTGCAGTACGCGAACCAGTGGTGAACTGCTTGATGGACTGCGACATATTGATTTCTTCAAAACCAAGTACGCCAGTACCCATCATGCCGTTTTTGAACTGCTTGCTGACAGTGTCGGTTGGGTTGAAAAGACCCTTCATGCCTTCGACCAAACCAGCGTTAGCGGCTGGGTTGACAGTGGCATAACGTGGTGACATTACGGCAGCGTTTTCGTTGAGCTTCTGCTGTGCAGCAAGAAGAACAGCCGAAGTCGATGGCGTAGTGCCGGGCGTGCCGACCGTGTTACCGATGGTCAAGAACGAGTTGGCAACGTCAGCGTCGATGCTGGATGCAAGCTGCGAGATACGTGGCTTGAGAACGCGATCAGCAAAATCGTCAAGCTGCATGGTCAATTCAGCAGTCGTGAAGTTAACGCCAATGTGCTTCTGGTTGGCAACGGTCAGAGTTGTGAACTGCTCGTTGTCATCCTGTACCTGAAGGGCTGCGCCATCAGTTACAAGTGCGCGGTCTGGAAGACGGATACGCAGGGTTGAACCAATTTTAGCACCTTCAACAGCAAAGCTGTCATCGTACTGACGGTTTACGTTACGGGTAAGAACCAAGTTGTTTTCGAGAATCTCAAGCGCCTTACGCGTGATCATGTCGATTGTTAAAATCGAGTTAGACATGGAAATAATCCTAATTTATCGGTTGCGTTGTGCCTCGTACTTCTTGATCTGCCGTAGCCGTTCTGCCTCAATCCAATCTGACGTACTCATGGACTTTACTGACCGTGGGTCTGTCGTATCAAATGTTGGCGCACCAGCGGTGCGGGCTGTGACAGGTGCAATCGGTGCCGGGGCGTTGGATGTTTTTTTGAATGTAGGTTCGGCTGAAAGCCTCGCCTCAATCATTCCAATTTCCCTAGCTTGCAAAATGGGGTCCAAACGCGAAATACGCTGGGCATCTTTTGTGTTGATACCTAAGTGATAAATCACGTCGGGGCCAACGTCGGATGCTTGTATTGCCATTGCCATCGCGTCAGTGATTGGAAGGTTGGGGTTGTATGCGACTTGTTCAAAGTCATCATATTTATCCCGCGCTGCTTCTTCACGTTCGTGATACGACTCTAGCATTGCACGTTGCTGGTGATCCTTTTCACGGCGCGCCAGCAGTTCTTCGGCTTTACGCTCGGCCAAAACCTCTGCGTAATCCTCGTAAGTCTCAAATTGTTCAGGGGTTATGTCATACACCGGCTGCTGCCGTGCCTGCATTTCCTCTGCTCTTTGAGCCTGTTCGCGCTCCCATTTGCGCTGCTCTCTTGCGAGTCGTTTGCCTACGATGGCATCCAAGTCTTCTTGTGAGAAAGTCTTAGGTGCTTCAGCTTCAGCAGACTGCTCTTCCGGCGTCGTGTTTTCTACAGGCTCGATTGCTGCCGTGGCTTCGAGTTCTGGCGCGGAGGCATCCGCTTCGGTAAAGACATTATCGTCCATGTTTAACCCTTAAAGAGTTCCTGATGAGCCGCATCAGTACGGTTTTTTGAGTAAGAGTTACTCGTAAAAAATGCTTGCCTTAGGAGTTGTACCGCCGAGAACGACGTACAAACCCTTGCTAAAACCTACACCGTCTGCGTCTCCAGTAAACACGTAGTTGCCGGGGGCAGCCGCTGTAAAAGTGTTTAATATAATTGGATCGGCGGTAGACGCCGTCGCGCTGTCGTAAACAGCGACAGTTGGAGTGGTTCCTGAAGATACAAAAATACCTTTCAGTTTACCAAGGCCAACCTTGACTTGCGTGGTAGCAGACAGAGATACAAAAGTAGCAGACATACATATTATCCTAAGCCAAAAATTTCAGTTTGTACAAGGTTGAATAATACAACCCGAAAATCTCGTCGATAATGTTTTGGATTGGAGTGCAATCCTTATCAACGACTTTATACCGCATTCCATCCAGTTCGTCTACCTGACCTTCAAGAAACGCAACAATATTGTTAGTCTTTTTAGCTGTCATCAACGAAATAGGGCCGATTAGGCCGTATTTTCCTTGGTACGCTTCGGCAAATTTGTCAGCTAAATCAATGACTTCGTCGTAAAAGGTGTTTAAAGCTGAATGTTTGGAAAAACTGCGTGTGTTTAGGTGCGTCGAGTGAGCCACATCGCGCGCAAGAAACAGTATGCCTACAAAGTCAGCGGCGCTCATTACATCATTCCTTCAGGCGGTTGCATTGGCGCTTCCATTGGCATTTCAGGTTGCTGGCCCATTTCAGGCTGCTGCTGCTGCATCTGTTCTTCCATCTGCGGCACTTCGCGCATTTCAGGTGAACCGCCAATCAAATCGCCAACATCCAGCGCGCCTGCAATCGTACCCATGACGATGTCCTGAATTTGCTCAGGTGTCATGCTGTTCTGTACCGCAGAGATACGCTTGGTTTCGGCTTCGTATGCCTGAACGTCAGCTTTGTACCTGTCGATGGAGATTTTCTGCTGTTCTGCGCTATCTTGGATGTTCTCCATGATGTCAGACACGCGGTTGAGTTCTTGCGACAGGGCTTCAATCTGCTGTTTGGCAGCCATGATTTCTGGCGACTGGTCGCCTTCTTCCAAGACTTTCGGGTCAAGGATTTTCTTGAACCGCTTCGCCATTTCCTGCGCTCCGGGCCAGTCCATGTTCTTGATGAACAAATCGCCAGCCACAGTCCAAAGCTGCGGGTTGGATTGCAGGATTGTGGACATGGCGTCGAGAGCCTCTTGACGCTTGGTCATGTAGCCGGGGCCGGTAGTGACCATAACGTCGTATGTGCCGATTGACGGGTTGTAGATTTTCTCTATCAGACCGCCATTTTGGTCGCGGATTTCCTTGACAGGCTCTTGCTGCATAGGGTCCATTTTGACCATGCTGACTTCGCCATCAACGCCAATAATGCGTGCGATGCGCTGTGTGTCGTAAATCTTAGGGATAATATCAACAAGCTGGCGGGTAATGTGACGGATTGCACGGGCAAGGTTGTCAACATAGTGATACGTGCCGACATCGCCCTGCTTTTCGCGCGCGACGATAGCTTTTGCAGACCGTTCGTTGCCTTGTTGGCCCAATGATGCGTCATACTGGCCGGTGGTAGACTTGATGTCCTCACCAGCGCCCATTTTAGCCTGTATCAGACCCGTTTGAGGTAGTGGTGGGGCCGCACGTTGCGGGAGCGGTAAAACGTTCCCAGCGCCGTCTGTGACGTCTGGATTGACTTCCAAATACGGCCAGTTGGTCGTGTTGGCGGTCTTCCACTGCTGTTCGTAGCCCTCGAACTGACCGCCATAAGCGATAAATGGCGCTTTTGGCGCCAATGCCAGCATTTCTGCCTCTTGGCTGGTCCAGTAGTTGTACATCCGCTGGGCGTCTTTGGCGTTGCGGACTAAGCCAGATACGTAAATCTGACCTTGCACTTCAAATTCGTTACCTACGACGCGCACGACAGGTATCCAACTGCCCGGCCACTCGCGCTCATCAAGCACGTCATAGCCGTTGGTTTTCATCCACATGACTTTTTTGCGGTCAACTTCGCGTGTGCGGACAGGTTTACCGTACATGGCGCGCAGTTGCTTATCTTTGTCGGTGTTTTTGAACGCAGACACGTTGTCAGGATACAAATTCAGCGTTTCGCGCTTGCGTTTGTAGTAGAAATACTCCGCGATGCGGACAGTGTCTTCGTCCAGCCATGCAGAGATGCTTTCATCGCCAACGGCGGTGGACATAATCGACGAAATAGGCGACGCGTCCGGAAACGTGCGCTCATATTCGTCTTTGGTCATGTCTTGCGTGACAAAACACCATTCAGCGTCGGAACCACATGGGTCTTGGATAGTTGGGTCCATATAGACCGAAAACGAGTTGCGGACGCGCATGATGCGAACGTCTTGGTCGAAGGTTTCTTCGTTGCAATAGTCCGTGACTAGACGAATGTAACCTTCGCCGTAAGTGACTTGGTTGTCGCAGGCGGTGTCATAAGCAACGTCAGCATCGGACATATATTCGATGTGACGCACGACGCCGTCAAAGATAGCTGCAACTTCAACGTCTGCGTTGTCATCGACAGGGATGACTTTACCGGCTGGGCGGTTCTGTCGTTGTTCGTTTGTTACCTGACGGACGTGCTGTGGCAATTTGTTAATTGTCAAGCACGGGCGTGCGTTGATTGTCTGACCCTGCACAGCGCCGCGGGTTGCCAGTACGTCGGCAGGCCACTGCCACTGGTTGTCAGGGCTACCGGCCATAAACCGCAAATCGTCTAGTTCATCTTCACGGCTGTCCGACAGCGCAGCCATACCCATCTGCATACGATGGCGCATTGTCGCCATTACGTCAGGGTCGCCACGCGTGTTTGCGGGGTCGCTGCCAATGTCAGCTACATCGCCTACTTTGTTAATGCCGGTCGGGTCAGCCATAGATTATCTGCGCTTTGTGTTTGGCGGTGTGGTCTTCATGTTTACAGTTGTGCGCGTTACTTGCACTGGCTTTGGCTTTGGTGCTGTCATTGGCTTAGGCGCTGCTGGCTTTGGTTTTGGTGCTACAGGCTTAGGTGCTGCGGGGCGTCCGCCGCCGGGGTTTGTCGTGCCTTCGCGGGCCATAATTTCCATTGCACGGCGTGCGCGGGCTGGGTCTTGGTTAGCTTTGGCGGCTGCTTCAGCTTTACGTTCAGCAGCTATTGTGCCTGCTTTGTAAAGTGCTCTGCTTGCGTTACCATAAATGTCTTTTTTACCGGATGGCATTTACTTACCCTTCTTAGCTGGCTTTTTAGCGGTTTTGGCGCTTTCTTTAAAATCCTTGGCGGTAGGGGCACCCTTAGCGCCCGGTTTACGCATTTTTTCGCCTGAGCCAGCCGCAATGCGGGCTTTCTTAGCGTTGATGTTGGCATATAGACCGGGTTTCATGGGCATTTCCACCTTTTCAAACTAGCTTTGGCACGTTCGCCATCTTTGGCTTTAGCTGCTACTGCGCCCATACGCGCGCAGAAGGATGCTTTGCGGCCTGCATCAGCCTTTGTCTTAGGGCTGGGCGCTGGCGCTTTTAATTTGCTGCCGGTTGCAGCATTATACTTGGCTCTACCCGCAGCGGTCAGGCCCGCACCCTTTGACACAGGCAATTTCTCGCCTCTGCCAACGGACAACGACACAGATTTCTTCTTGTCTGCCATTAACTGCCCATCCAGCTTGTAGATACTCCGGCGGGAGAATACCCGCTTGACACGCGTCTGTCAACGCGTCCTTGTCGAATATCGACTGACGCCACAGGAAAGGCAAACGTGACCGCTATGGCGTCTGCTGCGTCAGGCGACGCAAGCCCGCGCGACTTCATATCCTTCTTGCTTTCGAGGAACAGTGTCCCCTTGCTGTCCGGCTTAGTGCGCGGGCTGATAAGGTCTGTCTTCAGGAACCTATCCGACGGGATGTGCGCTGTCTTCAGCCAGTCACGCATGGCGCCCCACATCTCTGCGCGCTTGTTGCCCCACATTATCTGGTTCTTGGCCTTGTTGCCGAAGTTTACGCCGCGTATCTTGTACCGCTGTTCTTTTAGCCGGTCCACGACGCCTGCGCCTAGCCCGCCTTCGTCGATGCAGACCAGCGCAGGCTTGAACTGTTCGATGGCGTCCACGACGTATCCTGCCACTTCCATAGTGTCCGCGCCGCGGTGACGCCGCAGTTCCAAGATGTCACGGCCCTGCCGTATGGCGATGACGGTGGCGTCCGCCCCGAAGCGTGCCGGGTCAACCCCTATGACGATGGGCGCTGTGCTATCCTTGGCTGGTGTGCGCTTCATGGCGTCATCGACTATAGTGCTGCCGATAAACTGGTCATCGCCTTCTGACGGAAAGTTGCCGTAGACTTCGACACTGGCTTGGTAGCTGTCTGGCCCATACTCGTCGATAATGCGCTGGTACAGGTGTTTGTCCGTACCCTCGACATCGCGGGCGTCAATGACGCGCGTTGACCAGAACGCCCGCTTGCTGTGGAACGTTTCGTAGAAATAGCCGGTGTTACGCCGCGGGTTGGAGAACGCCAGATGAAACCTGTGCGGTGTGTTCTCCGTAAAAAAACCATCACTGACCGACCAGATGCTGTCAGGGATACCGCTGGCTTCGTCGAATATCAGCATCACACCGTCGAAGTTGTGGACCCCTGCGTAGGCGTCAGGGTTCTCTTCAGACCACAGCCGACCTTCGACTGACCAGTAGCGCGTACCTTTTTTCAGGTCACGCTCGACCAGTTCCGTCAGCCACTTGGCGGGCATGATGCGTGTGGCTGCTATCTCGAACCAGTGGCTGTTTAGCGACATCGCCAACCACTTGGTAATTTCTGCCCATGTGACCGACCGCAACTGCGCCTCTGAGTTTGCCGACACGATGGTGGTTGAGCCGATGCGTGAGGACAGCATCCAGATGGTGAGCCATGACACCAGCGCGGACTTGCCGATACCGCGTCCTGACGCAATCGCCATCCGCGCGGTTGAGAAGTCTACCTTGCCGTTGTTCTCTTTGATGTGGTCGCGCAGGTCGCCAAGTATCTGGCGCTGCCATTTACGCGGGCCGGGGAAGTTTTCCAGCGGCGTACCCTGCTGCCCCCACGGGAATGCGTACAACACAAACGCTAGGGGGTCATCTTTTAGCGATGGACTCCACAACCTTGCCATCAACTCCATCTCGTCTTGGGCTGAATATATCGGTGCTTGCATGGGTGTTATCCTCTAGGCGGGGTGTCACGTCAGTGTACAGCCCTTCGATGACGCGCGTCTGTGCTTTTTCCAGCGCGCCTGTAATGCTTATCTGTTGGTCGATGTTCACGTCAATCTGCTGCTTGGCTACCCAGCCGTGCTGATGCTTGAGTATCTCCAGCGCAGCCTTGCTGTCGCCATCGCGCGCAGCTTCGTACATCGTCTTAGCCGCTGTGTATTCACCGTCGGTCCTACCTTTAAGTTCCGCCATCTCGACCAGCGGGTCTGCGTCGGCCAACACGCGGAACTGCCGCGGCGTCATGCCAGCGGCCATAGCAAGGGTGTCACCCTTAAGTCCGCAGCGGGCAGCTTCGTAGATTGCCTCTAGCCGTGACTCTGTAGCCTCGGTGCGCTCAGGCGTAAATGGCAAGGAGTAAAATGTCATTGGGCCGCATACTAATATACCAAGCGCAGATACGCAACAGCTTTGGTTGCACCAACATTTATAAAAAATAAAAATTGTTTGCGACCCGTCCCCGTGACAGTCACGCGGCGCTCGGCCCTGCCACCCCCCTGCCTCGGCCGGTCGGCGCACAGTTTTAAGCGTTTTGTGCAGGCTGCTGCTAATGACTCGCAATAGCTTTTGTGCAGGATTGTAATGACCTTATTGATAATGGTTCGCAGTAACAGACAAAAAACATATTGCCCCCGCTAATGCGAATGAGTTGCAACATTATATAGGGCAGACAGTTAGTTTACAATTGATAACACAATTGGCGGTTTAGGCTATGCGTTTGCAAGTCGCCGATGAATTGAGTCATGACTTTACGTTAACGTCAAGTCTAGGTCATTTAGGCTATTTAGGCTATGCGTTTTGAAGTCGCCGCGATGTGGTGCAAACCTATACGGTTATATATACCCTCTTATTTTTCAATTCATCAATGACTATAACTTCCATAGCCTAAACCGCCTAACTATCTCCAAGACGCGCGGAATTCCGCCGTTTAAAAATAGTCATTTAGCCTGCGCCAATAGCCTAACAAATGACTATTTTATATGCGCGCGCAATTCGCCCTAAAATTCCCGGTTTTTGCCCCGGCAAAAGTTAGGCTATCCTCAAACTGGAAATATTTATTTTCATGCAACACATTTTGTTGTTGACAGCATGAATAAGAGGGTAGATAAGAGGGCATCAACAACGGAGTGAGACATTATGATTACCTTAAAAACATATGCGCCAGATACAGGTTCAGTTAGCTATTGGCGCTCATACGCCAAATCAAATGGTCGTCGTTGGGGCTATTTGCAGGCCGCCAAGCATTACGCAGCTTGCAATGGTTCTGCTGTCATCCACCATGCAGATGATAGCGCAACTGTTATATGCCGCGAAACGGGAATGTCATTTGTGCGCGTCAATGCGCGCAAACATTCTGTCGTTCGTTGGGCCTAACACCACCGGAGCGCGGAGCAATCCGCGCCGAGGCTGGCGCTAGTGCCAATAATAGGAGTGAGAAACTATGACAGACTTCACAACAGCTACACAACAGCGCGATGCAATCAATGCCAGCTTGCGCGATGCAACCGCCGCGCTCTTGGCGCTCACAAACGAATTGGCAGGCGACGCGCCGCGCCCCATGGGCTTGACGCCCGACAGCGTCAAGTCTGACCCGCGCTGGCAAGCTGCCAAGTCTAAGGTCGATAAGCTGTTTCAGACATTGCGCGACTTCAACGGCGTATACACAAAGCAGTTCAAGAGCGAGATAGCGGCGCAACGCCGCGCAGCATGGGGCGTGGCAGCATGATAGCGCACATCCTAACAGTCACCGCCTTTTGGGCAGTGCTGGCCTTATCGGTCAGTGCAATCATCATCACGTTAAAAGGAAATTAACATGGATAAAGATTTAGTAGACGCATTGCGGCGCATTGAGTCAATTGCCTTTAACTTTGGTAATTACAAAGGCATTTGCCGCATCCCCAATTTGTCTGAGGAAACTGTAGATATATTTGCGGCTATCGTCGCAGAGGCAAGCGAAGCACTTGAAAAAGCACAAGGGAACTGAACCATGACACACGACCGCAACTATTTATCTATGCTATCGGACGCTGAACTTGTCCGCATAGCCCTAGACCGCAATCACGAACTGGCAGTTGTGCTGGCAGAGCGCCTAGCCGAACTGTTGAACGTCGAGGCGCAGCTTGACGAAGCCAAGGCTGAGATTGACGAACTGACTAGGCGGTGCGACATTTGGCAATCAGAGGCTAATATGTTGCAAGCCTCGCTTGACCGCATCGACGCAGAATGACTGCGCTGTTAGCCGGAGCCGCCCTATTCCTATTAACTTTACTATTGGAGGATTGACCAATGAACCAATACGAAATTACGATTGTGCTAATGCTGATTGCACAACTGTTTACCTTTTCCCTGCTATGGGGCGCTCTCAATCGGGAGCATGGCTAATGGAATACGCCCTACGCAAGCAGATAGAGCATCTGTGCGGCTATATCAGCGACAGGAGCGTGATTGCAGCCTATATCAACAACGAACATGGCCTGAGCCTATCGACTGTGGACATTATCGAAGTGACGCAGAACGACAAGCGGCGCTTCTACAGCCCTGACCACAAACCCATGATGCCATCGCCGCTAATAGTCACGCACAAGCATAAGGGTTACGACCCGCTGGCGCTGGCCTTGTTCAAATACCATGCAGACCGCTCGACAGGGGCGGTGCGTGAATACTGGCTGGCCCGCCCGCTCGACTGGCGACCCAAGCCCAAGACAACAATCGAATTATGAAAGGTGAGATTATGATTAGACCACAACAAGCAGCACCTATGGGGCGCAAACACCGCGTCTCATCCGACAGCACATGGCCGCTGCGAAGCAGCATAGACGGCAAGACCTTCGCGGAACGCCGTGCGATGCGTGAAAAGGAGCAAAGCAAGTGAGCAGCCGTAACTTACCTCACCACCTTTACGTTCATGTGGACAGTTCGTTCATCCGCAAGGACGGCAAGGGTTTTGAACCCGCCGTTTGGTTCGCGCTGCGCTCGACGCCAAACAGGGCGTGGGGCTGTCATGTGATGCTTGAGTGCGGCGCGGTCTACCGCAACCTGCCACCCCATGCGATAGCGTTTAGCAATCGCCCGTGGCTGTATTGGACACTGCAACAGGCCCAAGCCTGGGACTGCTACGGGACGCAGTTTGACGTTATCAAATACGATTATTTAGCCGATTTGGATGCACGTTATGATGGGACAGACAACCGCGCAACGTGCCTCTTTACCGCTTGCCCGCACAGTGACGGGTTCAGCGCAACACCAGAACAGAGTAAGGAATTTATGTTTATGAAAACCGAAGGCGACAGACTGCTAATTCGACCGACCAATATGGTTCTATTTGAAGAACGCAGCTTCACCATTGACACCGGCTGGCCGACTGACATCGCCACAGCAACACAAGTCTGGGTTTGCGAATAATGGCCCGGCCTATGATTTATCCAATGGGGACGCTGGAGATTGGCGAGGTCGGCACCATGCCAGCCACAGAGAAAGGTTCGGTAAAACGCACCAGCCGGAACGTCAGCCAATACGGCGTCCGTAATGGCAAGACATTCCGCTGCCACACTGTGAACGGCGTGACGTTCATAACCAGATTGAGATAAGGAGAAAATCAATGACCAATCAAATAAAATACCGCTTAGACCCCAACACGGGGCGACCATTGCATCTGTTTGGCAACCTTGCGATTGTCCTAAACGATGACGGCACGACAGTAATCGAACATTACGATGAGAACGGGCGTCTTTGCAAGACCAGTGCCAACTTAGTCCCCTACCCTAAAGATTGGAAGCCAGAATGACCGATAACAGAAACGTTTCACAGGCCGTAATGGCCGCAGCATTAAAAGGAGCAAAGCAAATGTTAAGCGATGAAGAAACAGACAATTTTGAGAATTACGACAAACGCGTTGAGGCCACCTTGGCTTTCCGCTTGTTGGAGTATCTAGCATTCAGGGGCGTGATAACCGACAATGATGTATCCAACCTACGCTACCCGCCGTGCGAACTAATCATAGACGCTGAAGAAGCATTCGACGAATAATAAAAAACCCCCGGCGGAGTGAGGACGCCGGGGGTTTCCCAAAAGGGTCAGTAGAGCAATACCAACCCAAGCAGTATATCATCGCGTGATATCAGTTGTCAATTCCTGCCGATGTTTGGCATGATGCTATTCTTAGGCAAATCCTCAGCCATGCGGCGCAACTCTGATTTGCTGTGCTTCTTAACAATCTCAGGCGCAACAAAGATGTGCTTTTTGGTCGGTAGTTCAGATGACCCTATCCGGCCCATGTCAATCCAGCCAGCTTCTTTCAGCGCATGAAGCAAAGCCGCTTGCGGTATCTTCACTCCCGCAGGGACGTTGATTGCCAGCGCGTCACAGATACGATGGAATGGCCCGCCGATGACGCCATCGGTAAACACGCCCGACCTTGCCCGCATCAAGTCTACCAGATAGCTTTCCGCAACGCTCATGCCATGCTCGACCATGTTCAGCTTCCATTCGGTCACTGGCGGCGCAGCCGCAGGGTTGAACGCTGACACGTCGCGCTGATGCAGCCATGCGGCGCACTTCTCATAGCCGCCGTTCTCATACCAGCCCCACAGCGCCTTGGCTGCGGACACTGACATACGCGGCGCGCGTGTCCACACACAGAACCAGCGGCGGTCTTGTGTCGGCAGCGTGATAGGTAGCGGGTCGTTCGTGTAGGCAACCACCATCAGGCGATTGACCAACTCGTAGGGGTGCATCCCCTTGCGGTTGACCGACAGCGTTTCAGGCGGCGCAGCAATCAGCGGCTTCAGCTTGTTAGCCATCGCCCGGCGTTCGCGTGCCTCTGGTTCCTTTAACTCGTTCAGGATAACCACCTCAGCTTCCAACGCGTAGCCCCACTGGCTATCCAGCCCGCCAGCCTCAATGACTGACCTGTTGCGCCAATGCTTACCGCCAAGCGCCCACAGGAACGGCTGGAACATACTGTCCTTGCCCGCGCCTTCATCGCCGCCAATCAGGATGGCATGGTTAATCTTGATGTTGGGGTTCTGTATCTTGAACGCCATAGCGTCGAGGATGTGGTCAAGTTCGACGTCATCAGCCACCAGATTGCGGCAATGCTCAAGCCACGGCTCGACGTCATGGTCGGCAATGTCATCGCTATCGGACACGTCAGGGCGGGCGTTTGTCCACCTGTTGCCGTAGACCAACCCGTCGCGCGTCACCAGCACGTCATCGCCAGCGGCAAACGTCACAGCGGCCAGCGCAGGGGCGCCGCGGTCTTGACGGCGCTCGTCAAAGTAAATGGATGACTGCACGCGCTGCGTCTTCTTGTGGATAGAACGACAGTCAACGTGACGGAACAAGGCGTTAAAGACGTTGCGGGCTATCTCTTGACGTGTCACCATGTCAAAGTAGCAATCGTCGGACTGGATGTAGGCGAAACGCTCGAACCATTCGTTTTGTTCCAGCCGTCCAGCTTCTTTCTTTTCGACATCGCGGACACGCGCTGCGGCTTCGTCAGGGAACGCTTCGGTCGGCGCTATCTTGTCGTATATAAGCGACATCCGCTCTGCGATTAGTTCGTCACGCAAGCCCGGCGTTACCTTCGGCCCGTCGTTAGCTGCTACCCAATCAAGGAACGTGCGGCTGTCTAGGTCTTGGCAATGCCCGTGGTAGCAGCAGAACGAGCGGTCAAGCGGCTTGTAGCGCGCTTCGATGATGCCATCGCTGTGGTGTTCATGGTTAGGGCAGACGATGGCGCACCAGCCGTCGGCATTGGGCGCGCTAAGGACTAGGTTGTTCTCGCTCAACCATGTCAGGACGTTGTCAAGCCCAGTGTCACGCAACTTGACAGCTTTATAGTCGGCTGTGTCGCCTTCGGCTGGCGTAACGTCCAGCGCCGCGCAGATTTGCTCCAGCGTGTATTCACGCTCTGGGTGGAACTCGACCAGCCGGGCAGCAAAGTTACCGCGTCCGCTCTTCAGGTTGACGCTGCCGGGAATACGACAGTTGCGGACGGCGTTAGTCGCGCCGGGGTCAGTGTAGCCCGCGTCCGCGATGGCTTTGATGGCAGCGCAGAAGTCGCCTTTGTTCGGCTGTTCGCTGAACGCATAGCCCCACTGGAACGAACCTTCGCTGGTTTCCAGTATCCATGTCGGGTCAAGCGGCGGCGTCTTGGACTTTGTGCCGATG
>Ga0315905_10004790_pt1 | contig 13841 bp, 12 predicted proteins | sample LakEriMetagenome_5_FD_203522 | JGI IMG/M metagenome (GOLD analysis project Ga0315905, IMG submission 203522) | Freshwater fungal communities from buoy surface, Lake Erie, Ohio, United States - Buoy 4 MA121 | ecosystem: Environmental > Aquatic > Freshwater > Lake | place: USA: Lake Erie, Ohio... | reverse complement strand
TCGACAGGCACTCGATGGTGCCGCTCTGCGAGTTGCGCCTGAAGAGCAGATCCGAGCCGCCGGAGAGTTCGCGCGCCGGAACCACGCGTTGCAAAGTGCCGGTCTCGTCCAGCAGGCTGACCCGGGCACCTGCGGTGATGTAGAGCCCGGCCTCGACGGTGCAGCGGTCGCCCAGCGAGATGCCGATGCCCGCGTTTGCACCTATCAGGCATTGCTTGCCCACCGAGATCCGCGTCTTGTTGCCGCCCGAGAGCGTGCCCATCGTCGAGCATCCGCCGCCCAGATCCGAGCCTGCGCCCACCACCACGCCTGCCGAGATCCGGCCCTCGATCATGCCCGGCCCTTCGGTGCCGGCGTTGAAGTTGACGAAGCCCTCATGCATCACTGTGGTGCCTTCGCCCAGCCAGGCCCCCAGCCGTACGCGGGAACCGTCTGCGATGCGCACGCCGGAGGGCACGACGTAATCGACCAGGCGCGGGAACTTGTCCACGGCGTGTACGGTGAGCGTGCGGCCCGCGCACCTTGCGGTCAGCACCCGTGACGGCAACTCCGCGACGGCGATCGCGCCCTCGCTGGTCCATGCGACGTTGGGCAGCACCGCGAAGAGGCCGTCGAGGTTCTGTTCGTGTGGCCGACGCAGACGGTGCGAGAGCAACTGCAGCTTGAGGTAGGCCTCGGGGACGCTGCGCAGCGGCAGGTCCTGATGAAGCGCCACCACCACGGCCCGAGCCGGATCCTGCGCGACATTCCTCGCGATAACCGCCTGTGCGGCCTCGCCTGCCGCGTCCAGTTTGTCCGCCAGCGCGAGCAGTACTTCACGGGATGGCTCGATCACCTCGTTCGTTCCCGCGACAGCCTGAATGATCTCTGTCAGTGCGGGAGAGGGGTCAACCAATGGTTGCGGAAACAGGACTTCCAGCCAGGCGCCCGCTGCACTGCGGGTGCCCGTGCCCAGCCCGAAGGCGAGGAGCGTGTGCGGCATGATGGAGTCTCAGGAAGTGGCGAACAGGCGCTCGTAGTCCTGCGCGTTGAAGCCAACATGCAGGATCTGCTCGCCGACCAGCACGGGTCTGCGCATGAGCGTTGGATTGGCGATGATCACCGGGACGGGGTTGCCGCGCTCCACCTGTTCGCGCTGGCTGATGTCCAGCGTGCGCCAGGTGGCACTCGATTTGTTGATCAGCCGGTCACGGCCGAGCGTGTCGAGCCAGTGCTCGAGGGTGCGTGAGTCGAGGTGATCCTTGCGGACATCATGCAACTCGAAGGCGACGCCGCGTGCCTGCAACCATTTGCAGGCGGCCCGCACCGTATCGCAGTTGGGTATGCCGTAGACGATCAGCACGGAACGCGCTACCTCCGGAACCTCGAACCGGGTCGAGCTTAACAGAAGCACCCTGAGATGTGCCCCGCTCGCTTGCAGGAGGTTCAGCGCGGCCAATGATTCCACGTTGAGGTGACGAAGCGGCGTATGCGGCGCGCTGCTTCCACCGTTTCGTCGAAGCCGCCCACCAGTGCGATGCGCACCCGTCCACTGCCCGGATTGCCGGTGCGCCCGTCGCGGCCAAGGAAACATCCTGGCAGCACCGAGACGCCCTCCTGCCGCCACAGTTCCCGTGCGAAAACGGTGTCATCACCCTCTACACGGGGCCACAGATAAAAACCACCCTCGGGCGTGCGTACATCCAGACAGTCGCGCAGTTCAGCGGTGACTGCCGCGAATTTGCGCCGATAGAGTTCACGGTTGGCGATCACGTGGGTTTCGTCGCTCCAGGCCGCGGCGCTGGCATGCTGGTGCGGCAGGGGCATGGCGCAGCCGTGATAGGTGCGATAGAGCAGGAAGCCCTTCAGCAGCGACGCATCGCCCGAGACCATTCCGGAGCGCAATCCCGGCAGGCTGGAGCGTTTGGAGAGGCTGTGGAACGCCACGCAGTTGCGGAAGCCCTCTCGCCCCAGCGCCTTGCAGGCGGAGAGCACGCCCATCGGTGGCGCGGACTCGTCGGGGTAGAGCTCGGAATAACACTCGTCCGAGGCGATCACGAAGCCGTGTGTGTCGGCGAGACGGAACAGTGCCCGCCAGTCGTCGATGTCGAGAACGGCCCCCGAAGGATTGGCCGGCGAGCAGACGAAGAGCAACTGGCAACCCTGCCAGTCCGCATCTGTCAGTGCGGCAATGTCGGGAAGGCCAGGCCGCCCCGCGCACTCCGGAAGGTAGAGCGGCGTCGCACCGGCCAGAAGCGCTGCGCCCTCGTAGATCTGGTAGAACGGGTTGGGCATGGCCACACACGCCTGCTCACCTGCTCGCGAGACCACGGCCTGCGTGAAGGAGAAGAGCGCCTCGCGGCTGCCATTGACCGGCAGTACGCCGGTGGATGCCTCCAGTTCATGCGCCGAGAGCCCGTAGCGGCGCCGCAGCCACGCGGCCATCGCATCCCGGAGCCAGGGCTCACCCGCGGTTTTCGGATACTTCGAGAAGCCGTCGCGGTGTGCCCAGAGCGTGTCCACCACCGTTTGCGGCGCAGGATGGGCCGGCTCGCCGATGTGCAGCGCGATGGTGCGCACGCTCTCGGGTGGCGTGACGCCGTTGAACAGCGCAGCGAGCCGCTCGAAGGGGTAGGGCTGCAGCTTTCTCAGCTCGGGATTCATCGTGCCGAGCGCGAACGCGACTCCTGCCGCGTTTCCCCGCCGTCCAGGGCGCTGCGTATGTCTCGCTGAAGCTTTTCTGCCGCGTCCGGGTCGGTGATGGGGCCGCCATCTGCGCCGGTGATGAAGAACACGTCCTCGACGCGCTCGCCGAGCGTGGTAATGCGCGCGTTGCTGACGCGGATGCCGTTGGCGAGGAAGACGCGCCCGATGCGCGCCAGAAGCCCCGATCGGTCAGGCGTCATCACTTCCAGCATCGAGCAGCCGCGCGCCGGGTCTGCGCCCAGGCGTGTCTGGGTGGGTACGCTGAAGTGTTTGAGGGCTCGTGGCGTGTGCCGCTGCACCACCTCGACCAGGTTCTCACGCCGCAGGTTGGCCGCCAGCGTACGCTGTACCTCGCGGCTGCGTTGCGGGCTGCGGTGCACTGGCGTGCCGTCCTGTTCCAGCACGAAGAAGCTGTCGAGCGCGTGGCCGTCGGCGGAGGAATGTACCCGCGCGCCGTGCACGTTCAGTCCGAGTTGCTCCATCGTAGCTGCAATCACGGCGAAGACGTTGTCGCGATCCGGGGCGTAAATGAAGATCTGCGTCACCGGGTCGAAACGCGAGCCCACTTCCTTCAGCAGGACGAGCGGCTCATCGTCCGGCGCGGCGAGGATGGCCTCGGTATGCCAAGCCACGTCGGAGGCCGATTCGCGCAGCAGGTAGTCATCGCCGAGCTGGCTCCAGAGCGCTGCCACGCACGTGGCGTCCACGCCCTTCGCCAGCAGCAGGGCGAGTGCGGCAGAGCGCGTCTCTGCGATGCGCTCGCCTGCATCCACCGGGTTTTCCAGCCCGCGCCGCAGCGCGCGCTTGGTTTCGACGTAGAGCGCGTGGAGCAGGCTTGCGCGCCAGCTGTTCCAGAGCGTGGGGTTGGTGGCGTTGATGTCGGCCACCGTGAGCGCGTAGAGGTGGTCGAGCCTCGGCTGGTCCGAGACCAGACGCGCGAATTCCATGATCACATCCGGATCCCCGATGTCGCGGCGCTGCGCCGTGGTCGACATCACCAGATGGTTGCTGACCAGCCAGGCGACGAGGTTCGCCTCGCGCGGGCTGAGTTCGAGCCGCAGGCAGAAGGCGTGCGCATCGGCAGAGCCCAGTTCGGAGTGATCGCCACCGCGGCCCTTGGCGATATCGTGGAACAGCCCCGCGATGTAGAGCAGCTCCGGGCGCGGAAGTCGCCGTGCCGCGAAGGCCACGCTGGGGAAGCGCTCATTGGCTTCCGGCAGCAGCAGCCTGCGCATGTTCCGCACCACCCGCAGGGTGTGTGAGTCCACCGAGTAGACATGGAAGAGATCGTGCTGCGTCTGGCCGACGATCCTCCCGAATTCGGGAATGAAGCGCCCCAGGACGCCGTAGCGTTTCATGCGGTCGAGTTGGGTCGCCACACGGAAGGGGGCGCCCAGCAATTGCAGGAACAGCCTGTTCGCGCGGGGATCCTCGCGGTACTCCGCGTCGATCTGGCGGCAATGCTGGTGGATCAGGCGGATGGTGGCGGCACGCACGCCATTCACGAAGTCGTGCTGCGCCATTAGGGTGAAGATCTCGATGAGCGCCCATGGCGACTCGCGGAACACGCGGTCATGAGCGGCTTCGATGTAGCCGTTGCGCACGCGGAAGCGCTGGTTGATCTCGTAGAGTTTCACCGGCTCGCACGCGCGCAGGATCGCTTCGTCGAAGAGTTGCACCAGCATCTCGTTCAGCACACCGAGCTTCAGCACCCAGCGGAAGTAATCCTTCATGAAGTGCTCTACGGCGAGCCCCTTGTCGTCGTCCTCGTAGCCGAAGAGCTTCGCGATGCTCAGCTGGAAGTCGAAGAGCAGGCGGTCCTCCGGGCGGTCGGCCAACATGTGCAGCGCGTAGCGCACGCGCCACAGGAAGTGCTTTCCGGTAGTCAGGGTCTGGTACTCGGTCGCCGTGAGGAATCCCCGATCCACCAGTTCCCGCGTGCGCTCGGCCCGGAAGTGCCGTTTTGCCACCCAGGCCACGGTCTGTATGTCCCTGAGCCCGCCGGGGCAGCCCTTGATGTTGGGCTCCAGGTTGTATTCGGTGTTGTCGTACTTGCGGTGGCGGGCGATCTGCTCGTCCCATTTGGCGCGGAAAAACGCGGCATTCGGCCAGATGCAGTCCGGGCCGGTGCTCTCGCGAAGGCGCGGCATCTGGGTCTCGTCCCCGGCCACGGCACGCGCCTCCATCAGGCTTGTGGCTATCGTGATGTCGCTCGAGCCCACCGCAGCGCAGTCGGCAAGGGTGCGCACGCTGTGGCCCACGATCAGGCCCATGTCCCAGGTGAGCGTCACGAAGTGTTCTATGGATTCCGCTCTAGCCGTGCGCGCGTGCTCGTCTGCGAGCAACACCAGCAGGTCGATGTCGGAGTGCGGGTGCAGTTCCCCGCGCCCATAGCCACCCACGGCCACCAGTGTGATGTCCGCGCAGCCGGAGAGCCCGCAGTGCGCCCAGAGGCAACGCATCAGTACATCGAGTTCGCGCGCGCGCTCCCTGACGAGGATACGGATGTCGTCTCGCGCCATGAACCGGCGGTCGAGCTCCTTGCGCACAGCAGCGAGCTGGTTGCGCATGATGCTCCGGGGTGAATCGCCCGCGGCGAAGGCTTCTGCGAGTTCGTTTTCGGACAGCGGGGTGTCTGCCACGCTCATGCCTGCGCCTGGTACCAGGGTTCCTCGCGGCGTGCTGTGAGGACCTCGCAGCCCGAGGCCGTAACGAGCAGCGTGTGTTCCCACTGTGCGGAGAGCCGGCCGTCTTGCGTCTCCACCGTCCAGCCGTCCCGTTTGGAGAGCTTGGTGAAGCGTTTGCCGGCGTTGATCATCGGCTCGATGGTGAAAGTCATGCCTTCGTGGAGCTCGTCGCCGGTGCCGGGTTTGCCGTAGTGCAGTACCTGCGGCTCCTCGTGGAATTGGGCTCCGATGCCGTGCCCGCAGTACTCGCGCACCACGGTGTAGTAATTGCCTTCCGCGTGTTGCTGTATGACACAGCCGATATCACCGAGCCGCGCACCGGGCCGCACCAGTTCTATCGCGCGGTAGAGGCACTCCTGCGTGATCCTGACAAGGCGCTCTGCGTGGGTGTCGACCTTGCCCACAAGGAACATCGCGCTGGTATCGCCGTGGTAACCGTCCTTGATGACGGTGATGTCGACGTTGACGATGTCACCCGACTTCAGGAGTTTCTTCTCCGACGGAATCCCGTGGCAGACCACCTGGTTGGGGGAGGTGCAGATCGAGCGGGGGAACCCGTGGTAATTCAGGGGCGCCGGTATCGCCTGCTGGACGTCCACCATGTATGCGTGGCAGATGGTATCGAGCTCCCCCGTGCTTACGCCGGGTTGCACGTACGGGGCTATCATCTCCAGCACTTCGGCGGCCAGCCGGCCGGCCACCCGCATTTTGCCGATCTCTTCCGGCGTCTTGATGCGGCCCGTCGGCGGCAGGGTGGTGGGGCGTGTGACGCCCTCTTGGTCATGCATGTTCTGGGGTCCACGACTTGCTCTGCAGGGGTGGACGCGAGTGTAACTGATCGCTCCGCTCACGCCCCCTGCGCGAGGTGCAACCGATAACGGGACTTTGCCACCCCGCGGATCGGGTGGCTTCTGCAGGCAGAAGCCCCTGTGTTATAAGGCTCGCCGCTTCGGGATTCCCCGGAGCGCTCGGTACCACGCAACGCAGCCACCGGCTGCGGCGTCTGGAGATCGGGAATGACACACACGCACCGGCACGACAGCCAGGGTGCCCCGAATCCTCCCCAGGGAGGCCGAGGGGTTGGTTGCCGGGGTGCGTGGAGGCTCAACCCTACATTGCAGGTGATACATGACTACCGTTTCCATGAAAGAAATGCTGCAGGCTGGCGTGCACTTCGGCCACCAGACCCGCTATTGGAATCCCAAGATGAAGCCCTTCATCTTCGGTGCCCGCAACAAGGTTCACATCATCAACCTCGAGCACACGGTACCCGCGTTCAACAACGCGCTGGCCTTCGTGCGCCAGTTGTCGTCGAACAAGAACCGGCTGCTCTTCGTGGGCACCAAGCGTTCCGCCAGCCGGATCGTCGAGGAAGAGGCTCGCCGGGCCAGCATGCCCTTCGTGAACCAGCGCTGGCTGGGCGGCATGCTGACCAACTACAAGACCATCCGCGCCTCCATCAAGCGCCTGCGCGAGCTCGAGCAGCAGAGCCAGGACGGTACCTTCGCCCAATTGACGAAGAAAGAGGCCCTGATGCGCACCCGCCTCATGGGCAAGCTCGAGCAGAGCATCGGCGGCATCAAGGACATGGGTGGCCTGCCCGACGCCATCTTCGTGGTCGATGTCGACCACGAGCGCATTGCCATCAGCGAAGCCAACAAGCTCGGCATTCCGGTGATCGGCATCTGCGACACCAACAGCGATCCGAGCGGTATCGACTACCTCATTCCCGGTAATGACGACTCCATACGCGCCGTGCGCCTCTACGTGAGCGCGATCGCGGACGCCTGTCTTGCCGGTCGCGGCGACGCCAGTGGCATCCCGCAGAAGGACGAGTTCGTCGAAGTCGCGGCAGAGCAGGGCGCCTGAGGCCCAGGTCTGCTGACGCTCGACCCCAAGCGGCGGCCCCCCGGCCGCCGCTTCTGCATCAACCCCCTGTTACTGGAGGATTTACTCATGGCAGAGATCACCGCATCCCTGGTGAAGGAACTGCGCGAGCGTACCGGGCTCGGCATGATGGAGTGCAAGAAAGCCCTGGTGGAGGCCGGTGGCGACATCGACCTCGCGGTAGAGGAACTGCGCAAGTCCAGCGGCATGAAGGCCGCCAAGAAGGCCGGCCGCATCGCCGCTGACGGCGCCGTCGCAGTGCGCGTCGCGGGTTCGCGCGGCATGCTGCTGGAAGTGAACAGCGAGACCGACTTCGTCGCGAGGGACTCGAACTTCCTCGGCTTCGTCGAGCGCGTGGCCGACGCGGCGCTGGCCTCGGCCAGCGAAGACGTCGCCGCAATCACGGCTGGCGCCATCGAAACCGAGCGCCAGGCGCTGGTGCAGAAGATCGGCGAGAACATCTCCGTCCGGCGCGTGCGGCAACTCTCCGTCGACGGCGCGAACCTCGGCAGCTACGTCCACGGCAACAGCCGCATCGCGGTCCTGGTCGCCCTGAACGGCGGCGACGCCGAACTCTCGCGCGATATCGCCATGCATGTTGCTGCCCAGAACCCCCAGTTCGGCACCCCTGCGGAAGTGCCTGCGGCGGTCATCGAGAAAGAGCGCGAGATCTACACGGCTCAGGCCGCGGACAGCGGCAAGCCGGCGGACATCGTCGCCAAGATGGTCGACGGACGGGTGCGCAAGTACCTCGCGGAGATCAGCCTCTCGGAGCAGCCCTTCGTCAAGGATCCCGACATCACGGTCGCCAAATTGCTCGCAAAAGGCGGTGCAACGCTGGCTGGCTTCGTGCGTTTCGAGGTGGGCGAGGGCATCGAGAAGGAAGAAAAGGACTTCGCCGCCGAGGTTGCGGCACAGCTGAAAGGCTGATCCTTCCCCGGAGCGGCAGACGCGGCGGGCGGAAGTCGTTAGACTCCCGCCCCATTCCGAACCTGAGCCGGACGTCGCGATGCAGAAACAGAAGGCCAAGGACAACAAGTACAAGCGGATCCTGCTCAAGCTGAGCGGAGAAGCCCTCACCGGCACCGAGGGTTACGGCATAGACCCCAAGATCCTCGACCGGATGGCCCTTGAAGTGGGGCAGTTGGTGGGGATCGGTGTGCAAGTCGGGCTCGTCATCGGCGGGGGCAACCTGTTCCGCGGCGCAGCTCTCCATGCCGCAGGGATGGACCGCGTGACCGGTGACCACATGGGCATGCTGGCCACCGTCATGAATGCGCTTGCCATGCGTGACGCGCTCGAGCGATCCAATATTTCCTCGTCCATCATGTCCGCGATCCCCATGAGCGGGGTCGTTGATCACTACGATCGGCGCAAGGCGATCCGTCATCTGGGGCAGGGCGATGTCGTGATCTTCGCCGCCGGCACGGGCAACCCCTTTTTCACCACCGACTCCTCTGCCTGCCTGCGCGCGATCGAGGTCGAGGCGGAACTCGTGCTGAAAGCCACCAAGGTCGACGGTGTCTACACCGCAGACCCGGTGAAAAACCCCGATGCCGTGCGCTTCGAGCGCCTCAGTTATGACGAAGTCCTTGACCGCAAACTCGGCGTCATGGACCTCACCGCCATCTGCCTCTGCCGGGATCACCACATGCCGGTGCGCGTGTTCGCGATGGACAAGGCAGGAGCCCTGCTCAGCATCGTGATGGGCGGTGATGAAGGCACTCTGATCGAATGACCCGGGCGTACGGAGGCCCCCTCGGATGATCAACGACCTGAAAATCGATGCGGAACAGCGCATGCGCAAGAGCGTGGAGTCCCTCGCGTCTGCCATGAACAAGATTCGCACCGGGCGTGCGCATCCCGGCATTCTCGACACGGTGCGCGTGTCGTACTACGGCAATGACGTTCCCATCAACCAGGTTGCCAACGTCACGGTCGAAGAGGCGCGCATGCTGGTTGTGACGCCCTGGGAGAAGGGCATGGTAGCCGAGGTGGAGCGCGCGATCATGAAGTCGGACCTCGGCCTCAATCCCTCCAGCGCCGGTCAGGTGATCCGCGTGCCCATGGCCGCACTCACCGAGGAAACGCGCAAGGGCTACATCAAGCAGGCCCGTCACGAGGCCGAGCACGCGCGGGTCTCCATCCGCAACATCCGTCGGGACGTGAACGGCGATTTCAAGGATCTGCTGAAGGAGAAGGAGATCTCCGAGGATGAAGAGCGTCGTGCGCAGGAGGACGTGCAAAAGCTCACTGACCGCTTCATCGCCGAGATCGATCAGATGCTCGCGGTCAAGGAAAAGGACCTGATGATCGTCTGAGCTACGGACGCCCCGAGATGCCCACGCACATCGCCGCGAGCGATCCGCTGCCAGCCCCCCGCGACAGGGTGCCGCGCCACGTCGCCATCATCATGGACGGCAATGGCCGGTGGGCCCGGGCCCGCGGTCTGCCGGCGATCGCAGGGCATCGCGCCGGGGTCGAAGTGATCCGCAGGCATCTCGATGCCTGTCTGCGGGAGGGGATCGAAGTCCTCACCCTTTTTGCGTTCAGCAGCGAGAACTGGGCGCGTCCTCGCGAGGAAGTGCGGGGCCTCATGGCCTTGTTCTTCCGCTACCTGCGCGCCGAGGTCCGCAGACTGCACCAGAACGGCGTCAGGCTGCGGATCATCGGCGAACGCAGCCGCTTCCCACCCCGACTCGCTGCGTTGATGGAAGAGTCGGAAGCCATCACGGCCGGCAACACGGCGCTTACGCTGGTCATCGCCGCCGATTACGGTGGACGGTGGGACATTGTCGAGGCCGCGCGCAGGCTGGCTGCCGAGGCCGCCGCGGGCAGACTCGATCCGGCGACGATCTGCATGGCGGACATCGAGGCCGGGCTCAGCCTGTCGGATCTTCCGCGCCCTGACCTCCTCATTCGCACGGGCGGTGACCATCGCATCAGCAACTTCCTGCTCTGGCAGCTCGCCTATACGGAGTTGTATTTCTCGGACTGTTTCTGGCCCGAGTTTGATGAGACCCAACTCGAGGCTGCGCTGCAGGACTACGCACGGCGAGAACGGCGCTTCGGTGCGCGCCCGGTGCCTGTGGCCGGGGTCGCCCGATGCTGATGCAGCGGATCCGCACCGGGCTCGCGATGGCGGTGCCGGCAGCCCTTCTGATCCTTTTCGCCCCGGCCCGCATCCTCGATGCCCTCATCGGGTTTCTTATCCTGGGTGCTGCGTGGGAATGGTCTGCCCTCACGGGGCTTGACCGTACAGTCAGTCGCCTGGGCTTCGTCGCGCTCGCTGCAGCAACGATGGTGCTCGCTGCCGTCTCAGCAGGGCCCGGTACAGAACTGTTCGCGCCCCTTCTGCTCGCCACGGGGGCCGGGTGGGGGGCGGCAGCCCTTGCGGTGGTGGCGTATCCGCGGGGCGCTTTGGTGTGGGGTTCCGTTCCCTGCAGGGCTCTGCTCGGACTGTGTGTGCTGGTCCCGCCGTGGTTGGCAGTCATGTACCTGCGCTCGCTCGACTACGGGGAGTGGTTGCTGCTTTTCTGCATCGCGCTGATCGTCTTCGTCGACATAGGAGCGTTCTTTGCCGGGCGCGCCTTTGGCGGTCCCAAACTCATGCCTCAGGTCAGTCCGGCAAAGACCTGGTCCGGATTTTGTGGCGGTCTGATCGCGAGCCTTTGCCTCGCGCTTGCCGTTGGCTGCTGGACAGGGATGGGCGAAACCCGCCTCTTGCTCTGGCTGCTGGTGTGTCTGGTGACCGCAATCGCGGCGGTGGTGGGCGATCTTCTCGAGAGCATGCTCAAGCGATTCTCAGGCATCAAGGACAGCGGCTCCCTGTTGCCCGGACACGGTGGACTTTTCGATCGCCTTGACAGTCTTACCGCGGGCTTGCCCGTGTTCGCGCTGGGCGCCCTGATGAGCGGAGGATTTGCGGCATGAGCGCGCCCAGGCAGGTTTGTATTCTCGGTTCCACCGGGTCAATCGGTGAAAGCACGCTGGATGTCGTTGCCCGGCACCCGGAGCGTTTTGCGGTCCGCTCTTTGTCCTGCGGCAGTCGCTGGGAGGACCTCCTGCAGCAATGTCGTCGCTGGCAACCACGGTATGCAGCGGTGGCGGATGCAGCGTCCGCACGCAATCTCCGCGCGGCTCTGCACGCAGACGGCCTTGCCATCGAAGTGCTTGAGGGTGAATCCGGTCTGGAAGAGATCGCGGCGGATCCCGGTGCAGATACCGTGATGGCGGCCATCGTGGGAGCGGCAGGACTGGCGCCCACCGTGGCTGCCGCCCGCTCGGGCAAGCGGCTTCTGTTGGCCAACAAGGAATCGCTGGTCATGGCCGGCCGGTTCTTCATGTCTGCCGTGCAGGAGGGAGGTGCAGAGCTGCTGCCCATCGACAGCGAGCACAACGCGATTTTCCAGTGCTTGCCCGGGGGCTATCGCACGGGCGATACCCCGGCATCCGTGCGTCGCTTGCTGCTGACGGCATCCGGAGGACCCTTCCGCTCATCTCCGCTGGAGAGCCTTGAGGCGGTCACCCCCGAGCAGGCCGTCGCCCATCCGAACTGGGTGATGGGGCGGAAGATTTCGGTCGACTCCGCGACGATGATGAACAAGGGCCTCGAGATGATCGAGGCCTGCTGGCTCTTCGGGATGCCGGTCGACAAGGTGGAAGTCCTGATCCACCCGCAGAGCGTGATCCACTCGATGGTCGAGTATGTCGACGGCTCGGTACTCGCGCAGTTGGGCAGCCCCGATATGAGGGTGCCCATCGCCTGCGCGATGGCCTGGCCCGAGCGCATTGCCTCGGGAGCGGCCGTGCTCGATCTGGTGACGGCAGCGAACCTTGCGTTCGAGGCCCCTGACCTGCGGCGCTTTCCCTGCCTTCGCCTTGCCATGCAGGCGGCCGGGGAGGGGGGGTCGGTTCCCGTGGCGCTCAACGCAGCCAACGAAATCGCCGTTGCTGCCTTTCTGGAGGGCCGTATCGGGTACATGGCGATACCCCGTGTGATTGCATCCGTGCTCGAAGGGCATCGTTTCGGTGAACCGGAATCACTTGAGCATGTCAAAGCGATCGATGCCGAGGCCCGACGCGTCGCACGCGGGCTGCTCGGCTGATCCGGGGATATGGCCGCCATGGAACTCCTGAAGACCATTCTGATCACCCTGTTCACCTTGGGCATCCTCGTCTCGATCCACGAGTTCGGTCATTTCTGGGTCGCGCGCCGTTGCGGAGTGCGTGTGCTGCGGTTCTCCGTCGGGTTCGGCCGCGCGCTGTGGCGCCGGGTTGGTCGCGACGGCACAGAGTACGTCCTGGCTGCCATTCCGCTCGGTGGTTACGTGAAGATGCTCGACGAGCGAGAGGGCAGCGTGCCCCAGCAGGAACTCCACCGTGCCTTCAACCGGCAACCGGTACTCTCCAGGATGGCGATTGTCGCCGCCGGCCCCATCGCCAATTTCATCCTCGCTGTGCTCGTTTTCTATGTGCTGTACATGGTGGGCGTGCGTGGTGTTGCGCCGGTTGTGGGTGAAGTGGAGCCGGACTCCCCAGTGGCGATTGCCGGGCTGCGGCCCGGAGACGAACTGGTTTCCGTTGACGGCAAGCTGACGCCCACGCGTCAGGCCGTCTCGATGCAGTTGCTGAAACGTTTGGGTGAGTCGGGCGAGATTCGCCTCGGATTTGCACCCCCCGGCAGTGAATCCGCGCGCGAGGCCTCGGTTCCCATCCGCGATTGGCTGAAGGAGCAGGACGAGCCCGATCTCCTGGGAGGCCTGGGACTTGCCTTCGAACTTCCCGTGATAGAGCCCCGGATTTCCGAGGTCGTGGCGGGCAGTGCGGCCGAGTCGGCAGGTTTGCGCTCGGGGGATCGCATCGTGTCGGTGGACGGCTCCCCCGTATCCACATGGGGGGACTGGGTGCAGGCGGTGCGAGCCAGCCCCGGTGTGTCCCTGCCCTTGCAAGTGGAGCGCGGTGATGAGCGGCTCGAACTCAGGCTCTTGCCTGCGCGGGCAGAGCAGCCAGATGGCACGGTGGTCGGGCAAGCAGGCGTGAGCGCGGTCATACCCGAGTGGCCCGAGGAATACCTGCGATCAGAGCGATACGGGCCTCTGGGCGCGTGGCGCCCGGCGCTGAATCAGACCTGGTCGTTGGTGCTCTTCACGGTAGATTCGACGCGGAAGATGATCGAGGGACTGATCTCGCCGAAGAACTTGAGCGGCCCCATCACGATTGCTAAAGTGGCGGCCGCCTCGGCGCGTTCGGGATTGGAGTCCTACATCGGATTTCTCGCGCTGCTCAGTATCAGTCTGGGCGTGCTGAACCTCTTCCCGATCCCGGTTCTGGACGGTGGGCACCTGCTCTTCTGCCTTGTCGAACTGGTGAAGGGCAGCCCGGTCTCCGAGAGGGTGCAGATGCTGGGATACCAGGTGGGCCTCCTCATACTTGTCAGCGTGATGGCGCTGGCTCTTTTCAACGACATCAGCCGGTTCGCGGCCAATTGAGCGCCCCCGGGGGCGCAATCCGGAGCGAACCATGCCAAGGACCTGCCGACTCGATATGAAGCGCCACCTCCTGCTTTTTTCCCTGCTGCTG
>Ga0315905_10004788_pt1 | contig 13843 bp, 9 predicted proteins | sample LakEriMetagenome_5_FD_203522 | JGI IMG/M metagenome (GOLD analysis project Ga0315905, IMG submission 203522) | Freshwater fungal communities from buoy surface, Lake Erie, Ohio, United States - Buoy 4 MA121 | ecosystem: Environmental > Aquatic > Freshwater > Lake | place: USA: Lake Erie, Ohio... | reverse complement strand
GTACCATCACCCCGATGGATTGGTGGGCTATCTCCAAAAGCTGATCACCGAGGGGGGCAAGAAACCCGTGGCCGACCAGGTCTTCTCCGCGGCGCGGGAAGAGGACTCGGGCAAAATCGAAGTGGTGCTGCGCTGGACCGAATCGACCGACGAAGAGATCCGCAGTTATGCCAATGGAATCCGCACCCATGCCGGGGGGACCCATGAGGCGGGCCTGCGGTCCGCCATCGTCAAGGCCGTGAAGAACTATCTGGAAATCCACAACAAGTCACCCAAGGGAATCCAGCTGACCGCCGAGGACATTCGCGAGGGAATCGTCGGCATCCTTTCGGTCTTTCTGGCCGAACCGATGTTCCAGGGGCAGACCAAAGAACGGCTTAACAATCCCGAGATTACGGCGCAGGTCGACGCGCTGGTCCGCCCGGCGCTCGAAAACTGGTTCAATGGCAATCCCAATCTCGCCGACGCCATCATCGGCCGGATTGTCCTCGCCGCCCGAGCCCGCATGGCGAGCCGCGACGCCGCCACCGAGGTACGCCGCAAGACTCCCACCAACCGCCGCAGCTCGCTCCCCGGCAAACTGGTCGACTGCCGGTCGACCAAAGCCCAGGAGTCGGAATTGTTCATCGTGGAGGGAGACTCGGCCGGAGGGAGTGCCGTGCAGGGTCGCGACAGCCGCATCCAGGCGGTTCTTCCCCTGCGGGGGAAGATCCTCAACACCGAGTCGCTGGCCACCCCCAAGGCGCTCTCCAACCAGGAACTCAAAGACCTGGTCGAGATCTTGGGGACCGGGATTGGCGACCATTTCGACATCCGCGGCCTGCGCTATCACAAGATCATTCTCCTGATGGATGCCGACAGCGACGGTAACCACATCATGACGCTGCTGTTGGGATTCTTCTTCCGGCATATGCGGGAATTGATCCGGACCGGGCATGTTTTCCTCGCACAACCTCCGCTCTACCGCATTGCGGTCGGCAAAGAGATCCACTACGCCCTGACCGATGCCGACAAAGAGGCGTTTTTGGCCGCCCTGCCAGCCAAACGCACTCCCGAAATCAGCCGGTTCAAAGGACTGGGGGAAATGCCCTCTCAATACCTCTCCGAGACCACGCTCAATCCGCAGTCGCGGATCCTGTTGCGGGTCGACATCGAGGCGCAACTCGAAGCCGACAAGACCTTTGACCAGTTGCTGGGCAAAGACCCGGCCCAGCGATACCAGCTGATCATGGCGGAAGCCAACCTCATCGAAGACGAAGAGCTCGACATTTAGGAACGCACAGGCGGGCGGCAGGGCCGTGGCGCTCGACGGCCTTTCCACCCGTCTTTGGCCCGCGTTCTCTCGATTCCGGTTTCCCCTTTTTTTGGGAAAGTACCATGCCGAGGTCCGCTGGACTGCGTTGGTGTCTCTCTTTGCTGCTCGCCGTGGGGGCTGCGGCCTCGGACGGCAATTCCCTGCGGGCCAATCCTCCAGATGGAAATCCTCGCACGGCTTACTTCACGGTGGGAGATGCCCAGGATCTGCTGGAGTTTCCCCCGTTGGATTCGCAGGTGTCGATTGCCGCCGCCTTCGACAGCCTGCAGGAGCAATATGCCGTCGACCGCATCTGGTGGCGCGGCGGGCAGGACGAGATCTGGGGAGAGGAATTCCTCATCCGGCCCGAGAACCGTGGCTTCGCCCGAATCTGGGAATGGTGGCGCGACCTGCAGTACCGCCGGGTGAAGACCAATCGCCTTGCGGTCTCCGAGGCGCATCGCCGACGACAAACCATCTGGCTGACTTACGGGCTCTTCGACCATGGCTCGCAGGCGGCGGCGGGCTACTCCGGTTTTCCCTATGCTGTCGAGGATCAATTGCGGGTCCAACACCCGGAATGGGCCCCGGTCAACCGCTGGGGAACCTGGCACCAGGGTGGGCCTCTGGAATTCGCCTACCCCGAGGCCCGGGAGGCGCTGGCCACCACACTGGCCCGGTATGTCAAAGCGGGCGGCTATGACGGCATAGCATTCCTGACCTATGCCGAGAACTTCTCGCAGCGCTACGAAGACGAATTCGGCTACAGTCCTCCCATTGTGGAGGAAATCCAACGCCAGCAGGGGGTTGATATCCGCCGGGAGGAATTCGACCGCGACGCCTGGCGGCGGTTACGCGGCAGTCACGTCACCGCGTTCCTGAAACTGCTGAAACAGAAACTGGGGCCGGCGGGGCCCGGGATCGCCGTCTGCGTGGATGGAGCCCGGCCCGATCAGGCGATGAAATGGAATGTCGACGGCGGAGTTCGCACCGCAGGCAACTGGTCGTGGTCGACCGAGGAATGGCTGCGCGGGGGAATTGTCGATGAGATCTGCCTGTTCAATCCTCCCGACGACGCGGTCCGTCGCGATCTCATCGCCCGCGCCCGTCAGGCTGGAGAGCACGTCCAGATCTCGGCCTTTCGGACCCGGGGCGACCTGGAACCTGGCGTGCGCCGGGTGATGTTCCTGGGGCGTGAGATTGAAGCCGGACATCCCAACGAGGCCTGGATCGACTGGCCCGATGAACAATTGGCCGACGAACCGATCATCAGTCTGGAAAGTCCCAATCGACTCGCCCGACGTCGACTTCTGACTCGGGCTCTGAAAGCGAAGGTGACTCTCACCGCTGAACAACTGAGTCGGGCAGTCGAGGACCCCGACTTGTATGTCCGCCGCACGGCTCTGCGGACCATTGCGCAACACCCCGAACCGGGGACCCGCGCTGCGGTGCAGGGAGCCCTGCGCGATTCCGAGGTGACGGTCCGCTGCCTGGCTGCACTGGCCCTGGCCGCCATGCCCGACGCACAGACGGTTCCCCTCCTGCTGGAACGGGCCAATGACCCCGAGACTGGTTTCCAGTTCCATTCGCGGGCGGTCGTTGAGGCCCTCAAAGGATTGAATTCGGCGGGGAGGCTCACCGGGCAGGACAAGCAGACGCTGGTGGCCCAGTTGGGGTCACCGGCCGTCCATTCCCGGGAACTCGCCCTGTACTATTTCACTCTGGTGGGGGCGCCGGCCACTCCGGACGTTCAGAAGCGGCTCACCCGCATCGCCCGGGACGACCCCAGCCCTTATGCCCGTGAACTGGCCTTTGTGAATCTCAAAAGCAGCTTTGGAGCGACGGCCGAAGTGCGCGACCTGCTGCACGAGCGGATGACTGCCGATCGCGACGCCGCCGTTCAGTCACGGGCGGCCGTCGCCCTCGCCCAGGCCCACTCCCGGCTCCCTCCCGAAGATCCGCGACGGGCGGAGTCGCTGGACTGGCTGGATGAATTTCTGCGGGGCTATGGCGATGGGACTCAGAGAGCGGACCGTGACTGGGGCTGGCGGCCCTTGGGGAACGCACTGCTGGAGTACGGCCCGGCAGGCCGCGAGCGTCTGGAGCGCCTCCTGGCCGATCCCTCCAATCGCTCGCTGTCCGACCTGGCATGGAGGATTCTGTTTCTGCGACAGGGAGACCAATTCTTCCCCGTCACCGAAGTCGAAGACCGCGCAGCGCATGCCCGGCATCCCTGGCGCCGCTGAAGGAACCCTCAGGCCGGATCCCCATCATACGTCAGCGGATGGCGGCGGGGGATTGCAGCTATTCCGGAACGACAGGTTCCTTGCGCGGTCTTCCGCGCCCGTTGGCCATCTGCGTCGCGCCCGCCTCGGATTTGGAGGGGGGAACATAGCGGAAGATCACTGTGCTGCAGGCCCGCACCAGATAGGGCTTGCCCCCCTTCCAGCGCTTGCGGCCATGCCACTCGGGCAGATAGGTGTCGACCACAACAAGCCAATGCCCCCGCGGTTCGAGCACCGGCAGGGTAAAGGAGAGATTCAGCTCGTGGTCGGCGTTGAACAGGATCAGCAGCGTATCACCCGAGATGCTCTCACCATACTCATCGACATCGAGATCATTTCCCCGCAGCAGCATCCCCAGGCACTTGGCATACCCGGTGTGCCAGCTGGAATGTGACATCTGCAGCCCCGAAGGCTCGTACCAGTCGATGGAGCAATTGGCCGATCCCCGGATGTCCCGGCCATGAAAGAACCGCCGCTGCTGCAGAACTGGCTGCTCTTTCCAAAAGGCCAGCAATTCGCGGGTGAATTCCAGCATCCCCTGTTGCTCGGGAGAGTGCTCCCACTGCAACCAGCTGATCTCGCTGTCCTGGCAGTAGGCATTGTTGTTGCCCTGCTGCGTATGACCGAATTCATCCCCCGCCAGCAGCATGGGAATGCCCTGAGAGATCATCAGGGTGGTCAGGAAACATCGTTTTTTCCGCTCCCTCAGATGTCGGATGCGGGGATCATCGGTCGGCCCCTCGACGCCACAATTCCAACTGAGATTGTCCGACGTGCCATCCTGGTTGAATTCGCCATTTCGGAGATTGTGTTTCTCGTTGTACGAGACCAGGTCGTGCAGCGTGAAGCCGTCATGGCAGGTGACGAAATTGATGCTGGCGTGGGGCCGGCGGCTGCTCCAGGCGTAGAGATCGCTGGAACCGCACAGGCGGGTCGCGAACTCCGAGATGATTCCTCCCTCCCCCTTCCAAAACCGCCGCACGCAGTCGCGGTACTTGCCGTTCCACTCGGACCAGCCCACCGGGAAGTTCCCCACCTGGTAGCCTCCTTCGCCCAGGTCCCAAGGCTCGGCAATCAGCTTCACCTGGGAGAGAACCGGATCCTGATGGATGATGTCGAAGAAGGCCCCCAGCTTGTCCACTTCATGCAGCTCGCGGGCCAGGGTACTCGCCAGATCGAAGCGAAACCCATCGACATGCATTTCGAGCACCCAGTACCGCAGGCTGTCCATGATCAGTTGCAGCACGCGCGGGTTGGAAACATTCAGGGTGTTCCCACAACCGGTGTAGTCGACATAATGCCGGCGGTTCTGCGGATTGAGCCGGTAATACGCGGCATTGTCAATCCCCCGGAATGACACGGTGGGCCCGAGGTGATTCCCCTCTCCGGTGTGGTTGTAGACCACGTCGAGAATCACCTCGATGCCCGCGGAATGCAGGTTGCGTACCATGGTCTTGAATTCGCGGACCGCGTTGCTGACCGGTCCACGCGACTGGTAACGCACCTCTGGTGCGAAGAAGGCAAGCGTGTTGTAGCCCCAGTAGTTGTTCAGGCCACGGTCGACCAACTGCCGATCGTCCAGATGCAGATGCACCGGCAGAAGTTCGACCGCCGTCACTCCCAACTGCTCGAAATGCCGCAGAATCGGAGCGCTTCCCAGGGCCGCGTAGCTGCCGCGCAACGCCTGAGGGACCAGGGGATGCCGCTGCGTGAACCCTTTCACATGCAGTTCGTACAACACCGTCTTGTGCGGTGGCGTACGCGGGGGCCGATCGTCGCCCCAGGTGAAAGCCGAGTCGATCACCACTCCCAGCGGTGCCAGCGTGGCGTTGTCACGCGCGTCGAACGTGAGATCGCCGGCACTGTCCGCCACGTCATACCCAAACATCTCATCGCCCCAACGCGTCAGGGGGATGACCTCCCGGGCATACGGGTCGAGCAACACCTTGTGCGGGTTGAAGCGATGCCCGTTCCGGGGATCGTAGGGCCCATGCACCCGAAAGCCATACAGCGCCCCAGGACGCAGGTCGGGGAAATAGCCATGCCATACAAAATCGGTCTGCTCGGGCAGAACCACCCGCATGGTCTCCGGAGAGCCCGCTTCATCAAACAGACAGACCTCGACCCGGGTGGCGTGCTCGGAGTAGAGGGCCATGTTGACTCCCCGTCCGTCCCAAGTGGCACCCAGTGGATAAGGACGCCCCGGCCAGACTCGCAACACGGCAATCTCTCCCGGGGTTGCCCCCCGTCAGGCGTCCATCCTCACCCCCACCGACAGCAGGATGTTCGCGTAACGCTGCTGGTCGGCGGTCTGGATGGTCAACACATGATCGGGAGTCTCCACGGCCTTGTAGAACTCCCACTTCTCAATCGGGACCAAGTCCAGTTTCAGCCCCTGGTCCCGGATGACTTTCCGATAGTCCTCCCACACGGGGGGATCGGCGTCGAGCGCGTACGGGTCATCCTTGGTATACATCATTGTATTGATCTCGTCGACCGGCACTGCGGACAGAATCGCCTGCAAGACCTGGGTGCAATTCACCACCCCCGGCATCAGATTCAACGACACCAACTGCGCGTGGGGCCCCCTCTTGCTGGAGGCGGGGTAGTTTCCGTCGGCAATCAGGATCTTCGCGTGATGCCCGGCACGGGCAAGGACAGCACTGATCTCAGGGTGGATAAGCGTGTGCTTCAGCATGTCGGTTCCACAAACAGAAAGAAGAAGGCTCACCGGCCCAACCCGCTGGCCGCATTCCGGCGCGATCTAACGAAACAACCGGCGGAACATGTCGCTGGTCTGCCGGGCCGCCGTGCTGCTGTCGGGCCAGGCAAACGCTTCCGCTGAGGCATACCCCCCGTAGTCGAGCGACTTCAGCGCCCGGGCGATGGGACCGTAGTCGAGGTGCCCATACCCGGCGGGACGCCGGTTGGAATCGACAAAGTGCAGATGTCCAAGCTGCGATCCCGCCGCCATCAGGGAAGCCGCGATGTCGACCTCCTCGATGTTCATATGAAACAGATCGCACAGCAGCTTCACCCGCCCCGCGGGCAGCGGACGCAGCAACTCCAGGCCCTGTTCCACCGTGTTGACAAGATTGGTCTCGTAACGGTTCAGCGGTTCATACAACAGGGGGACACCGTAGGAATTCGCGTGTGCCCCCAGCTCGGCCAGCGCCTCCACGAGCCAGTCGCGGGCCTGCTCCCGGGAGACCCCCTCACCCCAGCGCCCCTGCATGGAACCAATGATCGCCGGGGCCCCCAAACCCCCCGCCAAATCGATGATTCCCCGAATGTAGTCTCGAGCCCGCTGCCGGCCGCCGGCGTCGGGCAGACACAGGTGCAGCTTCTGCCGCACCCAACCGCCCCCCGTGCCCACAGCGGCCAGTTTCAAACCCTGATCATCCAGCAGCCGCTGCAATTGGCGGGGATCGACCGCATCGGGAGCGGGAGGAAACACCTCCACCGCATCGAATCCCAGGGAGCGGGCTTCAGCAATCGCACCGGGCAGGTCGTGCCAGAACACAAACGGCCCACCCGCCGCTTCAGCCACCAGACTGATGGTCACCGCCGACTGAATCATCTGTCGTTCCTCTGCTGATGGCTCCCCCCAGTTGTGACCGACTGGTTCCAGGGGAGTGAACCAGAACGTCCGACCGCGGTGAGCGGCCTGTCAGGCTTCCTTCACAACTTCTGCCAGTCGCCGCGGAGCTTGCCCGTACAGCCTGCGGTAGTCCGCGACAGTCGGACGCAGCCGCACATTGACCTTGGCCTCATGGTTCTTGGCGATGTCGGCCAACCGGTGCGCCAAGAACGGATTGGCGAACCGTTCGAACACCTGATCGGCGAACAGCGCGCCATCTTCCACGCGCTGCGTAATGGTCGGCAGAATCTCCTCATAGGCAACTCCCCGCAGCCAGCGCAGGGCCGACTTGTCGCGCATCACCTGCAGCACCGTCTCGAATCCCAGGGGTTCGAATTTCGCCGCCATCGCGGTGTGCAGCCCATTCAGGATCCGCACCTTCCTGAGGTAATACGGATCGACCGAATTCACCCACTGAATGGCCGGATGTTCAAACACTTCGGCCCTCCCTTGCGCGGGACGGGCCAGGGCCCACAGCATGTAGGGTTCCGCCGTCACCAGCAGCGGGTCCGTGGAGTTCAGGACATGATCGGCCGGTGCGGGAGTGACGATGCAGTCCACCAGGTTCTCCACCCAACCACACTCGCCCAACAGCCATTCACCAAACGCCGGGGGCAGTTTCCATTCGCCCGCCAGTTGCTGAACAATGCCCCGCAAGACGACGGCATTGTGCTCGATCAGTTCGCACGGAATGATGGTCACTCCGGGAAGCCCCGCCTGGAACCGCGACCACAAGACCTGCAGCAGCTTCGCCGGGAATGATACCGGGGGAACCGAGTGGACCGTGTCCCCCGGGTCGGTCGTGTAGCCCGCTTCCGTGGCGTTCGAAACCACCAGACGCAACCGGGAGGAACGAGCCACCTCCAGCACCTCGGCCCAGGACTCGGCGGCCGAGATCGCCCGGGAAACCGAATTCACCGGTTCGACGTGGTCGACCGTTTGACCATCGGCGAGCCCACGGACCACCACATGAAAACCGGTGGCGCTGGCATTGAGCGCCGCGGCCCGATTGCCCGGGGTCGACTGCACCACCACCACTCGTCCCACGTTCTGACCGGCCACATTGGCCTGGTGGATGAATCGGTCGGTGAAGGCCCGCAGAAACCGCCCCGCGCCAAATTGCAGCACCGTCTCCGGGCTCATGCCCCCACCTCCACCACCGCCTTGATGACCCCTGTCTCAGGACGGGTGAACGAGGGAAAGACCTCGATCAATTCATCGAAGCGGGTGCGATGGGTGATCCAGGGGCCGGTGTCCAGCCGCCCCTCTTCAATCAACCGGATGATCCGGGTGAAATCGGCCGACAGCGCATTCCGCGAACAGAGCAATGTCCCCTCAGGCCGATGAAACTGAGGATGCTTGAACTGCACAATGTCGGTGGTGATGCCGACAAACACCAGCCGCCCGGCATGCGTGATCAACCCGAACGCGTTTGACATCGACTGATTGTTCCCGGTGGCGTCGATCACCACATCGGGCAGATGTCCGTCCGTCAGATCGCGCAGCTCCTGTTCCAATTGGGAAGAGGGTTGCAGGGTCTGCGTCACACCCATCACGCGTCGGCAGAACTCCAAACGCCCCGGGTGCATATCCAACACGATCGTCTTCGCCCCGGTCAGCTTCACAAACTCCAGCGTCGCCAATCCGATGGGGCCCGCCCCGATGATCAGGCACGATTCGTGAGCCTGCAGCCCCGAACGATTCACCGCATGGCAGCCAATCGCCAGGGTCTCGACCAGCGCCAACTGCTCGTACGAGAGCTGCCGTGAGATGTGCAGTTTGCGGGCGGGCACCAGGAACTGCGGACGCAGCCCCCCATCACAGTGAACGCCCAGCGTCTGATGCTTCTCGCAGCAGTTGGTGTGCCCCCGCCGGCAGGCATAGCACTGCTGGCAATTGATGTACGGCTCCACGGCACAACGGTCCCCGGGCGCCACCTGGGTCACCCCGGAACCCACCGCCACCACCTCAACTCCCAGTTCGTGACCGGGAATCCGCGGATAGCTGAAAAACGGCATTTTTCCCAGGTATCCGCTGAGATCGGTCCCGCAGATCCCTACCGTATCGACCCGGACCAACGCCTCTCCGGGTCCAGGCATCGCCGGGGCGGGAATGTCCAAGCGCCGCCACTGCAGCGGGGCTTCCAGGGAGAGAGCTTTCATGGCAGGTAAGGGCGAAGGAATTCTCGGCAGCGGTGTGGTCGCGGAAACTGGCGGCGGTCAAACCCGACTGCTGGGGGCTGGCAGAGGATCGTTATTTTCCGCGAGTCCTTCCTGGTAGTACCAGTTGTGAATCGGCGCCAGAATCGCCCGCACTTCGGCCACCAGCGCCTGGTCGAGAGGCAGGCTGGCCCAGCGGGCCCATTGTTCGACATTCGCGGGATTGGCCGACCCCACGACACAGGTGGACATGGCCGGATTGGCGATGGAAAACTGGACGGCGAGTTGGGCGATGTCGACCCCGCGGGTCCGGCAGTGCTCGGCCGCCTGACGACAGAGGGACCGCACCTCGGGGGTGGCTCGATGCCACGGAGGCAATTCGGCGTTCGTCAGCAGCCGGGCGGAAAACGGAGCGGCATTCATGATCCCCACCCCCTGCGACTCGAGGTAAGGAACGAGATCGCCAAACATCGTGTTCTGCAGGGTGTAGTGGTTGTACGACAACACGACATCCAGCGGCGCCTGGTCAAGCACCCACCGGAAGATGTGCATCGGATATCCACTGATTCCCACGAAACGCACCTTGCCAGACTGCTGGATGCGGCGCAGGGCTGGCAGAGTCTCTTCGACAATCTGCCGCATGTCGACGAATTCAATGTCGTGACAGAGGATGATGTCGAGGTGGTCGACCCCCATCCGGTGCAGGCTCACATCCACGCTTTCCGCCACGCGCTTCGCCGAGAAATCGAAATGTGCCCGGTCGTATCGCCCCAGCTTGGTTCCCAGCAGGTAACTGTCGCGCGGGACTCCCCTCAACGCGAAACCAAGCAGGCACTCACTGGTACCCCGCCCGTAAAACGGCGAGGTGTCGATGAAGTTCATCCCCAGGTCGAGCGCAACCCGAACCGAGCGCAGTGCCTCATTCATATCGACGGCGCGGAACTCCTGGCCCAACGACGAAGCACCGAAGCTGAGAACGGGCAGCTCGAGACCCGTTTTTCCCAGGGGGCGGCGTTGCATCAGATCATTCCTCACTCGCAGGTGTCAGACAGAAAACCAATTCCGCGCGCCGCCAGACCAGGTCGCGACACCACCTGGTTTTCGCCGCGGACCACAGCACGCCGACTCTCGGCGGAGCTCTCCCCGCATGGTCAAGCCCAGGTTTCGGGAAGCCTAACCCGACCCCTTCACCGCAGCCGCGATCCGGGCAAGCGACCGCTCTTTCCCCAGCAAAACCAGGCAGTCGTACACACCGGGGCCCACGGGCTGGCCCGTAGTCGCCAGCCGGAGCGCGTGGATCAGATCGCCGGTATTCAAACCCGCTTCCTCACAAAACGCCGGCAGCAACTGCTCGAGTGTCGAGACCGTGAAAGGCTCGAGGCCCGACATCCGCTCGGCAAACGAGCTGAGCTGGGCTGGGATCCCCTCTTTCCGGACCCGCTTGTCGAAGTTCTTCTGGTCGACTGGATAGTCGTCACAAAAGAAGGACCGGGCCGCGAGAATGTCGCTGAACACCTTCAGGCGATCCCCCAGAGCAGCCACAATCTGGGCCACAAACGCCTGTTGCTCCGGAGCGACTGGTTCGGACAACAGGCCGGCCTGCACCAGGTAAGGCAGAACCCCCGCCAACTTCTGATCGTCGGGGAGCACTTTCATCCAATGCCCCTGGAAGCTGTACAGCTTGTCGGGATCAAATCCCGCCGGGGCCTTCACCACTCGGTCAAGCGAGAAATTCGCAGTCATGGTGTCGAGCGACATGATTTCGGTGGAGTCATCGAGCGACCACCCAATGCGCCCCAACGCGTTCAAAACGGCCGCCGGCAAGTAGCCAATTTTCTCGTAGTATTCGACCATCACCGGATCGAGAGCCGCCGAGCCCGTCAGCCCCAATTGGGGAAATACTTCATCGGCCTTCTCAAACAGCTTTTTGAACTGCGGATTCTTCCGGTAGGCTTCAATCTTGCGTTTGCTGAGCTTCTCTTTCGACCCAGGGGCCGCCACATACGGTACATGAGCGAATTGCGGCAGTGCGTTCCCCAAAGCCTCGTGCAGTAACACCTGGATCGGGGTGTTCGACAGATGTTCTTCAGCACGAATGACGTGGCTGATCCGCATCTGTGCGTCATCGACCACCGTCGCAAAGTTGTACAACGGCGTGCCATCGCCCCGCAGGATCACGGGATCGGGCAGGAGGGCCCCATCCCACTCCACATGCCCACGAATAATGTCTTCCAGAACCACCTTGCGGTCGCGCGGGATCAGAAACCGCAGCACCCATGGCCGACCGCTGGCTTCATATTCGGCCTTTTGTCCGGGCGAGAGTTCCAGCGACCTGCGGATATTCAGATACGGCCGCTTGGCCTGTTCAGCCGCCTTGCGATCGGCCTCCACTTCGTCCTTGGTGGCGTAGTCGCGATAGGCATGGCCAGCCGCCTCCAAACGGGCCGCGGCGGCACGGTACAGCTCGCCCCGCTGCGACTGGTAGTAGGGGGCCTGCGGACCACCGACCTCCGGCCCTTCGTCCCAATGCAGTCCCAACCAGCGAAACGCCTGGAGAATGGGACGCAGTGCCGCCTCCTGGTTCCGCGCCTGGTCCGTGTCATCGATCCGCAGGAGGAACTGCCCCCCGTTTCGCCTGGCCCACAACCAGTTGAAAAAGGCGGTCCGCATGCCGCCAATATGCATGTACCCCGTCGGACTGGGGGCAAATCGTGTTCGAACGGTCATGTTCGGGATGATAGAAGTCGGTGTGGAACACGGTCAAGCAGTCCCCCTGCCTGCTGGATCAGCCGGATGTGCTGAGCAGCGATCCTGACGGGGCTTGCACAAATTCGACCGGAAGAGCGGGAAGCAGAAACAAAAACGGCTGTCTTCGTCGCCGAAGACAGCCGTAACATGCCAAAATCCGCTTCGACTCAGAGGCTGAACTCAGCCTTCCGAGGGAGTGACGGTGGGAGCGGTGGCCACGCTGGGGGCCTGCCGCTTCTTCTTGACCCGCTTCACGCGGTCGTTCACACCGACGAACTCGATCAGGGCCTGATGACCGGCGTCACCCAACCGACGCGTGGCGATCCGGAGAATGCGCGTATAGCCACCAGGACGAGTCTCAAATCGCTTGGCCAGCTCATCGAACAGAATGTCCACCGCCTCAGTGTCACGCAGCAGGGCGAAAGCCCGACGGCGATACGCCACGCCGGGCGCCCGGGCCTGAGCCCAGTCACGCCACTGGGCCGAATCGCGCCAAGCCTTCCACTCAGGAGTGTTACGAGCCGCATTCGACGACAAAGCGGACGCCTTCGCGTCGGTCACCAAAGCCTTGCGGGCGAGAGTGACCAGCTTCTCGACGTAGGGTCGCAACTCCTTGGCCTTCTCGACCGTGGTGATGATCCGCCCGGCGACTTCAGGACGACCAGGAGTCCCTTCTTCAGGCTGACGAACCGTCTTGATCAAGCTGGCTGCCATGTTGCGAAACATGGCCGCGCGGTGTGAGGCATTCCGGCCGAGGGTACGGCCTGCAATACGATGACGCATGAGACGTTCACCTTCAACGAAAACGGGAAGCGACTTCCCGGGCTGAACTTTTGGTCTGACGGATGTGCCAACTCTGCGGCACACATTTGCTCAACAACTGACCGACGGGACTACTTCCGCGTCGATTGGGGACGCTGACCCAACTTCAGGCCGATTGCTTCCAACCGCTCCCGCACTTCCTGCAGAGTGGTCTCGCCAAAGTTCCGGACCTGTAGCAACTGCTCTTCCGACCGCGACACCAGATCGCGAACCGTATTGATCCCTTCGGACTCGAGGCAATTGGTCGCCCGGACTGAAAGATTCAGCTCAGCAAGGCTGCGACCAAGTTTGTCCTCCAGATCCAGATCGAGAGGGAAGTACCCAGTCTCCTCACCCATCTTCGCCAATCCGCCGCGATCCGGAGGAATCTCGGGGCCTGGCTCGCGATAGGTGATGAATGGGTTCAAATGCTTCCGCAGAATCTTCGCAGCCTCGACCAACGCCATCTCGGGAGTGGTGGTCCCGTTCGTCCAGATCTCAAGAACCAACTTGTCATAGTTGGTCCGCTGGCCGACGCGGGTCTCCTCGATCTTGTAGCGGACCCGGGTGACCGGCGCAAAGATCGCATCAACGGGAATCACACCCACTTCGGGGCTCCGTTGGTAGTGCTCAGTCGCGGGCAGAAACCCGCGTCCGTTCTCCACCGTCAACTCGATGTTCAGCGGCACATCCTCCGTCATCGTGGCGATGACGAAGTCTTTATTGACGACCTCCACCTGGTCATCAGTAATGATGTCCGCACCAGTCACCAAGCCTTTGCGGGTCCGTTCGATCCGAATCTTCCGCGCTTCCACGCTGTGATTCTTCACCACCAGCGACTTGATGTTCAAGATGATGTCGGTGACATCCTCAACCACACCGGGAATCGAGGTGAACTCGTGCTGCACACCCTGGA
>Ga0315905_10004787_pt1 | contig 13843 bp, 9 predicted proteins | sample LakEriMetagenome_5_FD_203522 | JGI IMG/M metagenome (GOLD analysis project Ga0315905, IMG submission 203522) | Freshwater fungal communities from buoy surface, Lake Erie, Ohio, United States - Buoy 4 MA121 | ecosystem: Environmental > Aquatic > Freshwater > Lake | place: USA: Lake Erie, Ohio... | reverse complement strand
GCAAGCAGGAGGCCGAACTGCTCCTGCAATGGGTAGACCGCGCGCGCAAGGTCGAACCGCTCGGTCAGGTGATGATTGCCAATGCCCGCCAGCGTGACGAACTCCTGCTCGAGAACGGCGACGTTCTGCGCATTCCCTCACGCGATGGACTGGTGCTGGTGAGCGGGGAGGTGTTGTTCCCGAATGCCATCGCATTCGACGACGCCTTCGACGTCGCGGATTACGTCAAGGGCGCCGGCGGCTACACGCAGAATGCCGACGTCGCACGGGTGATCATCGCCCACCGCGACGGCAGCTTCCACGAAGTCACCGACAGCGGGTTTTTCGGCCGCGGTGCTGACCCGGCCGGGATCCGTGCGGGCGACGAGATCCTCGTGCTGCCCAAGATCGACGTGAAGTCGCGTCAGGTGTTCAAGGACCTCACCCAGATCCTCTACCAGATCGCGATCAGCGCCAGGGTCGTGCTCAATCCGTGAGGACGCCGGCCCTGCGGAAGAAACTCCGCATCCTCGGCGGCGCCTGCCGCCTGGCGTGGCTGGAAGCTGACCGGACGATCACCCGCGTGTCGGGGCTGAAGCGGATGCACCGCGCGGAACTCGCCCGCCTCATCCGTCGCAGCGGCCTCTTCGATGCCGCGTGGTATCTGGAGACCAACGCCGACGTCAGTGCCTCCGGCGTTGATCCGCTCCTGCACTACGTCCGCTTCGGGGACCGGGAAGGGCGCCAGCCCATGCCCTTTTTCGATCCCACGTTCTATCGCGCAAGCGCGGGTGGACGTGTCGGGGTGCACAACGCGCTGGTGCATTACCTCTGCGAGGGACGCTTCCGCCGTGCCTCGCCCAGCCCTTGGTTCGACGTGGCCTTCTACCTCTCGCAGAACCGGGATGTCGCCCGGTCAGGCGAGGAGCCGCTGCTGCACTACCTGCTGGAGGGCGGTGCGGCGGGGCGCTCGCCCTGCCGGCAATTCGATGCCGCGTACTACCTCCGCAACAACCCTGATGTAGCGGCTTCGGGCGTGGACCCGCTGAGGCATTACCTGGCCTACGGCCGCATGGAAGGCAGGGCCGTCACGGCACACGGGGAAGAGGCAGAGCAGTTTGCCGTGCCCGCGCTCGGGGAAGAGATACCGGAAGAATGGGATCCGGCCGCACTTGCCCCGCGGGGCGGCGAACCCCGGGTGGACGTGGTGATCCCGGTGTACAAGGGGCGCAACGAGAGCCTGCGCTGCATACGCAGTGTGCTCTCCTCACGCAATACCACGCCCTTCGAACTGGTGGTGATCGACGATGCCTCGCCCGATGCGGAGCTCTCCGCCGCGCTGGAGGGGCTCGCTGCGCGCGGCGCCTTCACGCTGATCCGGAACGCGCAGAACCTGGGCTTCGTGGGCACCGCCAACCTCGGCATGCGGCTGCACCCCGAGCGCGACGTCGTGCTGCTGAACGCCGACACCGAGGTCTACGCCGACTGGCTCGACCGCCTGAGGAGCTGCGCGTGTCGCGACCCGCGCAACGCCACGGTGACGCCCCTCTCCAACAACGCGACCATCGCGAGCTATCCGCGCACGGACCACGACAACCCCTTCCCGCTCGACATCCCGTACTCGGCGCTCGACGCGCTGGCATCGCGGGTGAACGCGGACATCGCCGTCGAAACCCCGACCGGCATCGGCTTCTGCATGTACCTGCGCCGCGCGTGCCTCGAGGAGATCGGGCTCTTCGACGAGGAGGCTTTCGGCAAGGGCTATGGTGAGGAAAACGACCTCTGCCAGCGTGCCGCGGCAGCGGGCTGGCGCAACCTGATCACGGCCGAGGTGTTCGTGCACCACCTGGGCAGCGTGTCCTTCCAGGGCGAGCGCGGCAAACGCGTTGCCGACGCCATGCGCCAGATGGCCGTGCGCCATCCCGGATACCACGCCGCAGTGCGGGCCTTCATCGCCGCGGACCCGCTCGGGCCTGCCCGCACACGGCTCGACTGGGCCCGACTCGCGCTGAAATCGCGCCGAACCAACACGCTGCTCGTGAACCACAACCGCGGGGGCGGCGCCGAGCGTCATCTGCGCGACGAAGCCCGGCGCATGCTGGCCGGCGATGCAGGCGTCTTCTTCCTGAGACCGGTCCGGGGGGATGGTGGCCTGGTGCGCATCGGCGATCCCTCGGGCATGCACTGGCACAACCTGCCGGACTTCGCACTCGAAGACACCGGCACGCTCGCCGATGCCCTGCGCACGCTGGGCATTGACAGCATCCACGTGCACGGCACCGTGGACTTCGACATGCAGGCACCCGCCCTGCTGGCCGAGCTTGCACAGCGCCTGGGTGCGCGACTGGACGTGGACGTACACGACTACCAGGCCATCTGCCCGCGCATCAACCTGTCAGACGAGGAGGGCCGCTACTGCGGCGAGCCTGACGAGCGCGGCTGCGACCTCTGCCTTGCCCAGCGAGGCAGCAAGTACCCGGTCAAAAGCATCCGCGAATGGCGGCATGCAAACGCCCGCCTGCTCGAGCGGGCCAACTGCATCTACGTACCCGATCAGGATGTGGCAGACCGGCTCGGCCGCTATCTGCCGGGCCTGGAGTTAGAGATCGATCCGCACGAGGAATTCCACCCGGAACAACTGCGGATCACCCGCCCGCAGCTGCGCAAGGAGGAGCCGTTGCGGGTGGTGGTCATCGGCGCGATCGGCAAGGTGAAGGGCTACAGCGTGCTGCTCGCCTGTGCCAAAGACGCGCGCGAGAAGCGCCTCCCCATCGAATTCAGCCTGCTCGGGTACAGCATGAACGACGCACGACTGCGTCAGGCGGGGGTGTCGATCAGCGGGCGCTATCTGGAGGACGAGGCGCTGGGGCGCCTGAAGGCACTGGAGCCGCACCTGATCTGGCTGCCGTCGCTGTGGCCCGAAACCTACAGCTACACGCTGTCTCTGGGACTGCTCGCGGGGCGGCCCGTGTGCGCTTTCGATATCGGTGCCATCGCGCGGCGTCTGCGCGAACTCGGGCAGGACGAGCACCTGATGCCACTGGAATTGCAGGACTTCCCGCACGAGACAAACCGGGCGTTCCTTGCCTACCGGGCATCGTGCCTCGCGGCGCAACCCACCGCAGACATCGCCTGACAAACCCCGGCTCAGCCGGCGTCCGACACCGGGACTTCCTCGCTCACATCGCCTGCGGCGCGCGCGTCCCAGGCCGCCATCACGGCAGGATCGGTGGGCGCGGAGAGCAACGAGAACAGCACATAACAGGCGCCCGAGGCGAGCAGCCCGAAGTAGATCGGCTCGTTGGCATACACGCCGCCGTAGCGGGTCTCGGACTGCATCTCCAGCACGATCATCGAGCCCAGCGTGACCAGCGTCCCGGCTGCCATCGAGACACCGGCGCCAAGGCCCGTACCCCTGCGCCACATGAGCCCGCCGAGGATCGCGACCAGCAAGCCGCCGACCAGGATGTCATAGGAGATGGTGAGCGCAGCCACCACGTCCTGCACCACGATGGCGAGCGCGATCACCACCAACCCCAGACCGAGTACCCAGCGACGGTTCGCCGCAACGTCCGCGTCCGGGTCTTCTTTCAACGACAGCGCAGGCGCACGCCCGAGCCATGCCGACACCGTGGGCACCACGTCCGCGCGGGCAACGGTGGCCGCGGCGATCAGCGCACCGGAGGCGGTGGACATCATCGCCGCAACGGCGGCAGCCAGCACAAGGCCGCCCAGGCCCACGGGCAACACCTTCAGGGCCACGTCGGCATAGACGTCGTCCTTGGCAGCGATCTCGGGCAGGATCACGCTCGCCGCCATGCCGATCACCGCACCCGCCACGCCGTAGAGGATGCAGTACACGCCCGCCGTGGCGCCGCCCCAGCGCGCGATGCCGGGTGTGCCCGCCGTGAACACGCGCTGCCAGATGTCCTGCCCGATCAGCAGGCCGAGCGTGTAAACCACGAAGTAGGTGACGATGGTCTCGAAGCCGATGCCGGTGATGCTGAAAAACGCCTCGGGCGCGCGTGCCGCGATGCCCGCGAATCCGCCGGCGGACTCCAGCGCGAAGGGCAGCATCAGGAAGAAAATGCCCACGGTCTTGATGATGAATTGCGCCATGTCGGCGAGCGTGATGGACCACATGCCACCCACGGTGGAATACACCAGCACGATGGCGCCGCCGAGCGCGATCGAGGTGGCGCGGTCCCAGCCGAAGAGCACCACGAAGATCGTGGCGTAGGCGCCGGTGGAGGTGGCGCTCAGCATCAGCGTGTAGGCCAGCATCACGATGCCGGAGACGCGCGTTGCGCGGGTGCCGTAGCGCAGCGTGAGCATCTGCGAGACCGTGAAGATGCGCAGGCGTTGCACGGTGGGCGCGAAGAACAGGCTGAGCAGCAGCACGCCGGCGCCAATCGCCACCACCAGCCACATGCCGGAGATGCCGTAGCGGTAGCCAAGCCCAACGCCGCCCACGGTGGACGCCCCACCCAGCACCACGGCTGCCATTGTTCCCGTGTAGAGCAGCGGCCCGAGGCGACGCCCCGCCACCAGATAATCGCTGGTGTTGCGCGTGCGCGATTTGCCCCACCAGCCGAAGGCGAGCATGGCGGCAAGATAGAGAACGACAATGGCGATATTGAGTGATGGCATCGGAACCCCCCGCATGCGTGCGGGCCGGACTGCCGGAGGATAGGTACCGATCGGAGCGCCGCAACGCGCGGAGCATAGGCCGCCGGCCGCGTGCAGGTAAAGGCAGCGGGCGGGCGGCGGCAGCGAGGCTCAGCGCATCTGCACCACGGTGCCGGGCTCGAGTTGTCCGATGGCGTCCATCACGCAACGCTGACGGCCGTCAGCCGACTCGACCACCGGCATCACGTCCCGGAAGAGCGGCTTGCGAACGAATGCCAGCCTCCAGCCGAAACTCTCGATGGCCTTGAGGCGATGCAGCTGGTCGGGATTGAGCAGCGCAAGCACCTGAGCCTCCGGGCGATCGCCCTCACCGCGCCGTTCGCGATGCGGTGCGCGCGCTACCGGCGGCGCCAGGAGACGCTCCCTCATGCTGTATTCGGAACCGGACATGTCGACCTCCTCTTCCGTTCACTCCGGGCTTTCATTGGGCGACATCGGGGGAGCCGGGGAAATACGCGCCAACGCGGATGCGGGCAGCGCAGTGCGGCGAGCGGCCGATGCGCTTGCCATCGGGCCGCGCTACCATCCGGGCGCGCTCAGCACACAACCCAGTCCGGACCGGGAGATCACCGATGTCGCAACGCGTTCTGATCACGGCTGCTGCCGCAGGCATCGGCCGCTCCATCGCCGCGGCCTTCATTGGCAATGGCGCACGCGTGCATGTCTGCGACGTCGATCCCGCCGCGCTCGCTGCGTTCCGCGCGGAATTCCCGCAGGCCGTGGCCACGCAGGTGGATCTCTCCGACGGTGCTGCCATCGATGTCTGGCTCGACGTCGCCCTCGCGGATCTGGGCGGCGTGGACGTGCTGGTGAACAACGCCGGCACCAAGGGCCCCACCGCTTTCGTCGAGGACATCGCGCCGGAGGAATGGGAGCAATGCCTGCGCGTGAGTCTCGATTCGCATTTCCGCTGCACGCGCCGCGTCGCGGGGCTGATGAAGGCGCAGCGTAGCGGCAGCGTGATCAGCATCTCCTCGATGGCAGGCGTCTACGGCTTCGGGATGCGCACGCCCTACGCGGCTGCCAAGTGGGCGATCGTGGGGCTCACCAAATCGCTCGCGATCGAACTCGGCCCGCATGAGGTGCGCTGCAACTGCATCTGCCCGGGCACGGTGCGGGGTGATCGCATGGATCGCGTGATCGCCGCCGAGGCGGTACAGCGCGGCATCACGCCGGAGCAGGTGACGGCGGAGTACCTCTCGGGACAGTCGATCAAGCGCTTCGTCGAAGCCTCGGAGATAGCGGATCTGGCGTTGTTCCTCGCCTCACCGGCCGCAAAAATGATAAATGGTCAGGCGATCGGCGTGGACGGCAACACCGAGACCTACCATATCTGAGAGCGCGCCCATCCACGGCCCCGGACGGGGTCAGGGCAGTTTCTCGATATCCGCCCGCACGCGCGGCAAGACCTCGTACTGGCTCCGGTACTGGCCGCAGAACCCGGCGACTCGGATTCGACTACCCACCTTCAGGAACGGTATCCGGAAAGGATTCACGCCCGTGGAGGCAGGCATGAAGACCTGCGTCTCGCCGGAGCCGTCGTCGATGAACACGCTGTAGCCGAAGGGCATGTCGTCCGTCGGGCCACGCGTGACGGTACCACTCACCGTGATCAGGAGGCCTTCCGTCGCCTCGCCGACTTCGCCGGTACCCACAGGGCGGGGCGCTGTATCCACCTGAGCGAGAGTCGGGCGAACGTCCGACACCGCCGCGACGCGAAACACCGTCAGCCCGTATCCGTCATCACCCACAGTGCCGCTTACACGCACCTGACGTCCCGTGCCCAACCCGGCGTTCACCGGCATGGTGACGTAGATACCGCCGGTGCTGTCCTGCAGCGCGAAGCCCTGATCGAAGGTGGAGGACGCGAAGGCACCGGCAGCAACGGTCACGGTGCCACGGAGGGTTAACACAGTGCCGCTGCCCGCACGCGCATCGGCGATGGGCGTGACGGCAGTCATGGCGAGCGCGGGAGTTGCGCCGAGGAGCGCTGCCGCAAGGATCATGGAAACCCGGGACGTCATGGGAAGGTGCTCTTGGGTGGCGCTCTGGCCGGGTGCTTGGCATCGCAGGCTAACACGGGCGTCTTGATCCATGTCAGGCATCTCGCAACCATCGCCAGAACAAGGCGCGCGGCGCGCTGCGAAGGGCGTAGGCTCGAACGCAGGCATCAGGAGGGCCGCCCCATGGCAACCGGCATGCCGGGCGCCAGCACGCCTGCAACCGAGGGTTTACGGGACCCCGTCTGCGGTATGCGTGTCGCCGCGGACGCACCGCAGCGCACGCGGCATGCGGGCGTGGACTACCGATTCTGTTGCGCGGGCTGCCTGAACAAGTTCGAGGCAAACCCGACGGCGTTCCTGTCTGAGCCAGCCCCCGAAGCGACAGATGACGAGAACCTCGCGATGCATACCTGCCCCATGCATCCGCAGATCCTGCAAGAAGGGCCCGGGCGCTGTCCGCTCTGCGGCATGGCGCTCGAAGCGGTGCTACCGGCCGCTTCCCTGCCGCAAGACCCGGAACTGCAGGACATGCAGCGACGCTTTCTTTTCTCGCTTCCCTTTTCGATCCTGCTGATGCTGCTCGCCATGTGGGGACATGGCGGGACATGGCTACCCGAGACCTGGCGCAATCCACTGCAGTTCCTGCTCGCGGCGCCCGTGGTGCTGTGGGCCGGTTGGCCGCTGCTCCTGCGGTGGGCGGCGTCGATACGCCACCGCAAGCCGGACATGTGGACCCTGATCGGCACCGGCGTGGCTGCGGCCTTCGGCTACAGCGTGGTCGCCGCGCTGCTACCCGGAGCCTTTCCCGATGCCTTCCGCGAACACGGCCGCGTGGCGGTGTACTTCGAGGCCGCGGCCTCCATCGTCACGCTGACGCTGCTCGGACAGGTGCTGGAATTGCGCGCGCGCGCCGCCACCTCATCCGCGCTGCAAGCACTCTTGCGACTCGCGCCGGACACTGCCTGCCGCCTGCGCGCCGATGGCAGCGAAGAGATCGTACCGCTCGCGGCACTGCGCCCCGGCGACAGGCTGCGGGTGCGGCCGGGCGCGAAAGTACCCGTGGACGGCGAGGTGATCGAGGGCATGTCCCCGGTGGACGAATCGATGCTCACGGGCGAATCCATGCCGGTGGGCAAGGAACCCGGCAGCCATGTGATCGGCGCCACGCAGAACGGCAACGGCGTGCTCGTGCTGCGTGCCACCGCCGTGGGCGAAGACACCGTGCTCGCGCAGATCGTGGCGTTGGTCGCGCAGGCACGCCGCTCGCGGGCACCGATGCAGGGCCTTGCCGATCGCGCGGCGGCGGTCTTCGTTCCGGGCGTGCTGCTGTTCGCGCTGGCAACATTCCTTGCCTGGGGTCTGCTGGGGCCCGCACCGGCGTGGACGCATGCCGTGCTGAACGGCGTCGCGGTGCTGATCATCGCCTGCCCCTGCGCGCTGGGGCTCGCCACGCCCATGTCGATCATGGTGGCGATGGGGCGGGCGGCGCAGTCGGGCCTGCTGTTCCGCGATGCCGAGGCCATCGAAAGGCTCGCGCAGATCGACACGCTGGTGCTGGACAAGACGGGCACGCTCACCGTCGGCAGGCCTGCGTTCGTCGCCGTGCACGGCGCCACCGGCAACGGCGAGGACGAGGTACTCCGGCTGGCGGCAAGCCTCGAGCAGTCGAGTGAGCATCCGCTGGCGCGGGCCGTGCTCGAGGAGGCCGGCAGGCGCGGGCTCGCCCGCGCGGCGGTGGCGGATTTCCGCGCGCTCGAGGGTGCCGGTGTGGAAGGGCGCATCGGGGCGCGCGTCCTCAGACTGGGAAGTGCCGCGCTCATGGAGCAGAGCAGCATCGACACTGCACCCCTCGCTGCGGAAATCACCGCCCTGCAGCAGCAGGGAGCCACACTGATGTTCCTCGCTGCCGACGGCAGGCTCGCAGGGCTGATCGCCGTGGCAGACACGCTGAAACCGGGTGCTGCCGATGCGATCGCGGCACTCAGGGCGGCGGGCTTGCGCATCATCGTCGCGAGTGGCGACAACCCCAGCGCCGTCGCGGCGATCGGGCAGAGCCTCGGCCTGCAGGAAGTGCACGCCGGTCTGCTGCCCGCGGGCAAGGTGGCGCTGCTGCAAGCCCTCCGGGCCGAGGGGCGCCGCGTGGCGATGGCCGGGGACGGCATCAACGACGCACCGGCGCTCGCCGCTGCGGATGTGGGGATTGCGATGGGAACCGGCACCGACGTGGCCATGGCCAGCGCGCAGCTCACGCTGGTGAAGGGGGATCTGCACGGCGTCGCACGGGCACGTGCGCTCTCGCTCGCCACGGTGCGGAACATGCGCCAGAACCTGGGCTTTGCCTTCCTGTACAACGCGCTCGGCATTCCCGTGGCCGCAGGGCTGCTCTACCCGTTCTTCCACCTGCAGCCGGGGCCGATGCTGGCCGCGGCCGCAATGAGCCTGTCCTCGGTGTCGGTGGTGGCCAACGCGCTGCGCCTGCGCTCGGCCTGAGCCCGGCGGGCAGGGCTGCGGAAATGGTCTAACCTGAGGGCGTTCGCGGCCATCCGGCCGTGGCGCGTTCGCGCGCGATCCACCACATCACACCGAGGTCGGGAATGGCGGACTGGCTCTGCAGTTTCTCCCTTGTCGCCCACATGTTCTGCAGCGTCCCGGCGACCACACTGAGCGGCTACATCGAGGGCGAGCCGCTGTTCATCGCGCCGCTGGAAGGCGCGCGCATCGCCAGCCTCGCGGTGCAGCGGGGTGATGAGCTGAAGGCCGGCGACACCGTCGCCGTGCTGGAGAGCGACGACGCGCGCTACGCACTCGATGCCGCCACCGCACGTCACGCCGAAGCCAAGGCGCGCCTCGTCAACCTCACCACCGGCAAGCGCGCAGAGGAAATCGCCGTGATCGAGGCCAACCGCGCCGCAGCACGCGCGGATCTCGCACAGGCCGACCTCGACCTCACCCGCGTCCGCGACCTGGTGAAGCGCAAGGTGCAGAGCCAGTCGGCGCTCGATCAGGCGCGTACCGCACGCAACGTGGCCTCGGCACGGCTGCAGGAAATGGAGGCCAATCTGCAGGTCGCCGGCATTGCGGCCCGCGTGCAGGAAATCGAAGCAGCGCGGCGCGTGGTCGATGGCGTGGCCGCGGCCGAACAGGAGGCGGCCTGGCGTCTGGCACAGCGCACGCTGAAGGCGCCCGCCGACGGCCGTGTGGAAGAGATCATCCGCTACGCGGGCGAAACCGCGGGCCCGGCCGCGCCGGTGCTGACGCTGCTGCCGCCGGGCAATCGCACACTCCGCGTCTTCGTGCCGCAGGCGCTCGCGAGCGGCGTGCGCATCGGCCAGATGCTGCCCCTGCAGTGCGATGGTTGCGCGAGCGGGCTCCAGGCGCGCGTCTCGTTCATCGCGAGCGGGCCCGAATTCACGCCGCCGGTGATCTACTCGGTCGAGAGCCGCCAGAAGCTCGTGGTGCTGGTGCAGGCCGATTTGCTGGGCGAGGCAGCGACGCTCTCGCCAGGGCAGATCGTGGACGTACCCCTCGCCTCGCTGGGCGGCACATGAACGTCGTCGACGTCAGCGGTCTCACCAAGCGCTTCGGCGACCGCACCGTCGTCGACAACATCTCTCTGCGCGTACGCCAGCGCGAGATCGTGGGCTTCCTCGGGCCGAACGGCAGCGGCAAGACCACCACCATCCGCATGCTCTGCGGGCTGCTGAACCCCGACGCCGCCAACGGCACCTGCCTCGGCTACGACATCATCCGCGAGGCGGCACTGATCAAGCTGCAGACGGGCTACATGACGCAGCGCTTCTCGTTCTACGAGGATCTCACCATCGAGGAGAACCTCGACTTCGTGGCCCGTCTCTACAACCTGCAGCCACGGCGGCAAAAGGTCGAAGAGGCGCTCGAGCGGATCGGTCTCGGCGCGCGGCGCAAGCAACTCGCCGGCGCACTCTCCGGCGGCTGGAAGCAGCGGCTCGCCCTCGCCGCCTGCGTGATGCACGAGCCGAAGCTCCTGCTGCTGGACGAACCCACCGCCGGCGTGGACCCGCAGGCCCGGCGCGAGTTCTGGGACGCGATCCACCGCCTCTCTGACGAGGGCGTGACGGTGCTGGTCTCGACGCACTACATGGATGAGGCCGAGCGCTGCCATCGCATCGTCTACATCATGGACGGTCATATCCTGGCCGACGGCACCATCCCGGAACTGCTCGCGCACGCGGGCCTGCACACCCTGCGGGTGCGCGGCAGCGCAACCAGCGCTCTGCGCAGCACACTCGAGCGCCTGCCGGGCATCGAGCAGGTCGCGCCCTTCGGCGAGACCCTGCATGTGACGGGCACCGACCGCGCGATGCTGCTCGCCGCGGTGGCGCCCTTCCGCAACGACCCGCAACTCCTCTGGAGCGAGGGCGACACCACGCTCGAAGACGTGTTCATCCATCTGATGCAGCGCCGCAGGGCAGGCACGGATGGGCACTGAAAACGGACTGCTGACCCGTTTGCGCGCGCGCTTCAGGCGATTGTCTGCGCGGCGTGTGAAGGCCGTGCTGATCAAGGAGTTCATCCAGCTGCGGCGCGACCGCGTGACCTTCGGCATGATCGTCGGCGTGCCGCTGGTGGAACTGGTGCTCTTCGGCTTCGCCATCAACAGCGATCCCAAGCACCTGCCCACGGCGGTCTTCGTGCAGGACCACAGCGCCTACACGCGCGCCATCGTCAACGCCTTCGGCAACTCGGGTTACTTCCGCATCGTGGCCGCGAATGCCAGCGAGGCCGAGGGCGACCTGCAACTCGCGCGCGGCGATGTCGCTTTCGTGGTGACGATTCCGGAGGGCTTCACACGAAGGCTGCTGCGCAACGAGCACCCGCAAGTGCTGCTCGAGGCCGACGCCACGGACCCGGCCTCCGCCTCGAACGCGCTCGCCGCTGCGATGGGCCTCGCGCGGAGCGCACTTGCGCACCAGCGCCTCGCCGCGGCCGGCGTCACCGGGGGCGATGCGCCCTTCGAGGTGGTGCCACACCGCAGCTACAACCCTGAAGGCATCTCGCAGTACAACACCGTGCCGGGGCTGCTCGGCGTGATTCTCACGATGACGATGGTGATGATGCCGGCGTTGGCGCTTACGCGCGAGGTGGAGCGCGGCACCATGGAAAACCTGCTCGCGATGCCGGTGACGCCGCTCGAGGTGATGCTAGGCAAAGTGCTGCCCTACGCGGGCATGGGTGCGGTGCAGGTGCTGATCATCCTTGCGGTGGCGCACGGAGTCTTCGAGGTGCCCATGCTGGGCTCCTACCCGCTGCTCTTCGCCATGCTCGCGCTGTTCATCGCCTGCGTCTCGACGCTCGGCTACCTGATCTCGACCGTGGCGCGCTCGCAGATGCAGGCGATGCAGCTCACGTTTTTCTTCTTCCTGCCCTCGATGCTGCTCTCGGGATTCATGTTCCCGTTCCGCGGCATGCCGGAGTGGGCGCAACACATAGGCTCGATCTTCCCGCTCACGCATTTCCTGCGGATCGTGCGCGGGATCATGCTGAAGGGCACGGGACTCACCGAGGTGGCGCCGCACGTGTGGCCGCTGCTGCTCTTCCTGCTCGTCGTGGCGACGGTGGCGCTCACGCGGTTCCGGCGCACGCTCGACGCCTGAACACAGTCCGACTCAGAAAGCCTGCGTCAGGCTGAGGACCACCGTGTTCCGTGCGACGGAGGACAGAGCACCGGCGCGGCGTCGCCCGCATCGGGATCAGTCCTCCAGCGTGTAAGCCACCAGCGCGTCGCTGAGGTCCGTGCCCAGGTACTTGTGGCCACCGGCCGCGATCACCACGTACTGCTTGCCCCCCTCGCGCAGACGGAAGGTCATGGGCGTGGATTGTCCGCCGCCGGGCAAGCGGTCTTCCCAGAGTTTCTCGCCGGTCTTCACGTCGAAGGCGCGCAGGTAGTTGTCGGTGGTCGCGCCGATGAACGCGAGACCGGTGGCGGTGAGCACGGAGCCACCCATGTTCGGCACGCCCCAGTCGAACCACAGCGGGAAGGGCGCCATGTCGCGGGTGGAGCCTAGCGGCACCTCCCACATGCGCTCGCCCTTGTTCAGGTCGATGGCAAGCAGCGTACCCCACGGCGGCTTCACGCAGGGCGCGCCAAGCGGCGAGAGCATGGGCGCCATCAGGTGCGCGTAAGGCGCTCCCACGGCGGGAATAACGAACTCACCACGGGCGAGCATGGCATCGGCTTCGGCGCGCGGGTACATGCGGATGATCGCCGGCACCTGCGTGGTATTGATCACCAGAATGCCGTTCACCGGATCGATCGACACGCCGCCCCAGTTGGTGGCGCCCATGAAACTCGGGAACATCACGGTGCCGCGCGTGGAGGGCGGCGTGAACACGCCGTCCCAGTTGGCCGCATCGAATTTCTCGAGGCACTTGCCCTTGTCCCAGGGCGTGAAGCCCCAGATGTCCTCGCGCGTGAGTTCGCGGCGCACGATGAACGCGGGATTCACGGGGAAGGGTTGCGTGGGGCTGTAGCGCTCGCCGGCAATGCCGCCCATCTGAGTGACCGGACGCTCCTCCACCGGGAACAGCGGCTCGCCGGTCTCGCGGTTCAGAATGAAGATGTGGCCCTGCTTGGTCGACTGCGCGAGCGCGGGAATGTCCTTGCCGTCGCGGCGCAGAGGGAACAGCACGGGCTGGGAGGGGAGGTCGTAGTCCCAGTGGTCGCGATGCACGGTCTGGAAGTGCCAGCGCATCTCGCCCGTGTCCGCATCCAGCGCCACCACCGAGGCGGCGTAGTACTCCCGCTCGCCGCGCACGATGTTCGTGTGGTCCGTGGAGGCGTTGCCGGTGGGCACGAACACCAGCCTGCGTTCGCTGTCGACGGAGAGCGGCGCCCAGGCGTTCGGGGTGCCGCGCACCCAGCGCTCGCCGGGCTTGGGCTGCTCGCCGGGCGGTGCGGAATTCCAGGCCCAGACCAGTTCCCCGCTGCGGGCATCGACAGCACGGATCAGGCCGGGCGGCATGTCCACGCGCGCGTTGTCGGCCATGCTCGCGCCGAAAACCACCTTGTCACCGATCACCACCGGCGGTGAGGACACCCAGATATCACCGGTGTGCACCTCACCCAATCCCTTGGCGAGATCGAGCGCACCGTGCTCGCCGAAATCCTCGCAGAGCTTGCCCGTGGCGGCGTC
>Ga0315905_10004785_pt1 | contig 13847 bp, 16 predicted proteins | sample LakEriMetagenome_5_FD_203522 | JGI IMG/M metagenome (GOLD analysis project Ga0315905, IMG submission 203522) | Freshwater fungal communities from buoy surface, Lake Erie, Ohio, United States - Buoy 4 MA121 | ecosystem: Environmental > Aquatic > Freshwater > Lake | place: USA: Lake Erie, Ohio... | reverse complement strand
GCTTATATAGACCTATAATCTCTTGCAACTGCGTTTGGCTTCTGCGTTTGGCTTCTGATTTTGGCTTCTGATTTTGGCTTCTACTTTTGGCCCCTGCTCCTATTTTGGGTTTCCCCCTGTAAAAGCGCAAGGATCGCCTAAAGGATTTTTCATCCAACAAGTGCCACGCTATGGAACGTGAGCAGGGCGGCGGAGGCGTCGCATCCCTGCATTATGATCCCGCAGCTGACATTGAGGGGTTCGGAGGAGTGGCAGAAGAAGGAGCATTGCTACGCCGCGGAGGCGGCGGAGGCGGCGGAGGCGGCGGAGGCGGCGGAGGCGGCGGAGGCGGCGGAGCTGTTTCTTCCTTAGCCTCGTCAATCGTGAGCGATTTTGAAGATTTGGCGAAGTCTATGTTACCTGCGTTGAAACTTTGCCGGCCCCTCTTTGGAACGGGCTTCAAGATGAAGGGTTTTCATCTCTTGGACATTCTGAAAACATTAGAAGCGAAGGGCAATGCCAACGCCAAAAAGGCGTCTTTGAACGAGATGCTCAAGAGCCTTGGATACAGGCAAGTGAGAAATTGCACCAAAGGTAAGGATGAAGCTGAATGGGAGTTTGACCCAGCACAGCTCGTTGTTGGCACCTACAAGTATTGCAGCAAGCTGTTCCTTGATTGTGTGGGGAGGAAATTCTCGCACCCTGTAAATCCGAATGACGGTGCAAAACGACTTCGCACTGAATCTCCCTCTATCAAAATGGAGATCCCGGCCAAACTCCGTCTTTTGGTGAGTTACATGCAACTTCAGCACGGAGAAGAGGTGAAAAAGGCCATGACAGAGCTTGCTGAAGTTCATCATACTGCCTTCGTCGACAAGGAGGTCTTCAGCCTTGCTATCAGGATGAAGCATCAGCCGGAGGTTTACTTCTTCCCTCAAATGAAGCTTGATGACCAAGCCGACAAAGCCCTTTTCGAAATGTCACCAGATGACAGGAGTGATCGCAAGAGGAAGCTTGATGACTCTGCCATTGATGAGACGAAATTCGAAATGCCCAGGTACCTGAACTTCTCCGAGCCTCACGTTCAGAGAGCTGAGAAGTTTTATGATTTCATGGTAGCTTTAAAAGAAGCGGGCCATTTGACATTCACCAAGAACGCTCCGCAAGCACCTGCCGCTGCAGCCGCTCCGGCAACAGCGGCCCCAGACGCAAACGACGTGGAGGTGCTTGAAGCAAGGACTACAGCGCCCAGGGTGTACTATGAGAGCGACTCTGACTGAGTTTAGAGTAGGTGAAATCCGTTTGTTTTTGAAACAAACAGCAGAGACCAATGTGGGACTTTCGCTACACAGAAAAAAGGCACGGCTACGGAGCTTGGCGGACCTTTAATAAAAATGCCTATAGCAAACCGTTTGGCAAGCACCCCTCCTGCAGATCTCCACCAAAAGGGGCCAATAGCACCGGCGTCCCAGCCTGTGAGTAAGCGTTCTGGAAGCTGTGCATTGCGTCTGACAGTAGCTTCTTGTCTGTGGAATTTCGATAATCGAGATACGCGCGATTTAATCCAGGACGACTGCAGTGCACTGAACGCATCTCGAAAGGCCCCGGCGTTATGTGGTGCACGCTCCTCCATAAATACAATCTTCGTATATACCGTATATCCTGATTTATGTAGTTATGGCGGCAGCGGTGGGATGGAGCGCGATCGCGGCGTACAACAGTCTGTGTGTTGGTTTATTGGAGTCGACGTATAACACAGAACGCAAGAATGATCCACGGCATCACGTGCATTTGATCTTCTCCTCCAACTTTGGTGAGATCCACCGAGCAACAGCCAACAGTATCGCCACGATTTCTGGACTCATGTGCTTCTTCCTTTCACTGAGCCGCTCTTCCATGGGCAGCGCGTACTCTCCGTAATCGATAGTGATCTCGCCGTTCGGGTGCACGTCTTGCAAGAGGCGTAGTCCGTGCTGAGTCGCGTTCGACCAGTACATGGCGTTCGCGGTTGAGGCGGGCGTCGTCTTGCCATGTAGAAAGGCCTCCCAGCTCTTGTCGGTGGTGTTCGCCTGGCAGATGACCTTGTGCATCAGTATGCACTCATCGTTGCCGAAAGGCCAGAACATGAGGAACACCAGTCGTGTCCACATCTCACCCACTGTCTTGTCTTTCACGAGTGTTTGTGCACGGCGGCAAAGTACAACAGGTCGAGCCACAGGCTTCAAGGAGAAGGAGGAGGAGGAGGAGGAGGACCCGGATGATATCTGGACGACATTAAAGAATAAACTGGATGCCATGCAGAAAGCTGTGGCAGAACACAAGGCAGCTGCTGAGGAGCGCATGGGGCAAGGAACGGAAAAAGAGGGGAAGGAAAAACTGCCGCCGCAGCCACTGGCAGCTGCTGGAGGAGCAGGAGGCAGCTGCGGCGGTGGTGGCGGCAGAGGGAGCAGTTTAGGAGCTGATAGGAGAGGAAAAGGAGGCAGTCATGGCACTCCGCCTTCTCCGCCTCCGCCTTCTCCGCCTCCCAGCGAGGCCAATTCAGTCACTTAGGGGGGAATTCACTTCCCCCTATCTCTCCGGTCAATTCATAGAGTGCCTTTTTGAAGTTCGAATAGAATTTGTATTGCCGCGGGCCTTTGTTGCCTTCGTCATTTCCCCCTCTCTATCTCTGTCTGTAGACAATTTATAGATTTTGTAATTAAATTTCGTCCTCCTCGGTCGTCTTTTCACGAAAGATGGAAACCCCTACTATGATGGTTGGCATGCGCATGGGCGCAGAGCACGAGGACAGGCTGATCACATAGGACTTGCGCACATGTTTCGGATGGAGATGTTTATTTCCGGTAACGGTGAAACGGGTGTACCTGAATTAAACCTAGCCTCGATCCCGTATATGGGGTCTCCAGAGGGTCTACGTCATTTCTGCCCTCCAGATCATACATCACATAGAGTATAGGGGGTTATGATCTTCTAAATAAAAATTGGCGAAGACCTTTTTTCCTTGTTGGAGTTGTCTACTCGTATAACCCATATCTCTCTTCCCAATCTTTGTCCATTTTCCAAGGAACGAGATCCTCGTTGAGTTCATATGACGAGTCGTAGCCTTCAATTCCTCATCCCAGTCATCGTGTGCAAAATTGCCGCGCGTCACTTTGATCTTGGGTTGAGGCACGTCTGAAGAGATGGATTGTGGCTCGGGCCACTCGTCAGGAGTGTACGAGTTTCTATAAAGGTCTTTTTCTCCTTTGAGATTCGCATAAACCACAGCATTGTGATAAGACGAAGCTAGTTGTGCGATTATACGAATCTCCTCGCCGTTTGACAAAGGAATCTTTTTGTTTTCCTCAACGTACATGTGATTTACCGTGTTATTTGGAAGAACGTGGCGATTCATTTTCTTGATAAAATCATCTGTAGTAGCATACGTACTTTGACCTCCAACGCTGTTTCCGACACTCAAACGCTTCCAGTGTAAGCCGTTCTTGACAAAGACGAACATTAAATTTAGGTAATATCCAATGCCATCGGACATTTTGTATTAAAATAAATACTGATTCCTGTCAAAAAAACGAGCATGTAAGTGTCTATAAAAGACGGTTTTTGTTCATGGATTATATCGTGCACGTCATGACAAATTCAATATTATTTAAACCGCCGTCGAGGCAGAAGTCTATTTTTCCAAAGGATGCCAGAAACACGTCTGTGCGTGCTCTGTCTACTTACGAGATCCACTGTCAATTGATGTGTCCGTGGGACTCGTGCTGCACCTTGGAAAATTACATACCGACAAAAAAAATTATTTTGTATCTTCATGGCAACAATGAAGACATACGCTCGTCGGAGGCGTCGGAGGCGGAGGCGGTGGAGGCGTGCTTCGTGAGACATTCAAGGGTCACTTCAAAGGTGTCAAGCCGATGTTTGGAATCACGTTGACGCTTTCTAATCTAATTTCAAAGAACTATCTGAAATGTTTCACTAAGCTGGTGAAGTTGAAGACCGATTCCAAAACAGATGTCGAACAGTATGCACGCGAACGTCAATTGCTCAATGAGCTGCTTAAGGCTTTTGGATACAGCGCTTCACAAAATTACAGTCAAGGCCATGATTTCGGTGTATGGACATTTCATCCATTGCGTCTCGTTAAGAATGTCTTCAAGAATTGCACGAAGGAGAACCTCCGTTCCGATCATGTTAACAAGAAATACGAGCGCACGCAAGCGAGCGAAGATTGGAGACCAGGAAAACGTAACGGTTCCATTGGTGTGTACATGAAGATCCTGGATGGCCTGGACGACCTGGTGAAGGAGATGCGCGACGACGACGAGTGCAACACTCGTTTGGTGCAGGACATGAGGGACTTGTACCTGTAGGAGAATCCGAACCAGGACTTCGTCATCCTTGAACACTTCACTTTGATTCTCAACATGAAGTTGACACCAGAGGTTTACTTCTTCCCTCAAATGAAGCTGGATGCAGATGTTTACCCGAAGCTGTTCCGTATGCAAGTGGATAAGCGTAAAAGAAAGCGCGATGGTGGCAACGATGGCGACGAGTCCGATCAGGAATATGTCGCGATGCCCAATTTGCTGAACTTCACGGACGGTTTCGTGAAGAAGTCCCATGCTCTTTACGAGATCATGCAGGTCATGAAAGCCCACGGGGATTTGACACATTGAGCACAGAGAGAGACACACAGACATAACACATATACGTATACACAGTACACAGACATGAATACTATATACATACACATTAGAAATCACTTCTGCCGCGGGGCCTTTGTTGCCGTTGTCATCTCTCTCTCTCTCTCTCTCTCTGCAGACAATTCATAGATTTTGTGATTAAATCTCGTCCTCCTCGGCCGTCTTTTCCTTGTTGGAGTTGTCTATTGGTATAACCCATATTTTGCTTCCCAATCTCTGTCCATTTTCCGAGGAACGAGATCCTCGTTGAGTTCATATGACGAGTCGTAGACAACCCTATCTCCCTTCAATCACTCATCCCAGTGCTTTGCTTCCAAGCCATTGTGTGCAAAATTGCCGCGCGTCACTTTGATCTTAGTTTGAGGCATATCTGCAGAGATGGGTTGTGGCTCGGGCCACTCGTCAGGAGTGTACGAGTTTCCATACAGGTCTTTTTCTCCTTTGAGATTCGCATAAACCACAGCATTGTGATAAGACGAAGCTAGTTGCGCGATTATACGAATCTCCTCGCCGTTTGACACAGGAATCTTTTTGTTTTCAAACTCAACGTGCATGTGATTTACTGTGCCATTTTGCAGGACGTGGCGATTCATTTCCTTGATAAATTCATCTGTATTAGAATACGTACTTTGACCTCCAACGCTGTTTCCGACACTCAAACGCTTTCAATGCAAGCCGTCCTAGACAAAAACGAGCTATTACTTTCAGTAATATCCAATGCCATCAGACACTTTATATGTTTATATATTTATATAAAATAAATACTGATTACTGTCAAAAAAAATGAGGAATGTAAGTGTCTATAAAAGACGTTGTTTGTTTATGGATTACGTTGTGCAGCTCATGACAAACTCAGAGAGAGAGTGTTGTTTATTGGTACTCAATTTAGTATCCTCTACACTTCCATGTATTCGCCAGCCGGGGCCGCGTATGGATTACGTTGTGCAGCTCATGACAAACTCAATATTATTCAAACCGCCGCCGAACTCAATATTATTCAAACCGCCGCCGAGGCAGAAGTCTGTTTTTCCTAAGGATGCCAGAAACACGTCTGTTTTTCCAAGTGATGCCAGAAACACGTCTGTGCGTGCTGTCTACTGACGAGATCCACTGTCAACTGACCTGTCCGTGGGACTCATGCTGCAGCTGAGACTGGGGAGCTCCCCTTAGAGGTTGTAGAGGCGTGGTTGGTGTGAGCACGTGACCGCGTTTAGGGTTTAGGCTCTGAGGTTTAGGTTCTGAGGTTGTAAAGGCGTGGTTGGTGTGAGCACGTGACCGGTTTTCGTTGGCGACTTGCTCATGCTCGGCTGTGAAGTCAGGGGGCGTTCCTAGTTGATAGTCAAGAGTAAAAAAGGATTTTAGGTGTGTGTGAGCACGGGACAACGTTTGGTTGGCCACCTGCTCTTGCTTCTTCCATATAGAGAACACATTCTACGTATTCTGAGCACGTGACCGCGTTTGGCTCTTCCATATAGAGAACACATTCTACGTATTCTGAGCACGTGACCGCGCTTGGTTGGCCACCTGCTTGTCCTGCTTGCTCTTGCTCTGGCTACTGCTTGTGCAACGCTCCACACTCCTTACCTATGTCTACCATGAGAGAGATAAGGCTTCCATATAGAGAACACATTCTGCAACGCTCCACACTCCTTACCTATGTCTACCATGAGAGAGATAAGGCTTGCGACGTCTACTAGGTCTCTTTTGACATGTACTAGGTCTCTTTTGACATGTACTAGGTCTCCTTTGAGATAAACACCTGCTTGTCTTGCTTGCTATTGCTTGTCGACGATGAGCTGTTCGTGAAAGCCGCCAGCCTACACCCTCGCTCTTTGCACAGGTCGCACGGCTCCGAGTCGAACTTCTGATGTGTATGTATGTATGTGTATGTATGCGTATGTATGCACATGCGTATGTATGCACATGTGTATGTATGCACATGTGTATGTCTGCACATGGAAATCAGGCGCCCTTTGCACAGGATATGCACATTTGAACATATATCTATGTAAATATGTACATGCACTTGAGCCGCTCTTTGCACATATATATCTTGTATATCTATGTGTGTGTGTGTGTGTGTATATATATATCTTGCAAGATATATATATATATACACACACACACACATAGATATCAGCTCATACATATGCATATATGTACGTAAATATCAGATGATACATATGTATGAATGTACATAAACATCAGTAGAATGTGTTCTCTGCATGGAATCTGGCTGAGCCTGTAGAATGTGTTCTCTATATGGAATCTGGCAGAGCCTTGCTCTGTCAAGGAGGTGGCGAGAATAATGATACTACCAATAATATACGATAATGATAATAAGGATAGTACCAATAATACATATATTATTGGATAATAGCAATTATTATCATGCCCCTCTCTGAACTCGATCCACGGAATGGAGCACACCTGGCCGGTGGTGACAGCAATTTTACGCAGGAGACGATTTGTCTCTATGCACCCCATGCATAACTCAAGGCTCATGCGCTCGCTCCCTACACACACACACACACACACACACACACACACACTGTTAGTCCTCCATGTAGCGCACTTTTTTTGAAAAGAACTACAAGTCACCTGTGACAGGTGACTTTTAGTCCTCCATATAAAGGACTTTTTTTTTTTTAGACACCCTTGCCCTTGGCGCTGCCGGTGCTAACATACGTGTAGGTGGTCGAGTCGCGGTGCGACCGATTGCCCTTGATCGTCTTGTCGCTGTCCCTGTACGCCAGCAAGGAGAAGCTCGGCCCCGGGGTCTCTAGCCCTTTGCCCTCGCCGCCGGCAACTGTGTGTGTGTGTGTGTGTGTGTGGGTGTTTTGTACAAGCTTTTGCTCTCCGATATGAATGCTGTGGCGATGTATAGGGAGACTTTTGAGAATTTGGAGACCGCCCTCGAGGCGCGGGCGGGCGCGCCACAGCCTGCCGATGATGTGGAGGCCCCATTCCGACACGCTGCGGAATGTCCGGAGGATGCACGGCATGGCGAACCCCACGAGTGCAGCACCCACTAGCGAGGCGCCCCAGACAGCGTAATGCGGGTAGCATGCGCCAGCTTGCCCAGCATCCGGGCCCAGCTCGAGGGCTCCCTCGAGCTTGAAGGCGGCGTGCATTGCGCGCTTCGCGGGTGGCAGGACCGCGGCGAGGAGCCTGGTCCGCGCAGGAGCCAGCAAGCGAGCGAAAATTCAAGAGCGGAAGGCAAGCGTTAGCAGTGCAGCGCGGACCACGCAGAGGCGCCGTGCTTGAGGCCCACTGCAGTGGTCGAGCTCACACGGACGGCCGCGTGGCCCCCTATTTGATTGATACCCCGCACAGCTGCATGACGGCCGGCCCGGGTGGTGTGGGCCATGGCAACTTGTTTGCCTGTGTTTGCATGGTGGCAGGGAGGGAGTGCAAGAGAGCGAGGATTCGCGGAGTCATACAGACCTCAGCGGCACTGCGACCATGCTGCTGCCGTGGCTGCGCTGCCGACCAGCAGTCTGGACTCGACTGCTTGCAGCCTGGGCTCGACCGCCAAATACTATCCGATGTTCTTCGCCACCTTCAGCCGCAACGGTATAACTCTCAAACTCGACAGGTAATTCTAGGCGAGACTCACCCACCTAGAATTACTCTGCACATGACATCCGGAGGACGTCGACCTTGTGCGACCGTCCCTTGAGCACGCGCACAACGTCGCGGCGGTTTCTGCAGCGGGAGTCCTGCTCGCCTCGTTGCCCGCAACGAACATCCACCCCCAACTGCTTCAGTGCTTCAGTCTCTCGGCTCGGAGCAAGGCTTGAACATCATGGCCGTGTGCATGGTCGTGACAGAACTCGCGATTGCCGCAGGCCCTGATAAGAACGGAACTCCGTACGTGCTGGACGACGCGGGCGCCACACACACTGCCTTGTGGATCCGATGCATCGCGCGTCGTAATGACGGCGGACTGGGAGAATGCTGCATACGACAAAGAGACGTGCGTCGCTCCGTTGAACAGATTCACACCATCGCCCACTTTGGAGTTTAGGGACGACTCGATATGGGATGGCTCGTCATCGGGTGCATTGCCGCGTTCCATGTCGCCCGAGGTGCCTGAGGACGCCGGCGTTGCGGCACTCAGTGGTCCTGTTGGTCGAGCTGAGTAGTCTTCTCACAGAGGAACGAAATGGAGCATGGGGAAGGCAGGAACAACGGCGCGCTGAGGGCGGGCACGGCCGGGGCGTTTCGTTGATGACGACGCTGAGCTACAGCTGGCCTCCTCTGCAAGCGGGCTTACGCAGGAGGAGATAACCACTGGCAGGGCCGTGGACACAAGCGAACCGGAGCACTGCGGGGGCTGGCCGAGGACACGATCGATTGATTTCCCTTTGTTACTGGAATTCTATGCTGTAGCAGCACTATGAATACATCTCTTTCTACAACCGGACTGGCGCTCCGCTCGCAGTGCTCAAGAGCGGATTGACCAGTACCATGTCCTTGTTTCTTGCACTCCGGCCATGTCCGCTCGCCACTGGCAATCCCAAGGTATTCAATCCGTCTTGCGCTGCAAGGCAAAGCCGAGAAGAGCCACGAAAACACTGCCATTTGTTTACCGCACGCGCATAACGTCAGGCGACATCGCCGCCGCCCGTACAGGCGCAGAAGCTACGCAGAAAGCTGAGGCAGGACAGCAGACACGCGCACATGAGCGCCCACTTTGACACCCACATTGCCGCTGCTGCTGCCCTCGGCATACCAGCGGCGCTGCGCTCATCTGCGGACGAGAACCCCGTTATGGGACAGAGCTCTTTTTTCCTAAAAGAGCTCTCTCTCTCTCTCTCTCTCTCTCTCTCTCTTTGCCGGGCGCGGCGCTCCAGACGCGGAGACTGGCGCGCGCGCGCTCCCTGACCATCTTCTACACACGACACCTGATAGAGGACATGTGTGTCCTCTGTCTGTATATGAGGAGGAGGATACATGTCTTCTACACACGACACCTGATAGGCCACATAACTTAGAGGCGGAGCCGCCATTTGCATTCAGGGTTTAGTTAGTTGTTTAGTTGCTTAGTTAGTTTAGACCACATAGAGGCGGAGCCGCCACTTTGATCGTAGGAAATGAACCCCTGGGGTGATAATTCTTTCACACTGGGGTGAGGAGGAGGAAGTATAAAAAAGGTCAAACGAAGCAATAACCCCCGTCGACCGCCTCTATCACCGGGTGTTGCCATCTACTTGTACAACAAAGACCCCACCCCCGGGGCCGGGACGTCCCAAAGACCCCCGTCGGAAGGGTTTAGTTCATGTAACTACTACTAACTACTACTCTGGTCCCGAAGACCCCCGTCGGAAGGGTTTTGCTTCGTTTGACCTTTTTGATACTTCCTCCTCCTCACCCCAGTGTGAAAGAATTATCACCCCAGGGGGTCATTTCCTACGATCAATTTGCAAGTGGGGTTTAGAGTGTTAGCCTAAGCCCTATACGCCCTAAACCCTAAACCCTAAACCCTAAACCGGGTTTAAAGTGTAGCCTAAGCCCTGTACGCCCTAAAACCACCCTAAAACCTTTACTTACGACCACCCTAAAACCTATACATACGAAACCTAAGCCCTATACGACACCCTAAACCCCGTACAGCCCCATACGACACCCTAAAACCTGTACATACGAAACCTCGTAGTCCACACACACCCTAAACCCTTCACCTACACCCTAAACCCTTTACCTACACCCTAAACCCCATACATACGAAACCTGAGAGTCCACACAGGTTGTGAGAGGCCATTTGCGTTCCCAAGCGCGAAGTAGTTGTAGAAGCCTGCGACAGTGTCAGTAGTAGAGTTGGTTAGAAGTAGTACTAGTTAGTAGTAGTTACATGAACTAAACAGTGTCAGTAGTAGTTAGTTGAACTAAACAGTGTCAGTAGTACTGCTACTACTCGCAGGTTTCTTCAACACATTAGCAACACGTTAGCTACACATTACCTGAACACATTAGCAACACATGCAACACATTACCTGCGAGAAGTAGCGCTCCCCCGGCACCCTGCACGTAAAATGGGCCCTGTAGAGCGAAAATGAGCCGCAGTTGTGCAAGCGGTGTTTAGAGAGCGTTGGAAGTGGAAATTTCGCGCCGCAATCCACGTTGCACGCGCCTGCGCAATGCGCGCGAATGGCGCGCGCACACAGGCAGGGGGCCGTAGGTGGTTTCTGCCACTTCAAATACAAATATATAAAAAACATATCACAAAATATAATATGCAATGCAGGAGGAGGGCGTACGTTGGTGCGCTGCCACTTGCCCATCTCAGTGAGCTCCTCCCCCCACTCATCAGCGCGGTCGGGTGCCGCCAGCAACTCCCCCCGCTTCTCGATGTCGTAGTAGGTTTTTTGGTTGATCTTCTCCTCTGACAAGTTCCTGCTCGGCGCACGGCACCCTTGCTTTGTTAAAGACGAGAAAGAAAGAGAGAGAGGGCGGCCAAAACCCGAAACGTGGTGCATGCGCATGCGCGGTCACATCACAGCTCGGTGCACGGCTCGGAGATGAACACCTGCTGAAGAAGCTCTTTCGGCGCGCGTCAACTCCGCGCGTGCGCATGTCCTCCTCGCTGCTGGTGAGGGCTTCCTCGGCTGTCTCCTCGGCCATGCGCAACTGGCTGCTGGGACTCATCTGGTGAGACACACGGGGCCGCCATCTGGTGAGACACCGCGGCCGCCCGTTTGGTTCTAGGGACGCGTTTCGGCGGCGCGGCGGCGGGCACGCGCGGCGATCGCTTACCAGCCGCCGCGACGGGGCACGCAGTGAAATGGCGCAGGGCGCCACAAAGGCCTCAGCAGTCTGGCCTGCGGCCAGCAGCGCCACGGCGAGCACGGAAAGCCACGCGCGACGACCCATCGTGATCATGCTCGTAAGAATTGTTTATAATACACGAACTCAGACAGAAGTAGAGAGAAACAGAACACCGCGCCATGCTGGGCGCCCGCACCCGGCGCGCGGTTGCAGGGACTGGACCGCGCACCGCCCCGGGGCCGGAGCATGAATCACTCGCGTGGCGATGCGCCTCCTGGGTCGCTGCGCACTGCGTCTCCGCCGGGAGCGCGATGGCGTGAGCGTGCGCGTGCCAGCGCCACGCACCATCCGGGGCCAGTTTCATCAGGGTCGTGATGCGGGCCCGGCACCTCTGTGCCCTGTTCCTGGTGCTGATCCCAGGCGCGCGCGTCGATGTTTCGGGAGGGCTTGCATCCGTCGACCCCCGATGGATGCCCCGGGGCCCAGTGCCACGGACACGGACCTTGGCAGCGGCCTGTGAGGATCTGTCTGCGCTTGCGGATGCGGCCACATCGGCGCCCGTGGTGTGCTATGCAGGCGTGCCGAGGAAGCGCAGGCCAGTGCCGACGTCCCTCCCGGAATCGCTCGCGGCATACAGCCCCGTGCCCAAGTTCCCGTCTCGGGACCCACCAGCGGCTCCCAGCTTGCAGCTGCAGCCGGGAAGCCCTGTAGTGTGGACAGGACAAGCGGGGTGGGACCACGCTGGATTGGACCCTGTGCTGTGGCGAGGTGGACCGTACCGCGCTCCAGAAGCAGCTTCAGAGGCTGGTGCACCAAACGCGCCGACCGCCGACACGTACCCATCGCCGAACCGGATTACTAGCGATGCAGGCGGGCCGGTATGGACGCGCGGCGAGGACGACGCACTGCGGCTGGGGGTGGCGCTATACGGCCAGAATTGGCTCAACATCCTCCGCAACCCGCACTTCTCGCGCGCGCTGCTCGACCGTACCGTCGTCAGTCTGGAGCATCGCTGGGCGGTGCTGCAGACCTCGTTCAAGCATGAGCCACTGCGCGCAGCGCAGCGCGCTGCACTCATCGCCGAGCACGCTGACATGAGTTCTCCGTCGATAAATTTGCACGACCAAATGAACAACCGCTCCCGCGCCCTTCACGACGCGCGTGCTGCAGAGCACTCTGCGCGCAGCAGGCCTGTGCCCCTCAGAGGCCACGCACCAGGCATCGACGGGGGGGATGGAGAGTTGGGTGGCGGGTTGCGGGCGCCACTGCGCCTCCGCATCATCAGTGGAAAGTGGAGCATGCAGGAGCAAGGGCATTTGATGCACGGGCTACGCAACTGTGGCTGGGGAGCGTGGGAAGAAATCGCCGACGACTTTGTGCTCTCTCGCACCCCGCAGCAGGTGGCCACGCAGGCTGCAAGCTTTTTCTTTGGCATCTCACGCCCGTTCCCCGATGCCGCCTCGGCCTTCGCCCCAGTGCCGCTGTCAGCCGACAGAAGTATGATGCACAATCAAAGTAGCAATAGCGCCGTGGTCTCTGTGCACGCTGCGACGAGCGACGTGTGCGCTCGGAGCCCCGTCGGGGGCAGGAGGGGACCGTCCGGAGCGCTGGCGTCGGCAGCTCTGGCGAATGAGTCGGTGTTTGTCACATCCTTCTTTCCCGCTTCCGCCTCGGATGCGAAAGGCGCAGAAAGTGTAGGAGGCAGAGGAGGAGGCGATGAAACCGCAGGAACAGCACGTGGAGGGGACGGGAGAGACCCGGAGCGGCAGGTGCGGGGCGGGGTGCAAGATGCGGCAACGGCCAAGGGTGTGCGCACGTTGAGCACGGCGCCGCAGAGCCGCCATGGACTGCCTGTTGAACCGACGACTGTTGGCAGCGGCGGCGGCGTCAACCGCGCGCCGGCAGGTGGCGAGAAAAGGGCTCCGCTCCTGCCCGGACAGCTGGTGTGGGTGGGCTCGGTGGGGCTGCCGGCGTGGCCTGGCATCTTGACGCGCCCGTGGCCGCAGACTCAGCATCTATGGTCCACACGCCAGATTAAGGCGGCCGAGAAGGCGGAGCATGCGGCGCGAAGTCACGGGCCCAGGCGCGGCCACCGTGCGCGCAAATTTACGGTGGTGACTCTGGGCACGTACGAGTTGGTGTCGTGCACGGAGAAGGAGATGCTTCCCTTCGCGGATGTCCTCGTCTCCCTCCAGCACGCCTACTGGCCACAAACCCGACAGGGGAAGGACTGCAAGGGCAGGGAAGAGGAAAGTAAGAGGGAGGGCAGGGAAGAGGAAAGTAACAGGGAGGGCAGGGAAGAGGAAAGTAAGAGGGAGGGCAGGGAAGAGGAAAGTAAGAGGGACGCAGGCCTAGAAATCAAAGTCACAGAAAACAAGGATATATTTGAAGACA
>Ga0315905_10004784_pt1 | contig 13847 bp, 13 predicted proteins | sample LakEriMetagenome_5_FD_203522 | JGI IMG/M metagenome (GOLD analysis project Ga0315905, IMG submission 203522) | Freshwater fungal communities from buoy surface, Lake Erie, Ohio, United States - Buoy 4 MA121 | ecosystem: Environmental > Aquatic > Freshwater > Lake | place: USA: Lake Erie, Ohio... | reverse complement strand
CAGCCCCCCATAAGTGACCAATAGTAAATCACCAATGTTGGAAGGACAAGCACAATACTGCGCGACTTCATCCATATTCGATACTGCAAGAAAGCTGAGGCTAGTGTTGTTAGCGCAAGAAGTATCAGGTAAATCATATGGCACGCTTATTTATAATTTCTTGGTATACGATTATCAAACGTTCGGCAATACTCGACGAACTTAACTCCTTTGCCACCACAATCTCTCGACCATTGCTTTTGTTTCCATTCTCCAGGACCATGCGAATTGCTTCGGCTAATGACTCGGGATTCTGAGTCGCCATAGCCATTGGATTCGAAGATCGAATTACATCACCAACATCACCAACATCGGTCGAAACTACGGGCAGATTGCACGCCATAGCCTCTTTCACCATCACCGGGCTTCCTTCACTATCACTGCATAGTAGCAAGCAGTTGCATGCATTGAAAAGCAGCAACATCTTTTCATAATTCACGCCTCCGGAAAGCGCCACCAATTCCACACTTCTACCCTCTCTCTGCAGCTGAGCAACGGCCAATTCGGCAAGATCCAAACGTTTCACGGGTGCGCTGCTGTTAAACAATATGTACTCACTAGTAGAAGAAAATCCCAATTTCTTTCGAGCTTCCAATGGTGCTATCGGATAATAATGATTCAAATCCACACCGAATGGCAACACCCTGGAAATTCCCCTTCTCCACCACAACTTCGCTTGCAATCTCTCACTAACACACACCACCGCCGATGCGCGAAGAACCGAAAATTGCGATAATAATTTCGCAAATACTTCCTTTGGAAAAAACGCATGCTTCAGGAAATTCAAATCACTCCCATGGAACGTAATGACCAAGTTCCTTGCTCCCGAGCACGCAGCAATAAAAGCTGTCATGGTTCCATAGTGAGCATGTACCACATCAGGCCTAGTGCTTTTGACCAGTGCCCGAAGTCGACGCAGCTCGGTAAAAAGGTAAATCGGATTGCTTCGAGAAGCGAGGTAATGTACCTGAACATCCAGTCCCGCTGTGGCCAGTTCGCGCGCTTGCCTCTTTGAAAAAATCATAGAATTCCCCTCCGCCGACCCAGGGATTATAAAAAGCACTTTCGGTTTTTCCAGCTTGTTTGTCATCTATGCTCAAAAGAAATTACTCTGCACTCATAACGGATTCGCCCCCTTTGCCAATCGATAATACCACGCAAGATAAATCAAATAAAAAACAGACCCTGCGATTGAAAAAAGAGTGATAGCCAGTTGTGCACTTCCTTGCGTATAACCAATATAAAAAGCCAAACAACGCGTAAGTAAATCGACTGCTGATACTATCAATTGTTGTTTATGCTTGCCCTTAATCAAGGTGACGTAATTAAACGGAGCAACAGCGAAATTCAATCCGAAAAACAAAATCAACACAGATGCAAATTGACCGGCTTGAATCCATTCAGATCCAAAAACAAAGACAAACAACTCCTGCCCAAAAAAGTACATCAAGAGAATAAATGGCAATGACATTGAAAAGAGTAATAAGAAAGTTGACAGGATCATTTTATGAAATGAATGACCACCTCTATTCAGCTCTGCTGCTTTCGAATACTGCGCAAGAAAAATAGTACTGCTCACCAAGGTCGCAGGTGCCTGTAAAATTCGCCAGCACAGATAAAACGAACCCGTCACCAACGAACCAAATGTTGAATCAAGAAAAAAAATAATTATACTTAATTGCAGCACCTCCAACAATCCATTGGGTGTATTGTAGAAAATGTACTTTCTGAAATTTCGCAGTGCCTCGGGACGAATGCTCACCTCCTTCTGAAGATAGCTCTGTGGCTTTTGCTTGACAAACAACAGAAACACGACCAACGAAACCAACTGACCTACAACCAACCCCAACACCAATCCTTGAGTATTATAAAAATAAAATCCTATGAGCAAGGAAAGGCCGCTAACAGCAAGATTACCGACTATTCTTACAACACTATTCAACGTAAACTCTTCCGTACGTGTGGTATAGAAATTAAAAATCTGAACCCATGCAGTAAACACAACACCCAGTGGAAGAAGCCAGACAATTGAGTTTCGGTTAATTCCGAATACATAGAGAATAGATACAACCAGCAATACACACGCACTAAATACAAGCGAAACCTTCATGGCAACATTCCGCCTGTGCACGGCTTCAGTAAGATCTTCCGAGTCCGGTATACTAAACTCAATTCGCAACGTAGAAAGAACAACTAGCGGAAGCATCCACGATGAAAAAAGTGCCAATATTGAATAGTCGTCGACACTGAAAATCCTGCTTAAAATTGGCATTGCTGCATAACTCACCAATTGCGCCAACGCCGTAGCTCCGGTCAATTTGAACGCGCGATCCAGTTGAAAGGCTTTTGACTTGGCAAGTAGTTTCTTCATTCGCTGATGCAGGAATTTATCATGGTTATCATCTTAACGATTTGGAGACTTGGATAAAACGTATCGCCAGGGCAATAGCTATTACATAGGATATGATTTGAGCCCAGGTAAAACCCCAAAGTGCAGAAAGTGCATCTCCACCCCAGGCCTTGCCTGCATGAAAACTGGCATAAACCAAAATAATGTGCAATACATCAAAAACTAGCATTTCGCGCTGGCGTTGCAAACGCAGGTAGATGAATGACAGACTGGAGGAAACAAACCACACACCCAACCACAGGCTTATTAAACGACAATAGACAATGAGATCATTCCATTCATCGCCTAGCACACCTACTACCCAGGAAGCGGGCAATACCCAAACTAGAACTGTCATAACTGCCAAAATCACCGTCAATCGAACTAGAAATTTAGCGTACAACGAAAGCACGGCTTTCCTTTCATGAATGCCCGAAATCGTTCCGTAATACACCAGAGAGATGGAAGCCGCGACCATACCCAAGCCAGCGCCCACGTAGGTCATCGGAACACTTACCATACCTGCGCTTGCAGGTCCGAAATTCTCTACAAACATTTCGATAGAGAGGAAGTTGATGAATGCACCCACAAACACGATCAGCGTAGTATGGAAAATGAACGATTTGTGATCGCCCAATAATTTCCATTTGGAAAAATTTCTGCGCTCAACATCTGCTACATCCCTTCTATACTGAAAGTATTGAAATATGGCCGTAAGACTTAATCCACTCACCGGTCCGTAGTAATTCTTCCGTAAAATAGGCAATACCAGAAATGGAATCAATTGCGAAACTGCCGTGCCTGTGAAAAGCACCATCACGTTTTGTATAAATGTCCGTTTCTGTTCTGTCATCTCTGTTAGCCATTCCAAATTTCCCAGCTCCTCTCGGCCTGCTGCACAAGCATAGCGTAGCCGTTCATCGTTTTCGCGCCGGCTAAACGACCGAGGCGCAGAAAAGTAGTTTCCTCCGGATTATATACTAGGTCATACAGAAAATGCTTCTCCGATAGACCTTCGTAAGGCAAGAACGGACATGCATCTATATCCGGATAAGTTCCCAAAGGCGTAGTATTAATGATGAGCGGAAAATGATGCATCACTTCCGCCTTCAACACATCATAACTCAGCTCCTGCTCTCCACGTGGCGTGCGACTTACAAAATGAAATGGTATTCCCCATTTGCGCAACACATAGGCCACAGCCTTCGATGCACCCCCGGTTCCCAGAATCAACGCACGCTCATAATGATTCTCAAGAAACGGCTTAATGCTCATTTCGAAACCAAAAACATCCGTATTGAATCCGCTCAGAATACCATCGCGAACGCGAATACAATTCACAGCGCCTATCTCACCGGCCACGTCATCCATTTCATGCAAAAACGGAATTACGCTCTCCTTATAGGGAATAGTCACATTGAGTCCCGCTAGTGCCGCATTACCTTGAACAAGAGCATTAAAAAGAGAAATATCTGCTATCGAAAAATTCTCATAACGACAATTAAGATCATTCCTTTCCGCAAAACGCTTGGTAAAATACCCCTTTGAAAAAGAATGCACCAGTGGATAACCCACCAAACCAAATAATCGATTTTTTTCGTTTGAATCGACCAAGTCAGATTACGATTTTTTCAATTTAGCCTTTACAGCTCCAATGATTATCGGCAGTATCGAAACGCCTATGATTCCGAACACGACGACCTCAAAATTATTCTTCACAATTTCAAAACCACCGCATGTATATCCCAACAACGTGATACCCACTACCCACAAGACTGCACCCAAAAAACACACTGTAATGTATCGACGATAAGGCATATTACCTGCGCCGGCTACAAATGGCGCTATGGTACGTACAATCGGAACGAAGCGCGCCATGATGATGGCTTGACGACCATACTTCTCATAAAACGCCTCTGTCTGAGTGATGTACTCTCGCTTAAAAAACAAGATTCGATCTCGTTTCTTGATCTGTTCACTGAAAAACTTGCCGACGAAATAATTCACATTGTCGCCGCAAAGCGCCGCTAAAATGAGTAAGGGCATAATGACCCACACATTCAACCCCTCATTGTTGTTGGCTGCTGCAATGGCTCCCGCTGCAAACAACAATGAATCGCCCGGCAGCAAAGGCATTACAATAAAACCAGTTTCTACAAATACAATTAAAAACAAGATGGCATACACATACATTCCATAGTCGGCAACCATGGCCATCAAGTGCTCATCGATATGAAGTACAAAGTCTATTAAGGTCGACATAGTGTGGTATAAATTGAAATGATTAAAAAAACAAAAGCGATGCACCACAATGAATCATTGAAATGCACCGCCATTGCGATAGTTTACTAGTTATTATTCTTCCTCCGCATCGAAGAACTCTTTAATGCGACTTAAAAATCCTTGCGTGTCTTTCGTTTCGCGAACCTTGTCACTTAGTGTGACCTTGCTCTTCTTATCCGCAGCAGCCTGAGCTACAGCCGGTATTTCGATGTTGCCTGTTCCAGTTACAGGATTGAACTTCTCAAGTCCGTGAATAACCAAGCCTACACCCGTACTCATAGCCGGTATAAGGAGGTTCTCATTCTTAGCCTTCACCACGTGCTCATTCGGATAACCAATGCGGCAATCCATGCCCGTGATGTATTCCACCAGTTGCTTCATATGCTTCAGCTGCGATCCGCCACCGGTAAGGACAATGCCACCAATGAGTTGCTTCTCAAAACCGCTGTTGCGAATTTCCCAATAGACGTGCTCGATAATCTCGTCCATACGAGCCTGAATAATCTGCGAAAGATTTTTCAGAGAAATCTCTTTCGGCTCACGTCCCTTCAGACCGGGAATACAGACAATCTCGTTATCTCTGTTCTCTGTAGCAAGCGCACTGCCGAATTTGACTTTCAGCAATTCAGCATGATTACGCATGATAGTGCAGCCTTGCTTGATATCCTCGGTAATGATATTACCTCCGAAAGGAATAACTGCCGTATGACGAATGATTCCATCTTGGAAAATCGCCACATCGGTTGTACCACCACCTATATCTACAAGAACCACTCCTGCTTCCTTCTCTTCTTCACTCAATACCGCAGCAGCGCTTCCCAGTGGCTCGAGCGTGAGAGCATCAACATTCAAACCGGCCTTAGTCACACACTTGTAAATGTTGCGAATTGCCGTAATCTGACCGGTGATGATATGAAAGTTAGCCTCGAGGCGCGTTCCGCACATACCAATCGGATCCTTGATGCCTGTTTCGCTATCAACAGTGTACTCCTGAGGTAAAGCATGGATAATTTCTTCACCAGGAAGCATAACCAGCTTATGCATATCCTCAATCAACGCATCGATATCCGTGCGTGAAATTTCTTCCTCCTGGTTGCGACGTGTGCGCATACCACGATGTTGCAAGCTCTTGATGTGCTGGCCTGCAATACCTACGTTCACCAATCGTATGTTGACACCGCTCTCTCGCTCAGCTTCTTCAACCGCTGCGCGAATGCTCTGAACTGTTTTCTCGATATTCGAAACAACGCCGCGCGTAACGCCGATACTCTCGCTCTTGCCAATACCGAGAATCTCGATTTTATTGTTCTCCATTTTACGGCCAACCAAACACGCAATCTTGGTGGTTCCGATGTCTAAGCCAACTACGATCTCTGAATTCATAGGGTTATTCGTTTTCTGTTATTCAATTTTTCGGTTATTCAAACTACTATCGCTTCACCCCTACAACCTGCCCGTTGTATTGGGCCTGAAGAGTGCTGAAACGATCCAAATCATCTGCTACAACCACATGCTCATAAAAAGCACGAAGCTTTTTCAATTTGCTGTCGAGGTGATAGATGTAGCCTACATTGACACGCTGATTTCCCACACGTGGTATAATCTCAAATTCTCCTGCGCCATTCACATACACATGTTCTATCTGCGCACACCAAAAAGTATCGCGTGCCACTATTTCTGTAAACTGATAGATCTCGTCCAACGTTGTGTTTCGCGCCAAACTATCCGGAAAATTCACCGAAACACTTTCACTGCGCAATCCATCCGCTATCTCGCCTGTGAATACCGGCAGCTTGACCGTGGTGAGCTGCGAAAGCTCCATGGTATAGCCATCTGCGTCGAGATAATAACTTTCGCCGCTTCGATTGAAAATGCGTGCAATCGGGGTGCGCTGCTTCACTTGAATCACGCATCGTCCATCGACTGTGGTATAAACATGCGCCTCACGAACCGAAGAATTCGCCGATACCGCGCGATGTATAGCGCCTAGATCAACCTCGTTCAATGCTTTGCCAACAATCACATCCGTGGCACTATCGGCTATTGCAGAGATCTGTTGCTCGTCAATGAACTTTCTACCATCATTCGACTCCACCTGCACTTCTAACTTCCAGCAGCGAGTATCACTCTGCTTCTTGCCCACAAAACCAAGAGCCACAAAAAGCCCAATCGCTCCTACAATAGCAAGCGAGTACACAACCATCACACGCAGTTTCTTGCGCCTCTCGATATTTTTAATGAAGATATTTCCTGTCTCCTTCGTCATGAGTTTTGGCTGGTAACGGAAGTAAAACCCACCGTTTATTTACCTGAAAAGGCCGCTGCCACTGGGTTGACAAGTGCATCAATATCACCTGCCCCCAACATTACAATTACCTGGCGCGGACTTCCAGTCAACTCTGCTAATAAAAACTGCTTCTCGACGAGTTTTTTGGTGGGTTTGGAAATGTTATCCAACAGCAATTGTGAATCAATTCCGGGCAAGGGTAACTCGCGCGCAGGGTAGATCGGAAGTAAAATGATATCGTCGAGCAACTCCAGACTGCGCGCAAATTCCGGAAGAAAATCACGGGTTCGGGTGAAAAGATGGGGCTGAAAAACGCCTGTGATGTGCTTTCCGGGATAGAGTTGCCGAACCGAGGAAATACAGGCTCTCAACTCTTCCGGGTGATGCGCATAATCGTCAATCAACACCAAATCCTCACGCCGGATGTGGTATTCAAATCGGCGCTTGACACCCTTAAATGAACTAAGACCACTTCTGATTTCACCTTCCGTTAAACCTACTGCTCTGCAAACGGCTATTGCCGAAACCGCATTCTCGACATTATGCATGCCCGGCAAGCCGAGCTCAACAGCAGGCCAGCTTTCGCCCTGCGCGTTATAATCGAAATAATACTGCCCCTCTTTAATCTCAATATTCGATGCAAAATGCCCCGCTTGCGAAGAGCCGCTATAATCCAAATATTTCACTCCACTTCCGAGTGCCGAAACATCAATCGGCAGCTCTTTCCTATAAATCAGCAAGCCTCCTGCAACCAACTTTCGAGCAAACAGATTGAACGATTCCTTCATGTACTCATGCGACCCGTAAATATCCAGGTGGTCGGCATCGGTACTGGTAATTACCGAAATCGTAGGCGACAACGTCAAAAAAGAACGGTCGTACTCATCCGCCTCCACCACCGTCCACTCTGCGTTTTTATCCAACAATAAATTAGTCCCGTAATTCGTCGCAATTCCACCCAAAAATGCATTGCAACCCTTGCCGCTGTGCATGAGTAAATGCGCTATCATCGAGCTCGTTGTGGTCTTACCATGCGTGCCGGCGACCGCTATACTCTTGCTTTGCGCGGTTATTACCCCCAGTGCTTGCGAGCGCTTTATAAGAGTATAACCCTGGTCGGCCAACCAGTTCAACTCCTGACTTTCCCTGGGTATTGCGGGTGTATAAATGACCAAAACCTTCTCCTTGGGCGTGTGCCTTACAACCGGCGGAATTTCCAGCACTGAATCATCGAAATGCACCGCAATGCCTTCCATCTCCAATTCCGTCGTTAGCGGTGTTGAGGTCTTGTCGTAACCCATCACCAATTTGCCATGTGCATGGAAATAGCGCGCAATGGCCGACATACCGATACCGCCAATACCTAGGAAATAGTAAACCTCTGTTTCTTCAAAGTTCATGGAAATCATTTCAGGATGACTATTGCACAAGTTTCTTTACTTCTTCAACAATACGCTCTGCAGCACTTGCCTGAGCCATAAAGCCAATGGCCTTGGTCAAGGTGTCACGTTGATTGTCACTCTTCATTAAATCGCTTACAACATCACCTAACCGTTCCTTAGCTTCAACATCTTTCACCAACATAGCGGCACTTTTTGTCACTAAGGCCATCGCATTCTTTGTTTGATGATCTTCCGATACGTTTGGAGAAGGAACAAAAATGGAAGGTTTCGCCACCAGACACAGCTCTGAAATACTCATTGCTCCTGCGCGCGATACAACCACATCAGCAACAGCATACGCCAAATCCATTTCCTTGATGAACTCGTGCGCCTGCACATACTTCAAGCCCGAGCATCGTTTTCTCGATTGCTCCACGTAACCCTTTCCTGTTTGCCAGATAACTTGAAAACCTTCATCCTCCCAACGTTTTGCAAAAGCATCGACCGCTTCGTTGATAGTGCGCGCACCTAAACTACCCCCAATTACAAGCAAAGTCTTACGGTTTGCATCCAGGCTGAAATGCTTTTGGCCGACATCGCGTTTGCCCTGTAACTGCACTACCTCCGGTCGAACCGGATTGCCTGTCATTACAATTTTTTCCTTCGGGAAATACTTTTCAAGCCCGTCGTATGCTACACAAATGGTATTAACCTTTTTCGAAAGTATACGGTTGGTTATACCCGGAAATGAATTCTGTTCCTGTATAAGTGTCTTCACACCTGCACCTGCAGCGGCGCGCAACAAAGGACCACTGGCATAGCCGCCTACTCCAATGGCAATGTCGGGCTTGAACTCACGCACGATGCGGCGCGCCTTCCACATACTAGCCAACAACTTGAAGGGCACCAACAAATTCTTCCAGGTCAATCGCCGCTGAATACCCACAATCGGAAGACCAACAATCTCAAAACCGGCCGCGGGAACCTTCTCCATCTCCATCTTTCCCAATGCACCCACAAAAAGGATTGTTGAATCCGGAAATTGTGTCCGTATGGTTTTCGCGATAGCTACCGCCGGAAAAATGTGACCACCGGTACCTCCGCCTGAAATAATTACTCGCATTGTATTCCGATTTATACGGTTGGAACAGGCTCCATAAACTTAGTCTTGGTGAGACTCAAGTCTTCCTCCTGCTCATCCTTACTCCTGCATATACTCAAGATAATTCCCAGTGCCAGACAGGTGAACAAGGTGCTCGTTCCACCCATACTTACCAACGGAAGCGGTTGGCCGGTGGTAGGGAATAGACTCACAGCTACAGCCATGTTGATGAAGGCTTGGATAACCAACATAAAGGCGAGACCCAAAGCCGTTAACTGCGCTCCCATTTTTGGATTGTTGATTGACAGCTTAATGGTTCTGAAAAGCAAAATGAGATACAACAACACGAGGGTTATTCCTCCGAATATTGAACCATACTCCTCGATGATAAACGGATAAATCATGTCGGAATACGGGTGAGGCAAAAAGTTGCGCGAACTGCCTGTGCCGGGCCCCTTCGGAATAATGCCACCTTCGTGAATCGCATACTTTGCAAGATCTGTTTGATAGTTGCCTTCGCTATCCTCATCCATCGCACTCACAATTCGATTTTTCCACGTGCCGTATCGCGCAGGAAAACCCGTTGTCTCGCCCACCACTATGATAAGAAAAATGAAGCCCACTCCAACGGCAACGAGCTTACTCATATGACGAAAAGGAACACCGGCAAGAAACATCATGAGAAAACAAATACTGGCCAACATGGCAGCAGTAGAAAAGTTGGCCGGTAGAATGAGACCACAAATAAGTGCGATTGGCCAGATAACCGGCATCACTCCTTCCTTGAAATCATGCAGCATATCGCGTTTTACCGCTAGCGTTCGCCCAACGTATATAATGAGCACAATCTTGGCAAAATCGCTAGGCTGAAAGGTCAACCCTGTAAATGGAATGACAATCCAGCGATTGGCATCGTTCAGGTTATGACCGAATAACAGCGCATAGGCAAGAAAACCCGCTGCGACCAGCAATAGAATTTTCGATAGCCGAGAAAAATACCGAAACGCCATACGATGCACGATGTACATGATGATGAAACCCAGAATAATCATTCCGGTGTGCTTCAGCAAAAACTTGAGGCTGTTGCCGTGTGCTTTATATGCCAGTGTTGAAATTGCGCTGTATACGGCAAGTATCGAAATAAGCGACAAAAAGAGTGTTACCATCCATATGGTGCGGTCGCCTTGCAGTTTGTTGAGGAGGTGTTTCATGTTTTTCAGGTCGAGTACGAATATGCGCCTTCAAACAACAGCTTTCCATCCGCAGTCAATCGCGTTTTACACAACGCCCTGTGCAACAGAATGGGCAAAAAAAATCCCGTCGCACGGACGGGATTTGGATGACTTTCGTTTCTTTATTGAACCAGCACCTTTCGGGTCGATACTCGAGCACCTTCTTGAAAGCGCACGAAGTAAATTCCTCGCTGAAATACCGATACGTCCTGGCGAATGGTAAAATCATCCGATGCGATTACTCCTTGATGGAGGGTTGCTACTTCGCGACCCGTAATATCGAGCATCGTCACCGTCGCCTTGTCACCTGAAGCATTCAACACACGCACTGTCAAATTACCATTGGCAGACGTGTGCACATTCATATCTATGGCTGCTCGACTTACATTTTGAACAGAATTGGGTGCTACCTCTGCTGTAAAAGAACCGATCTGCCCGGGGTGAAGCGTGCATTCGTAATTGTACTCGCCTGCAACTTCGACCTTATAATCGAACTCGGTAACACTGCTAGTCAATGGGGAAAACCACGTTGCAGCGCCTTCAGGAACACTGGTAGAAGACGTATTATGTGTGCCACTCGTCCGCACGAATCGAACAGTGTCACCCACCACTAGGTTGAAACTTGCCGGCTCAAACAAAAACCCAACTTGGCTAACGATATGCACGGTAGCGCTCATCTGCAGGGATATTGCGAATATGCAAACAAAAGAGAGGAGTAAATTTTTCTTCATGGTTTCAATTTTAATTCAATTATTCAGCACTTCTGCAGCATCCTAAAAATGATGCCACTATATCGTTGTGAATAACCGCTATTTAAATGCATCAAATCCCGTAACATCCATACCCGTGATGAGCAAATGGATATCATGGGTTCCTTCATAGGTAATCACTGACTCGAGATTCATCATATGGCGCATAACCGGATACTCGTTGGTGATACCCATACCGCCGAGCATTTGGCGTGACTCACTCACAATCTCCTTGGCCATAGCGATGTTGTTTCTCTTAGCCATACTTATTTGAGCTGTAGTCGCACGTCCTTCGTTGCGCAACTGACCCAGACGGTATGTAAGCAACTGTGCCTTCGTGATTTCGGTAATCATTTCAGCCAATTTCTTCTGCTGCAACTGGAATGCGCCAATTGGCTTACCAAACTGGATGCGCTCCTTGGAATATTTCAACGCCACATCATAACAATCGAGGGCAACACCAATTGCGCCCCACGCGATGCCATAACGGGCTGAATCAAGACATCCAAGTGGAGCACCTAAACCGCTCTTATTTGGCAATAAGTTCTCCTTAGGAACTTTCACGTTATCGAAAATCAACTCGCCTGTATCGCTGGCGCGTAAGCTCCACTTCCCATGCATGGTTGGCGTTGTAAACCCTTCCATACCACGCTCCACGATCAAACCGTGAATACGTCCCGCTTCGTTCTTAGCCCACACTACCGCGATCTGCGCAAAAGGCGCATTGCTGATCCACATCTTCGCTCCATTCAACAAATAATGGTCGCCCATGTCTTTGAAGTTGGTAATCATACCTCCAGGGTTACTTCCATAGTCCGGCTCAGTCAATCCGAAACATCCCATCCATTCGCCGGTAGCCAGCTTAGGAAGGTATTTCATGCGTTGTTCTTCGTTGCCGTACTTATAAATCGGATACATTACCAAAGAGCTCTGAACCGAAGCTGTAGAGCGCAAACCACTGTCGCAACGCTCCAATTCCTGCATGATCAAACCATAGGAAATCTGATCAAGTCCTGCTCCACCGTACTCTGAAGGGATATAAGGACCAAAGGCGCCGATTTCACCAAGCCCCTTCAGCAGATGCTGCGGGAACTTGCAGTTCTCTGCCGCCTCTTCAATGATGGGAGAAACTTCTTTCTTCACCCATGCACGGGCTGTATCACGAACCAGCTTTTGCTCTTCGCTGAGCCATTCGTCCATCAAATAGTAATCGTGACCTTGGTATGAATCTGTGCGCATTGTGTATTGAATGTTTAATCAGATAATCGTCGGTTTTTCCGTCGACGGCGCGAATGTACAACCGCGTTTGGTGAACAGAAAACAAAAAACAATGACTAGTTACAAATGACTAGTGACTAATAATGAGTCTAAGTCTCACTGATCATTAGTCATTTGCCACCAGTCATTTGTCCTTATTCGCCTCGTACCATGCATCCACCAGTAAATCGCGCCCAACGCTCGCTTCAACCGCCAGAAAATCGCAGCGTTCGTTCATCTGATGGCCGTTATGGCCTTTGATCCATTTAAAACGAACCTTATGCTTTTGAGCGACAACAAGATAGCGCTTCCAAAGATCCGGATTCTTGACGTTTTTCCAACCTCGCTTCACCCATCCTCTTATCCAATTCTTTTCTACGGCATCAACCACATACTTCGAATCGGAATAAACAGTCACCTCACAACCGTCCTGCTTCAGCATTTCAAGACATACAATGACACTCAACAACTCCATTCGGTTGTTGGTTGTAAGCCGAAAACCCTGACTAATTTCTTTGTAATGCGGACCGCTTTGAAGAATGGCTCCGTAACCACCCGGTCCCGGATTGCCCTTAGCTGCGCCATCGGTGTAAATCGTAATGCTCGTCATGACTTCCTTAACCGAGCAAATGCTGAATGTTATTGCTAAAAAGCTTCACTGCGATGGCCAGTAGAATGATACCGAATATTTTCTCGACCACGTTAATGCCGGCAACGCCCAGTGCACGCTCAATTCGATTGGTCAGTTTCAATACGATGAAGATGGGCAGCATATTCAATGAAATGGCAGCAAGAATGTTAATCTGATCATATTCGGCTCCTAAAGAAATCAAAGTCGAAAATGTGCCTGCTCCGGCGATAATTGGAAAGGCCAACGGCACAATAGAAGCTGCCCCTTCCGAGCCTTCCTTCTGCTTGAAAATCTTAATTCCCAATACCATTTCCATGGCAATGAAGAACAGAATGAAAGAACCCGCTACAGCAAATGAATTCACATCGACACCAAAGAGATAGAGAAACCGTTCACCGAGAAAAAGAAACACCACCATCAGAAGAAATGAAACCAATGTGGTCGTAATCGGCTGAATATTGCCCGATGTATTCTTGATTTTGACAATGATGGGAAT
>Ga0315905_10004783_pt1 | contig 13848 bp, 12 predicted proteins | sample LakEriMetagenome_5_FD_203522 | JGI IMG/M metagenome (GOLD analysis project Ga0315905, IMG submission 203522) | Freshwater fungal communities from buoy surface, Lake Erie, Ohio, United States - Buoy 4 MA121 | ecosystem: Environmental > Aquatic > Freshwater > Lake | place: USA: Lake Erie, Ohio... | reverse complement strand
CAGCAGGGCCATCGAGGGTGGCAGGCGACGAGTGAGTGGCCGGAACAGGAACCGGTGGGTCAGGTCACGAAACGCCAAGTTCCAGCGGCGTCCCCAAAACTCGCTCAGGCTCTGGGATGCCCAGGGACGGTTCATGATCGGAACAGCCTGGATCCCCGCAGTCCGCCACAGGCAGGACAGCAGATGAAAGGTTCCGAAGTGCAGCAGCAGGACGATCCCGGTCATGCCGGTGGCCCCTGCCAGAACCGGGGAACGTTCGTGAATGATCGGCCACAGCCCCCAGATCAATGTCGCGCCCAGCAGCGACATCAGCGCCGCCCGCGCCCATTCAACACCTGCGGGCCGTGCAGCATCACGCGTTCCGAGGAAGGCATCGGCGTCCATGCCTGGCCAGCCGATCAGGTAGCTCACGTCCCTGCCACGCGAAGCAGAGACCGTGCTGACCGACCAGCTGAGGAGCTTCAAGCTGCCGAAAACCAGTAGCGAGAGTCCCCACATTCCGGCCCACGGTGGTATTTGAGTTGCCGGCATGTGCGAACCTCCTGATGAGCAAACCGTGATCGGGGGCTTCGTATAACTGGTGAGTCGCTTGTCGCGGGCAATCCAGTAACATCCCGGCATACTGCTCCCAACGCGACATCGCTCAAGGCCCCCCATTGCAGCCGCCTCCTGACAGTTCTGAACCGGAACCGGACCTCGATGAAGTCGAGATTCCGTCTCTCTCAATCAGTGAGCCGGTCTCGCTGACGGTCGAGGCCCGCGCGCATGGGTGGCGGGTCGATCACTACCTGGCTCGGCTGTTTCCGAATTACAGCCGCGAGCTCTTTCAGAAGGCGATCGAGCAATCGGCCGTGCAGGTCAACGGACTGGCGGTCAAGGCGTCGCGTCGACTGCGGGTCAACGACCGGCTCAGCGTGCGATTGCCGGAGCTGCCGGATCATTCACTGGAGCCGGAAGATCTGCCAATCCAGGTGATCTACGAAGATGAGGCCATCGCCATCATCAACAAACCAGCCGATATGGTTACGCACCCCGGCAAGGGGAACTTCAAGGGGACCCTGGCAGCTGCGGTGCAGTTCCACTTCAACGCGCTCAGCGACATCGCGGGCCAGCTGCGGCCGGGGATCGTGCATCGTCTCGATCGCGACACGACCGGGGTGATCGTGATTGCCAAGGACAACACGGTTCACAATCACCTGAGTCGGCAATTCGAGCAACGTGTCGTCAAGAAGGAGTACCGGGCGATCGTTCGAGGCACCCTGGAGCGCGACAGCGATTACATCCGGACCTGGATCAAGGTCCACCCGAAGAATCATGAGAAGATGATCACCTGCGACGAGGGGGAGCCGAGTGCTCGCGAGGCGGTCACGTTCTATGAGGTTCTGGAGCGGTTTCGCGGGTTCACGTATGTGCGACTGCTCCCGGAGACTGGCCGCACACATCAGCTGCGGGTCCACATGCTTTACCTGAAGTGCCCGATCATTGCGGACCGACTGTACGCGGGGCACGCGAAAATCACGCTCGGCGACTTCGCGGCGCCGGAGACAATCGCCAGCGGAGATGATACGCTCATTGCCCGACAGGCACTGCATGCCTTTCGGCTTCAGATCCGGCATCCGGTCAATGACCGCGTGATGCAATTCGAGGCCGAACTTCCTCCGGACATGCAGGCCACCCTCGAAGCCCTGCGAACCTATCGGAAGCTCAGCGGATGAAACTGGCGAAAGTGCGACTGGCGGATGGACGCGTCCGTGTGGCGATGGTCGAAGAGACCGGACTCCTGCTGCTCGATATGGAGCAGGTCAGTGGGATTCGCCTGCTGTCGGACATCCTGCACGCTCCCGACCCGGTGGGGCTGGCGAAGTTCCTGGTGGATCCCAAAGCTGGACCGATCAAGCTGGGCGAGGTCGCCTTCCTGGCTCCGATCGATCGCCAGGAAGTCTGGGCGGCCGGGGTGACCTACAAGCGCAGCCAGATCGCCCGCATGGAAGAGTCCGAAGCGGGGGCCAGCCACTATGACAAGGTCTACACCGCTCCGCGGCCCGAGATCTTCATGAAGGCCACGCCGCACCGCGTCTCTGGCCCCGGTGAACCGGTCCGCGTTCGCGCCGACAGCCACTGGTCGGTTCCCGAGCCTGAGTTCACGCTGGTCCTGAACCCTGCGATGCAGATTGTCGGCTACACGATCGGCAACGACATGTCGGCCCGCGACATCGAAGGGGAAAACCCGCTCTACCTGCCGCAGGCCAAGGTCTACAACCAGTGCTGTGGTCTGGGTCCATACATCCTGCTGGCAGACGGCCCGCTCAACAAAGATGCCGTGGCGATTGATCTGATTATCAGTCGCGATAAGTCCGAAGTCTTCAAGGGTTCGACATCGCTTTCGCAGCTGAAGCGTGAGCTGCCGGAGCTGGCCGAGTGGCTGGGGAAAGAAAACGACTTTCCCGCGGGGGCGTTCCTGCTGACCGGCACCGGAATCGTTCCACCGGACAACTTCACACTGGAGAACGGAGACATCGTGTCGATCTCGATCACCGGGATCGGAACACTGACGAACCCGGTGGTGAAGGCGTAGGGCGGCTTTCCGCAGTTCTCCTTGAGCAGACTTTCAGCGGGACCCTATAGTCCTGACATGAGAAGTTTCATTGAGACAGATTGTTATGTCAGTCTGGTCGGACTGGCTGTGGGTGACGCATTCGGTCAGCAGTATGTCTGGCACGTTGAGGATATCGACCGTAGGCGGGAAGATGTTCCGATCTGGCGCTGGACGGACGACACGGAAATGGCATTGTCGGTTGTCTCCGTGCTCTGTGACCGGGGCGAGATCGATCAGGATCAGCTCGCGGCACGGTTTGGAGAACATTGGGACTCAGGGCGCGGGTATGGTGCGGCCATGCTCTTCGACCTGCTCCCGAAGCTCCAAAAGGGAGAGTACTGGCAAGTCGCAGCGGCGACTCTGTTTGATGGTCGTGGATCGTATGGAAACGGGGGGGCCATGCGTGTGGCTCCTTTGGGGGCACATTTCGCTCACGATTTGAAACTCGCGGCTCAGCAGGCGCGCCTCTCTGCCGAAGTGACTCACGCAAATTCCGAGGGTATTGCCGGTGCCGAGGCCGTGGCCATTGCAGCTGCCATCGCCCGGCGGCAGCGCGATCAACGAACGGTGACGGGAGCTCGCACGTTTCTGAAGCAGATTCTGGAACAGCTGCCCCCCAGTGAAGTCCAAGAAGGAATTCAGCGGGCCTACGACGAATTCGGCCCCGGTGCCCCACGCGAAGCCTTGATCGAACGGCTGGGAAACGGAAGCCGGGTCACCGCCATGGATACCGTTCCGGTGTGCCTGTGGATGGCTGGCAAGCACCTCGATGATTACGAGGAAGCGCTTTACGACACGGTCGCTCTGCTGGGAGACATGGACACAAACTGCGCGATCGTCGGCGGGATCGTCGCAGCTCATGTCGGCGTCGATGGCATCCCGATGAGTTGGAGAAAAGCCACAGAAGAGTGGCCCGACTGGTTTCGTCCCTATCTCAAATGATCACAAACGCCGGTGATCGTCAGGGCCCCGGCGACGGTCAGGTCGCCTGTGCCGTCCATTTCAAAGACGTCAAATCCGTCTCCGTTCGTGACCGTGATCGATCCATACGAGTGATTCCCTCCACTATCCAGCGTCAGTCGGTTGTCCCCGTCGCCGCCCAGGTAGGTCAGGCCACCCGTGATCGAGATATTCGTGAGCGTCGCGGTGTCATCCCCGAGTTTCAGGTCGATCTTGATCGTTGTGACCCCGGTAAAGGTCCCCGCACCATTCACTGTCGTCGCCACGCCCGCCACGGTCACGACTCCCGCTCCACCACCCGTCAGCGTGATCTGCTGATTGTTGGTACTCCCCGTGACAGCTGCAGCTGTCAAATCATCGACACCTGTGATTGTCAGAGTCCCTCCCGAGAAGGTGGCATTGGCCACCCCGGCGAGCAGGGCCCGAGACTCAAGCGTGACTGCCTGACCCCCCAGTCCTTTTCGCGTCCGCCTCGCCGTGATTTGAGGCGAGTAGATCAAGTTCCGAAGTGACGACCAGAAACGCTGAGAGAAAGGAACCATGAGAAATGCCCTGAAGACTTGAGGCTCAGAAGGGCAATGACCAGAGTCTACCTGCGGCTGAATCGCGCTTCTAGACCCTAAATCCGAAACGGAGAGGCGGGGCCAGGCCTTGGCGACTGCAAGTTGAACGGGTCTTGACCGACACAGATGTCCGCCAGGGAACCCCCGCCAACCCGTGGTGACGGAGAAAAATAATTCATAACTCTCTGGGCACCAATAGCTTACAGTTACCATGTGCCGTCGCCGACGCTCGGTTGCGGTCGGGGAACCGGTTCTCGTACACTACTTGGCTCGCAACTTCCAGCCCAGGCTGCCGTCCAACGCCGGTGGCCCTTCCGAGGTGAGTCATGAAAGAAGGCATCCATCCCGATTACCACCCCGTCGTGTTCCACGACGTCGGTTCGGGAGTCAAGTTCCTGACCCGTTCCACGATGACCTCCAAAGAGAAGGTCAAGTGGGAAGACGGCAACGAATACCCGCAGATCTCCGTCGACATCAGCTCGGCCAGCCACCCGTTCTTCACCGGCAAGATGAAGTTCCTGGATGCTGCTGGTCGCGTTGAGAAGTTCCAGAAGAAGTACGGTCTCGCCAAGAAAGACGGCGAAGGCAAGTAGCTGGAATCCGAACCAACTTTACAACCCGCCGGGGGCTTGGCCTCCGCGCGGGTTTGTCATTGGAAAGAGGAGAGATGAGAGACGAGAGATGAGAGCCAGGCAGCTCCACCTTGTTTCGCGATCTTCTTCTGCTGGCTCTTGTCTCTACCCTCTCGTCTCTCGTCTGGTTCATTATGTACCCCAGCCTGCAACTCAAACTGGATCGCTTCGAGGAACTCGAGCGGCAACTGCAAGACCCGGCGGTCCTGGGGAACGGGACCAAGCTGGTCGAAGTGCAGCGCGAGTATGGCGGTCTGAAGAAGACAGCGGACTCGGTGCGGACGTTCCAGAAGCTCGAAGCCGACCTGAAGGCGGCGCAAGAGTTCCTGGCGGAGGCGACCGACGACGAGACGAAAGAATACGCTCAGGCGGAGGTCAACGAACTCTCTGCCAAGGTGGCTGCGCATCAATCGGAGTTGGAGGATCTGGTCACGGCGGGCGACTCGATCACCCGCGGTGGCCTGATCATGGAAATCCGGGCGGGGACTGGGGGCGACGAAGCGGCTCTGTTCGCCGGGGATCTGTTCAATATGTACAGCCGCTACATCGACCTTCGCGGCTGGAAGATGGAACTGCTCGAAACCGCCGAAGGGGAAATGGGCGGGTTCAAGGAAGTGGTGTTCTCGGTCTCCGGCGAAGGGGCCTATCACCGCTTGCAGTTCGAGAGCGGCGGGCACCGCGTGCAGCGCGTCCCCGAGACCGAAACACAGGGGCGTATCCATACCAGCGCCGCGACCGTGGCTGTGCTGCCGGAAGCCAGCGAAGTCGAAATCGACATCAAGGATGAAGACCTGCAGATTGACACGATGCGGGCTGGTGGCCCGGGTGGACAGAAGGTCAACAAGACCGAATCAGCGATCCGCATCACACACATCCCCTCGGGCATTGTCGTGAAGTGCCAGGACGAGAAGTCCCAGCACAAGAACAAAGCCAAGGCGATGCGCGTGCTCCGCAGCCGCCTGCTCGAAGAGACGCAGAAGAAAGAAAACGAGGCCCGCGCCTCAGCCCGACGCACGCTGATTGGCTCGGGCGATCGCAGCGAAAAGATTCGGACCTACAACTTTCCGCAGTCGCGGATCACGGACCACCGGATTAACCACTCGATCTACAAGATGGCCTCGTTCATGCAGGGCGAAATCGACGAGATGATCGAAGCCCTGGTCGAGTTTGACCGCCAGGAGCGGCTCAAGATGGTGAAAGAATAATTCCCGTAGCCACGTTCGCCAGAACGTGGCTGGTTCTCGCTCGGCCCCCCACGTTCTGGCGAACGTGGCTACGCATTACCCAATGAATTCGCCCCAGGGGCGGCGCAGAGCTCGAAAGGCCCGGCTCGGCAGCACGACCGTTCGCCACTTCGGGGACCGTTGCCGCATCATTCGGGCGTAGTCACGGACCCACACGGCATAGAAAGCGTACTGCCTGCCGCGATACTCGAATTGCACCGGGTGCTGTTGTGCCGAATCGGGATCGGTAATCCAGTAAGCAAACACGAACGCCGCCTGAAACTTCGAACCGAACACATCTTCCCAGCGGAGCAGAGACGCGACGTCGTCCGCATCGGCCCACGACTCCCAGCGATGTCCGCCCGCCTGTCCGACCGAGAACCGACGCCCTTTCACATCCAGCAGAAGCCGGTGCTCTCCGCCATCGACGATGAAATCCATCGACTTCAGCGACATACTCTGCAGGTGCGCCCGCCGCGATTCATCAACTGCGACGTAGGGGCGACCGGTCGCGATCAGATAGGCTTCGAACGCCGCGTCGTAGTGGTTTGAGCGAATGGCCATCTCGCCTCCGTGCTGCTGCCTGTGGTCAAGATTATTTCAGTTGGTTGCAACGTTCACAAGAACGATCGCTGCGGGAGATCACCAGCGGTGTCTTTGCGGACGTTTTTGAGATCCGCAGATTTCACAGATTTTCGCAGATTATCAGTACTCTTCGAGTCCGCACGTTACGCCTGGAAAAGCTCACTCGTGCGCCCCTTCCAATCTGCGTCAATCTGCGAAACCTGTGGATCGATTCATACTCACAAGCTGCGAATCACAGCCAGGATCTTTTCCAGGTCATTCGCCACCGGGATCGGTGCGTTCTGGAACAACGGCTGGGTGACGCCAGACTTGGCGAGTTTCTTGGCCTCATCGGTCTCGCTGGCGTGGTAGCCCACGGTGGCTGTGGGGTCTTTGAGCTGGTGGCCGGTCAGGATGCAGACGACGCGGTCGCTGGGGGCGATCACTCCCTGCTCGCGGAGCAGCTTGGCTCCGGCGACGCTGGCGGCGCTGGCCGGCTCGCAGCCGAAGCCGAAGGCTCCGACCTTGGCCTTGGCATCCATGATCTGGGCGTCGTGGACTTCACGAACGACGCCGTCCATCGCATCCAGAGCCCGCAGGCACTTTTTCAGGTTCACCGGGCGATTGATCTCAATCGCACTGGCCAGCGTATTGGCGCGGCGGTTCTGAGCATCCATGTCGGCATAGAACTTGTCGATCAGCACCTGATCCGGTCGCCCGCCGTTCCAGCGAAGATTGTCTTTGTTGTAGAGGTCATTGAGCGTGTTGGCCCCCGCAGCGTTGATGACCGCCAGCCGCGGCATCCGGTCGATCAGGCCGAGCTGTTTGAGCTCAATGAACGCTTTGCCGAAGGCACTCGAGTTCCCCAGGTTGCCGCCCGGCACAACGATCCAGTCCGGTACCTGCCAGCCGAGTCCTTCCAGGACGCGGTACATGATCGACTTCTGCCCCTCAAGGCGGAAGGGGTTCACGCTGTTGCACAGATAGATCCCAGCTTCTTTCGAAACCAGTCGCACCTTCTCGAGGGCATCATCGAAGTCCCCCTGAATCTGCAGCGTGACCGCCCCGTAATCGAGAGCCTGCGACAGCTTGCCATAAGCAATCTTGCCGCTGCCCACGAAGACGATTACCTTGAACAGACCGGTCACCCCTCCATAGATCGCCAGCGAGGCACTGGTATTCCCCGTCGAGGCACATGCAGCCACCTTGGCTCCGACCATGCGGGCGTGGGTGCTGGCGGCGGTCATGCCATTGTCTTTGAAACTGCCGCTGGGGTTAAGCCCCTCGTACTGCAGATGGCAGCAGCCCGCATTCAGCCCGACATACTTGGCGATCAGGTCGGTCTTCTGCAGGTAGGTCTGTCCTTCGCCGATCGTGACGATCTGGTTGTCCGGCGCAAACGGCAACAGCTTGCGGAACCGCCAGACTCCGCTGTAGTCGAGCGGATTCATCCGGTTCGACCAGGCCGCTTCGAACTCGCGCAGAGAGTTCGGTACCGGCAGCTTGTCCCACTCGTATTGAATGTCGAGCAGTTCGTTGCTCTCAGGACAGACCGTCAATGTCTCATCCACACCGTACGTGCGCTGACAGTCGGGAGCGATGCTGGTCTGAAAGGCGAAATCGGCGGTGGCAGGAATGGGAGGCTCCTTGGCTCGGCGGTCTCGGGACCGGCTCGTGGAATTGTATTGTCGAAATTCGGAAGATCGTCGGCAATCGCGTCTGCTCAACGACAATTCAGATTCTCAAAGTCACATAAGTCAAGAAGTATCCAACTCTTACATGATTCTCAATGACGTCGCCCGAATCATCCAGGGATTCCAGGCACCGCGACAAACCACAGAGTGAACAGAAAGTGCAGCCCGGTACCGGTCATCGTGGCGAGGTGCCAGACCGCATGAAAGTACGGGTGTTTATGGTCGTTCATCAGGAACCAGACCCCACCGGAGTAGGCCAAGCCCCCCGCCAGAACGATCCCCAGCCCCAGCCAACTGCCCACGGCATAGATCGAGCCGATCGTCAAAATCGGCAACCAGCCCAAGGGCATAAAGAACCAGGGCGAGATCGTGTGTTCCCGGGATTTGACTCGCAGGTAACAGCCCAGCAGCGAAAAACACCACATCAGGGCGAGGAGACTCCAGCCCCAGCTGTTGCGGATATGCACCAGAACAAACGGTGTGAAGTTCCCGACGACGAACAAAAAGATGCAGACCTGATCCAGCATCCGGAAGAACTCCCGATGCTCGGGAGATTCAAAACTATGTGAGAGCGTCGACGCCGCGTAGAGGGCAATCAACGTGGCCGCGTAGATCGTGCATCCGATGATTGCCAGCAGATCGCCTGTCGGCCACACCTTGACCATCAGCACGGTCGCTGCCACGAGCCCTGCGAAAAAGCCAGCTGCATGCGTAATCTGATTGGCAGTTTCCGTGGAAAGCCGCCAAGGGGTGGAAACGGCAGGCTCTTGCCCGAAAGCGGGCAGCGTCTCTCCGGACATGAACGGTCGGCCTTCCTGGCTGTGGCTGCGGGCGCATCCTGCGTCCCGTGGGGCGGACTGTCTTCGATCTCAATAATCCCCGCTAGATCAATCGGCTGTCATTCCTGGCAAGGTGCAATTGATCGCTTAAGGTTGTCAGCTTCCGATAAAAATTCACGGTCTTCCCGATGCAAAACACGCCAGGCGATCCGCCCGGCGTGTTTCGAATTCGGTGATGACCGTCGAGGTTATTCGCCGTAGACCTTGGTCATTTCTTCCGAGGCCAGCGGTTCGGAGATCGAATCGCTCGACAGCTTGGTCCGGAATCGCATGCTCCCCGAGAGCGTTCCCTTGACCTTCACCTGGTAAGTCAGCGACTTGCCCGGAGCCAGTTCGTCGACCGACTTGAAGACCACCAGCTCGTTCTCGTTGAGGTGACTGACTGGGCCCGTGGCGGTCATGAATTCGACCCCGGCAGGCAATTCACAGGTGAGGGCCAGATTGGTCGCTGCAGCCGTTCCCTCGTTCTTGACCCGAATTTCGTAGGCGGTTTCAACGCCCACTTCGACCGGATCGTCGAGATCGGTCACATCGACCACCAGCGAGGCGGCACCTTCGACGCGGGTCGAGGTCTCCGAGTCACTGATCGCTCCGTGTTCCGAAGTGGCCCGCACGAAGTGAGTGAACTCTCCTGCGGTCTTGGCCACCATGACGACCGGCACTTCGGCCTTCGCACCGCGGTCCAGGCGACCGACGAACCAGCTCAACATCCGGTTGGCCGAATCGTACTGGGCACCATCCCCGGCCGAGACAAAGTCGAATCCCTCGGGAATCTTGTGCATGACGCGAACATTGTCGGTCGCTACGGGGCCATCGTTTTCGACATGCAGCTTGTAAGTCGCCTGCCGACCGAGATAACGCAGACCGGGGCCTTCGATCGACGATTTCAGGCTCGGTGCGATCACGGTCACTTCCGCAGCTGCGGACTGGACCAGACCGCTATCCGCGGTGGCATGGACCTCGATCACCTGACGTCCACCAGATTCGGCAGTCAGAGCCAGGCGAACCGGACGGCTTTCTCCAGGAGCCAGATTGCCCAGTTCCATTTGCAGGCGATCACCCTTGGCGTGAACCAGTCCTGCAGGAATGATCGCTTCGACGGTCACGTTGGCAGCGGTTCCCGTTCCGGGGTTGCTGATCATCAGCGTCTGCGATGTGATCTCGCCGACCATCACTTCGCTGGTACCTTCGATCTTGACGGCCAGCAGTGGCTCGGTGACGGCAAAGCTGGTGGAAGCAGCACCGGTGAAGCGGACGTTGGCACTGGCTGCCACTTCACCCCGTTCGACTGGGATGAACTTGACCAGGACGACCTTCTGCTCACCGGGAGCAATCTCTTCGAATTGCCAGACCAGATTCGTGGACGAAGCCGGTTTCGGGTCAGAGCTGACCAGCCGAACATTGGATGGGAATCCCGCCTCCACTTCGACCTGCTTGGCCGTGACGGAACCGGAGTTCTTGACGACCAGCTCGCAGCTGGATTCCTGACCGACATTGATCGCACCCTTGGAATGCCATTCCACGGTGACGGTCGGCGATTGAGTCGTGGCTGGGCCTGACTTCGAAGCGTAGGCGGCACTCAGATCGTCGCTGCCCACTGCTGTATGGATAACTTCCGATCCACTTCGAGGACGGCTTCCCGTCTGACGAGCAATGCTGACGCTGCCGCGTGAGGCGGGCTTCGTCGGCTCGGTGACAGTTTCCGCTGCGGAGGCGGGAGTAATTTCCGCTGCAGGTTCTTCAGCCTCAGCAGCGACGCTGATGGGCGTACCGAGTTTAGAGCTTGGTGACTTGGCGACTGGACTCTTGGCTGGCGTCACCGACTTGGCCACTGGGGCTTTCGCGACCGGGGCTTTGGCCACCGGAGTCCGGCTGACAGCGGGCTTTGTCACAACGACGCGAGCAGCGGGAGCCTTGGCCACTGGAGCTTCGGCTTCTTCGGCAACTTCCTCTGCTGCGATCTCTTCGGACAAAGACTCCTCTTTGACGACAGGAGATTTGGCGGCAACTGCAGACTTGCTGACCGGCGGCTTCGCAGCCGTAGTGACTCGTGCCTTGGCTGTCGGAGCGTCGACTCGCTCAATCTCAGGAGCAGCCTTCGGCTCGGCCTTGGGTTCGAAATCGGCCGCGACGACGTCTTCTTCCTCTTCCAGAGCCCAAGCGGGAGCCGAGGAAGATTTTGACTTCGCGGGGGCCAGAGTCTGGACCGGAGCTTTCGGCTTTGGGGTGGACTGGACCGTGACGCGTCCAGCAGGTGCATCTTTCGCCTTAGTTGCAAATGTCTTTTCTTCGGCGAGCTCTTCAGCCTCTTCTGCAGCTTCTTCAGCATCCAGGGCCGCATCCAGTTCGCTTTCGTCGAGCGGAAACTTTCTGGCCGAAGTGGTTGGAGCCGCAGACGGACGGGCCGCCATGGCCGGGACTGGCTTCTTAGCAACTGGCTCCTCATCGAGCACATCGGCGAGCGACGCCGACTTGCGTGGCGACGCTGCGGGCGCATCCGCAGGAGCACTGGCCCCCTTGGTGGCGACTTCTGACCCTGCAGGCACCTTGGCCGGTGCCGGGCTGTCCTCTTCGCCGAACAGCTCTTCGTTGTAGTTCTTCAGTTTGGAGGGCTTGGCCACTTTGGCTTCTGGCTGGGCAGTCGCTGCGGACTTGCGACCCAGACCAAAAAACGACCGCGTACGCTCCTGCGCCCAGCCCGGAATAGCCATTCCGGCAGCTCCACACAGAGCCACTGCCCACAGGTACTTGCGCATGACCCACTCCTTGGCGACACTCGGGTGACCATACTGATCACCGGCCGACTGCATTCCCCGGCGATCCACGCGCGGACAGAAAAGGCAGTCTCTTCTTACTGCATCGGTTGTGACGGCTGTTCCGCTTCAGGCGGATCATTCGGTTTTGAGCGACTTTTTCGAATATGCGTGCTGTAGCGGGTGCTGTCGTAACACTAGGGCCGAATGCAACGGCTCCTGAGACTCTTCCGAAGATCGGTGTTTGGATCGAGGCAGGGGACACAACGCGCGCTTCAGGAATGTTCCCGACTCGATTGGTGTGGAACCGATTCCATTCGCTGTGCTCGGATGCCCCGTCCTCTGCGTGGGACCCCTCGATGTTGCGATCTCTCCGCCATCACCTTCTGACCGGCGAAAACCGCCGGAATACGTTTTCCGGCCTCGTGATTCTGCTCACGATGGCATTCTTCTACTGGAACACAGATCCCGATCCCTGCGGGGCTGCGCCGATCGCGACGCGCAAACATGTGCCCCGACTGCTTCCGATCGTGCAGGCTCAGCCAGCGCCCACGATTGTGCAAATCAATGATGGAGCTGTGGCGGGGAGCGAGGCTGCAGCCAAGCCTGCCGAAATCCAGCTCCCGGAAAACGGAGCCACGATTGCCGGGGATCCGGCTCTGAAGGCCAGTATCAAGCTGCTGACCGCTGGTCAGGAAAGACTTGCGAAACTGCCGGATTACACCGTTCAGTTCCGACGCCAGGAACGAATCGGTGGAGCTCTTTTGGATCCCCAGTCGATCAACCTCAAGATTCGTCACGAACCGTTCAGCATCTACATGAAGTGGACCGAGGGCGATAAGGGTCGCCAGCTGATCTATGTCAACGGCCAGAACGATGATCAGGTCCTGGTCCAGCTCGGAGGGATCGCAGGTCGCCTTGCCGGAACGGTCGCGCTCAAGCCAGACGATTCCCGCATCCTGGCTGAGTCCCGCTATCCCGCGACCTGTGCCGGTCTGCTGGAACTTACCAAGAAAATCATCGATCTCCACAAGGTCGATCTCGATCGCGGCACGGGCGTCCAGTGCGAAGTCAAGGATGGCGACTCTTTCGACGGTCGGGCGTGCTACCTGACGACACTGACCTACGACAGCCCGGAAGTGAATCCGGACTATCACAAGTCCCTGATCCAGATCGACAAGGAACTGTCCGTTCCGATCTGTGTCCGCAACTACACCTGGGTCGAGGGCAAGCCTTCCGAGACCATGGGCGAGCACAACCTGATTGAGCACTACGCCTTCACCGAACTGGAACTCAATCATGAGCTGGCTGACGAGGATTTCCAGAAGCAGAAGTACCGGATGCGATAACGGTTCGCTCACCTGACATGCTGCAGGAACAGCCTCAGGCTGTAGATGACGACGGCTCCGACGACGGCTGTGCCCACCAGGAGCAAGAAGCGGGCCGAGGCTTCACGGCGGGTGGCCACGATCTGGGCGATGACACAGACGAATGCCACGACCGCCATTTTGAAGTAAATCAGCCCTTTCACGCCCCAGTGGTTGAGAAAGTACCGCGCGACCGGATTGGACTCGTAAAAGTTCCCGAGGCCCATTTCCCGGTGCATCAGCATCCACCAGGTCATGGCAAAGTCGAGGACGTTCACGAGGATAAAAATCGAGGTTTCGGATTCTAACGGCAGCTTGCGCTGAAATACCCATCGGAAGAGCTGGGCGAGCGGATTGCGGGGAGACTCGCGCATGAGAGCTTTCCTCTCGGAACATCCTGGACGTGACTGTCTGGAAGATACGATTCTGTGAGCTGAATCGAGAACGCAAGTCGTTCACTTGGTCCGGGAACTCTTCTTCTTGGCAGCCTTTTTGGGTGCGACGGCTTTCTTGGCTGTCTTTGCAGTCGCAGGGCTCTTCGCGGACTTCGTCTTGGAAGTAGCGGCTTTCTTAGCGGGTCTGGGTGCATCCAGTGCGGCTTCGTAAGCGGCGATGTAGCTGGCCACAGAGACGCGCCGGATTGCCTCCCCGACCACA
>Ga0315905_10004782_pt1 | contig 13849 bp, 1 predicted proteins | sample LakEriMetagenome_5_FD_203522 | JGI IMG/M metagenome (GOLD analysis project Ga0315905, IMG submission 203522) | Freshwater fungal communities from buoy surface, Lake Erie, Ohio, United States - Buoy 4 MA121 | ecosystem: Environmental > Aquatic > Freshwater > Lake | place: USA: Lake Erie, Ohio... | reverse complement strand
CGGCGGGCGCCGGCGGCAGCTTCAACCCGCGCTCGTCGCTCGCGGCGTCCAACGCCGCCAGCGACGGCACCGCGAGCACCGCCCTCGCCGCGGCCGCCGCCGCCGCCGCCGGGGCGGGCGGAGGCGTCAACCTGCGCGGCAGCGTCGTCGATAGCGTGCTGCGGCAGGTGACGGCGCTCTTCTCGCTCGGCGCGGCGGGCGGGGGCGGCGGCGCTGCTGCGGCGGGCGGGGGCGGCAACGCGGCCGCCAGCGTCGGCTCGTCCTGGCCGACGGCGGCGGCGGCGGGAGACCCGGCGGCGGGCGCGGCGGGAGCGTCGACCGCGGCGCCGGCGCTGTCGCGCGGGCAGAGCCTGCGCACGCCGCTGAGCCGCGCGCAGAGCCTGCTGGCGGGCACGACGGCGCCCGACGAGGGTCCGGCGAGCGATCCGCTGCCGGCCTTGCCGCCTGCAACCGCAGCAGCAGCAGCAGCAGCAGCGCCAGCAATCGGCCGCACGGCCAGCGGCCGGGTGCGCTCGCCGCCGGGCGTGCCGGCCAACACGCCGTCGCGCGCGGGCCCGCTGCTCGGGCTGCCGCCGTGGCAGCGTTCGTCCGCCGCGGGCGCGCCCGCGGCGCCCGCGGCGCCCGCCCCCACCACCCAGCAGCCATCTCAGCAGCAGCAGCAGCAGCAGCAGGTGATGCCGCCCTCTGCGGCCACCGCCACCGCTGCCACAGCCAGCCCTGCCCCCCTATTCTCCTACGCGACGGCGCGTTCGCTGGTCATGCGCACGATCACGGAGCGCGGCGAGACCAGCAGCACCGGCGGCGCGCTCCTCCCGCCGGGCAGCCACGGCGGCGGCGGCGGCGGCGGCGGCGGCGGGCACGGCACCAGCAGCGCCGAGGGCGGCGCAGCTGCCGCCGCTGCAGCTGCCGCCGCCGCCGGCCCCTCCCCCTCCCGCCCGCCCTCGTCGTCGCCGTCCCTGCCCGCGTCGTCGGCGGCCCCCGCGCTGCCCGCGATCGAGGCCTCGGCCGACAGCCCGACGTCCCCCGTCGCGCGCAGCGGCACCTCGCGCCTGCTCGGCCCGCGCACGCGCGACTCGGCCGGGGGAGCCGAGGAGGTCCTCCTCGTCGTCGGCGGGGCCGCTGCAGGCGGCGGCGGCGTCGGCGGCTCGTCCTCGTCGCCCCCGATGCCGCGCGTGCAGCTGCTCTTCTCGAGCACCGACGCGGGCGAGCCGGCGGTCGCCACCGCGGCGGCGCTGGCGGGAGGCACGGGCGCCGACGCGCCACCGCCGCCGCCGCCGCTGCTGCTGCCGCCGCCCGTCGGCCTCGTGCCCGCCGCCGCGGCCTTCATCACCCTGGCCCCCAGCTCCGCGACCACCCCGGCGCCCCGCGCGACCGTCTCGCCGCCCGTACCCAACGACGCGAGCGACAAGAAGGCGGCCGCCGCCTTGCAACCGCAGCCGTCGCTGCAGTCCAAGCTGGCGAGCGACGGCGGCCACGGCGGCCGCGGCGGCCACGGCGGCGGCAAGGCCGACGTCGCGGCGGCTGCGGCGGCGGCGGGAGGGCAGCGGGTCGCCTACCACTGGTGGAAGGAGCTCCCTGCCGACTCGCTGCGCAAGTCGTCGTCCGTCCTGTCCGGCGGCCCCGCGGGCCCCGGCGGCGGCCCTGCCGGCAGCGGCGCGGGGGCGCACGGCGGAGGAGGGGGGGCAGGCGGCGGCGGCGGCGGGCACGACGGCGGGCACGGCGGCGGCGACGCCGACGACGGCGGCTTCCTTCCGTACGACTCCAACCTGCGGCTGCTCGCCAAGCCGTCCGTGCGCTTCCGCAAGACGATCAACACCTACAGCTGCGAGGGCAAAATCGTGAGCGTCAACGCGCAGCACTACGCGGTGCTCGTCACGGACGTGGACCAGCCGCTGTTCCCCGACGGCGCAGACGGCGACGACGTGGCCGCCGGCGGCGGCGGCGGCGACGACGACGGGCGCCTGTCGCGCCGCCGCACGACGCTGGCCGGGCAGATGACGGACGCGCTGGCGCGCCTCCTGCCCCGGGCGCTCCGGCGCAGCGGCCTGCTGTGCTTCGTCGACTACCCGGCCTTCGAGGCCGTGCAGATGAGCCGGCCCACCCTGGCGCCCGTGACCTGCAGCGCGATGGGCGCTGCCGCTGCAGCCGCCGCCGACCGGGCCGCGGCGGCGGCCGCGTTTGCCGCCGCCGGCGGTGGCGCCGCCGCCGTGGCGATGGCCTCGGCCAACGGCAGCCCGCGCATGTCGCCCTCGCGCGACCAGTCGTACGCGTTCGCGTCCGGAAACGGCGAGCGCTTCGCGCGCGCGCGCATGGGCGCGCCCCTCCACCACGAGGCGCTGCTGTCGCGCATGGGCTGCGCGCCGCCGCCGCCGCCGCCGCCGCCCCCGCTCCCGGCGGCCCTGCTGCCTCTGCCGGCGGCCCCGACGCCGCCGCTCGGCGGGCTGCCTCCGGACGCGCCGCCGCCCCCGCCAGGGGGGCCCGTGCGGGGCAGCAGCGGCGCCAGCAGCCGCCGCGGCAGCGACGCCGGCGGCGGCTGGAGCAACCCGGCGTTCGAGTACAGCCTGGAGCAGCGCCCGCAGCAAGAGGGGGCCGAGCTCGCCGCCGCCGCCGACGGCGGCGGCCCCCCTCCCGCGTCGACGCCGGGCGGCGGCGGCGCCTTTGCCCCCTACGCCACCTACCCGATGCTCGGGGCGGCCGCCGCCGGCCGCCACGCGCGCTCCTCCATGGAGTACTACCCGCCCGCGGGCACGCCCGTCGGGGCCGGGGGCGCGCGCGGCCTGCCCGTCTGGCTCCAGCAGCAGCAGCAGCAGCAGCAGCAGCCTGCCGGCGGTGCAGGCACCGGCCCTCTCTCGGCGACGGCGCCCATGCCGCCGCCGCGCCCGCGCCGCACGACGGCCGACAGCGTCTACCTGCCCCCGACGGCCGGCGGCGGGCCCTTCCCGCCGCCGCCCCCCGCGCGCAGCGGGCGCCACCTCGGCGCCTCGGCGGAGCACCCCCCGGGCGGCCTGCTCTCGCCGAGCGGCGGCGGCGCGCCCCTCGGCCCCGGCGGCCGCGGCGACTCGCTCCGCCGCAGCTCCGTGCACTTTGCGCAGCAGCTGCCCGGCGGCGGCGGCGGCTTTGGCGGCGGCGACGCGGCGATGATGGAGGGCCCCTCGGACGCCGACATCGTGCAGACGGCGCGCGAGCTCGAGGCCGCGCGCCGGCAGCTCGAGGCCCTGCTCGCCGCGGCGCAGCAGCACCAGCAGCACCAGCGGCCCGCGGTCAACCTCGCCGGCAGCATCGTCGGCGGCCTCCTCGGGGGCGTGGCGGCCGGGGGTGGAGGCGCAGGCGGCGGCGCCCTCGGCGGCGGCGGCGCGCCTGGCGGCGGCATGATGACGCCCGAGGACGCCTCGCGCCGCCTCAAGCAGCTCGAGAAGGCCGAGGCGCGGCTGACGCGCCTGGCGCAGATGCGCGACCGCGACCGCGAGCGCCTGCAGCAGCAGCAGCAGCAGGCGGAGCAGCAGCGGCAGCAGCAGCAGCAGCAGCAGTACCAGTACCTGCTGGAGCGGGAGCAGCAGCAGCAGCAGCAGCAGCAGCAGCAGCAGGCCGTCGCCGGCGGCGGCACCATCATCTCGCGCGAGGCGTCGGCGGCCCCGTACGCCCCGGGGCTGGCGCAAGCGGCGGCGGCGGCGGCCGCGGCCGGCGCCCCGCCTGCACCCGCGCCCACGCCGGGCCCCGTGCTGTCCGCCTTTGCCGCCGCCGCCGGCGGCCAAGCCCCGGCCTCCTCCGCGTCGCTGACGCTGCTCGGCGGCGGCGGGGCGGCCGACAACCCCTCCTCCTCTGCCGCCGCCGCGGGCGTGTCGCGCAGCGCGGGCAGCGCCGCCGCGCTGCCGCGCCCGCCGTCGCGCACCTCGGCCGGCCTGTCCGGCGGCGCCCCTGCGGCGGCCGCCCTCAGCCGCTCCGCCTCGATGCGCGCCGGGTGGGGCGGCGGGGCCGTGGCCGGCGCGCTCGTCGGCATGCCCGACGGCTACGCTTCGGGCGCGCCGCTGCTGCAGCCGCCGCCGCACCCCCTTCTTCGCCCGCCGAGCCCCGCCAGCGTCCACCGGGCGCCGTCGCTCGTCGTCTCGGGCGCGGCGGCGCTCCCGACGCCCCGCCCGGTGCCGCAGCAGGCGGCGCCTCCTCTGCCCTCGGCCCCGACGCCCCGCCCGGCGGCCGGCGCCGCGATGCGCGCCGCCAACGCACTGCGCGCCTCGACCGACTTTGCCTCCCCGCGCGGGGTCCCCGGCGGCGGGGGCGGGGGCGGCGGCAGCGCCGTGGCCGGCGCCGCCATCGGGTCGGGCGGCCTGACGCGCGCGGGCCTCCTCGCCTCGCCGCGCAGGGAGGGGCCTGCTGCGGGGGGCTACTCGGCGCTGTCGCCGCGGCAGCGCGTGGCCGCCGCCCTGGCCTCGCAGCAGCAGCCGCAGCAGCCGCAGCAGGGCGCTGCGGCCGCGCCTCACCCGGCGCCTGCTGTGCCCTCTGCCGCCGCGACCCCGGTCGCCGGCCGCCGCGGCGGCGGGGCCGCCACTGCTGGCGCCGACGTCGGCGGGACTCCGCCCCCGAGCTTCCGCGCGGGCGAGGTCGCCGACGCCCCCCTGCCCAGCATGCTCAGCCCCGTCGTGCCCGACCGCGCCGTGGAGCGCGCGGCCGCGCGCGCGGCGGCGGCGGCGGCGGTCGCGGCCGGCGGCGGCGGCGGCGGCGCTCCGGCCGCAGATACGGCGCGCGACTCGGCCGCGGTCGGCACCGGCGCCTCGCACCGCTACTCGCGCGCGGTCGGCGTCAGCAGCAGCGGCACCAGCAGCAGTGGCGGTGGCGGCACCACGCCGCCGCTCCCCCTTGCCGCCGGCCGCCCGTCGCCCCCTGCTCTCCCGCCGCCGATCCCGGCGCTGAGCCTCGGCGGCGGCGGCGGCGGCGGCGGGGCCCTCGGCGGCGGCGGCGGCGCGGACGCCGCGCAGCAGCAGCAACAGCACCAGCAGCAGCAGCGGCGCGCGACGGCAGGGTCGCCCGACCCCTCCTCGTTCCGGGGCTTTGGCGCCCCGCCGCCGCCGCCGTCGATCCCTCACCACCACCAACAGCAGCAGCAGCAGCAGCAGCAGCCGCAGGAGGACAGGCACAGGACGAGCAGCAGCAGCGGCGGCAGCGGCAGCGGCGGCCGCTGCAGCAGCGCGGGCGCGCGCGTCGGCTTTTCCGGGCCGCCCCTCGCCGGCCCGTCGCAGGCGGTGGCCGGGGCGTCGATCGGCTCGGGCCAGCGCGGGCCCGTCGGCGCCAGCCTGCGGGCGACGGCGTCGGCGCTCTCGCTGCGCGCGCCCCCGCCCCCCCCGCTCACCGTCCCCTCCTCGCGCAGCAGCACGCGCGGCGGCGCGCCGCCGCCGGCGCCCGAGGGCGGCAACGGGGACGGCGGGGGCGCGCCAGGCGGCGTGCCGACGCGCCCGCCGACCGGCGGCTCAACGCCGCCCTCGCTGGCCATCGCCGCCGCTCCCACGCACCCGCGCCGCAGCAGCAGCGCCGCGGGCGGGGGGCCGCCCACGTTCACCACGACGACGACGACCACGACCACGACGACCGCGGCCCCCCTGGGCGGCGCCACCGGCTCGCGGCGCACGACCAACGAGACGACGGCGACGGCGACGACGACGGCGACACGGAGCGGCGGCGGCGGCGGCGGGGGCGGCGGCGGCGCGATCGAGCTCGCGGCCATCATGGGCGCGGCGGTCCCCCTGGTCGTCGCGCCGCCCGTCGCCGTGCGATTCGAGGACGACCCGCGCGCGTGCGACCGGCCCAGAGGCAACCGCGGCGACGACGACGACGACGACGACGACGGCGACGACGACGAGCGCGCCCTGCTGGCGGGTGCGGCGGCGCCCCCGCTGCTGCCGCCCTCCGCCTCGGGGGGCCACTACGGCCAGCCGCCCCCGCCGTTCGACCCGCGCCGCCCCTACGCCGCCGACCGCGCCGCGGGAGGCCCGTGGGCCGTCGTGCGCGCCGCGCTGCTCGACGGCGCGCTGCGCGCGCTGCCGGACGACCCGTCCCGCTACTCGGTCGTCACCGCCACGTTCCGGCGCCTCTTCCCGCACGACTTTGAGCGCGCCATCCCCGTGATCAACTACCGGCGCGTCGACGAGCTGCTCGTCAGGTGGGAGGGCGCCGTCGCGCGCCTCGAGCGCGCCCGGTACGAGCACAAGGTGCTGCTGCGCGAGGCGCGCCAGCCCCTGGCGCGCCTGCCGCCGCGCTGGTGCCCCTGGGGCCTGGGCGCGGCGGCCGACGACGGCGGCCGCGGCGGCGTCGGCGGCTGCGCCGTGCGCGTGGCCGCGGCCGCGGCGTGCTGGTCCGGCCCGCTCGTCGAGTCGATCCCGGCCATCGAGCGCGAGATCTGCGCGCTCGAGTCCGCGATCGAGGGCGCGCGGCGCGAGGCCTGGCGCGCGCGCCACACCCCCTCTTGGTTCGTCCTCTTCCGCTCGCAGTCGGCCGCCGCCGTCGCCGCGTCGACCGTCGTGCACGGCGAGGACGACCGCCCCTTCCGCGTGCACCCGGCCCCGGGCCCCGAGGAGGTCAACTGGCCGCACCTGTGGATGGACTGGCGCGAGCGCGACCTGCGCACGTGGGTCTCGTGGCCGCTGCTCGTGCTGATCGTCGTGTTCCCCATCACGTTCGTCACGTCGGTCGTCGCGCGCCTCGAGTACCTCCTGTGCCCCGTCGCCGTGCTGCGCGCGAGCGGCGGCGGCGGCGGCGCGCACGCGGGCGGGCGCGGGGCGGGCGCGGCGGGCGCAGCAGGGATGGGCGCCGCCGCCGCCGCCGGCGCGCTGCCGGACGACGGCGGCGCCGCCCGCCCCCTGCTCTACTGGGCCTGGTACTGCCGCTCCCGCGACGACGCCTCCTCCCCCGCCAACTTCCTCAAGTCCCTCCTCAACGGCTGGGTCCCGGCCCTGCTGCTCAACCTGTGGCTCGTCATGGCCATGCCGCGCCTCGTGTACGCGCTCGTGCAGACCGAGGGCGGCTGCTTCTCGCTGAGCGCGCTCGAGCGCCGCATCGGCGGCGTGTTCTTCTACTGGGACGTCCTCAACGTCTTCCTGCAGGGCGTGATCGGCGCCTCGTTCTTCCAGCAGGTCTGGCGCATCATCTTCAACCCCACCGACCTGCCGCGCCTGCTCGGGTACGCGCTGCCGGACTCGTCCAACTTTTTCATGCAGTTCATCGCGATGCGCGCCCTCTTCCTCGTCTGGCTGCGCCTGTGCGTCCCGCACGGCGGCGTGTGGCAAAACTGGGCGCGCCACGCCTTCTGCCCGCGCCGCTACGTCGCGCAGTGCAACACCGAGCGCGACGAGTCCCTCGCGTACGGCCCGCGCACCCCGCGCTACGGCTTCGAGATGGGCCACGTGCTGCTGATGTACCTGATCGCGCTGTCGTTCTCGGTCGTCGCGCCGCTGGTCGTGCCGTTCGCCGTCGCCTGGTTTGCGTTTGCGTGGGTCGCGTGGCGCCACAACCTCATGTACGTCTACACGCGCAAGTACGAGTCCGGCGGCCTGATGTGGACGTTCCTGTTCGACCGCCTCTGCGTGTGCCTGGCCCTCTTCCAGCTGTTCACGTTCTGCGTCCTGCTGTTCAAGGCCGCGTACGTCCAGGCGTTCCTGATCGCCGTGACGCTGCCCGCCGCCACGCTGCGCTTTTACCGCTCGGCGCGCCAGCGCTTTGGCGCGGGCATCCACACGCAGCCGCTCGACCTGGCCGCGCGGGCCCCCCGCGCGGCGGTGCCGCCGCTGGCGTACGTGCCGCCGCCGCTGCAGCACCGGTCGTGGGGGTGGTACCCGGAGCACGCCAAGATCTGGGAGGGGTGGGGCATGCCGCGGTCGGGGATCGCTTGAAGCGGCGGGGCGGCAGGAGGAGGAGGAGCAGGAGGAGGAGGACGAGGCGCGTGTTTTTTTTTTTTGCGGCGGCGGCGGCGGCGGGGTTTGGCGACGAGCAAAGCCCTGACCCTCAATTTTGTGGCCCCAAGACGAACCAGACACATAGACCGGACCATCGACGACGATGACGCTGACCCCCTTCTTTCTTAGAGTGTGCGTAAAGCGTGTCCATCGATCGCTGTTTCTGTTAAAAAAAAAAGACGTGACTCGTCTCAAGCGGGCGGCTTGCTGCTGCTGCGGCTGCTGCTGCTCCCGTTGCCGCCACTCCCCGCCCCCGCCGCCACATCCTTAAAGTCCGCCGCCCACGGGTCCATCGACAGCACCTCCTGGACCGTCATGGGAGGCGGCGGCGCGTTCGTCGTCACCTCATACTGCCGCTCCAGGGCCGCGGCCAGCAGCGAGGACGCGCCGGGGTCGCCCCCGCCGGCGGAGCGCGCGCCGGCCGCGCCTGCCGCCCCCCCCTTTGCCGCCGTCGCCGCCTCCCCGCCGTCGGCAAACGTCTCGTCCGGGAGCGACGCGATCCCGACAAACGACAACCGGGGGTCGTCCGCGACAGCAGCCTCCACTCCATCCGGGTCCGCCGACGACCCGGCGACGGCGCTGACGACCGCGCGGGGCGAAAAGGCGTTGCCCCCTGGCGCCGCCGCGCCCGCGCCCAGCAGCGGCGCGGGCGCCGCGTCCGCGCCGCACGCCGCGTCGGGCGACAGCATGGCGCCGAGCCGCGACAGCACGGCGCACGCGTCGGCGCCGAGCAGCGGGCGGGACGTGGCGCAGAAGCGGCGGCCGCCCGCCTCGCACGCGCCGAAGCCGTCGGGGCAGGACGGGTCGCAGCACACGGGGCCGCCGTCGTCGTCGCCGTCGCCCATGCTGCTGCCGCTCCCGCCGGCGCTCGACGCCTCCTCCTCCTCCTCCTCCTCCCTCTTCTTGCGCGCCGGCTGCGCCTCGCCGCCCACGGCGCCGCTGCCGCTCCCTCCCGCCGCGCGCCAGCCCGCGGGGCACCCGCACACGCACGCGCCCCGCGCCCGGTCGTACCGGCACGCGCTCCCGCCCGCGGCCCCCCCGGCCTCCGCCGACGTCGTCGCCTCGGCGCAGCGGGGCAGCGCCGTGCGCACCTCGGGCTCGGGCAGGCGCGCGACGGGCAGGTACTGCCCCCTCGGCCGCGCGTCGCGCTCGCCCGCGATGCGCGCGCACCGGCACTTCGCGGACGCGTCGTACCCCGGGCTGCGCACGTACTGCCGGTCGAACTGGTCAAAGTAGGCCGCCAGGTCCGGGGAAGACGCCGGGCGCCCGCGGGCCGCGGCGGCCGCGAAGGCGCCCGACGTGCTCTTGGCGGCGGCGGCGGCCGCGGCGGCCGCGGCCGACGCGAGCACCCCCCCTCGCCGCAGGAGGGCGCGGTCCGCGGCGCGCGCGGCGGCCCCGTAGGGGTAGCCCGGGCTGGGCGCGCCAAAGCCGTCGCCGAGGCCGACGATCTCGTCGTTGACGCCCGGGGCGGCCCACATGTGCGACATGGGCGGGGAGGTGGTCGAGGAGGAGGAAGAGGCGTGCTTCTTCGGCGGCGGCGGCGGCTTGGTCGGAGGCGGCGGCGGGGGTGCGGCGGCGGGTTTGGCGGCCGCCGCCGCGCCCTCTCCGCCGCTTTCATCCTCGCTCAGCGCGGAGAGCCAGTCGTCTGCGCCGCCGCTGCCGTCGCTGCCGCCTCCAGCCGCCGCCGCTTCCGCGCCGCCCCCATCGGCCTGCTGCTGCCCCTGCAGCCCGGTGCCGTGCTGCAGCAGCAGGCGGTCGGCGTCGTCGCAGCCGCCGTCCATCCACGAGGCGCCCCCGCTGCAGTCGCTCGGGTACTCGTACCCGGCGTACGCCACGCAGTACCGGCCGTACGGGTAGCCGTCCTGAGGGCGGCACCGCTGCACGCAGAACGCCGCGCCCTGCCGCCGCTGCTGCAGCAGGGACGGCTGCCCGTCGGCGCCGCTGTCCTCGCCGTCGCCGTCGACGCCCGGCCCCGCGCCGCCCAGCACCACGGCGTCGTACCCCGGGGGGCACGGCTTGAGGCAGCGGGGCCTGTTGCCGGACATATCGAGCGTGTCGCCCGGCTGGCACCAGAGGCACAACTTTGGGTCCGGGGCGGCGGCGGCGGTCGCCGCCGCCGAGGCGTCGTCCCCTCTCGCCGCCGCAGCCGCAGCAGCGGCAGCGGCGGCGGCGGCGGCAGCGTGGAGCATGCCCGCGGCGGGCAGCGGGGGGAAGCGCGCGGCGCCGGGGGGGCACGAGGGCGGCGTGCGCGCGACCTCGAGCGGGTCGAGCGGGTCGTCCGTCCACGCGCGCTGGCGCACCTCGAGGTCGTCCGGGTGGGGCCTGGCCAGGGCGGCGCGCAGCGCGGCCTCGGCCGCCGAGCCCTGCAGCTGGAAGCACAGGCCCGTCTCGGGGTCGAGGCGCCACGTCGGGCCGCCGGCGCAGCGCGGGCGCGCGCTCGCGCGGGGCGCGCACCGGGGGAAGCAGTAGCTGTGCCCGGCGTCGCACGCCATGGGCTGCCAGCGCGCGAAGGAGGCCGGGTCGCCCGCGTACGAGGGGAGGTAGGTGAAGGCCTGCGGGAGAGATCGAGGGAGGGTGGGGTCTGGGAGGTCGGGGGGGGATGGGGATGGGGCTGCTGCTGCTCGTGGCGCGGTCGTGGCGTTGGTCTGCGAGGCGGCGGCATCGACGGCAGCCGCCGCCGCGGCGACGGCGGTGAGGGCCTGCGTGTGTAAAGGGTGTGTCGCGGGGTCGGATGCGGGATGGATGTGCGCGTGAGCGTGTGTGATCGATTGACTGCGTGGCTGGCTGGGCGGCGCGCCGAAACGAGTGCCAAGCTCGACGTCGATACCGGCAAAAGTTCGGTGGGGCGTGGATCGGCGCCTCGCGTTCGCGCGCTGTTCTCTTTCGGGCGCTGCATCCGACGCCTCACCAGAACGACCCGGGCCGCCGCGCGGCCCGCCATCATGAACCTTGGCGCGCTCTTTTCAGATTGCCGCGACTGCCGCGTCTAAAGCATCGAGGAAGAGGCGCGCGTCTGTCGAGTCGAGACAGCTGGAAGCAGCTGCTAGCTGAATCGTCCACTGCAGCAGATCCAAGGAGCGAGCAATGCAGGTTCTATGCGGAATAGAGGCGTCTGAAGGTGCAGAATGCGCTTGGCGCGTGAGACTGTGTGTGAAGGCGCGGCCGCACGGATGGGGCACACGGATGAGAAGGCGCTACGGCGCGCGCGCGCACGCGCACGCCACGTCCGTCGGCGGCGGCGCGTCGCCTTTTCGCGGTGGCAACGGCTCTCGGCACGCCTTCGCGATAAAACACCGCCACGCCGATGTAGACGCGCGACTTAGCCACGCCGCCATGCCCTCTCACAAAGAAGCACAGCCGAGCGCCTGACGGATCCCCCCGAGTCGGGGGCGCTCAACGACGCTCAACGAAAATCCCGACACGCCACGACGATGCCTCCGTCGTCGTCGTCCTCCTCCGCCGCCCGCAAGGGCCACCACCACATCGGCCACCACTCCAGGCGCGCGGCCACAACAACCACCGCTGCCGCCGCCCTCCTCGGCGCCCTCGGGACCCTGGGCCTCGTCGCCGCGACCGCCGCCGCCGCCGCCGCCTACCTCGCCGCGCGCCGGGCCCGCGCGCGACGCGGCGTCTCCCCCGCGAGGTGGCGCGCCGCGTTTGATGCCAGCACCGGCGCCGCTCGGTCCGCCCGCGCCTACGCCGCGCTCATGGCCGAGGTCGCCGCGCGCGGCCTGCACCCGGCCACGCGCCCGGAGGCGTGGCCGTACCTGCTCGGCGTGCACGCCCCCCGCGAGACGGCCGCGGACCGCGCGGCGCGCGGCGCGCGCCTCGCGCGCGCCTACGCGTCGCTCCAAGCGCAATGCGCGGCGCTCGAGGCGGCGCTCAACGGGGCGCTGGCGGCCGCGGGCGTGGGAGGAGGCGCGGGGGGTGGCCAGGCCTCCACGCCGACTGCGACTGCCGCCGCTGCCGCCGCCGCCGCCGCCGCCTCCGCCGCCCGCGCCACGCTGCCCGCCGAAGTCGCCCGCTTCGCCGAGGCGCTGCGCATCGTTCTGGTCGACGCGGTGCGCTGCGACTTTCGCCCGGCCGCGCTGGCGGCCCTGGGCGTGGGGGAGTCGGCGGCCTGGGACGTGCGCGAGCGGGCGCGCGAGGTGGCGGTCGCGCGCGCCGAGGCGGCCGAGGCGGCCGAGGCGGCCGAGGCAAGAAGCGGGGGGGGCCACCTGACGCAGCAGCAGCAGTGGCGGCAGCCAGGAGCCGTGCCCTCCTCGGGCAGTCGTCCCGACCTCCTCCTCCTCGAGCAGCCCGGATCGACCGCCTCTGGCCTCGCGGGGGCCGCCCAGCAGCAGCTGCAGTGGCTCGGCAGCCTCATCTCGCACGCGCTCGCGCCGACCGAGGGCGGCGCGGGCCCGCAGCCGGCCGCGGCGGCAGGCGCCCGTCGGCCGCCGGGCGCCGATGCAGCAGCAGCAGCAGCAGCAGCAGCAGCCCCCATTCTCGTCCCCTCGGCCGCCGCCACGCGCGCCGCCGCCGTCTCCGCCGCGTGGGCCACGCGCGCAGCCGTGCTTCCCCTGCCGCGCTGGGTCTCGCGCGCCGCGGACCGCGTGCTGTTCGAGGAGGAGGACGAAAACGGCGCCTCTGCTGCCGGCAGCGGCGCAGGCGGCGGCGCGGGCGTGCACCTCGGCCCGGCTGGACGGCGGCACGCGGCGCGTTTGTCGGCGATGTTGGTCGCGTACGCGCTTCACGACCCGGAGGCCGGCTACTGCCAGGGCATGATGGACCTGGCGTTTCCCGTGCTGGCGCTCGTGGGCGGGACCGCCGCCGCCGCGCGCGCGGCCGACGAGGCGTCGGCCGAGCTGCTGCTGCTGGGCGGAGAGGCAGGAAAGGAGCGGCATCATGAGGAGGACGCCAAGCAGCCGGGCGACGGCGGCGACGACGACGCCGACGCCGACGACGACGACGACGACGCCCGCGCCCAAGCCCTCGCGTTTGCTTGCTTCGAGCGCCTCATGCGCCGAGGCCCCCCCGCGGCCCGCCGCCACTTCCTGCCGGACGAGGCCGGCGCCTTCTCCGCGCTGCGCGCGGTCGGGTCCCTGCTCGAGCGCCACGACCGCACGCTCGCGCACCGCCTGCGCGCCCTGGGGGCGGCCGGGTGCCTGTTCGCGTACCGCCTGCTCGTGGTGCTCGGGCGGCGCGACCTGGCGCCGGGGCAGGCGCTCGCGCTCTGGGAGGTCGGGTGGGCGGACGCCTGGCTGCGGTCGCACGAGCGCCGCAGGCGCGGGCCCGGGCGCGCGGGCGCGGCGGCTTCGGCGGCTTCGGCTTCGGCTTCGGCGGAGGGGGAGGGGGAGGAGGAAGCAAACGACGACGAGTGGTACGGACTCGGGGGCGCGACGGGGGGCGGCCTTGGCGCGGGGAGCGAGGGCGGCGAGGGGCAGCAGCAGCAGCAAGGCGCCCCTGCTGCTGCCGCTGCCGCTGACGCTCGAGACGCCGAGGACGCCGGCGCGGGCGGCGGCCCGCTGTTCCCCTACTTTCTCGCGGCCGCCGTCGCGTCGCAGCGCCGGCGCGTGCTCGGCGAGTGCGCCGACCCGGACGACGTGCTGCGCCTGTTTCACGAGCTGGGCCGGGCGCAGGCGTCGCGCGGGCAGGAGCAGGCGGCCGCGCGGCTGCGCGCGCAGGAGCCGCTCTTGCAGCAGCAGCAGCAGCAGCAGCAGCAGCAGCCGCGACCGGCTTCGGGCGGCAACGTCCGCCCCCCGCCCGCTCGCCGCGCCTCGCAGCGCGACGACGACGACGGCGGCGGCGGCGCGGCCGGCGGCGACGACGACGTTGGCGTCGGCGGCGAGGGCCTCGCCAACCTGGGCGAGGCCGCGGCGGCCCTGCTCGAGGGCGCGCGCAGGGCCGCGCGCAGCGTCCTCGGCGGCGGC
>Ga0315905_10004780_pt1 | contig 13849 bp, 10 predicted proteins | sample LakEriMetagenome_5_FD_203522 | JGI IMG/M metagenome (GOLD analysis project Ga0315905, IMG submission 203522) | Freshwater fungal communities from buoy surface, Lake Erie, Ohio, United States - Buoy 4 MA121 | ecosystem: Environmental > Aquatic > Freshwater > Lake | place: USA: Lake Erie, Ohio... | reverse complement strand
GACGGGGATACGGGTTGGGCGATATACCCATGCCCCACTCACTCGATGCGGATCTTTTGCTCCAGCCAGTGGGGCCAGGAGGTGGATGCGTCGTCCCCGCTGTGGCAGATCGTGAGAGGATCGCACCCCAGGCCTTGCACAAACACCACATCGAGCGCGCGCTCGGGCCACAGAACTGTGGAGATCGGGAGCAGGACGGCCATGGGCCCCAGCCGTGAGGCTTCAGGTGTAGCAAGCGGGGGGCTGGCCGGAGGGCACTGGGGGGGGGTGCGCGGCTTGGGCAGAGGGGATGGATCCTTGCGGCGTCTTGGCTGTTGGCCTTTTCCGGTTCCGCGCACCCCCCCTGGCTTCGCTGAAAACCCCAGTGTTTGCGTCGTTTGCCGCGCGGCCTTGCGCCGCAACCCCTTTCGGCGTTTTCCACAGGCTTGACAGGGCGTTCACGCGCCACCAAGGTGGAGGGTGCGCAAACGGCCTTCGGATCGCTTGCGGCGCAGGCCCTCTCGGGGGCCGCTGTCCCTACTCGCTGGGGACACCTATTGATTGAAAACCATCTCATCTTGCCATAATCAGGCCCCTCCTTTATCAGCTGTCCCCACTCGCTGGGGACACCTATTGATTGGAAACAATCGTTGTTTTTCGAACCCATGATCTGGAGTAAGCGAATGTCCCCACTCGCTGGGGACACCTATTGATTGGAAAATTGTCCGTTCATGTGTCCATTCGTCAACAGTGAAGTAGACGGTCCCCACTCGCTGGGGGCACCTATTGATTGGAAAATGCGTAATAGCGTTTTTTCATGGTGTAACAGTTTTGTTGATGTCCCCACTCGCTGGGGACACCTATTGATTGGAAACTGGTTTCTCAGGAACCCTGCCGTTAAGACAGTATTCGCTGAGTCCCCACTCGCTGGGGACACCTATTGATTGGAAACTCTAGCGGCATGTGCTGATCAATGATCGACAAGATCAAGTCCCCACTCGCTGGGGACACCTATTGATTGGAAACATCTTTTAGTTGAAGTTCTTTCATGGTGTTAAATGAAAATTGTCCCCACTCGCTGGGGACACCTATTGATTGGAAACAGCACTTATCAATTCGATCTGATCGCTTGCTTTATCATCCAGGTCCCCACTCGCTGGGGACACCTATTGATTGGAAACCTTTTCCGCGCCCTGCAGATCGAAAACCCGAATTGCCGTGTCCCCACTCGCTGGGGACACCTATTGATTGGAAACTGCTTGGGGTTGAATACCTGAAGGGAAATCGGTCATACGGTCCCCACTCGCTGGGGACACCTATTGATTGGAAACCAGGATCGTCAGCGTCCCAGTGATGCCATTGTTCACGCTGGTCCCCACTCGCTGGGGACACCTATTAATTGGAAACTTAGTACGGGAGGGGCTGGAGGAGGCATGGGCAAACAGGGTCCCCACTCGCTGGGGACACCTATTGATTGGAAACCATTGAAAGTTTTCTCGATATCCGCCAATGATACATTGTCCCCACTCGCTGGGGACACCTATTGATTGGAAACCGTATCTAGTACCATCTTGTATTGGTCTGCCACCGTGCTGTCCCCACTCGCTGGGGTCACCTATTGATTGGAAACTCAAGTAAGATGTTGGAGGCGATGGGCGCCCCGTAAATTCTTGGTCCCCACTCGCTGGGGACACCTATTGATTGGAAACCTGGAGTATATCCGGTTGGATGAGCTTGGGCTCATTGGGTCCCCACTCGCTGGGGACACCTATTGATTGGAAACATCAGTCATGTTCTTGGTGTAAGAATGAGAAATGATCGGATTGTCCCCACTCGCTGGGGACACCTATTGATTGGAAACAAATCTGTGCCGCCACCAAACAGGAGCGAGCGTTTTGTCGTCCCCACTCGCTGGGGACACCTATTGATTGGAAACACCAGTAATAAGTCTTGCCGTAAAGCCTGGCGGCGTCGTACAGTCCCCATTCGCTGGGGACACCTATTGATTGGAAACTCTTCCAGCGAAAGACACGTGACGTCTGGAATATACAGCGTCCCCACTCGCTGGGGACACCTATTGATTGGAAACCAGCGATATTTAAGCCAGCACACCGCTAGCGTTTCGCTAGTCCCCACTCGCTGGGGACACCTATTGATTGGAAACAGGCATTTTCGCCTCTAACATGCTTTGGGCATGCAGTCCCCACTCGCTGGTGACACCTATTGATTGGAAACTTCAGCAATCTTTCCATGGAGAACGTCTTTGATGCAAAGAGTCCTCACTCGCTGGGGACACCTATTGATTGGAAACTGGGAGGGTGGAGGTGATCTCCACCCACGAGCAGATCCTGGTCCCCACTCGCTGGGGACACCTATTGATTGGAAACAGCATTGCATCCAAATCAGCGGCAAAATCAGCCGGCATCAGTCCCCACTCGCTGGGGACACCTATTGATTGGAAACTCCCTGCTCTTTCGAGACGCCCATCTGCTCCAAGGACCACTTCTCAAATACGCAGAGTGACGCAGCCGCCGCTTTCATCCTGACCTGCCTTGATCACCCTGGCTAGGCGACAATCCCCTGCAAGAATGTTGGCCACTCCATTTTCTCCCGGTGGCCGCCAGCGACAAACTCTTCTTCTGGTTATTTCAAGACCGCACAGAGCGGCTACAGCCCCTGGTGGCCTCCCTGCTGCCAGACATGGACGGCTATTCCTTCACCGCGCCAGTGATCAAAGAGCGAGAGGTGCGTCCTGATGGCCTGTTCCTCCCTCCTGTTGAACAGCTCCAGGAGAAGCCCGCGTTGATCATGGAGGCCCAGATGGCCTCCGATCCCGAATTCTTCCTGCGTCTCTACAACGAAAGCTGCCTGCTGCTCCGTCATCAGTACCGCCAGGGCCAGCCCGTACGCCACTGGCGCGTTCTGGTGTTCTGCCCCTCGCGGGAGCTCAACTTTGGCGACCCTGTTCCGGTGGCGGAATTCCTCAGGGAGCGCGTGCTCTGGATTGAGCTGGCTCCAGATCGGATGCCCCCTATGGCCCCGCCCCTGCAGAAGGCCCTTGGCCTGCTTCTGCTGCCGGAGGAGGAGCTGCCCGCATCCTCTGCCGCCATCCGTCAGCAAGCCGCCGCCACGCCACTGGCAAACGAACTGGATGACGTGATCGCCGCTATTCTGCTTTCACGGTTTAACGGCCGCTCCATCACTGAGATCTGTGCCATGGGAGGGATCACGCTCGACGATTTCACCAACAGCGTCGCCTACAAGGAGATCTTTGGGCGGGGGCTGGAAGAGGGGCAGCAAAAAGGACGGGAAGAAGGACGCCAGGAAGGTCGCCAGGCTGAAGCCGCGGCCATGACCTTGCGCCAACTGAAACACCGCTGCGGCTCCCTTACCCCCGAGCAGGCAACCCGCATCCAGACCCTGCCTCTTGCCGATTTGGAAGCCCTGGCCGATGCGCTCCTTGATTTTCAAGGTCCAGCGGATCTCACGGCTTGGCTGGCTCAGCGCCAGGGTTGAGTTCAGGGCCTCAGACTTTCGGGATCGCCCTTGGCTTCTTCCCCTGAAGCCATTCCCGGGAAATACTGGCGGCTGCCGTCTTCAAAGGCGAATTCATACACCGTGGTTGGTCCCCACGCGGCCGCCCGTTGCCCCAACAGCAGCATCAACCCCACAGGGCAGGCCGCGAAGAGATGCAGCCGGCGGGGGGGGGATCCCGCCACCACCAGCTCCCGCACTCGCCGCGCCAGGCCATCCGCCAGCCAGCGGGCGTGGCCGCCGTCGGCCACGGCATCGGGGCCCGGCTCCGGCAGGCAGGCGTGCGCCAGGCGTCCGATGGGCAAGGCCAGCGCGTCGATCGCGCGGGTGACATCAACCCGCGCATCGTGCGTCACCGAGATCACCACGGCCAGATCGGGGCCGCGTTTCAGGCTCTCCTCCGTCACCAGCAGGTCGGGGCCATCGGCCGGGGGCTGGGCTCGCGACAAATCCCAAAACACCTCGCCGGCGTTCGTGCGCTGATAGACGTTCACCGTGAAACCGCGTTTGGGATTGAGCAGGGTGCCCAGATACCAACTGATCGACAGGTGGGTTTGGAGCGCCAACAGCAGCGGCTGGGGCAGGCCCGCGAGGGCGGGCAAAACCTCGGCCACCCGTTGCCGGATGGCGCCCGTCCACACGACGGCGTGGATGGGGGTGCGGCCGTTGAACAGATCCGTGAGATCGAGGCGAGGAAGGGCTTGGTCGGAGGGATCCGGTTCCCGGGGCGCAAAGGAGCGCACCACCACGGCGGACGCGGGAGTGGGAGCGTCGGGAGCCCGGGGAACCATGGGCGCCCCGGTCGTGATCGATGGTGGGCTGGAGGCGCCGCTGAGGAGGGCGAGCACCGATTCGGCGGCCGCCCGCTGTTGGCTCGCCGGGTCGATCCCCTCGTCTGGAGAGCGGTACAGCACCAGCAACGTGGCAAAGGCCACGCTGATCCGATACCAGGCCTGGTAGATGGCTGGAGGGCTGAATCCGTGTCCCACGGCGCCGCGCAGGGCGTCGAGTGTGGTGGCCAACCGTCGCACGGCGGGCAGGGCCGCCAGATCGGCCGGCAGGCTGGCGGCGGGCTCGAAGCCGTCCAGATGGCGGATCACGGCGACGATCCGCACCAGGCTGAGGCCCGCTGAGCTGGCTTCCTCCAGGAACAGGCGGGTTTTGATGTCGCGCTCCAGCTTGGCGAAATCCCAGAAGGGTGGATGGCCATTGGCGGGATAGCCCCTGGAGGCGTTCCCGTGCATCTGGCCGAAGTCGATGAACAGGGGGTAGGAGGCGTTGGGGCCGGGCTCAAAGAGGATGTTGCCCGCGTTCAAATCGCCATGGCCGCCCGTGGAGACCAGCCTGGGCAACTGGGTGGCCCGCTGGAGGGTTTGCCCCCAGGCCGCCAGCAGCGCCGCCGCCAGCTCAGAAGGGATGGAGGAGAGGGTGGCGAGCTGATCCGCCAGGGCGGGTTGGAAGCCTTCGCGCTCCACGAAAGGCAGTGTGTCTTCCGCAAAGGCATGCACAGGGGTGAGCGCCTCCACGATGCGTCGCATCAAAATGCTCAGCGCATCTGGAGGCGTTTGCGCATAACCGCTCCGCAGGGTGGTGGGGGCATATCTCTCCAGAAAGCCGCCGCATTCATAGATCAGGATCTTGGAGGCGCCGGTATCGAGAAGCTGGGGCACCAGAGGCCAGCGATCCTTCACCAGCGTTTCGACATTGCGGCGCTCCTGGTGCACCAACGCGAACTCGGCGGCGATTTTCACCACCCAAGGCTTGAGGGCACGAGACCCCTCCAGCCGACGCACCAGGGCCACCACGGCACCGGAGCGCCCAGGCGCCAGCGGCGCGATCGTCACGCGGCTCACCGCCTGGCCACGGCAAAGCCGTTCGATCTGTGCCTCCAGCTCCTCCACTCCGCCCAGGCAGCGACAGATGGCCTCACGCACGTCACCTGTGTACTCAACGTCCATGCCCGCCAGGGGGGAGTGCCAGGCCAGCAGGCTAGCCGCGCTCCATGCTGGTGCCGGCCACCAGCGGGCCTTTCCGCTACCAGCGATGCCGCCAGTTTGGGGGGCTCATCCGCTGGCGCATCTCAGCGCTTGGCTCAGATCACGTCGAAGACGTGATCCAGCAGCATGATCACCCCGCAGCCGAGCAGCGCCGCCTCGGCCGCATGGGCGCTCAGCAGATGGCCGCCGATCACCGTCGCGGCTTCCTCCGGCGCCAGACCCTCTGGCTGGTGGTTGAGGTTCTGCACGACCAGATGAACGTCCCACTTGCCGGGTGCTTCCCACGCCGGCAGACGGATGCCGCCGGTGAAGCAGCAGCGCGTGGCGCGCACCTTGTTGTTGTGTAGCGTCGCGTGGGGTAGCTCGGCGGTGATGCCGCGGGCGATCGCGGAGGGCACGGATGTGGTCAGCGTCTCCCGCGGCACCCCTTCGATGCAGTATTCGATCAACAGCCCCTCCCCGCCGCCGCCGCGCAGCACGACGCCGAGGATGCCTTCGCCGGCCACCTCCAGCACATGCTCGCTGCCCTGCACATTCGGCGCGGTGGCCTCGCCCACCGGCTGGCCGGTGGCGTCGAAGGCGACCATCGTCACGGGCGTGTCGGTGTACTGCGCCACGCGGGCGCGCACGCGCCCTGTTGGCGCATGCCTCAACCGCAGCGAGCGGAATGGGATCAGCAGGGCATGCTTGCCGGCGTGCCAGGTCACGATGCTGACATGGTCCGTGTCGGGACTGGCGTAGGCCAACCAGTCGAACGTGCCCTTGTGCGGATGCTCACCCGGCTCGAATTGTTCGAAGTCAAGGCAGATGTCCTCCTTGCCGTCTTCCTCCGGTGGATCGGGCGGGATGGTGCGGGGGCAGACGCTTGGGTGCAGCACGACGCGCAACGCCTGGCCGGGCCGATTGTGGGGGAGCAGATGCGCGACGACGAGGTAGGCATCGCAGGGTCGCGCCTGCCAGTCCCAGATCGCCGCGGTCAGCTCCACCACCTCGCCGGGCCGGTAGCTGGCGCGGTCCGTGACGACCATCTTGCCCAGCAGGAACTGGGTGTTGACCCGTTCCTCCCTCACCGCGTGCTCCAGCACGCGGCGGTCGGTGTGACGGCGGTAATCCCACTTCACGTCCGTGCGGAAGGGGCGGCCCGGCAGCGGCAATTGCGGGTAATCGATCGCCACTCGGACATCCTCGCGCAGGGTTGACTCGTCCGGCTCGGGCGGGGTGGCGTCCTGGCCGCGGCGCATCGGGTCGCGCGCATCGCTCAGCGCCGCCGCCACTGCCGCCGCCGCCGCGCCCCCATAGAGGCCAGCGGCCAGCGGCGAGGGGGCCTCCCACTCGATCAGCGCGGCCAGCAGAGGGCCGCAGGCGGCGACCTTGCCGATCCCCTCCAGATGGTCGCCGGTGGTGGGGTGGCCGGGCTGGATGACGCGATCGCCCTGGTTGCCGCCATCGGCCCAGACATGCCAGTTGGACAGAGCCATCGGCGCGTTGTCCGCGGCGTTGCGCACCAGCATGCCGAGCGTGCCGAAGCCATTGAACCAGTAGATGTGCCCCTCGGCGTTGCTGGTCGCCGGACCGCCCACCAGGGGGTCGTACTGGCGGTCGTCTCGCTGGCCCGCGGTGATGATGGCGGGATTGGATTGCTCGATGTCCGTCGGGAAGCCCTCCACCTCTCGGGGGATCGGTCGTGAGCCGGCCGCGGTGATGGTGCGCTCGGAGGGCAGCTTGGTGCGCACATGGACGATGATCGCCAACTCGTCGGTCAGCGAGCCCTTGGCCCGCTTCAGCCCCCAGCCGATGGCCCGGATGTTGGGATCGCCGGCATACTCGCCGCGCAGCCGGGCGACAACGGCCTTGAGATGTTCGAGTTCGGATGTGTTGTGGGACATGGTCATCTCCTCGTTTCAGAGCGTCACGTTGAGGACACGAAACACGTCCTCGAGCAGCGAGGCCGTGGCTTGGTCACCGGTCGGATTGCCATCAGCGTCGACTGAGCCACTGTGGTTGAGCGCCACGGGGCGGCGCGTCGCCGTGTGAACCCAGACTGAGCCGGAGTCGCCCGGGATGCTGACGGGTTCGTTGAAAGCCGGGTCGCGATCGATGCTGAGCTGGTCGATGGACCAGTTTGCCTCAGGATGCCCGTCGGGGACGAAGGAACGCATGAGGCCGTGGGTCAGGCCCGTGGTGGCGCCCGACTTGAAGACTTGGCGCCGCGGATCGCTGGCTGGCGTGGTGGCGAGGATCATTTCGACCTCGGCGCGGGTCATGATCGGCCCGACCAGCGTCACCAAACCGTCGAGAGCGGTGACCGGGTTGCGGTGATCCTCGTCACCCTGGGCGTCGAGCACCTGATCCGTGCCGAGGGCGCGGTCGGTGTTGAGCAGGCAGAGGGCCGCGTCCACATCGTCCCGCTGCCAGCGCTCGAGGGTGCCGATGGAGAGGTCCTCGTCGTGGTAGGCGAGGTCGGAGGCGTGCTCCAGCGCCGCGGCGATCAGCAGGATCGCGGCGATGATCAGCAGCAGCACCTTCCACCAGGGATCCTGAAAGGGGATGGGGCCGTATTGGCCCGTGTAGGGATGGCGCGGGGTGACGGTGAAGTCGAACCGGGTCGGGAAGGAGAAGAAGGGGTCATAGGTGAAGCGGCCATCCCGTGGCTTGTCCGGCGGTCGTTCCCCGCCAGGTGCGCCGTTCCCGCCCGTGCAGCCGCAGGCGAGCAGGTGCACGACGCGGCAGGGATCGATGTCGCGACCTTCCAGGATCGCCCGCAGTGCCTCCCGCAGCGCGGCACGGGTCGCCGGGTCGCGGGCGGCGCCGCCGGCGGGCACGGGCGGCAGCCGGCGGCGTCCGCGCTTGGCTCCCGTCCGGTCGAAGGCGAACTGCCGGAGGTTGAAGCGCAGCGTGCCCTCTTGCACTTCCGCCTCGACCACGCCGGTCGCTGGATCGATGCGGGTGCGGCTGACGAAGATTCGCTTCGTCACGCGCCGCGCCGGGTGGAAGGGATCGGCCATGCCGGTCCGATTCCAGCAGATGAACTCCACCTCATGCTTGCGCGGCGCGGCGTCGCGCACATCGATCTTGAAGAACAGGGTGCGGCCCGCCCCCGGGGTCAACGGTCCGAGCACCATGCCGCCGCCCGCCTGGGTCTGGCCGAGCGAGGCGAGTTCCGCCGCCGACCAGGCATCGATCACCTGAATGCCGCGGGCGGCCAGCGCGGCGCGGCTTGCGGGGGTGATGTCCAGCACGTGGTCCGCCGTGAAGGGCAGGCCCCAGCGGTTCACCACGCGCACCGCCATGTAATAAGTGCCGAGCGAGGTCTCGAAGATGCCGTCCGGCATCTGGAACAGGTCGGTGGTGCGCACCGCCGCGGGCCGGTAGGGCACCTCCAGCATCGTGCCGCCCTGATAGCGGGCCTCCCAGCGGATGTCCTCAAAGTCGCGCTTGGGCAGCGGGTCTTCCGCGCCGATCACGGCCAGGATGTCGACCCGTTCCGGGGCGGGGTCGATCATCATGTCGGAGGGCTTCCACGGCGCGGCGTTGTTCTCCCGGTATTCGGCGATCAGCGACCAGGCCGCACCGTCGGCCAGCAGCGACAGGCCCACGGTGGGCGGATAGGTGCCGTTGCCGATCGCGGCGTCGGCGACTCGGAAGCGGTTTTCCCAGCTGTGGATGGCCTTCGTGATCTGGAGCGTCCAGCGACCATGAAGTTGAATGGCCATCGCCTGAGCTCAACTCTTTTATGAATGGATTATGCATTGCGTGATTCCGCGGATCGAGCCTATCGCAAGGTCGGTAACATAAGTTGATGTCGGTTTTTTATTGACAGTGATGTGTCTGTCTGGCTCCGTTTTTTGGGGCTGGATATAAATTGAACACCCAGCCCGGCGCCACTCGCCAGCAACAGCGCCAGGGGTGGCCACAGCCAGGGCGACACCGCCATGGCTTCAGTCTGGGGCCTGGCTCAGGCGGGTAGGCATCGCACCGGATCGCCCACCGCCATCGGCCCCGGCGTGAGCACGCTCAGGCGGATGCCGGCCACGACGCGGTTATGGCGGGCGGTGGCGCGCAGGATCTCCAGATTCTCCGGCAGATCGCCCTGGGCCAGGGTGGTGATCACGCAGCGGGGGCAGTCGTGATCCACCCGCAGCCGCACCTGGTCGCCGATGGCCAGCACGGCGCCGAGCCAGCGCTCCTCCAAGAAGCCCGTCGCCGTGCCGGTGTCGATCAGAAGGTTGGGGCGGAAGCGCTCGACGGCGAAATCCAGCGCGGGCTCCAGTCGCCGCAGTTCCGCCAAGGTGGCGGTGCTGAGCGCATGGAGGGGGCAGGAATCGAAGAAGGTGCCCGCCGGCAGCACCAGCTCATCGGTGGCATCCCACCGCTCCCGCCCCTCCACGGGTGGCCAGTAGTGATCGAGGCTGGCGCCCGGTGGCGGCTGATCGAGGAGCGTCACTTCCCGACCGAGCCGTTCGGAGAGACGGTGCGCCAGGGCCGGATCGTCGCCGTGGAGCGTTTCCTCAGGCGCGTCGGGGCCGGCGAAGGGGCCCGTCACCGCCACGGCGGGCAGGGGCTCCCCGGGGCGGGGTTCGCTGAGGTAGCGGGCGCTGTAGCGCAGCAGATCGGCCCAGCGGCGTGGGTTTTTGGCGCTGGCCACCCGCCGGGCCTGCCGGTCCCAGAGGGCGTAGCCGCGGTCGCCCACCACGCCGCGCTCCTCCACCTCCAGCCGCTCCCGCCGTTCCCCCAGCATCGACTTGATCGGGTAGCGCCAGAGATCGCGCACCTGGCCCACCAGGGTGCTGGCGGGAGCCTCAAGGATGTCCGCGGTTGGTGGCATCAGGGGGTGGTGTGCGGGAGGGCGGGCCTCACTGTGGGTGGGGGTGGGTCCAGGGGTTGTAGCCGAGGCTGCTGAGAGGTGGGCACCGGTCGCGCCAGCCAAGGCCCAGCCCTGGATCCCCGCGACCTGGCGGCGGCGCCATGGCCAACCTCTGACCGTCCATCGCACGTCGGGGAGCTTGTCCACACCGTGTGGAGCGCTGGCCAGCGGCGGTTTCACCCAGGTGGGCACCTCGGTGGGGTGATCACCAACCTCCCGACCCCGTGGGACATCAGCCTGGGGCTTCGACAGCTCCGCTGGTTCTCTCGGTCTGCCGAGCCTGAGGCAAAGCGGCGTGGCTTCGGGGTCCTTCTACAACTGGGGCGCGGCTCTCCCGCCGCGTCAGCCCTCTACGACGGCGGCAGGGCCCAGTCCGGAGCGGCGGTGGCCGAGCGTCAGCGCGACCTGCTGGCGGCAGGTACCGATCTGGCCCGCCGTTGGATTCGTGACACCGTGCGCGCGTCCTGGTCCAGCCCTCAGGGGCAGCACCGGCGAGCGCATCCAGTCGGGCTGGGGAAACGTTCAGTGGCGGTGTGTGCCATTTCGTTGTGCGAGGTGGCACAGCCTGAACCGCGGGCTTGTGGTCACAAGGATTCCAACGTCGCGACCAGCTCGGTGAATCGTGGCCGGTGCGCCGCCACTGGCGCCATGCAGCGGAGTCGGAGCGCTTGTAAGGACGGGAGGCGCACGTCACGTTGGGGGTCGCTTCGCTCTAGCAATTCGCCAAGCAAACAGCCAAAGGCGCGCACCTCCAGCGCCTCAAACGGATGAGCGTCCCCCGTGAGCTGGGGCGGGTAAAAGGAGGCGGCCCCGAAGTCCCCCAAAAAGCAGTCGCCCTCGGGGCGATACAGGACGTTGTGCGCATAAAAATCCCCGTGCGAAATCCCCCGTGCGTGCAGGTGCGCGCCGACAGCGGCCAAGCCTTTCGCCAGATTCAGCACCAAGGGCAGGGAGAAGCGTTGGCCGTCCCCGTAGATGTCCCGCGTGCACGTCGTCAGATTGGGCGGACTGGCCAGATTCCGAAATGCCGGGTCGATCCAGGGCATCACCAAGCCGCTGGTGCCGGCGGGGTGTCCGGTGAGGACACCAAGGACCCCGATCAAGTGAGAGTGATTCCCCGCGGCCAAACAGGCCGCCATTTCTTCCGCGGGAAACCCGTCACTGGTGACCGCCCCTTTAAACAGTTTCACCGCCACGGGATGCCCGGCCTCCCGCGGCGTTGGCCGCCAGTGAGCTTTGTGGATCACTCCCGAGGCGCCTTCGCCAAGTTTTTCACCCACATTCAAGTGTGCCCACGGAATGCGGGCCACGGTTGGACTTGGACCGCTCGGCGCCGCTGAACCTGGATTTCCGCCAAACGCCAACCAGGTCAAGCGGGGTAAGTGCGGCAGCCACTCCGGCAACGACTGGAACCGGTTGGCCGAGATCCGCAGCAGCTCGAGCGCGACGCAGCCGCGCATCGCCTCCGGCAAAAAGGAGAGTTGATTGCCGGCCAACATCAGTTTTTGCAGGCGTGCGCAGCTGCCGATGGAGTCTGGAAGCGCCGAAATCTGATTCTCCGTGAGGATCAACCAGCGCAAGCTGGGGGAAATAGCGGCAGCCGCAATCTCGCGAATGCTGTTCGCTTTAAACCCGACCATCTCAAGGTGGAGACAAGAGGACAACACCTCGGGCAGCTCTGTAAAACGATTCTCCGAGCAAAATAACACCCGTAACTTGCACAGCCGCGACAAGTCGTCCGGGAGTGCGGATAACGCGTTGCCCGAGAGATTCAGAACCTCAAGGGTGTCGGCTAACTCGAAGATTTCCCGAGGGAATTCTCGCAGGTCACAGGAAAGATCAAGCCGCTTGATCCCTTTCAGCTGACCAGAGCGCAAGGCAGTAAGGGTCGCGGTGGTTTTCGTCATGGGGCGAATGGCAGCCCACTTTGCCGTGGAAGAAGACAGCGGGGCGAGATCTTCCATCGAAGCTCCACGGCGCTTGACTGTTTTGGCGAGCGGGTGGGCAACTGCGGGTCAGTGCCTGAATGATCCCCAAATTCTAACTCCAACACCATGAATTTGCCGCTCCTTTGTCACATGATGCCGAGACGGCGGACCCCGCTTTTCTTGCCGCGATTGAGGAGAGCCTTGCGGGATCTCCTCGTCAAAGCTGTTGGTAGACCTCCAGCTGAGCGCTTGTTGGAGAAGGGTTGCATACTCGCCGCACAGTAGAGGAGCCTCTTCGAATCGGGGTGGAGTTGATATCGGTTGCCAACAGCTAATCCATCTCTATCGTCCTGGCTTTCTATGGCGTTGGAATCTGGCTGCTCGATATTGTTATGTTTGCGCATTGGATCAGATGGGTCAAGGCTCTGCAAGTTCTCAGGCTTTCTGTCCGTGCAACGCTGCCCCTGAGTGGCAGGCAAGGAGCTTGGGGTGGCGAAGCTGAGAGTTGGTGGCGGCCTGTCCACTCGAAGGGCTTGTTGGGCTTCCAAACCAGTGACAACCCTGACGGTGAATCCATGGGGCACCGCACCCTGGCGATCGAACAAGGCGCAGCCATCTGCTAAGATCAGACAACTGATCTTAGCATAGATGCTCGAAATTGCCAGGGCCGACATCGTCGCCAGGCTCTTATTTGACAATCCGTGGTGGGAATCTGGCTTTGATGGAATAATCCGCTACCAGGATATGCCTAGAAGAAAGTATTTCCAGTCATTTTTCTCGGCCGTTCGCGACAAGAATGTCAACAGAGCTGTTGTTTTGATGGGCCCAAGAAGAGTTGGAAAGACAGTAATGCTTATGCATGCCATTCGCGAGCTAATTGATACGGGAGTCAAGCCGAGTCGTATTGTCTATGTATCCCTAGAGACTCCTATTTATACAGGCCTTTCTCTTTCCAATATCTTAAGTCTTTTCCAAGAACAGTTTGGGCACAGACGTTCTGATAGCCTTTATATATTCTTTGATGAGGTTCAGTATCTGAGAGACTGGGAAGTACATCTTAAATCACTGGTTGATTCATACAGCGATTACAAGTTCACCGCTACTGGATCGGCTGCGGCAGCTCTTGGGCTTAGGAGCGTTGAGTCCGGCGCGGGAAGATTTAGTGACTACATTCTTCCAACACTCACTTTTGCCGAATACCTCAACTTTATCGGCAGAGAGGATGAGCTCATCGTTCATGACGAAAGTTTTGGAGATCCAGAGACGACGCTGGACTGCAGATCCCCCGACATAGAAGAGCTGAACAAGGAATTCATTCGATATATGAATTTTGGTGGCTATCCAGAGGCCGTTTTCTCGGAAGCCATTCGAGATAATCCTTATCAATTTATAAAAAGTGATATTATCGACAAGGTTCTCCTAAGGGCACCTCGAAAAATCAAAATGCTGCTTGGCCTTGTCGCGGCCCGGCGTATAATATGGTTGGAAAATATCGAGCCAACTGTGGGTCAGAGAGGCTTCTGGGACGAACAAGAGAGAATAGCCAG
>Ga0315905_10004779_pt1 | contig 13849 bp, 9 predicted proteins | sample LakEriMetagenome_5_FD_203522 | JGI IMG/M metagenome (GOLD analysis project Ga0315905, IMG submission 203522) | Freshwater fungal communities from buoy surface, Lake Erie, Ohio, United States - Buoy 4 MA121 | ecosystem: Environmental > Aquatic > Freshwater > Lake | place: USA: Lake Erie, Ohio... | reverse complement strand
TTCATGGATGCTCTTCCCATCAAACAAGTTGAGAAAAATAATCAACAGCCTCGGTGGGCCCTGAAGAATTCTTCCCCCTTGACTTTCCCAGCCACTTCACCTGTCGCATTAGTAGAAGTTCCCATAAACCCAAGTCTGTTATCCCCAGCCTCTGCCTCCAAAGAAGGTGAAGTATCTGCCCTGCAGATGAAGTTTTCTGTATTACTTGAACAAGACTTGTTTTCGCTACCTGATTCCAAACTTTTAGCGGCAATTGATCCATGGATGGGTGTTCGATATAGAAGAGGAGGAACCTCTCAGCAAGGCATTGATTGCTCTGCCTTTACGGCTTCTGTGCTCTCAACCTATGCTGGAATCCGACTGCCACGTACTTGTAGTGAACAATTTCAGCAATGCCAAAAGGTGGATAAGGGAGAAATCCAAATTGGAGATTTGCTATTTTTTCGAACTAGGGGTCGTTCTGTTTCTCATGTTGGAATCTACCTAGGCAATAATAAGTTTGTACATGCCTCATCAAGTAATGGTGTGATGGTGAGTAGTCGAAACGAACCTTACTTCTCTAGCCGTTTTGTAGGTGCCAGAAGGGTGCCTATGGCCACAGTGACGGAATCAGCTTTTGAATAATCTTTTATTAATTGTCTGGATTACCTGCTTAATGTCAGGGGATAGGTTAAGAAAGTATACGCCTGTCGCTGCAATAAACAAATACAAAATGCTTCTTCCTGCTAACGAAGACCAACCCTGTTGATCTGCAAAAATATAATGGATACTTATTGTTAGAACGGCAAATAGTAGCATTGCCTTTAAGGTTGCATGCGTGAATGGCTGCAGTTTGAATTTATACCAAAGAAAAAGTATTCTAATGCTATTGTAAATGGTGATGGAAATCAATTGGGCCAGAGCGGTTCCAATTATACCATACGAGAGGGTTAGAAAGTAGCTCAGTGGCAGCATGCATAAGAGTAGCAGAATTCCACTTGTAAATTCAAATCGCCAACGAGGGGAAGTAATAATTATTTGGGAATTAATGCCAGTGCCCATGTCAATTAACCGGGTTAGCCCTAACAAAATAAAGACAATGTAACCACTAAGAAAAGCCGGTTTTAAATCTAATGTTAGTATGGCATCTTGGTAGTTAATTACAAATAATCCAAAGAAGCAAGCACCAAATAAAAAAAGATTTATCGAAGAGCGCTGGTAAATCCGTAGCAAAGTTGACTGGTCTTTTTCTTTCCAGGCACTGGTCAGCGGCTCCATTGATGCTGCAATAATTCCGCGCTGCGGTGCCTGAAGCATGGAGGCCATATTTTGAGCCAATGAGTAAATCGCTAATTGCGCTAATGCATTTTGTAGAACCGATGGAATTAAAATGGAGTCAAATACCTGTGCTATTACAAAAATTAAGGTACCTGCATATGTAAAGCTGGTGTAATGGAGAATTGGTTTTTTTAAACGATTCGAGAGGGGACTTATGGGCCAGCTTAACGGAAGTTTTTTCTTTATGTACAGGTATCCGAGTAGCAATAGGCCAATGATTATATAGCTAAATGAAAAAAGCTGAATAAAGTTTTTGAAGTTTACAATCCATCCGTTTATAAAAAGGATAATCAATGCTAAAACAATCAAACGCCAAAATCCCTCCTTCAAAAAGTTGCTAAATACAGATTCCTTTTGCTGCCATCCCCACGCTTCTAAAATATTGAATAGGAGTAGCCCCCCAGCCAGCGCATAAATCCAATTGAAGAATTGAATCAGCAGTGGAGAATTGGTTACATATTTGCGAATAATCAAGGGCTCGATTAATTGACCAACAAAAATCAACAGTGCAAACCCAACCATTCCGAGGAGAAGCGCAATGGTGAGTTGATCATTTTTTTCTGTTTTTAACCGGTCTCTGTAATAGGGGAAGAACTTATAGATGAAATAGGGAGCACCCAGGTTGCCAACGGCTACTAAAAGCAGCGTGATTGCTATGAACGCATTATAAAGGCCAAACTCCTCTTGTGTAAAAAAATCTTTTCGGGTAAATAAGTAGGTATTGAGCAAGCCAATTCCAAATCCGCCATAAATTACTAGCGTTGATAAAATACTTTGTTTTCTGATACTGCTCATGCGATTTACCTGCTATTCTACTTTCTTTTTAGTAAAGTAATAATTCTCCGAGATGGATTCAATAGCTGTTATTTCAGCCAATTCAATTTGATTCCACGTGGTATTACAAACAATTTGCGTGGATTCTTTATCGTCCAGTCGAACAGGCATTGTAAAATCCTTGTCACAGTTTGTAAATCGGTATCGAAGTTTTCCTTGGTTGTAGGTGTATTCAAAAATGGGGATTTTAGTGGCCCGCAAATATTGGTTGAATACAGGAGAAAGGGGTAGGCTTGTCTTTCTTATAAAATAATCTTCTATATCTTTTGTATCTACTGTTTTGTGGTAAAATTCTTTATTTAGGCCTAGTAATATTTCACGAAACAAACTATCATTATTTATCATGGTGCGAATGTGATGCAACATGCCCGCTCCTTTATTATACATATCTCCACTTCCCTCGTGGTTTACTCCATAAAATCCAATAATGGGACGGTCGTTTCTAATTTTTGTTCGTATGCCTTGACAGTATGCATCAGCTGCTTTTTTCCCATAGTGATATTCAATGAATAGCACTTCACTGTACATGGTGAATCCCTCATGCACCCACATATCCGCAATATCATTGGTGGTAATATTATTGGCAAACCACTCATGGCCACTTTCGTGTATAATAATATAGTCCCAGTCTTTTCCCCAACCAGTGCCAGAAAGATCTCGGCCTCTATACCCGTTGCCAAACCCATTTCCATAGGCAATCGCACTTTGGTGTTCCATGCCTAAATGCGGTGATTCGACCAATTTAAAACCATCTTCTTGAAAGGGGTAGGGGCCAAACCAGTATTCAAAGGCCGCCAGCATTCTCTTAGTGTCCTTATTGAATTGCGGTGTTGCTTTTTCAATATTGTAGTCTATCACCCAGTAGGATAAATCAAGTTGTTTACCAGCGTTACTCGGGTAACTATCTTTCCAATTTGAATATGCACCAATGTAAGGGACAATGTTGTAGTTGTTGATCGGATTTATTACGCTCCATGTAGTAATAGTTTTTCCACCGGCAAGCTTAACCGTGGATACTAGTCTTCCATTTGCAACTACTTTTAAACTGTCTGCTGTAATAACCGTTATGGCAGCTCCCTGGTCAGGTTCATCACTCTGGTGATCCTTGCAAGGATACCAGACGCTGGCACCAAGGCCTTGGCACGCAACGGTCATCCAGGGTCTTCCTTTTTTATCATTTGCAAATATCCATCCGCCATCCCAGGGTGGGTTTTTTGCAATTGTTGGTTTTCCTCCATAATAAATGATGAGAGAGTCTAGGCTTCTTTTTTTTGTCCTACCCATATCAATCAGCCAAGCATCTTTCCCTCTTTTGTTAAAGGCTAGTGCTTTGCCATGATAAATGACACTGTCGATTTTCATAGGATGCTGCAGGTCAATCTGCAGTTTGTTTTCCATTGATTTCCCAACGGTGGCGAAGCGAATTTTATTACTCCCTTTAATCTCCTTGTTTAGAAAGTCGGGCTCAATTGTTATATGATAATGGAGTGCGTTCCACCAGCTTCGCTCTTTATTGAGCGTTCCGCGTAAGGTGTCGTTCTCATAAAATTGCGGGTATTTTGGCTGCGCCTGAACTATGACAGATGCCGCCATTGAAAGGCAAAGACAAATTATAAGTAAAGAAGCTTTTTTAAATGCCATGGCAGTAACTTGTTGGTAGGCTAATTTAGCCTACTCTTAGTTATCGCCGGCTTCTTTCTTTCTTTTATCAGCAAAAACTTTTCTGAATTTTTCCAATTTTGGTTGAATGACAAACTGGCAATAAGGATTTGCGTCACCATTCACCTCGAAATATTGTTGGTGGTAATTCTCTGCGGGGTAAAAAATTGTAAAAGGGCTAATCTCAGTAACAATAGGGTTTGACCAGGCGCCACTCTCGTCAAGTTCTTTTTTATAATGGGCGGCTTTTTGTTTCTGCTCTTCACTATGATAAAAAATGGCACTCCTATATTGTGTGCCTATATCATTACCCTGTCTATTTAGTGTTGTGGGGTCATGTGTTTTCCAAAAAACCTCTAGAAGTTCATCGTAGCTGATGATGGAAGGGTCGAAAGTGATTTGAATACATTCAGCATGACCTGTGGTGCCATTACAAACTTCCTTATAGGTTGGGTTTTCTGTGTGCCCACCTGTATATCCGGATACCGCACTTGCCACTCCCTTTAATTCCTCAAAAATTGCTTCTGTACACCAGAAACATCCGTTAGCAAATGTTGCAGTATCCATTTTTTCATTTTTTATAGTGGTTGCCTGATCCATTTTTTTAGTTGGTTTAGTTGTCGGAGCCTTTTGGGTTTGTCCTTGGCAACTGGAAAGTGCAAAGATTCCAAATAGAAGGGGAAAGCTCAAAAAAAAGGATCGAATGCTACTTAAGAAGGCTGTCATCATTAATTCTTGTATGCCAAATAACAACTTACTGCATTACTTGTTCGGTTGGTTATTCCTTAATCTTTAATTTTACTTCAAATACTAATTTATGCGAACGCTTAAAAATGCGATTTTTTTCCTCGCTTTAACTTTTTCAACTGATTCTTTTCTTTTTGCACAAAGCCAATCTCAAATGACTGACGAAATGGTTGTTCGTCAGAAAGAGGGTATGCTATTCAAGGCTTCTAAACTAACCAATCCTCAGCTAGAGATACTTGAAGTTGTAGGCTTGGGGATGCCCAGTTTTACAGTTTCAAATATGGCCGATGGCACCCAGGATAGTTATTCGCATTCTCTTCGTGTAACATATTCTTTGCAAATCAATGGAGGCCGTGCTGGATTTCAGGTTGTATTCTATGGTTTAAATGACAAGATTCCTTATGCGGTGGCCCAAGAGGGAAATTTAACCTCGGTCTTCATGCCATATCAGGTGCATGAACATTTGAAAGGGAGAATTGAACAAGCTTTGGCGGCTCGCCGAAAAGTACAGTTAAAAATAAACCTCTTGCCTTCCGGTCTACGTGAGGCAACTTGGGTTATTAACTAAGGAATTTCTGTTTTACTCCCCTAATTAAAAATGCCCCATGAAGGGGCATTTGGTTTTTTCGGCGGAGAGAGAGGGATTCGAACCCCCGGAGGTGTTACCCTCAACGGTTTTCAAGACCGCCGCAATCGACCGCTCTGCCATCTCTCCGGCGCGAATGTAAGACAAGGCTAATTTTTAACCAAATGAATGAGTATGATTAACTTCAGGCCATTATTTTAAGATGAAAGCGCTGGCTTCTTTACTCCCCCTAGCATGGAAATACAGATTCTATTTTATTGGGGGGCTGTTTTTTGTTTTTGTTTCAAACTATTTTAATGTTCTCACTCCTCAGCTAACCAGTTTTGTGATTGACCATGTGCAACGAACACTTCGATTGCCGGGGTATGAAGCTTCATTAATTGAGCCTTCCTACAATGGGTTAGTTCAGTTGCTTTCTGCTACAATTTTAAATTACGGAAACAGTTTATCAGGGGTGGTTGCCCTCTGTGGAGTTACATTATTGGTGCTGGCACTTCTGCGTGGATTTTTTCTGTTTCTAATGCGTCAAACCATTATAGTTATGAGTAGGCACTTGGAGTACGAACAAAAAAATCAAATTTTTTCGCATTACCAAGCTATGGATATTGCTTTTCTAAAACAGAATCGGGTAGGGGATTTGATGAATAGAATCTCGGAGGATGTAGCAAGAGTACGAATGTTCACCGGACCGGCAATTATGTATGCAGCGAATTTAGTTGCAGTCATTTCGCTCTGCTTGTATTTCATGTTTAGCCGAGACTCCTTGCTTGCGCTTTATGTATTAGCGCCACTTCCCATTTTAGCAGTACTTATATATTACATAAATAATACTATAAACCAACGAAGCGAGCGAATACAGGAGGTGTTGTCTGATCTTACTACGCATGCCCAGGAATCATATGCTGGAATCCGGGTAATAAAATCTTTTAGTCAAGAACGGTCCTTAATTGGATTTTACAAAACACTTGCTGGTTTGTACCGAAAAGAGGTGCTTGGGCTCGTCAAGGTCGAGGCTTTATATTTTCCTTCCATCACACTTTTGATAGGCATAAGTACACTTCTAACTATAATGATAGGGGGGCTTTATTATATTAATGGCAATGGAGTGATTGGGATTCACACTATTGTTGAATTTGTGATGTATGTCAATATGCTAACATTCCCGGTTAGTGCTATTGGATTAACAGCCAGTATGATTCAGCGTGCTGCTGCTTCTCAGCGAAGAATAAATGAATTTTTGAAGATTAAGCCAAGCATAAACACAGGCACCAGTCCTTGCAAGGTTCCCATAGCTGGAGATCTTCTAGTTAATCAAGTCAGTTTTACATATCCCGAAACCGGAGTAAGGGCATTAAATAATGTAACGCTCCAAGTTGCAGCTGGTGAGCGGGTGCTTATCATGGGTAAAACAGGTAGTGGAAAGTCTACGCTCTTGCAATTGTTACTCCGTTTTTACGATCCAGATGCAGGCATAATTTCAGTAAATGAACAAAACATAACCAATGCTGATTTGTTTTACTACAGAAGTCAAATTGGTTATGTTCCCCAGGATAGTTTCCTTTTCTCTGACACAATCTCAGCTAATATTTCTTTTGGAAAAATTGGCTGCGATAGAGCTGCAATTGAGGCCGCTGCTGCCGCGGCTGCGATAGATTCGGAAATATTGCAATTTCCTGAAGGATATCAAACATTGGTAGGGGAACGTGGCGTTACACTTAGTGGAGGGCAGAAGCAACGTATTTCGTTGGCAAGAGCCTTAGTATCATCTCCCAAATTGTTGTTGCTGGACGATTGTTTGAGTGCTGTGGATAGTGGCACCGAGCAAAAAATTGCAACTTACATCAGTGCCAAATTAAAAGATGCCACTGTTTTGATGGTTTCACATCGTGTGCCATTTCATTTGATTTTCGATAAAGTAGTAGTATTAGAAGAAGGTCAAATCGTTGAAATGGGCACTCCTGAATCTTTGTTATCGCGGGGAGGGGCATACAAGAAAATGGCTGAATATCAACAGCAGTAATAGGTTTACTGATAATTTCAAATAGGATTTGTCTTTATTTTAAAGATTTTTATATTTGTAGGATACCAAAATCTAACAACTAAACTGCAAAATCTACCACAGTGAATTACGAGAATAACGAACGGAAAATGGATAGCATTTACAGCAAGCGCCTTCGCGCAGGCAAAAGGCGTACTTATTTCTTTGATGTACGTGCTACCAAGGGTAACGACTACTACTTGACTATAACGGAGAGTAGAAAGCGTTTTGATGACAATGGTTATGATCGCCATAAAATATTTTTATACAAGGAAGATTTTAACAAATTTGTTAAAGCCCTTGGAGAGGCGGTTGATTATGTAAAGACTGATCTAATGCCCAACTTTGATTTTGATGCATTCAATCATGACGAAATCGATGAGGAAGCACCTTCTTCATCTGGCACTCAGCAAAGCATTGAAGCCCCCAAAACAGAAACAGATTTCAGCTCAGGGCCCAGCGGCACAGATGAGGTAGATAAATGGTAATATTCAAAGTATTGCTAATCAATTATTTACAAATCCATTAGTAGCTTTTTGTCTCAATTGTTAAGAGTTTTAAAAAAATCGTTTATCTTTCACTCCTAATTCACAGCTTCTTGATTCAGAGTGTTCTAACAATCAAAACAGTATCTATGCAACCAAACTTTACTTTTAAAAAAAGTAACAATTCCAGACTGCGTTCCGCTTTTCTGGTTCTAGGGATGTTCTTGAGCACAACATTGTTGACGTTCGCTCAAACCACAGTATCCACTACTGGGTTTTTAAACAACAACGCCAATGCTCTTGTTACGTTTAACTTTAAGAACAACAACACCTATGGTGTAGTTGTGACTGGTATGTCCAGCATTGCTAACGCGGCTGGGAACCTCAATGTTAAAGCTTATTATAAAACATCAGCCATCAATGGTGCTCCTGGGGCAATTGATGCTGCTAACGGTTGGATTGAATTTGCTAACCAGAATATAACTGGTGTGCTCAATACTACTACTACTACTACACAACCTTTCTTGTCAAACACTAGTTTAGTTGTTCCTGCTGGAGCAACTTACGGTATTGTTTTAGAAGCTGTCGTTAATGGTACAACTACTGCTGCACTTCGCTACAGTACTGTAGCTGCTGGAGTTTACACATTTTCAGGTGGAGGTTGCGATGTTATAACCGGCACTAATATTGGTTATGGCGGAATTGCAGCTCCTGGAGCTCCCACTTTTTCTCCTCGCGCTTTCATGGGAAGCGTGACTTTTACGCAAGCATTAGCATGCTCAGGCACTCCAGCTCCGGGCAACACATTATCCTCAGTAACATCTGTATGTCCTGGTGTTAATTTCAACCTTTCTCTTCAAAATGCACCTGCTCTGACTGGTATTAGCTACCAATGGCAATCCTCTTCCAATGGAACAACTTGGACAAACGTTAGTGGTGCTACGAACGCTACACTGACTACTAGTCAGACTGCAGCAACTTATTACCGCTGCCAGGTAACATGTTCCGGTAATACTGGTACATCAACTCCTGTTCTTGTTGCTCTTTCTCCAAACTCTTCTTGTTATTGCGCAGCGGGTGCAACCAGCACAGCTTTTGAGAAAATTTCGAATGTAACTTTCGGAACAATTAACAATAACTCTACTTCAACAGCGGGCTACGAGAATTTCTTGACTCAATCTACAAACGTTATAGCAGGACAAACTCTTCCTATATCTGTTTCTTTATCTGGAGGATTTTCTTCTGACGTAGTTCGTGTTTGGATTGATTTCAATCAAGATGGTGACTTCACTGATGCTGGAGAAGCTGTTTACGTTTCTGCGCAAGGTGTTGGCCCTCACGTTGGAAACATTACTATTCCTGGATCTGCTACCATAGGCTCTACTCGCATGCGTGTTCGTATGTATGATGCCTCATTTGGTGCAAATACTACACCATGTGGTAACTCAACTTATGGCCAGGTTGAAGATTATACTGTCAATATTCAGCCTTGTGTGCAGAATGCCTTTACTACACAACCTGCTAATACAACAGCTACGTGTGGCGGAAATGCAACCTTCACCGTTGCTGCTTCAGGTTCTGCGCCAGCCTTCACATGGCAGTTCAGAACAAGCCCCTCAGCTGCTTGGCAAACATTGCCTAATGGCGGTGAAGTAAGTGGTGCTACGACTTCGACTCTTACATTCACAAACGTTCCAACAACTTGGAATGGGTATGAGATTAGAAGTATCCTAAGTGGTCCTTGTACTGGTGTAACGCCAAGTAACTCTGCTACTTTCACGGTTAATCCTGTTCAGACAAACGTTAGCCCTGCTTCTGCAACTATTTGCCGTGGTGATCTACAGCGTTTGACTATTACAAACTTTGCCTCTACATCCGCACCTATGACAGCTACATTTACATCAACTGATGTACCTAAGGCTATCCCTGATGCAAGTGCAGCCGGTACAAGTAGTAATATTACTGTTAGTGGTTTACCAGCAGGTGCTACAATTACAAACCTCGCTGTTAAATTTAGTGTTCCTGCTCACACATGGCCCGGCGACTTAGCAATTGCGCTACGTGCACCAAATGGACAAGTGTTAAATCTAGATTATTATATTACCGGTACTGGTTATGGCCCTGGAAATGGAATGGTCAACACCAATATTAGCTCATTGGGTACGGCTGCCCTTTCCTCTGCAGTTTCTCCATTTACTGGTACATTCCGAGCTGACCGTGCTGGATCTGCTGATGCATCCACTTCAGGCATGCCTGTAACTACTACTAGCTGGGCTGCTTTATATGGCCCTGCTGCGGGTACATACACTTTAGCATTGCGTGATAGTTATGGTGGTGACGTTGGTACATTAACTGCTTGGTCAGTTGATGTTACCTATGTTATTCCAAGTTATGGACAAGGTGTATGGACAGCTACTCCTGCTGAAGCTGGAACTATGTTCCTTGATGCCGCTGGTTTAGTGCCTTACACTGGAACATTAGAGGATACAATTTTTGTTCGTCCTAACGTTAATACCTCTTACTCCGTATTCTTTAATTCTACCATCTCTCCATGTACTTCAGCTCCTGCTCAAGTACCTGTGACTGTTGGATTGCCAATTAATAACTTATCTGTACCTGCGACTGTTGCAACTTGTGTGGGAGGAGGATTTACAATCACAGCCACTCATGATGCAATACCAGCAACTAATGCCGCGCCAATTTATCAGTGGCAGCAAAGTGCTGATGGTGGTGTTAACTGGACTAGCATAGCAAATGCAACTACGCCTGTGCTTGCAGTTTCATCAACTACACAAACTATGAACGGTATGCGTTATCGCATTCTATCTCGTTCTGGGTCTTGTGCAATTGCATCTTCTGGAAGTACTACATTAGTAGTAAACGCACTGCCTTCTATTACACTCGCTTCTCCAACTGTTAACTTAACTCCTGGTAAGACCACAACAATCACTGGTAGTAGCTCTCCAGCTGCTGCTACATGGAGCTGGTCGCTAAATGGTGCTACCATCGGGGGTACCGGAAACACACAGGTAGTTAATGTCGATGGATTGGGTAACTATCAAGCCACTGTTCGTGATGTGAATGGTTGTGTGAATCGCTCTAATGTTCTAAATATTGGTGCTGAAGCATCTGATAAGCTGTGGATCTATCCGAACCCAACTGCTGGTGCATTCCAGGTTCGTTATTACCATGCTGGTGATATGAACGAAAAGCGAATCATCTCTGTATTCAATGCTGCTGGTCAGTTAGTAGCAAGTAAAACGTTTGATCTGACTTATACATCTTCTCCTTATCTGAGAATGGATGTGGATCTAAGCGGTGCTGCTCGTGGAACTTATGTAGTTAAAGTTGCACATGAATTCAGCGGTAAGATTGTCTCTGGTCTGGTACTAGTCCAGTAATCTTATACCAAGTAAACTAAAACCAAAAGTCCCTGGGAAACCAGGGACTTTTTTTATGCATTAACACTCTTTAAGTAATTGCAAGCAGCGGGAAAGATAGGAAGATTACGAGGGGGCTAAAAGTTGGCGTAAATAAACTATCGCATTCTCTTATAGGCGTTAATAAGACCATTGGTTGAAGAATCGTGACTCTTGATTGGCTTATTGTCTAAAAGCTCAGGAAGTATCTTATTGGCTAACTGCTTACCTAGCTCAACGCCCCATTGGTCAAAGCTGTAGATATTCCAGATGACGCCTTGTGTAAAGATCTTATGTTCATAAAGGGCAATTAACTCTCCTAATGCAAAAGGAGTAAGCTTTTTGACCAATATCGAATTAGTGGGTTTGTTTCCTTTAAAAACTTTAAAGGGGGTTAGTTTTTTAATCTCTTGCGGGCTCAGTCCTTGCTTCCTTAATTCCTCTTTTACCTGTGGAGCTGATTTTCCATTCAATAGGGCCTCCGTTTGTGCAAAGAAGTTGCTCATCAGTTTTTCGTGGTGGTCTCCAATGGGGTTTTGTGACTGCGCAGCGGCTATGAAATCGCAGGGGATCAATGGTGTCCCTTGATGAATTAGTTGATAAAAAGCGTGCTGCCCATTTGTGCCTGGTTCACCCCAAATAATCGGCCCAGTTGCATATTGAACAGGTTTGCCACTACGATCTGTTTGTTTTCCGTTACTCTCCATATTTCCCTGTTGGAAATAGGCCGGAAATCGATGCAGGTATTGATCGTAGGGGAGAATAGCTTCGGTTTGTGCTCCAAAAAAGTTCGTATACCATATTCCTAATAAAGCCAGTATAACAGGCATATTTTCTTTCAAGGTGGCCTCTCTAAAATGCTTGTCTATATGATGCGCACCTTTCAGTAAGTCTGAAAAGGCCTTAAACCCTATGGTTAGAGAAATGGAAAGGCCTATAGCACTCCAAAGCGAATAGCGTCCACCCACCCAATCCCAAAAGGCAAACATATTTTTACTGTCAATACCAAAACGGAGCACTTCTTTTTCGTTAGTGCTAAGCGCCACAAAGTGTTTGGCAATATGGCTTTCTTTTTTTGCTTTTTTCAAGAACCAATTCCGTGCCGTAAAGGCATTAGTCATGGTTTCCTGTGTTGTAAATGTTTTTGACGCAATTAAAAAAAGTGTTTCTTCGGCGTTCACCTTTTTTAAGGTTTCGGCAATATGGCTTCCGTCTATGTTTGAGACAAAATAGGTTTCAACTCCTTTTTTCCAATAAGGTTTAAGTGCCTCAGTTACCATCAGCGGTCCCAGGTCACTGCCTCCAATGCCTATATTAACAATGTATTTGATTCTCTTTCCCGAGTAGCCTCTGTGTTTGCCATTATGAATGCTTTCGCAAAAGCTTTTCATCTGCCGCAACACCTTTTTAACTTCAGGCATCACATTTTTCCCCTCGACATAGATAGGTTGACTGCTGAAATTCCGAAGTGCGGTATGAAGTACAGCTCTATGCTCGGTGGCATTAATGGCGGCACCAGAAAAAAACAAGGACCTACATTTTTCCAGTTGACACTCTTTCGCTAAGTCAACAAGTAGCCCCATTGTTTTTTGGGTAATTCTATTTTTGGAGTAATCGAGCACCAGATCCTTGGTGCAGCATGAAAATTTATCAAACCGCTTAGGGTCGTTCTCAAATAATTCCTGAAGCGAAACTTGCTTGATTTCTTTATAGTGTTCTTGTAATTTTTTCCAAGCAGCTGTGTTTGCAGGATTAATAACCGGCAGCATAATTGACTTTTTTTAATTCTTCAGTGGTTTTTTCAATCATTGGTGAGGAAATATCTAGATGTGTAACAAGACGGACCCTATTGGGAGCGATTGCGTACGCTAAAATTCCTTTTTCCTTTAATTGACTTACCAGCGCAGGGGCTGACAAGCCATCCTGCAATTCAAATATGACAATGTTTGTCTCAACGGGTAAAACTTTTTTTACATATGGCAGACCAGTAAGGGTAGACTCAAGTGTCTTTGCATGTAAATGATCTGTTTTCAAACGTTCTAGATGATGATCGAGCGCATAAATACCTGCTGCTGCTAAAAAGCCAGCCTGGCGCATACCACCTCCAAAAACTTTACGTATTCTTCTTGCCTTCTTAATGAAGCTGGTGCTTCCCACTAGTACACTTCCCACTGGACAGCCAAGGCTTTTGCTCAGACAGACTGAAATACTGTCAAATACCTGGCCGTATTGAAGAGCGGATTCATTTTTTGCTATGAGTGCATTCCATAGTCTGGCTCCATCGAGGTGTAGCCCTAATTGATGTTTATTGCATACTGTTCGTATGGCTTGAATTTGAGAAAAATCATAACAACTTCCACCGCCACGATTGCTTGTATTCTCAAGAGAGACTAGCCTACTGATTGGCCGGTGCACATCATCGGGCTGTACAGCTGATTCAATTTGCTGGGCAGTGATGCGACCGTAATCACCTGCTAATAATTTTACAGAGCAAAGCGAATTGAACGCAATACCGCCCCCTTCATATTGGTAGATATGTGAGTTTTCATCGCATATGATTTCATCGCCAGGTTGCGTATGACATTTGATAGCAATTTGGTTGGTCATCGTTCCGGATGGGCAAAATAAAGCAGCCTTCATTCCAAACAATTCCGCTGTTTTGCTCTCTAAGGCATTGATGGAGGGATCTTCTCCAAAAACATCATCTCCTACAGCTGCATGTAGCATCGCCTCATGCATACCCGGCGTGGGCTTAGTTACGGTA
>Ga0315905_10004778_pt1 | contig 13850 bp, 13 predicted proteins | sample LakEriMetagenome_5_FD_203522 | JGI IMG/M metagenome (GOLD analysis project Ga0315905, IMG submission 203522) | Freshwater fungal communities from buoy surface, Lake Erie, Ohio, United States - Buoy 4 MA121 | ecosystem: Environmental > Aquatic > Freshwater > Lake | place: USA: Lake Erie, Ohio... | reverse complement strand
CCATTCTCTAAACTAACTTTCCCTTTTTACGTCCGCATTTTCACGGCAAGATCAGTGGAGCGTTTTATTTACCGGGATGTGAGTGCTGTAGTGCCTGGGGGGGCGTTGATTTGGAGAATGAACCCGGCGAGTGATTTCATCACTGGCTATCGCAGATCCGAAGGGCGGGGAACCGCCCTGCCGGTGGCCCGGTTTTCCTGGAATGGCGCGACGTGGATGTCCGGCCAATGATCAGGCGTGAGCCGCATGCCGTGGGCTGGACAGGCCGTGTGCGTGGTAATGGGGGATCAGCCTGACATAACGGTCTGCCCACTCGCGCAGACCGCTTTGTTCATCATCAGTTAGGGTGCGCACTATTTTTGCCGGCGAACCGAGAACCATACTTCCCGGGGGAATGACTTTCCCCTGCGTCACCAGAGCCCCGGCGCCAATGATACACCGGTCGCCAATTTGCGCCCCATCCAAAATGATAGCGCCCATGCCGATGAGGCATTCATTACCGATGGTGCAGGCATGCAGCATCGCCATATGGCCGACGGTGGTGTATTCGCCGATGAGGCAGCCATGGTCAGCGGAGAGGTGAAGCACCGAGCCATCCTGAACGTTGGAGCCGCGGCCGACGACGATCCGGTTAATGTCCCCGCGCAAGACACTGTTGTACCAAACGCTCGCGTCCTCACCAATGGTTACATCCCCCAGCAGGACTGCATTCGGGGCAATGAAAGCACTCGGGTGAATGACGGGCCGGCGGGGAAGGAAAGGGGGCGGCGGATTCATTTTTAAAAAGAATTATTTCAGCAGGCGTTTATTTTTATAACAAAATGGAATGCAATGATTTGACACTAAATGGAGCAATCTCTAAACGTGCGGCACTGGTAAACGGTTTTCAACGTGACGCCAACTCTCAACTCCATCCAACAAAGACAATGAACAAAGCAGAACTTATCGAAGCAGTGCAAAAAGCCCTCGGCAAGGAAACGACCAAGAAGGCAGCCGGTGATGCCGTGGCTGCTGTCCTTGACGCCATCGCCAAGGGCGTGAAGAAAGACAAGAATGTGCAGCTCATCGGCTTCGGCACCTTCAAGGTGTCCGCCCGCAAGGCCCGTAAAGGCCGCAATCCCAAGACCGGTGCCGCGATGACCATCAAGGCTTCCAAGAACATCCGCTTCGTGGCTTCCAGCGCCATTAAGAAGGGTCTCTAATTTCGGGTTCCAGCCGTAAACATTTAAAGCCCGGCTTCTTCACTGAAGCCGGGCTTTTTTGTTGGTGATTGAATCTGTCGCAAAACGGGGCAGGGGGGCGTTTATTTGCCGTGAAGGTATTCCTTCAGAAAATCCCAGAACCACTGCCGCTCCCGGTCCTGGTAATGACGCACACTGAGGCCGGCGATGAAGACGACCGGCATGACGAAACACAATACGACCAGTGCGAAACAGCCATCGCCAGAACTGCGGCGGCCCATAGTGGAAACGGGCCTCTGAATGACGTAGGGCTGAACAGGAGATCCGGGCTGGGCTGGTGCGCGCCCCGGCTGCTGCACGATCACCGGCTGCTGAGGGGTGGCCGGAGGAGGCACCGGCATTTCATAAATTTGAGTGGGCTGGTTGTCCTGGTCGCGCGCAGAGACCGGCACATCGGACTCATAAATCGCCTGCGTATCGCCAAACTGAATAACGTCTCCGTTCATCAGGGTTATGGTGGAAATGACCTGCCCGTTCACTTTCGTGTGGTTGGTCGATTCCAGATCCGAAACGGCGAAGTCGCCGGAATCGGTCAGCTTGAGCACTGCATGGTAACTGGAACTGGCTCCATCGCGGAGCACGATGTCGTTGTTCTCCGCCCTGCCGATGGTGAAGACCTTGCCATTGAGGCCAAACTTGGCGGAGGTGCCATCCGGATAGTGAATGAGGATTTTGGGCATGGGGTGAACGGAATAGTGAATGTCGGGCACTTAATCAAGCCGGACTGCAGCCACAAGTGAGTTGTTCACCGGGGGAAAACAGGTTGACGCACCAGTGGCTATGGCGTTTCATCAACTCCATTCCCGTGCCTGAAAAATCGCCCCGTCACTTTGTCGAAAAATTTCGTCCCTGCGTAGCCTGCCTCATGATCAATGAGTCGGGCAAACTGTTAATTTGTGAGCGGCGGGATTTTGCTGACAGCTGGCAGTTTCCTCAGGGGGGCAGGGACTACGGGGAAACACCGCGTGAGGCGCTGGCGCGTGAGTTGTGGGAGGAGATTTCAGTGTTGCCGGAACACTACGAAGTGCAGGAGGAGCGGGGCGGCTATCGTTACCGGTTTCCTGTGCGGAACCGCCGCCGCGGGCGCTATGTGGGGCAGCAGCAAATTTACTTCCGGTGTAGGTTTGTGGGCCCGGAATCCGTAATCAACCTGGATACGAAGCATCCCGAGTTTCGCGCATGGAGGTGGATTGAACCAGTGGAGTTTGATCTCCGCTGGCTGCCCGAGTTTAAGCGGGGTGTCTATCGCAGTGTCCTCAAGGACTTCTTTGGGGTAGAACCGCTGGGCGCAGATGCCGGACCTGATGAGAGTCCAAAGCGGATTGTTTGAATCTTCTCGCCATAACGAAGCCCCCGGTTGGCTCTTAGCCTTGTTGGCACGGAGAAAGTGGTGGCAAGGGGGAGAATCGAACTCCCGACCAAGGGCTTATGAGTCCCCTGCTCTACCGCTGAGCTACCCTGCCAGGGAATTTGAAATGCGGGCAACTTTCGTAATCGGGGGAATCCGCTTGTCAAAAGAAAACCTGACAGGCGGGACAAATGCCGCGCAAGGTTTCACGGAAGAACCGGCAGAAGCCGGTAAAAGAGCCGGGGCGCGGCGGTAACAGGCTGCGAATACTGATGCGTGTCTCCTGTGGCTGTGAAACTGTAAAGCGTGCTCCATGCGGCAATGTCCCCGGACGACTGGAACAAGTAAGGCTGTCCAGGGACTAGGCTGGGGAAGGTGAACTCGTGCACAGTCCCATTCCGCACCATTACCGGCTGGGGGGCATGAGGCTGAGTATGCAATCTCCAGGCGATGGCGTAGGTGCCTGAAGACCCTGCGGATGCACGCCTTACCCGCAGACGATAATTTCCGGAGGGCAAATTGCGCACGTACACGTGTTCCATGGTGTAAAGGGTGGACGAGGAGGCATCGATCGTCACTTCGGCACCTCCGCCGGATGGATCCCGGTAGAGTGTTAAGTTAAAGTTGATCAAAGTGTCGGGGCTGAGACTGAAGCCCGGGGAACTTGAGTCGGTCAGAGTGCGGTTCCAAACGACAAAGGCACTGAGTTCTGTTCCATAACTTCCAGCAGGGATGTTCAGGCGGTAGTCGGCGATGCCCTGGGTCGCCACGGTTGTGCCGGAAGAAAGCGCGCCGAGGTCCCACGCCGCGAACGGCCGCCCGCTGCTGCTGTTTTCCGGCTGCTCGCCGCCATTGAGGATGGTGTAGCTATGATAAATGTTCAGTTCCCCGGCGCCAAAAACAGAATCGATCGGATGTATGGCTGTCCGGGCCCAGTTGGGGAACTCATCCTTGGTGGCTCCGGCGAGCAGCACGGCCCTGAGTACGCGGCTGTTCCGCGCGTTCAGGGTCCCAATCTGATTGGCCTTTTGGCGGAGCAGGGCGGCTGCGCTGCTGACGTAGGCCGTGGAAAAGCTGGTGGCATCCAGCGGCGCGACGATTTCCGGTTTGCGGCGGCCGGATCCGTCCATGTCCGTGGTGGTAGTGCCGCGGCTGTGTTCGCCGTTGGTTAACCCCACGGAGATGACGTTGGAGGCGCTGGCAAAGAGGTCGGGAATTGCGGAAAGCGGCCCATTGTTCAGGCCTGCGCAGCACACATAATTGTCACGGTTGATGGAGAAATCCTGCCGGCGGAGCAGGTCATTGATCACTCCACCCTGTCCGCTGGGGGCTTCGTAAATCCATGAGTGGTTCTGCACGGCGCGGGTTTCCGGGACAGGGGCGGCGCCGGAGGGCGCGAGGAAATCATCATCCCACGAGTTTGCATTGGAGCAGTCCACATCCACCACTCCCGGAGCCATGCTGGCGCGGAAACTCGCCGCACTGGTATTACTGCCGTAAAAGTGGAGCCCCACTTCGAAGGCATGGGCGGAGTAGGTGCCGGTGCCGCTTCTTGCGGAGAACATCTTGCCGCTCCAGTAGCCCGTGCCGGGAAAGGTGCCCGAGCCCCCCTGCGCCATGTAGGCTCCCGTCGCCGGGGTAGCCTCAACCTGGGTCACTCCCACGCCTGTCCCGTTTGGAAGAGCCGTTCCCAACTCTGCTTTCAGCCGGGTGAAACCCGTTTGTTCGTCATAGCTGGCTTGCGCACTGAGAACGCTGAGGGCGAAGAAAGCCGGCAGGTGGAAATACAGTTGCCTCATGGGGATGGTCGGGGGTGATGGAGCCTCCAGGCAGGGCTTCCGGACGATGAAAAACCTTACTGGTTACGATTTAGCCGGACGAAAGTTAAGAAAAATTGAATCGGCATGTCCGGGAGAAACCAGGTTTACAAACTGCGGTGACCAATTTACTCTACAATGCGGACGGGAAGCTGCTCAATCCGCCCGCCACTTTTTCAATATGCTGCCTGCCATCCTGCTCCTCCTGTCTGTTGTGCTTTTCCGTGTTGCCCCGTGGGGGGGCGACGGCAAAACGCTGGAAGCGGTTGCGGGCTTTTCCCCGCTGATGGCCTTCGCTTTGTGCGCTGGCGTTTTCTTCCCTGGCCGCCGTGCTGTGGGGCTCGCAACAGTTGCGGCGGCAGTCAGTTGCACCGTCATTAATCTCCGGGCTGGCGAGTCCGTTATTCACTACTACACGGTTTTGCTCGCGGTCTTCACCGCCGTTCTGGCTGTCGCCGGCTCGGTCGTAAAGACGAAGTCCGCCGCTGCTGTATTGGGCGTCTCTTTTCTGGGCACCGTGTTGTTCCATTTAGTGAGCAACACGGTTTCTTTTTTTGTGGAACCTGCATACGCGAAGACCCTTGCGGGCTGGTGGCAGTGCCAGACGACCGGGCTGCCACAGTATCCGCCCACGTGGCTCTTCACTCTGCGCCAATTGTGCGGCGATCTGCTCTTTACCGCCATCTTTTACGCTGCGCTGAATCGTTATTCCCCGGCAGCGCCAGCCACCACGACTTCCGCTCATTCGCTACCCTCCGTGGCCTGAGCTTTGCTTTATCCTCAATCTTCAACCCATCACCAGAGCCGCCAACTGACCATGAACCCCAGCGTTGCCGACATTGATCACCACGTTGACCCCACCGACTTTGCTGCCGCTCCGGTGAACCGTGAATTGACTGCCGAGGCGAAGATCAAACTTCTGCGCGACATGGTGCGCATCCGGCGCTTCGAAGAGTGTGCCGGCAAATACTACAAACGGGACGGCAAGATGGGCGGATTCCTTCACCGGTATGACGGCCAGGAATCCATCGCCGTGGGCTGTGCCTCGCTCATGGGGGCAAACGACCACATGATTACGGCCTACCGGGACCACGGCCACGCCCTCGCCGTAGGCATGGCGATGGACGAGTGCATGGCGGAACTCTTCGGCAGGGCTACTGGCTGCTCCAAAGGCAAAGGCGGATCCATGCACTACTTCGCTCCGGACAGGAACTTCTGGGGCGGCCACGGAATTGTTGGCGGGCAGACCCCCCTCGGTGCCGGCATTGCCTACTACATGAAATACAAAGGCCTCACAGGCTCCTGCATGTGCTTCATGGGGGACGGTGCTGTAAATCAAGGCGCTTATCATGAATCCCTCAACCTCGCGGGTCTGTGGGATCTGCCGGTCATCTACGTGATCGAGAACAACGGATACTCTATGGGAACCAGTCAGGCACGGAGCAGTGCCTATAAGAACTGCCTCGCCTATCGTGCAGATGGCTACGATATCGTGTGGGACCTCATCAACGGCTGGGATATTCTGGAAGTTCGCGCCAAGCTCAAGATCGCCATCGACCGGGCCCACAAAGAAAGCCGCCCTTCCGTTATCGAAATTAACACCTACCGCTACCTGGGGCATTCAGTCGCCGACGCGAACGCCAAAAAGTATCGCAGCGAAGAGGAGATTGAGCGTTACAAAACGCATTTCGACCCAATCAATCTCTGGAGAAACCGTCTCGTTCAGGATGGCGTGATCACCGAAGAGGCATACGAAAAGCTGGATCGTGAAGCAATTAAGGAGGCAGAGGCCTCGGCTGCTTTTGCAGACAGCAGCCCGTTCCCGGAATTTGATGACATCACGAAGGATGTGTACTGCGAGGTGGATGAGTTCACCGAGTCGGGCCGCACGGGCCGCCACTTCTTCAACGACTAGTCATCGGTTCAGACGATGTTTGTATTGCGCAGTGGCGCCCCGGCGTCCTGTAATCTTTAATTATTCTTCATTACTTCAAGTTTCAGCTCCACTCATGCCTGTCATTACTTACCGCGAAGCCATCCGCCACGCCCTCGACGAAGAACTTGCCCGGGACGAAAACGTCGTCGTCATGGGCGAGGAAGTCGCTCAGTATAACGGGGCCTACAAAGTCACAGAGGGCCTCTGGGCAAAATGGGGTGACAGGCGTGTCGTCGATACGCCCATCAGCGAAGCCGGTTTCATCGGCATGGGAATCGGTGCCTCCATGCTCGGACTGCGCCCCGTGATGGAGTTGATGTTCTGGAGTTTTGCCTATGTGGCATGGGACCAAATGATTAACAACGCCGCCAGCGTGCGCTACATGAGCGGCGGCAAGATCAACTGTCCCATCGTGATTCGCGGTCCCGCCAACGGGGGCACTAATGTTGGTGCCACCCACAGCCACACGCCGGAGAATTTTATTGCCAACACACCTGGTTTGAAAGTCGTCTGCCCGGCAACCCCCTACGATGCCAAAGGTCTCATGAAGGCGGCCATCCGTGACAATGACCCCGTGTATGTCATGGAGAATACGGTGCTCTACGGAGATACCGGAGAAGTTCCGGATGGTGATTACATTATTCCGCTGGGCGTAGCCGATGTGAAACGCGAAGGCAGCGACCTTTCCCTCATCGCTCACGGCCGTGCGGTCCTCACCTGCCTCAAAGCTGCCGAAATTCTGGCCGCGGAACATGGCGTCGACTGCGAAGTTGTTGACCTGCGCAGCATCCGTCCTCTGGATGAAGAGACGATCCTGAACTCCGTCCGGAAGACCCACAAAGCCGTTTATGTCGAGGAGAATAAGCCGTTTTGCGGCGTGGGAGCGCAGATCACCGCTATGATTCAGGAGAAGTGTTTCGATGATCTCGATGCGCCCATTTTGCGGATTAGTGCAGTGGATGCTCCTGCCATTTATAGTCCGCCTCTGGAGAAGCTGCAGTTGCCCTACCCGGATCAGGTGGTGGCCAAAGTCCTGGAGATCGCCTGACTTTGCGAGCGGAAGGGCGATGCCGCGCCTGGTGTATGCTGTAAGCGCGGCTGCTGCGTTTACGGATGTTTTACACTTCGGGGAACTGACAGTTCTTGCCTCCGACTGTGCCCGGGGTAATGAGTAGACAGGCAGTCACGAAGACGGTCGAACCTAACTCTTAACCCCACCCAGCAGACGATGGCACAGGCAATGATGGATCCCGAGGAGGTTCGCCGTTTCGCGAAGGAGATGAAGCGGTTTAACGACGATGTGCAGACGCGTGCAGCGGCGCTGAATGCACGCTTTGCCGCGCTGGGAAGCACCTGGCAGGATCAGGAACACGCGAAGTTTGCCGAGGAGTTTGTCAGCACGATGAAAGTGCTGAAAAAGTTCGTCGAAATCGCCGATCAGCACACCCCCTTCCTCCTGCGCAAGGCGCAGCGCATTGAGGAATACCTCGACCAGCGCTAGAGCCCATGTCCGAACAGGCTAAAGTCCGCTCCGTCGAGACGCTGGAATTTTTCCGGTCCTCTCTCATCGTGTTCCTGTCGAAAGCCCGGAAAGCGGTGCATCATGCCGAGGATGGTGTGAAGCGGGGGCGTTATTGGGTAGAGCAGGAGCAACTGAGATACTGGGCCCTGGAATGGAAGCGCCGCTCCCGCAAGCTGGCGCAAGCCCAGCAGGAATTGCTCACGGCGAAGATGTCCAAATTTCAGGACAGCGTGATGCTGCAGGAGAAGCTTCTGCGCCGGGCTAAAATGGAGGTCGAGGAGGCGGAGACGAAGATCAAGAGTCTTAAGAAATGGGCCCGCGAGTATGACCGGCTTTTTGATCCACCGCAGAAGGGTCTGAAGCAGCTGGATGACTTTCTGGAGCACGACATGCCGCGTGCCGTGTCGTGGATGGATCAGGCGCTGCGTTCGCTGCAGGCCTACCTGGAACCGGGCCGTCCGCCGGGCGGAGAAGCCGCCGGTCTCCAGAGCAATCCATCAACCGGAGCCGCATCATGAATACGCACGGCAGCTCTGCTCAACTCGAAGCCGCATGGCGGGACCTTGCTGTCGCATGGCAGCAGGCCAGGGACGACTGGCGCGATGTGAAGAGCCAGGAATTCGAATCACGCTTCATTGAAAAGCTTCCGGCACTGATTGGGGGAGCCAAACAGGCGGTAGAGGAAATTGAAACCCTTTTAAGAAAAATGCGCCATGAATGCGAATAACGAGGGATCGGTGAGCCGGGGACTGGAACGGCTCAAGGCTTTCAGGGAAACAGTCGCCAGCTTTGCAGCCCGGGAGATGGACCTCCAAGCGGACGTTGCAAAGCGGCGCGGCGCGGAACTGCGGCGTCATCAAATTGCGGTCAAAGAGAACAGCGAAAACCTGACCCGTGCTGTGGCCTCTGCGGACGCAGACTGGAAGCGGCGGTTTCAGCAGACGGAGGTCTTCCTGGAGGCCCGTCGTCTGCGTTTGGAAAAAGCGGAGCGCTCTGCGCGGCGTGACATGCCCAAAAGAATAGAGACAGCCCGCGGCCGGTGGCTTGGTGGACTACAGAAGCAAAAACTGAAGCTGGAAAAAGACTCGGCAGCGGCATTGGATGCGGCCGAGGCCGAGGCGGATGCAAAGCAGAAGGCGCTGCAGGTGCTCGAACTGCGGCTGAAGGCCACTCAGGGGAAGGCCCGTAAGGTGCTGTGGCCCTGGCAGCGCGTTGCCGCAGCGCCAGGGGGTGAAGTCTCGGCTGCGTTGGAGGGGGATTTCCAATCCGCAGAGAATGCTATCGCACAGCTCCGGGCGATGCCGGCACTGCGGGTTGCACGCTGGCTGCCCTTGTGGCTGGTGGGACCGCTTGCTCTTGCTGCTGCCGGCGGTCTGTTTGCAGCCGGGATACCGGGCGCTGCCTGGGGATGTCTCGCGCTGGCCGGACTGAGCCTTCTGTTGTTCCTTGCCTCGGCTCCAGCGCAGTCTGGCCCGGCGGTTGCTTTGCGGCGCGACCTGGGCGCTGTCATGACAGGGCTTGCTGAACTGGAGCGCCAGCGGGCAGGCGCTCTTGAAAGCACGCGAAATGAAATTGGCGAGAGACAGGAGTCGGAATCTGCGGCGATTCGGGAAAAATGGGGGCAGGTGGGCGATGTGGAGGCGGATTTCGTTGCTGCTGCACAACTGAAGCTGGGGAATCAGGCCCTGCGCATTGCAGAAGCTATTGAGGCCCGCGCGGAACGCTCCCGGCGTTTCTTTGAAGATGGCCACGGGGCTGCGGTGGTATCACTGGAACAGTCGTCAGGAGCGCAGCTGAAGCAGCTCACTGCGGCACACGAAGCCGCAGTCGCTGCACTTGATGCGGAGGAGGCTGAAGCGTGGGAGGCATTGCGTATGGAATGGCGGGAGCAGTCCGCGACTTTGTGGGGTGACCTCGCCAGCCACGGACTCGCCGCATCCCGCCTGAGCCGGCCATGGAGTGAGCACTTTGCTGGTAACTGGCAGCCGGCTTCGGAGTTCCAGCCGCTGGCAGCATTCGCGAGACTGAAAGTGGATATCGCAGCACTCGCCGGGGCGTTGCCTGACCCCGCCCGGCTGCCGCTTCCTGGGCCGGTTGAGTTTGAGATGCCGCTGGCGCTGACTTTCCCTGCGGAAGGCGCCCTGCTGCTGGAGACCCGCGAACCAGCGGGGACAGCCGCTGCCGGTGTTCTCAATCACATCATCCTGCGGCTGCTCACCACAACACCACCGGGGCGTCTGACGTTTACCATTATCGATCCCGCCGGGCTCGGTGCCGGGTTTGCCGGCTTGATGCACCTGGCTGATTACGAAGAGGCCATCATCAACCGCCGCATCTGGACACAGCGGGAACACATTGAAGAACGCCTCGCTGAGCACAGCGCCCACATCGAAAAGGTCATTCAGATGTATCTGAGGAATGACTATGCCACGATCGCCGACTACAACGAGCAGGCTGGAAGTGTGGCCGAGAAGTATCATTTCATCGTGGTCGCTGATTTCCCTGCGGGGTTCAGTGACGTTGCCGTGAAACGTCTGCAGAGCATTGCTGCCACCGGCCCGCGGTGCGGGGTGTTCACCCTGATTCACTGGGACCAGCGCCTGCCTCAGCCGGATGGATTTGTGTCTGAAGAACTGCGCAGGAACAGTATCCGGCTGCTTAGGGAGGGTGATCAGTTCATCATTGCCGGCGGATCGGAGAAGGGTGTTCATCTTGTTCTGGATCCCCCGCCATCAGCCGGGCTTGCCATGGATCTTGTTCACCGCATCGGTCAGAGCAGTGTTGATTCCACCCGCGTTCAGGTGCCTTTCGCCCAGATCGCTCCGAAGCCTGGCGATCTGTGGACGGGCGACACGACCAGCGAACTGCGCATCGCCATCGGCCGCGCTGGAGCGACGAAGCATCAGTACCTTGCGATCGGCAAAGGGACGCGGCAGCACGCCCTGTTTGCCGGTAAAACAGGCTCCGGAAAATCGACCCTGTTCCACGTGATTATCACAAACCTCGCCCTGACCTGCAGTCCGGATCAGGTGGAGTTTTACCTGATCGACTTCAAGAAGGGCGTGGAGTTCAAGTGCTACGCGACTCACCGGCTCCCACATGCCAAAGTAGTGGCTATCGAAAGTGACCGGGAGTTCGCGCTGAGTGTACTGCATCGGGTTGATGAAGAGCTGAAGCGCCGCGGTGATCTCTTCCGTAAACTTGGCGTGCAGGATGTGGCCAGATTCAAAAAGGCCGGCGGTGAAGGCTCCATGCCGCGCACGCTCCTCATCATCGATGAGTTTCAGGAATTCTTTGTGGAGGACGACAGCATCGCGCAGACTGCATCACTGCTGTTCGACCGCATCGTGCGGCAGGGCCGCGCCTTCGGGATTCATGTGCTGCTCGGCTCTCAGACACTTGGCGGGGCCTATTCACTGGCACGTGCGACTCTGGGGCAGATGGCGATCCGTGTGGCACTACAGTGCAATGAGGCGGACGCCTATCTCATCATGGACGATGGCAATGCCTCGCCGCGTCTGCTCTCCCGTCCCGGCGAGGGGATTTACAACGACGCAGCCGGAGCCATCGAAGGGAACAGTCCCTTTCAGGTGGTTTGGCTGCCGGACGAAGAGCGGGAAGACTGGCTGCGCAAAGTGCAGGAAATGGAGGCGGCGAACGGCAACCGTCATCCTGGTCCCGTGGTGTTTGAAGGCAATGCTCCTGCGGATCCTGCGGAGAATCCAGCCCTGGTTGCCGCCATGCGCAGTGTCGCGGCGCAGCGTCCCGGCTTTGGTCGTGCATGGCTGGGAGCGCCCAATGCGATCAAAGGCCCCACGGAGGCGGCATTCTGCCGGCAGAGCGGCAGTCATCTGCTGATCGTGGGGCAGCGTGAGGAGGCTGCTCTAACAATGATGACGCTGGCCGCCCGCGCGCTTGCCGGACAATACCCGGAGGGCGCGGCTCTCTTTTACTTCCTGCACAGTGCAGCCCCGGGCACGGCAGAGGCGGAACGCATTGCGCAACTCCGCCTGTCGATGCCGCATGGATTCCGGGAGGTGACGCTGCAGGATGTGCCGGCGGCAGTGGGGCAGCTGGCGGATGAACTCAAAGGCCGCAGCAGCGGCGACATCCGACTGGATCAGGCTCCTGAGATCTATGTCTTCATCCATTGTCTGCACCGGCTGAAAAAATTGCGGCAGGAGGATGATTTCCGTTTTGGCGACAGTGCCGGTGCCGATCCCGGTTCGCAGTTTCAGGATCTGATTACAGAGGGGGGCAGTCACGGCATTCACCTCATCGCAACCGTTGATACCTTCAATAACGTGAACCGCAGCATGAGCCGCAAGGCTCTCAGTGAGTTCGAAATGCGCGTGGTATTCCAAATGAGCGCGAATGATTCCTCCAGTCTCATTGACTCGCCCGCAGCCAGCACACTTGGGCTTCACCGTGCCATCTTCTACAGTGAGCAGGCCGGCGTTACCGAAACCTTCCGGCCCTATGCGGTGCCGCCGCAGGACTGGTGGCACTCGGGGGGGGGCAGTTCATCCCGTGAAACCGGGGAAGTCCCGCAGCCCGCGGTGCAGATGCTGCACACCGCTGAGGCCGCGACTGATTAAGAACTCTGCGGCCCCGGCACTGCGCTCTCCGATAGAGCAGACCACGATGATGCGGGGGCACTCGTTTGGCACCTCATGCCACCGGCGCGACAGTTCGCCTGTGGGGATAGCCATCGTGGCTTTTTCCCAGGGGCTGAGCTGTTGCTCCCACTGTTCCCTAACGTCCAGTATGCAAAGGGCCTGCTCCGGGTGGTCAAGCAGTGCGGCCAGTTCCTCTGCGGTGACCGCGGCTGCTGTCGGCTTCAGTGTGCACTGGAAGACCGGATCCTGCGGACTGAAAATCACACGCTGTTCTCCGCATGCTGGACAATTCGGATCCCGGCGCAGCGCCAACTCACGGAACCGCATGGTCAATGCATCCAGATGCAGCAGGCGTCCGCCGAGGCTGGTGCCGATGCCCGTGATGAGTTTGATCGTCTCCGTGGCCTGAATAGTCCCGATCAAGCCAGGCAGCACTCCGAGCACGCCGTCATCGGCACAGGTGGGAACCTTTCCTGGTGCAGGAGGGGCAGGGAAAAGACAGCGGTAGCAGGGGAAATCGAGCGATGGGGCAAAGACACTGGCCTGCCCCTCGTAGCGGTAGATACTGCCGTAAACGTTCGGAATGCCTAGAAGGACCGCCGTGTCGTTGCTGACATAGCGGGTGGAGAAGTTGTCACTGCCGTCCACAATCACCTGAGCGCCTTGTGCCAGGCGCATCGCATTCGCCGCCATAAACCGGGTCACGTGCGGCTCCACGCGAATCTCAGGGTAGAGTGCCCGGAGCTTCATTGCCGCCGCTTCCGCTTTTGGCTGGCCAAGATCGCCCGTGCTGAAAAGAACCTGCCGCTGAAGATTGCTAAGCTCCACCCGGTCGTCGTCCACGATCACAATCTGCCCGACACCTCCAGCGGCAAGATAGAGCAGCGCCGGCGAGCCCAGTCCACCGGCGCCAATACACAGCACCCGGCTGAGCCGCAGCCGCTCCTGAGCCTCACTGCCGAACCCTGGCAGCGACAGGTGCCGCGCAAAACGGCGGAGCCCGTTGCCGGACTCCGCCGCTGCGGATGATTCAATGCCTGGGGGCACTGGATGATATCAATTAGGCGGCTTTCTTCTTGCCCGCGGGAGCAGTGCTGCCCGGGAGCTTGGCCTTGCCGCCTGTCTTGCCGGCTTCTTCGATCAAAGCCTTCAGCTCGTCAGACTGTGCCGCCTTGGCCTTCTCAGTTTCTGCGGCGTAATCGAACGCGTTTTCACCGGGAGTGACCACGATCTTCGGATTTGCGCTGCCGCCGTAAACTTCCTTCAGATAAGGCTCCACAAAGCTCTTCACGGCTGCGGTGGACTTCTCATTGTCGAAGTTAGCTTCCACTTCCTTCACCATGCTCACGATCTTGCCAGGAAGATCT